>Ga0207878_100046_pt1 | contig 194482 bp, 182 predicted proteins | sample LinPmetageLP41_FD_184053 | JGI IMG/M metagenome (GOLD analysis project Ga0207878, IMG submission 184053) | Marine viral communities from the Pacific Ocean - LP-41 (SPAdes) | ecosystem: Environmental > Aquatic > Marine > Oceanic | place: Pacific Ocean | collected 2010-08-27
AGCTGGACCATTCCCAAGATCGTACAGATATCCAAGTGATGAACTTGTAACGAATCCTAACATTCAACAAAACAATCCAACAGATAAAGTATTCTGGGACAAAAACCCTGATGGATTTATTGACTAAAACTTATTAAAACTATAATTATGAAAAACATAAATAAATATTTTTCTCTTGCTTTTGTAGCCATTTTAACAATGGTAACATTTTCAAGCTGTGAAGATGAAGACAAAATGCGTTTTCCTGAATTAGGAAACGGTGGCTTTGTAAAGTTTGTTTCTATGCCAGAATTTGATGCTGGTGCAGATCCAACATCAGCTAGCTTTGATGCTTTAGTTGAAGATCCTAATGGAAATGTAGCTTCTTATGTAATTACTGTACAAGGTGATTTCGCAGGAGCACCAGCAGATCCTATAGCTTTTAGATCTACAAATACATTTCCTTTTGATGTTGGATTTACAGGAGCTGATATGGCATCATTATTTGGTGTTAATATCGCAACTTTCCAAGAAGGTGATAGTTTTGAATTTTTTGCTGTAGTTACAACTACAGATGGTTTAGTATATGACGGTACTGCTACCGAATTTGATTCTGCTACAGGTGAGTGGAATGGTGGTATGACAGATGGTGTATTATTGTCTGCAGCTGGTCTATTACAAGCTTTTAACTGGGAAGTTACTTTTGACGATCCTGCTGAATAAGCCCAACTAAATTATTTTATAATTTATTTTAAAACCATCTCGAGAAATCGAGATGGTTTTTTACATTTACACTATGAATAAAGAAACTTTAATATTTGGAATATACCCAATACTTGAAGCTATTAAAGCTGAAGCATTAATAGATAAAGTGTATATTCAGAAAGGTATATTAAACCCAAAAATAGAAACAATTGTTGATGCATTAGAAAAACAAAATGTAACAATAAACTTTGTTCCTTTAGAGAAACTAAATAAATTAATTGGAGGTAACCACCAAGGTATAGTAGCTATTACTTCACCGATTAGTTTCTTTACATTAGAAGAAATCGTAGAGAAAATACTTGTCGAAAAAGATAAACCACTTTTTTTAATACTAGACCAAATTAGTGATGTTCGCAATTTTGGAGCAATTATAAGGACTGCTGAATGTACTGGTGTAGATGCTATAATTATTCAGAAAAAAGGGGGAGCACCTGTAACTGGTGACACGGTAAAAACGTCTGCCGGAGCAATTTTTAAAATACCTATCTGTAAAGTTGACCACATAAAAGATGCAATATTTTATTTGCAAGGATCTGGAATTACTACGATAGCAGCAACAGAAAAGACCGATAAAAATGTTTATGATGTTGAGTTAAATAAACCATTGGCAATTATAATGGGATCTGAAGGTAAAGGTGTTTCAAAATCTGTACTAAATCTTGTAGATGAAAATGCTGCTTTACCCCTACTTGGTGAAATTAATTCATTAAATGTTTCTGTAGCTTGTGGAGCTTTTTTGTATGAAGTAATTAGACAGAGAAGCAGTGATTAATTTTAAGAAGAAGAATCTTCTTTTTTAATGGTATATGTTATCTTAATTTGATTTGCTTTAGGTGCATCTTCTGTTTCAGGGAGGGTTTCTATAAAGTTTCCATTTTCATCAAAATGTTTTAAGAATTCGTCATCTTCTGGATTGTAATCTTCTTTTTCCCATTCATATTTTTTATTTTCAATAGGTACTTCTTTAAATAGAAAAGCTAAAAGAAGTCCTACTCCAAAACCAGATAAATGACCTTCCCAAGAAATTTTTGGATCTATAGGTAAAACATACCAAAGTAAACCACCATATAGAAAAACTACGATTAATGATAAGGCAGTTAATTGATACTGCTTAGAGAAAATACCTTTAAAAAAAAGAAAGGCTACCAACATATAAACTACTCCACTAGCACCAATATGTAATGATGGTCTTCCTATTAACCACGTAAATAAACCCGAAAGAAATATCCCATACAATAGTATTTTCCAACGTATATTTCTATAGAAATAAAATAGTGCTGTTGTTAAGACCAAAAATGGGACAGAATTATTAAATAGATGCTTTAAGCTTCCATGAATAAATGGACCAAAAACAATTCCTCTCAATCCAATTAATTTACCAGGATATATACCTAAATAATTAAAATCAAAATTAAAGCGAATTTCTAACCAAAAAACAATCCACATCAATGCTAAGAATAACAATGGATATGCAATAACTTCAGTAGTAAAATATAGCCCTTTAATTCTTGACATAAATTTAAGTATTCAAAAAACACACCATATTCAAATTTATGATAAATTGTCAGTATAACAGATGTAATAAAATTGTAATTTTATAAGTTATGAATGCACCTCTTGCAGAAAGAATAAGACCCAAAACATTGTCCTCCTATTTAAGCCAGCAACACTTAATAGGACCAAATGGAGCTCTTACCTCTCAACTTAATACTGGTGTATTGTCTTCTATGATTCTTTGGGGACCCCCAGGGACTGGAAAAACTACCTTAGCTTCTATTATAGCAACCCAATCTGGAAGACCTTTTTATACTTTAAGTGCAGTAGATAGTGGTGTTGCTGCTGTTAGAGAAGTTATTGAAAAAGCAAAAAAAACAGATACACTTTTCTCAACCAAAAATCCAATTTTATTTATTGATGAAATCCATAGGTTTAGCAAATCGCAACAAGACTCTTTGTTAGGAGCAGTAGAGAAAGGATGGATTACATTAATAGGAGCTACAACAGAAAACCCAAGTTTTGAAGTGATTCCTGCTCTTTTATCACGATGTCAAGTATATGTTTTGGAAGCATTTAGTAAAAAAGACTTAGAAGACCTTTTAAGCAGAGCTATTAAAGAAGATGACGTCTTGGGGCAAAAAAAAATAAATCTTAAAGAAACAGAGGCTTTAATTCGTCTTTCTGGTGGTGATGCAAGAAAATTACTTAATATTTTAGAGCTAGTTGTTCTTTCAGAAAAAAATGGAAGTATTACTATAACAAATGATCTTGTTAAACAAAAAGTGCAAAAAAACACTGTACTTTATGATAAAACAGGAGAGCAACATTACGATATTATTTCAGCATTTATAAAATCAATTCGAGGAAGCGACCCAAATGCTGCCGTATATTGGTTAGCAAGAATGATTGAAGGTGGAGAAGATGTGAAATTTATTGCAAGGCGATTGGTTATCTTAGCTTCGGAAGATATTGGTAATGCAAATCCAAATGCGCTTTTATTAGCTAATAATACTTTTCAAGCTGTAAATATAATAGGATATCCTGAAGCTAGAATTATTTTAAGTCAATGTACTATTTATCTTGCAACTTCAGCAAAAAGCAATGCATCTTACACCGCAATTAATGAAGCACAACAATTAGTAAAGCAAACTGGTGATTTATCTGTACCATTATCTATTAGAAACGCACCTACAAAACTAATGAAAGAGTTAGGATACGGAAAAGATTATGAGTATGCTCATAACTACGAAGGGAATTTTGTAGCTCACGAATTTTTACCACAAGAAATTAAGGGAACAAGTTTATACAAACCTGGTAATAATGTAAAAGAAAACGCTTTAAAGAGTTATTTAAAAAGTCTTTGGGGAGATAAATACAAATACTAATTAACTGCTGTATAGGTTTCTCTATTTTCTCCTTTTTCAATAATTAAATTGGATGTTTTATCAAAATAAGCTTTAAACATATTCTCTGAAGTATCTATAAAATAAATTTTTGACTCATCCATTATCTCAATTTTACCAATTAATAAAAGTCCGTCTCCTGCTTGAGATGAAGATTCTTCATACAATGAAAAACCTTCAGATGTTTTTCTTAATAAGTAGCTTTTGTTTGCTTTAGAATAACTTAAGTATTTTTGTTGAGGAATATTTCTATGCGATTTTTTTTGATCTTGCTCAGCGAAAGTATTACTAGTAGTGACTTTTATAGAATTATCTGTAGATTCTATTTCAACTTTCTTTGTAATTGGCTCTTCTGTTTCATTTGGTTCATCAAAAAGCACTAATTCCTTTTGTTGTACATTAAGTCCTTCTATACTTTTAAAAGCAGTTCTAAGTGATTCATAATATGCTTTTTTAAAATCTTTGTCTTTACTTTTTCCTTCTTGAGTCCTAAACAATTCTACCCCATTACAATCTTTTAATACGACCTCTATTTTTGCTCTAATAAATCCAGGTGTACCTTCTACTTCTGCCCACAAACCATCACAACGTCTTACATTAGGTAGTTCAGATAAAAAATAAGCATGGAAACCATGTTTATCAAATAAAAATTTTGTGAGAGAATTTAATTGAAATTGATCCTTTTCAGTTAAAAAATCGAATCGCTCTGGAATTGCAACAAAACTATAATCACTTAAATTTGATTGAGTAAAACTTTTTGTTGTTACACATAAAAGCAATACAAACAGGGGTAATAAAAATTTCATTCTTCGTCAATTATTATATTAAATCCTAATTGTAAAGATATGCTTTTTGCTTTTGCTAAATTTCCATATTTTATTAGATTATCTGCAGCAATATAAAAATTAAAATTACCTATATCTGCAAATAAACCTAAACCAACATTGTTTGTAGAATAGGAGTCTACAGTATAAGTTGCTTTAGCAGATAAAAAATCTGTAAATCTTCTGTAATAAAACAACGTTCCGGCCATTTGCATCCCTTTAGGTCGTGATATTCCATAATATTGTATCCCTACAGCTTGATTTCTAGAAACATTACCCCCCATATTTCTACAATCACAATCACCACCTCCATCCATAGAACGCCCAAAATCATATTTTAAGCTTGCATTTATTTTAATTGGTCTAAATTGAGTATATGAATTATTTAAAGTATCTATAGGAACTTCTCTTTCAATTTCATCTTCTAAGTCACTATAATAAGGCAAAGCGGGCTCACCATCTTCAATTGGCGGAAAAATTAATTCGATTCCATCTAGTGTATAAGTACCTGTTGCACGATATGTTTCAACATCTTTTGTATGGAAAATTGCCCCTACATCAATTAAACTAGCACTTGCAGTTAATTTATCTGAAATAGTATAAGTAGCACCAAGATCCACACCCACACCAATATTACCACCAAAAAATGCACGCCCTAAAACATTACTAATTACCTCACCAGATCCATCTAGCTCTCTTAATGATGCATAACCAGATGTTTCTACAGTAACATCAACGTCTTGCAATGTATGCTCATATATATTTACATCACCATCTCCTAACCTTGTAACAAAAGACCCTCTGTTATTAGTACTTCTATAACTAAACATACTTGAATATATTTTGGCTCGTATTCCTGCAGTTAGTTTTTTTGTAAGTTGTTTGTTTATACCAAAATGGTACACTGTCAAAAAATCCCCTGTAGTGCTTATTTCTCCTAAATCAAATTCGTAATCTATGTAATCTCTATTACCTTCCCAAGCAAGTATGGCTAGGTCTCTAGGAAAATATGTGATAAAATCAAACTCTTGATAAATACCTGCTGAATAATAAAGATTGTTTTTTCCTCTCCATCCAAAATTTATAAGTTCTAATTGTTGGGTTGCTGTAAAAAAGTCTGTATTCTCTAATTCAAAGATCTTATTGCGAATGCGAGTATTTATATCTATGCTTGACTCACCAAAAATATCAAAAGCTGAAACTCCAGAAGATCCCACATTTATATGAATTTGAGACAAAAATGGAACTCCGTAGTGAGACTTTTGAGTTACTATACTTCCAGGGTTAAGCAAAAGTGCTTGAGGAATTTCTTCTACACCATATAGCACTTGCTTATTTTGTGCAATAATAGTGAAGGCCCATAGGGCAAATAAACATGTTAGTAGGTATCGCATTGTATTAAAATTCCAGGTAATAGGTGGTTTTAGACTGAAGGTTTAACTCGCCTTCTAGATTAGCACTGGAAGATGGAATTGTAACAGAAACTATTACACGTGAGGCTTGTGTGAGTTCTAATATTTCTTCTCCTTCTACATTTTTTATAAACTCTGTGATTACGGGAGTTGTAACACTTCCAGATGCCACATTTGTTTGTGTGGTATAGGTAGTATCATTTTGTTCATTTAAAAATTGAAAATCTACTTGAAACTCTCTTGAGATACTATTTGTAAACTTAAAATAAAATTCAACTCTTTTAAGACTTTCTTGAATTTCTGTGTCATCAAGAAATCTAATCTCAGTGGTATCTCTAACAGTTAGAATTTGCGTTGATGTGTTTTCATCAAAAAAATCTGCTGCCAAAAGATTAAAGTAAATTAGATCTAATTCTACTACAGGAGTAAGTGCAATATCATCTGCTTGTTCAAAATCTGTATCTCTTATACAAGAAGATAGCATTAAAATAGCAAAAACTACCAGAATAGGTATTATTAAGGTTTTTTTCATGATTTGGGAATCATTTACATTAAGTAACGTAGTATACTAACGAAATATTACTATAGATGGTTTTTTATTTCATTTAATGTATTAATAACTATATAATTTTTTAATGGTTTAATTCTATGATAATTATAAAATAGGGTTTTCATCCCTACTGCTTCAGCACCTAAAATATCTGCTTCAAAAGTGTCACCAATCATGATACTAGAATGTGCATGGGTTTCTGCTTTTTTTAAAGCCTGATTAAAAATAATAGGGTTTGGCTTCTTTACTCCTACTTCTTCAGAAGTAGTTACTGTTTTAAAAAAATCTTTAATACCGCTATTTTTAAGCTTGAGGTGTTGTACTTCTTCAAATCCATTAGTTATAATATGAAGGCTATATTTTTTATGTAAATAGCTAAGCAAATCAATGGTACCATCAAAAAGATGATTGTCAAATGGCAATTCTTCTATATAAGAAACAGCCATTTCGTCTATATCTTTAAGAGTATAATCTTTTTTAAAAGTATTAAAAGTATCAATTAGGCGTCCCCTTCTTAATTCTTGTTTTGTCACCTTTTCTTCTCTAAATAATTTCCAGTAATTGAAATTAATAGGCTCATAAACATTTATAAATAATTTAATATCAATATCTATTTTATGTTTAATAAAAACACGTTTAAAAGCTAAATAAGAGTTTTTATCAAAATCCCATAAAGTATGATCTAGGTCAAAAAAAATATCTGTAACATTATTATTCATATTTCATTAATTTTTCTGAAAAAACAGATCGCCAAATTTTATTTCTTTCTGAAGACGAAAAATCTTTATTAGAAAAAAGCATAATAAAAGTTCCATTTAAATTTTCGACAGAAGAAAACATAGTATTAATAGTATTATTAATTTCTTCTGGTGTATTTTTTTTAAATGCGGTTGTACTAATTGCAACGGGTTGTATTATTAATGGAGTTTTAATTTCGTAATCTAAGTCATAAAATAAAAAGGGAGTGCAAGTGCCTGCTCTGTATCCATTTGTATTTTCATAAAACATTGTGAAATCATTTTCAATTTCCATCTCTAATAAATTGCGGTATACATCTGGTAAACTTACAAGAAATTGAGCGTTAATAGAACTTAATAAAGATCTATTGGTCATTTCTTCCATTTGTTTTTTTTCTTTTTTTTGTATATCAGAATTTGTAAGTGCCTCAAAAGAAATCATAAGACCAACTTCTTTATAATCTGCCACAAATTTAACTAAGTAGTTAAACTTTTGTCTATGAGTATTTAATCCTTCTTCAAAAATTAAGGCTTCTCCCAATAAAAAAAATACAGTTAATCTAGATTTGCTTCTTTTAGCAACATTTATCATCCATTTAAAAGTGTCTAATGGGTCACTTCTCAATCCTAAAATAACACGAGTTCTATCTAAAATATTGCCTATTTTAAACTTAAATAAATCATTTACATATCCAATTGACGTTCTAAAAAAGCCTCGCTGTTTATATGCAAATGGCTGTTTAGCCTCCACAATAGTATGAACTTTCATTTTATGGTTAGTAAAATACAAGCCTGGAAAAACAGAAATTAATAAATCTTTTAATTTATACGCCCAAATATCTATAACTGGATCTTGTAAAAAATTTTCTTGAAAAGCTATACTTTCGGTTGCAGGAAATCGTCCCATTGCATCTTTTACGTGTGGCAAATATTCTTCATACCTACTTAACAAATAAAAACTTGCTGAAAAAATATCAAAAGGCAGGGCACTTTTATCACTTACTGAAAAAAAACACTTAGTACTATCCCATTCTTTAACAACAATATCTATTGTCTCAAATCCTTGTTGTGTAAGTAAACCGTGACTTTGAAAAAACAGCTCATTCCCTAAAGGTTGTTTACCATAGGAAGCCTTAGGCTCTGTATAAGAAATAAACTCTTCAATTACTGAAGTAAAATTTACTTCAAGGCCCAAAATTCGAGTACAAATATGCTTAAATACATAAGCTATTCGAGGAGTATTTTTTTGAGTAAATATTAAAAGCATAATATGCTACATGAGGTTTTCATCTGCAAAGCTAAAGTACGATTTTTCAGTAATTATAAGATGATCAAGTACTTTAATGTCTAGACTTTCGCCTGCAGTTTGTATCTTTTTTGTTAGTGCAATATCTGCTTGACTTGGTTTTAAAGTTCCAGATGGATGATTGTGTGCCAATACAATGGCAACCGCTCCTAGTTGTAATGCATTTTTAAAGGCCAATCGTACATCCACTAGGGTTCCTGTAATGCCTCCTTTACTAAGTTGAGAAGTTTGCAATACTTTATTAGAATTATTAAGATATACAATCCAAAACTCTTCGTGAGGGAGCTCACCTATTAATGGCTGCATTAGCTCAAAAACAGATTTACTAGAAGATATTTTTTTCTTTTCTAATGCTTCTCCTGCTCTACGTCTTCTTCCTAACTCTAATGCAGCTGTAATAGTAATAGCTTTAGCTTCTCCAATTCCTTTAAACTTCATTAAGTCTTTAATGCTTAATATACCTAACTCTTTCAAATTATTATCTACAGAAGCTAGTATTCTTTTACTTAAAGAAACAGCACTTTCATTTCTACTTCCAGAAGCAATTAAAATTGCTATTAACTCTGCATCACTAAGAGCAGTACGCCCTTTATGCAATAACTTTTCTCGAGGTCTATCATCTTCATTCCATTTTTTTATGGATAAGGAAGAATTATTATCTATCATTTTTTAAAGATATAAAACTTAAATTTGTTAGTACCTTAACTGAAAATTAAAACTTAAGTTATGAAATCTATCTTTGAAACAGATTCTTACAACGAAATTGTCACAAGATTACAAAGTCTTTCTCCAGAAAGTAAAAGACAATGGGGCAAAATGGATGCAGCACAAATGATGTATCATTGTCAAAAGCCTTTTGAAATTCCATTAGAAAGAGTAAAATTAAAAAAACCTAACTTTTTAATGAAGCTTATGATAAAAGTATTTAAACCAATGCTTTATAACGACAAGCCCTGGAGAAAAAATATGCGTACCGCACCAGAATTTGTTATAACAGATCCAAAAGAGTTTCAGAAAGAAAAAGAAAATTTACTAAACATTGTGGAAGAATATTATAATGAACGTGACAGAGTCTCATGGAAACCTCATCCTGGTTTTGGAAAATTTACAAATCAACAATGGGGACAAATGCAATACAAACATTTAGATCATCATTTAAAGCAGTTTGGAGTATAATTATTATTTAAATAAATTAATCCTAAATTAATAAACTTTGTATCCACCTCCACACCATCAATCAAGTGATATAAAAAAAATGATATCTGTTATAGAACAGTATCCATTAGGTATGTTAGTCTCTTCTTTGGACGGAAAACCTTTAGTAACCCACATACCCATTATTTATAATACTAAAACAAATAAACTTGTTGCACACATAGATAAGTTTAATCCTCAAGTAAAAACACTACAAAATGGAGCCGAAGTATTAGTTGTTTTTAAAGGCCCCGATGCTTATATTTCTCCAAGTATTTATACTACAAAACAATTGCCAACCTGGAATTATATTATTGTTCATATTACTGGCACAGTAACTTTAATTAATGACCCTGAGGCTGCTAAAGAAACAATGATAGAAATGACTAAATTTCTTGAGAAACCTAATCAAAAATTTATTTTAGAAAAAGAAAATAAAGCAATGCAACGCTCTATAAATTATATACAAGCATTTGATATTACTATTACTAATTGGGAAGGAAAATTTAAACTATCTCAAGATAAAAATGAAGATGATTTCAATAATGCAAAAAAACAATTAATAAAAAAATCCAGTGAAAACAACACTGGATTTATTAATCTTATCTATAAATAATATTATTAATTTATATACTTCTTAATCTCATTTAAATCTAAACCACCATAATTACCACTACTCATTAATAGAAGAGAAGTATTGTTAAAATCTTGGCTATATAGATATGTTTTAAAATCTGCTGGATTTGTAAAAACAATAAGATCTTCTCTCCCAAATGCTTTATCTATTTGTTCAACTTTAATTTCTTCAAGTTTTTTTATCATTACAGCATGAGGAGAATAAAATACTACAGCACTATCTGCTGCATCTAACGTCCCCTTATATTCATTTAAAAATTCTGGGTTTAAACTACTATAAGTGTGTAATTCTAAACAAGCTATTAACTTTCTATCTGGATATTGATTTTTTAAAGCTTCAGTAGTTGCTTTTACTTTACTTGGAGAGTGAGCAAAATCTTTATATGCTATCGAACTTTTTCCTTGGGCAATTTTCTCTAAACGTTTACTTGCTCCTTTAAAAGTCGCAATTGCTTCATAAAAATCCTCAGCATCTATCCCCATTAATTGACATATCCAACGGGCTCCTTCTAGATTGTTTAAATTATGCTTGCCAAATACTTCAATAGGCATAGGTCCATCTTGGGTTTCTAATAATGTTTCCCCATCTTCTACTTCATAAATAGGAGTTTGATATGGATATTTTTTTATAGGACTTAAAGAGGTCTCCACCACTCTTTTTACTTCTAGATCTTCTTCATTGTATACAATTGCTCCTCCATTTGTAATTTGATTTAAAAATATTTCAAACTGTTCAACATAATTCTCATAGGTAGGAAAAACATTAATGTGATCCCAAGCAATGCCGCTTAATAAGGCTATATTAGGTTTATATAAATGAAATTTGGGTCTTCTGTCTATAGGTGAGGACAAATACTCATCTCCCTCAAGAACAATAAAATCATTTTCATCTGTTAGTTTAACCATAATATCAAAGCCTTCTAATTGCGCTCCAACCATATAATCTACATCTCTATCATGATAGTGCATTACATGCAAAATCATTGATGTAATAGTAGTTTTTCCGTGAGAACCTCCTATAACAACTCGAGTTTTATTCTTGGATTGCTCGTATAAAAACTCAGGATATGAATAAACTTTTATCCCTAAAGATGTCGCTTTTATAAGTTCTGGATTGTCCTTTTTTGCGTGCATACCTAAAATAACAGCATCAATTTCTGGTGTTATTTTTTCAGGAAACCAACCATACTCTTTTGGCAACAATCCTTTAACCTCCAGCCTGCTTTTCGAGGGCTCAAAAACTTCATCATCACTTCCTGTTACTTGATCTCCTTTTTGATGCAATGCTAAAGCAAGATTGTGCATCGCACTTCCTCCTATAGCAATAAAATGTACACGCATTATTTAATTATTTTGTAGTGAATATTGTATAGCAACTTAGCTTTTATTTTAAAGTAAAGATACAAGTTTTAGCTTGTAATAATAAAGTCTTGAAGATTGTTTTAAGAGCATTAATAGGATTAGTGTTTTCTTTAAAAACAAAAATTGTAGTAGAAACTATAATTAAAGAGTTAAAATTAATTTCTTCTCTTTTTGAGCTTCTTCAAATTCTGGTCTATTTTTTAAAGCCTTATCAATCCAAAGTAAAGCAGTTTCTTTTTTACCTAAATTTTTATATATCTGAGCCATTCGATAATAAGCCCAATCTTTAGGAACTCCATCTTTAGCTGAATGATTTTTAATGTATGCATTTAAACAATGAAGCCCCATTTCTGAATCCAAATTATATTGTGCAGCTATTTTACCAATTTGATAATTAAGTTGGTTACGTTTATGCACTTTTAATGATTGAGATTTTGTTTCAATTGCCTCTTTAGGCTTATTGTTTTTTTCGTAAAGATTAGATAGCTTGTCATACGTGTGAGGAGAACCCCCTATTTCTATCGCTTTTTTATAATGATATTCTGCATCTTTAGGTCTATCACTATATTCGGCAATATATCCATTTGCCAAAAATCCATCTACTGGAGATATTTTTGCAAGTTCATTCGCATATTTAATTGCTTTACTCTCACTACCCCCTATTATACTAGGCAATTGAATATAAAATTCTACAAGTGCCCATCTTACTTCTATATGTTTAGGATCTAATTGCGCAGCTCTCTCAAAATGCTTTTTAATATCACTTACATAAGTAACCGCTCTTATTTTACTTATCTCTAAGGCCTTCATCCCCATTGCCCCTCCGTATTTAAAATGATAGTTTGCATTGGTATCTTCATCTTCAACTAAATCTTCATAATAGACTATGGCGGTATCCCAATCTTTAGTATATCCAGCTATATCTCCCAAATATTCTCGTGTCTTTTTATGAGTAGGATTTTCTTTTAAATACTGCTGAAAAAGAGGTTTTGCTTTGCTAAAATTTTCTTGCTGGAAATAATGTTCAGCTTGCTGAAAATTATTTTGAGAATAAAAGAATAATGGAAGCAGAAAAACGAGCAAAAGAATTTTTTTCATAGCTATTTTGAATTTTAAGTATAACTGAATATTCACTACTTTATTTTAGGCGGGTATTTTTGAAGCATTTTTGAAATAACAGAAGCATAGTAAGCTTCTCTTTGCATTGGGGTTGCCTTTTCTTTAAAATCACCATCACCTTTTGCTTGCCAAAATAGTGCATCTTTTGTTGCGTCTATAAAATCTATGGTTAGTTCTTGATTTATTACTCGACCTCCTATTGGAATACCTCCACTAACCCCTACACCAACATTACCTCCTCCACTACCAACTCCAATTCCAATTGTATTTCTAGAATTTGAAATACTTTCATTAGCATAAAAATTTATTAGAAATTGAGGTGATTCACTTTTTATAAAACCTTTTTGTTGAAGTAAACTATCACTAATTGAAATTATTCGTTTGTTTTCTAATTCATTCAAACCAGAATCAATAGTAGGAAAAAAATTATAAGATTTATATTTCGAAAAATCTGCTTCTTTATCATAATCTATAGAAACGGCAGCTCCACAAGATATAAGAAGTATAGATAATATAATTCCATATATTAATTTCATCGCACTGTTTTTATTTAAAAATACGTAAAAAAAAAGCCAATTGGTTTTAATCAAATGGCCTTTAACAATTTTATAATAAAAAAATATGAGTAAAGTTTACTCAACCTCTTTATTCAACATTTCCCAAAGTTTATCCTTAAGCTCCATTAATCCTTGTTGAGCAACAGATGAAAAAAACAGATATGGAATGCCTTTAAATTCTTTATCAAGTAGCTCCTTCATCTCTGCTTTTAATTCTTCATCTAACATATCGCTTTTAGATATTGCAACTAGTCGATCCTTATCAAGCATTTCAGGGTTATAACGACGTAATTCATCCAATAATATTTCATATTGCTTTTTAATATCTGGCGCATCTGCAGGTATTAAAAACAATAATGTAGAATTTCTTTCTATATGTCGTAAAAAATAATGACCTAAACCTTTTCCTTCAGCAGCTCCTTCAATAATTCCAGGAATATCTGCCATTACAAAAGTTTTATGATCACGATATTCTACAATCCCAAGATTAGGCTTTAAGGTTGTAAACTCGTAATTAGCAATTTTAGGTTTTGCAGCAGTTACAACAGATAGTAAAGTAGATTTTCCAGCATTTGGAAAACCAACTAAACCTACATCAGCAAGTACTTTCATTTCAATAGTGATATCTACTTCTTCACCATCAATACCAGGTTGTGCATATCGAGGAGTTTGGTTTGTTGGACTCTTAAAATGTGCATTTCCACGCCCCCCTTTACCACCTTCTGCAACAATAACTTCTTCATCATGCTCCAAAATTTCAAACAATATCTCTTGTGTTTCTGTATCTCTCACTACAGTCCCCAAAGGCACTTCGATATAAACATCTGCTCCATCTGCTCCTGTACTAGTTTGTTTACTACCAGCACCTCCATGTTCTGCTCTGTAATGACGCTTATGTTTTAAATGAAATAACGTCCACATGTTTTTATTACCCTTAATAATAATATGTCCGCCTCGACCTCCATCACCACCATCGGGACCTCCTTTTGGGATGTACTTTTCTCTGCGTAAATGTGCACTTCCTTGTCCACCTTTACCAGAAGTAATGTGAATTTTAACGTAGTCTACAAAATTTCCTTCTGTCATAATTGTATTCTCTTACTTAGAGAATTTATAATTTATCTATCACATCACTTAAACGCGCTGTGATGTCTTCAATACTACCAACACCATCCACACCATAGTATTTATCTTGAGATTGGTAGTATTTTTTTAATATATCTGTTTTTCTATAATATTCTGCAATTCGTTCACGAATTACAGCTTCGTTAGCATCATCTGCACGACCACTTACTTTACCTCTTTCTAATAGTCTCCCTACTAAAATCTCGTCATCAACTTCTAGGGCAACCATTGCATTTATTTGAGTTTTTTTCTTTTTCATCAATTCTGCTAATGCTTCAGCTTGTGTTGCAGTACGAGGAAAACCGTCAAAAATAAAACCATTTGCATCTGGGTTTTTTTCAACTTCAGCTTCAAGCATATTAATTGTTACTTCATCTGGCACTAAATGTCCCTTATCCATAAAAGATTTTGCAAGAGTACCTAACTGGGTTGCATTTTTAATATTATATCGAAACACATCTCCTGTAGAGATATGTACTAATTGATACTTATTCTTTAAAACTTCCGCTTGCGTTCCTTTTCCGGCACCCGGAGGTCCAAATAATACAATGTTTTTCATTCTATTTGGTTTCTTTGAAAATAATGATGTTAAAAATCGGCACATAAATAAAAGTGCAAAGATAACAATTGCAAAGAAGATTGTACCTTTGTACAAAGAAACCTTTATGGCAGATTATTTTTCTTCAAATTTTACCCTCGGAATTCTTGGTGGAGGTCAATTAGGTAAAATGCTTCTTTATGAAACCCGTAAGTTTGATATAAAAACGCATGTTCTAGACTCTAGTAATGAAGCACCTTGCCGAATTGCCTGCGATTATTTTGAACAAGGTGATTTACTTGATTTTGAAACAGTTTATAACTTCGGGAAAAAAGTAGATGTACTCACTTTCGAAATTGAAAATGTAAATATAGCTGCTTTAGAAAAACTTGAAAATGAAGGAAAAACAGTTTATCCTTCTTCAAAAACGCTAAAAAACATTCAGGATAAAGGAATACAAAAGCAGTTCTATAAAAAAAACAAAATACCTACCTCTCCATTTATAGTTTTTGAAAACAAAAATTTTCTAAATGAAGCAATTGTTAGAAAAGAACTAAGCTTCCCCTTTGTATGGAAAAGTTGTACAGGAGGTTATGACGGTAAAGGTGTTAGTATTATTAGAGATGCAGAAGACGTAATTCCATTACCAAGTGGTTCTTGCATTGCAGAAAAATTAATTCCTTTTAAAAACGAGTTGGCGGTAATTGTTGTTAGAAATCCTAAGGGAGAAGTAAAAACATACCCTGTAGTTGAAATGGAATTTCATCCAGAAGCCAATCAAGTTGAATATGTAATTTGTCCTGCTCGTATTGATTATTTGGTTGCTGAAAAAGCCCGAAAAATTGCCTCACAAGTTTCCGAAGCTTTTAAGCACGTTGGTATATTAGCAGTAGAAATGTTTCAAACCAATGATGATGAAATTTTAGTAAATGAAGTTGCTCCACGACCACATAATAGTGGCCATTATAGTATTGAAGCAAGTTATACCAATCAATTTGAACAACAGATACGCGCTATTTTAAATTTACCTTTAGGTAAAACAGAAAGTAAACTGGGTGGTATTATGGTGAACTTAGTAGGTGCAGAAGGTTATACTGGTCAAGTGGTTTACGAAAATATAGATGAAATTATGGCAATGGAGGGAGTAACTCCTCATATTTACGGCAAAAAAGAAACTCGTCCTTTTAGAAAAATGGGACACGTCACTATTGTAAATGAAAACATAGCTGAAGCAAGAAAGATTGCAGAAAAAGTAAAGAAAACTATTAAAGTGATAAGTAAATAAATACGTATGAGTAAAGTAGGGATTATTATGGGCAGCACCAGCGACTTACCTGTTATGCAGGACGCTGTAGAAATTTTAAAAGGATTTGACATTGAAGTAGAAGTCGATATTGTTTCTGCACACCGTACTCCCGATAAACTTTTTGATTATGGGAAAAATGCTCATACCAGAGGTATTTGTGTAATTATTGCAGGAGCAGGAGGAGCAGCACATCTTCCAGGAATGATTGCTTCTTTATCTCCTTTACCTGTTATTGGAGTTCCTGTAAAATCTAGTAACTCAATAGATGGCTGGGATTCTGTTTTATCAATATTGCAAATGCCCGGAGGTGTTCCTGTAGCCACTGTAGCATTAAACGGCGCCAAAAATGCCGGTATTCTTGCAGCTCAAATTATTGGATCACATGATAAATGCGTTCTCGACAAAATTCTTGCCTATAAGGAAGGATTAAAAATTAAAGTTGAAGAGGGAGCAAAAAAAATGAGAGAATCTAAATAAATGAAACATGGAATTCTTTCCATCTTAATAGCTATACTTGGCTTCATTTTCTATTTACATATAAACTTAGAGTTTGTAGGTATAGTTCAAAAATTAAGTGAAAACCAACAATTAGAGGGTCCTAATCTCATTGTAACTCCAAAAATTTACAAAATTGCCACACTTATAATTGGACTTATTGGAGTTTATTTTGGTATAAAAGAATTCAAAAATTATAAAAACCTTAGCATCATAGGTATTTCTTTATCACTAATTTTGATAATTCTAAGTTTTATACCCATTTGGAGTTATTTTTTATAAGCTTATTTACATATATACTTTATATTTTAAGTAATTACACATTATGAACAATCCCTTATTACAACATTTTGATACTGCCCCATTTACAAAAATTAAAAACGAGCATTATCTTCCTGCAATAAAAGAATTAATTAATGCTACAAAAACTGAAATTGATATAATAACAGCAAATACTGAAGCTCCTACCTTTAAAAATACTGTTGAAGCTTTAGAAAATACAGGAGAACAATTAGATAAAGCTACTAGTATTTTTTTTAATTTAAACAGTGCAGAAACTAATGAACAACTTCAAAAAACTGCTCAAGAAATTTCTCCACTGCTTTCAGAATTTAAAAATGATTTATTACTTAATGAAAAATTATTCAAAAAAGTAAAGTCTGTTTTTGATCAAAAAGAAAAGTTTAATCTCAATGAAGAACAATACATGCTTCTTGAAAAACAATATAAAAGTTTTTCAAGAAATGGTGCAAATCTTTCAGAAGATAAAAAAGTAACGTTACGTAAAATAGATGCAGATCTTTCAAAATTAAGTCTAACTTTTGGTGAAAATGTGCTAGCCGAAACTAATAATTTTGAACTTCATATTACTAAAGAAAAAGACCTTAAAGGGCTTCCCGAAGGTACTATAGAAGCAGCAGCTCAAACAGCAGAGGAAAAACAAAAAATAGGATGGGTATTTACCTTAGATTATCCTAGTTACATTCCTTTTATGATGTATGCTGAAAACCGAAGCCTCAGGAAAAAGATGTCTTTAGCATTTGGCTCAAAAGCATTCCATAATGACAAATTTGATAACCAACAAAATGTATTAAGTATTGTAAACCTTCGCCATCAAAGAGCAAAGCTTCTAGGATATAAAAGCCATGCAGATTTTGTTTTAGAAGAACGAATGGCAGAAACTCCTAAAAAAGTACAATCATTTCTACAGGAAATATTAGTAAAGGCAAAGCCTGCAGCACAAAAAGAATTTGAAGATCTTGAAAGTTATGCAAAAGAACTTGACGGCATAGAAAAATTACAGAAATGGGATAGTGCTTATTATGCCGAAAAATTAAAACAAAAATTATATGACCTTGATGATGAAAAGTTAAAGCCTTATTTCGAATTAAAGAATGTAATAAAAGGTGTTTTTACTGTTGCTGAAAAACTATATGGGTTAAATTTTAAAGAAATTGAGACAATTGATAAATATCATCAAGATGTAAAAACATACGAGGTTAATGATACAGATGGTAAATTGGTGTCAATACTTTATGCAGATTTTCATCCACGACCAGGAAAAAGAGGTGGAGCTTGGATGACATCTTATAAATCTCAACAAATTAAGGACGGAATAAATGATAGACCACACATTTCTATAGTGTGCAATTTTACAAAACCTACCGCCAGTAAACCTTCTCTATTAACTTTTAATGAAGTTACCACTCTGTTTCATGAGTTTGGACACGCATTACATGGTATGTTGGCAAATACAACATACAAAAGTCTAAGTGGAACAAATGTATATTGGGATTTTGTTGAGTTACCAAGTCAAATTTTAGAAAACTGGTGCTACGAAAAAGAAACCTTAGAGCTGTTTGCAAAACACTATAAAACAGGAGAACTTATTCCAATGGAATTGGTGAAAAAAATTAAAGAGTCTGCCACATTTCATGAAGGAATGCAAACACTTCGTCAATTAAGTTTTGGAATGTTAGATATGGCTTGGCATGGGAGTGATCCTTCAAAAATAAAAGATGTTAAAGCTTTTGAAAAAGGAGCTTTTGCATTAACCAAACTATTTCCAGATGTAAAAGAAAACTGTATGAGCACTTCTTTTTCACATATTTTTCAAGGTGGTTACTCTGCGGGATATTATAGTTACAAATGGGCAGAAGTATTGGATGCAGATGCATTTGCATATTTTAAACAGGAAGGAATTTTTAATAAAAAAGTTGCAGATAAGTTTAAAAATTTCATTCTATCTCAAGGAGGAACAAAGGATCCCATGGATTTATATATAAAGTTTAGAGGGCAAAAACCCAATCCCGAAGCTTTATTAAGACGTGCTGGACTCATAAAAAATTAATAAAGAATTTAGAATCAGTTTCTTAACAAAACTTTCCTATTTTTGAAAAAACTTCGGTTTATATAAATGTCAACAGAGCTTTTAAATCCTAATAAGTGGGTAGATCGTTATTCAGACTATCTCTACAACTATACAATCGTTCGTGTTAACGATCATGAGGTAGCGCAGGATATCATTTCTGAAACATTTTTAGCAGGCTTAAAATCTAAAGATAATTTTAAAGGAGAAGCCAGTGAACGCACGTGGTTAATTTCAATTTTAAAAAGGAAAATAATTGATCATTACCGTAAATCTAATTCAAAAAAAGGAAAAGCTGAAATCCGTATGTCATACAAAGATGAAGAATCTGAAGGTGATTGGTTAGAAGAACGAGTTAGTGATCCATTCGACAAAAATGCAGAAGATGAAATGGAAAATGAAGAACTTGGAATAGCGATTCTTAACTGTTTAGATAAGTTAAATGAAAAACAAGCAACAATATTTAAAATGAAAACTATTGATGGTTTTGATACTGAAGCTATTTGTAATGAATTTAATATCACTGCGTCTAACTTATGGGTGATAATCCATAGAGCTAGAAAATCAATGGCAGAATGCCTAGAAGAAAACTGGTTATAATAAGTAGTATGAAGTTGTTTATAAAGTGCGAAGAAGCAAATCACACTTGTGATAAAAATCAATATAAAGAAGCAAGCTTTTGTGAAAAAGTGAAGCTAAATTTTCATTTAATTTACTGTGCTGCCTGTAGAAAATATTCAGCCAGAAATTTAAGACTATCAAGAGCATTTCAAAAAGCTGAAATAAAGCACATGCCGCAAAACCAAAAAGACATACTTAAAGAAAGAATTCAAAAGGAGTTGTCAAAATAATTTACTTGATTCAAGCAAAATTAAATACCAAACAATTGGTATACCTTCCACCCAAAAAGAAGCAAAATATTTATTTTGATTTCTTTTAGTAATTATCAAAATAAAACCTATTAATAAGCAAGTTATTAATAAACTTACAAAGTGAGTTTTAGTAAATATAGATTTAAATAAGTCTATTAATATCACTATTCCCAATAACACTCCACCTAATAATTTTACATTTTTTAAACCTATCTGTTGCGGCAAAGTTTTTAAAGTTTTTAAATCATAATTAAGATCTCTTATTTCAAAGGGAATAGTAAGTGTTATCACTATTAAAATACGTTGTAAGTAAGTAATAAAATAATCTGTATTTATATCAATTTTTGTCGCAACTATGGGTACAAAAACAGTCACGCCTGCCCAAACAACAGCTACTATAAAAATTTTTAAACCAGATAGTGTTCTAAGGCTATATTTATTAGAAATAGGAACCGCATAAAAAAAAGTTAATAAACCAAATCCTCCAGAAACCAATAAGGTTATTGAGGAAACCTGAAAAGCAAAAAAAACAAATAAAACAAAAGATAAAAAAGAAAAAATCTGAATAGATTTTAAAGATTCGGTAAGAGTACGATGATGCAAACCTGCAATTTTAGAGTATTTTACAAAATTATACCCTGTAATAGTTCCAAAAAAAATAAACCCAACAGTATAAAAATCTATATCAAATTGATGTTCTAAAACAGTAACTCCTACTAATGCACAAACAGCCAAAGCAACGTGAATGCTGCTATTTATATAAAAATTAAAAATGCGTTTAAAGAGGTTCATAAAGTAAAAATAACCAAACTGTTTATAACCTTACTTTTTAGTTGAAAAATTGTTTTTTTCAACAGGTTAAAAAGCAGATTTTTATTGTTTTATATTGTAATTTTGCAGCCTAAATTTAATAGCAAATTAATGAACACAGATTCTTTTGCCCTAAGACACATTGGTCCTAGAAGAAGTGACCTCCCCGAAATGCTTAAAACAGTAGGCGTTGATTCAATGGAGCAGCTTATTTTTGAAACCATTCCAGATGATATTCGTTTAAAGAACGAGCTTAAACTAGATGCTGCATTAAGTGAAAATGAATACTTAGAGCACATCAATGATTTAGCTGCAAAAAACAAAATTTACAAAACATATATAGGATTGGGATATAACCAATCAATAACACCTCCTGTAATTCAAAGAAATATTTTGGAAAATCCAGGTTGGTATACTGCCTATACACCTTATCAAGCAGAAATTGCACAAGGTCGTTTAGAAGCATTGCTTAATTACCAAACAATGGTTACAGATTTAACCGGGATGGAACTAGCAAACGCATCATTATTAGACGAAGCTACAGCAGCAGCAGAAGCGATGGCGTTACTTTTTGCAGTGCGTGAAAGAGAACAAAAGAAAAACGAGGCTGTAAAGTTCTTTGTTTCTGAAGATATTTTACCTCAAACGCTTTCATTATTAGAAACTCGTTCTACCCCAATAGGTGTTGAACTTGTAGTAGGAAATCACAAAGATTTTAATTTTTCTTCAGAATATTTTGGAGTAATGCTCCAATACCCAGGAAAAACTGGTACTGTTCATAACTACAAGGAGTTTATTAAAAAAGCAAAAGAAGCTCAAATAAAAATTGCGGTTGCTGCAGATATTTTAAGCCTAGTATTATTAGAATCACCTGGTAACTTTGGTGTAGATGTAGTGGTTGGAACTACACAACGCTTTGGCATACCTTTAGGTTACGGTGGCCCTCATGCTGCTTATTTTGCAACTAAAGAAGAATACAAGCGTAGTATTCCTGGTCGTATTATTGGTGTTACTAAAGATACAGATGGTAATCGTGCCCTACGTATGGCATTACAAACACGAGAACAACACATTAAACGTGATAAAGCAACGTCAAATATTTGCACAGCACAGGTTTTATTAGCTGTAATGGCAGGTATGTACTCTGTTTATCATGGACCAAAAGGTCTTGAACATATTGCTAATAAAATTCATGATACTGCTGCAACACTTGCAGATGCTTTAGAAAAATTAGGATTCACTCAAAAAAATGAAACCTATTTTGATACTATTGCTATAAAAACAGATGCTACAAAAATTAAATTTTTAGCAGAGGCAAAAGAGATTAATTTTTACTACCCAAATGATGAGACAGTTTCAATATCAATAAATGAAACTACTACGATTAAGGATATAAATAAGATCATTACCATTTTTGCTGAAGCAGTAAATAAAGAAACCACTAAGATTTCGTCTCTAATTACTGGAAATGCAATCCCAAAAGAAGTTGCTCGTAAAACTGAATTCTTAACAAACGAGGTTTTTAACAGCTACCATAGTGAGACAGAATTAATGCGTTATATTAAAAAGTTAGAGCGTAAAGATCTATCTCTTAATCATTCTATGATTTCTTTAGGTTCTTGCACAATGAAACTTAATGCCGCTGCAGAAATGCTTCCTTTAAGTGACCCTCAATGGGGAAATATGCATCCATTTGTACCTGTTGAACAAGCAGAAGGCTATCAACAAATGCTTAAAAAACTTGAAAAGCAATTAACAGAAATTACAGGTTTTGAAGGTACTTCTTTACAACCTAATTCTGGAGCACAAGGAGAATATGCTGGTTTAATGGTTATTAGAGCCTACCACGAATCTCGAGGAGATAATCATAGAAATATTTGTTTAATACCATCTTCTGCTCACGGAACAAATCCTGCAAGTGCTGTAATGGCAGGTATGCAAGTAGTTGTAACCAAAGCAACAGACGATGGAAATATTGACCTAGAAGACTTACGTGAAAAAGCAATTAAACATAAAGAAAATCTTTCTTGTTTAATGGTAACATATCCTTCTACGCACGGTGTTTATGAGTCTGCTATTAGAGAAATAACTAGTCTTATACACGAAAATGGCGGACAAGTTTATATGGATGGAGCGAATATGAATGCACAAGTTGCACTTACAAATCCTGGAGCTATTGGGGCTGATGTATGTCACTTAAATCTTCATAAAACTTTTGCAATCCCTCACGGAGGTGGAGGTCCAGGTGTTGGACCAATTTGTGTTGCAAAACAATTAGTACCGTTTTTACCTTCTAATCCTATTATAAAAACAGGGGGAGAAAATGCTATAACAGCTATTTCTGCTGCTCCCTGGGGAAGTTCATTAGCTTGTCTTATATCGTATGCGTATATAACGATGCTTGGTACTGAAGGTTTAAAAAAATCAACACAATATGCAATCTTAAACGCAAACTATATAAAAGAGCGTCTTAAAGGACATTATGATGTTTTATATGTTGGTGAAAGAGGACGTGCTGCACACGAGATGATTATTGATTGTCGTCCTTTTAAAGAAAATGGAATTGAAGTTACTGATATTGCTAAAAGATTAATGGATTATGGATTCCATGCTCCAACAGTATCTTTTCCTGTAGCTGGGACTATGATGATCGAACCTACTGAAAGTGAAAGTAAGCCGGAATTAGATCGTTTTTGTGACGCAATGATTTCAATAAGAAAAGAAATTGATGTGGCAGACAAAGACAACCCAAATAATGTTTTGAAAAACTCTCCTCACACTTTAACTATGGTTACAAGTGATAATTGGGATTTTCCTTACACAAGACAACAAGCTGCATTTCCATTAGAATATGTTTCAGACAATAAATTTTGGCCTTCTGTAAGACGTGTAGATGATGCATACGGAGATCGTAATTTAATATGTACTTGCGAGCCTATTGAAGCTTATATGGAAGAAGCATAGCAGTAAAAGTCATTAATACTCTTCTTCGGAAGAGTATTAATTTATTGATAATATTTTAAATTACCAGATTATCAAATCACTGATTTACAAGTAAATAATTGTTTAATTCGCATTATTAAGTTCAATAATTAAGAATTTTTCAAAATATAATTATTTACCAATCTCAAACGTTGTTAGGTAATGCGTTTTATGTACTTTTAAAAAAAATTTACCATTATGGGTGTTACCATCACAGGTATTGGCAGTTATATCCCCAGCGGAATTGCTAAAAATGATCAATTTGAAAATCATCGTTTTTTTAACGAAGATGGCTCTAAATTTAATCATGAAAATGAAGTAATTATTGAAAAATTTAAAGCTATTACTGGCATTGCTGAAAGAAGGTATATTGATGATAATTTAAACACTTCAGATATTGCTTCTTTCGCTGCAAAAAAAGCTATTGAAGATTCTAATATTGACCCAGAAACTATAGATTATATTATTGTTGCACAAAATTATGGCGATGTTAAACACGGTTCTGTACAAAGTGACACAGTTCCTAGTATTGCATCTCGAGTAAAACATAATTTAAAAATAAAAAATCCATCTTGTGTTGGATATGATATATTATTTGGTTGCCCAGGTTGGGTTCAAGGAATGATACAAGCTGAAGCTTTTATTAAATCTGGAATTGCAAAAAAATGCTTAGTTATTGGAGCAGAAGCGCTATCTCGCGTTGTGGATCAACATGACAGAGATTCTATGATATATAGTGATGGTGCTGGAGCAGTTGTAGTAGAAGAGTCTAATACAAATAGTGGTATTATTACTCATAATAGTGCAACATATACTTTTAATGAAGCACATTTTATATACTTTGGCGAATCTAACAATCAAGAAATAAAAGACGCAAGAAGATACATTAAAATGTATGGTCGTAAAATTTATGAATTTGCACTAAATAATGTTCCAGACGCAATGAAATCTTGCCTAGATAAAAGCGGGATTCAAATAAAAGAACTTAAAAAAGTGTTTATTCATCAAGCCAATGAAAAAATGGACGAAGCCATCATAAAGCGTTTTTATGCTTTGTATGATGAAACCCCTCCAACAGGTGTCATGCCAATGACTATTGACAAACTTGGTAATTCTAGTGTTGCAACTGTACCTACCCTCTACGATCTTGTGTTAAAAGGAGAATTAGAAGGTCACGAAGTTAATAAAGGAGACATTGTTATGTTTGCTAGTGTGGGTGCTGGGATGAATATTAATGCAATTGTTTACAGAGTCTAGATATGTACGAAGGGAAATTTCCAAAAAAAAGATACAAACATACTTATCAATTTTTACAAGAAGTTATTTCTAAAGATGAAACCATTTTAGACCTAGGAGTAACCAATCCTTTTTCAGATCTTTTAATAAAAAAAGGATTTAATGTTACCAATACGTCTGGCGAAGATTTAGATACAGATACTAATGCTGTAAAAACAAAAGATTATGACGTTGTAACAGCATTTGAAATTTTTGAACATCTCGTTTCTCCTTTTAATGTACTACAAGATATTAAAGCTAATAAACTTGTTGCTTCTGTTCCATTAAAATTATGGTTTGCATCTGCTTATAGAAGTAAAACAGATGATCGTGATCGTCATTATCATGAATTTGAAGATTGGCAGTTTGATTGGTTGTTGGAAAAAGCAGGATGGAGAATTATTAAAAGAGAAAAGTTTACTAATCCCGTAAAAAAAATTGGAATTCGACCTATTTTAAGAAGATTTACTCCTAGATATTATTTAGTATATGCAGTACGTGTGTAATGAAAATTTATCTGGTCATACCTGCACACAACGAAGAAGCATACTTAACAAAAATGCTACAGTCTCTAGTTGATCAATCCATCCTACCATCTAAGGTTATTATTGTAAACGATAACTCTACTGACAATACACAAACCATTATCGATAATTTTTCAAAAAATTATTCATTTATTCAATCTATTACAATTTTTTCAGAAAAAACACATTTACCTGGCAGTAAAGTAATTAATGCTTTCTACAAAGGTTTTGAAGAGCTAGACAATGCTTATAATCTTATTGGAAAATTTGACGCCGATATTGAGCTGCCAAAAACGTATTTTGAAAAAATGATTTCACTTTTTAAAGAAGATCCTTCCGTAGGCATTGCCGGTGGAAATTTATATATTAAAAAAGAAAGTGATTGGATTTACGAGGACATTTCAGAAAAAAATAAAGTTAGAGGTCCTATAAAATTATATAGAAAAGAATGCTTTAAATCCATTGGAGGTTTAAAAAAAGCAATTGGATGGGATACAGTCGATGGTTTTTTAGCGCAATATTATGGGTGGAAAACAGTAACAGACCCTTCATTACACGTTTTACATTTAAAACCTACTGGAGCCATATATACAAAAGCTGCAAAATTTAAACAAGGAGAAGCTTTTTATAAAATGCGCTATGGAATTATTCTTACACAAATTGCTGCTGCAAAATTAGCTTTTAAAAAAAGAAATCTCTCAATTTTTATTAATTCAATTATAGGTTATATAAAAGCGAAAAAGGAAAAGCTAGACTTTATAGTTACTAAAGAAGAAGGAAAATTTATTAGGAACTTAAGGTGGAAAGGGATTAAAAAAAAGTTTTATAGTCTAATAACCTTACTTTAACGAATAAAAAATTCTTTATCTGTATTTTTGCACAAAAATACAAACTATGAAATTTAATAGAATCCCCTTAATCACTATACTTTTTATTACAATTTTAATAGTTTCCTGTGCACCTTCACAAACATTAAATAAAGATACTACTCAGTTAGCCTCAACTATAAAAAAACCAAAAAATATTATTTTATTAATTGGTGATGGTATGGGGCTTAGCGAAGTGTCAGCGAGCTTTTTTTACAATAAAGAAGCTTCCAATTTTGACCGCTTTAAAACAATAGGGCTAATAAAGACTTCTGCATCAAGTGATTTAATTACAGACTCTGCTGCTAGCGCAACGGCATTTGCAAGTGGTATTAAAACATATAATGGAGCTATTGGAGTTAATAATGACACTCTAGCAGTTGAAACTATTGTCGAACAAGTTTCAAGAAAAGGTCTTTCAACGGGTCTTATTGCTACATCTTCAATTGTTCACGCTACTCCTGCTAGCTTTTACGCTCATACAAAATCAAGAAGCTTATATGAAGAAATCGCAAGCTTTTTACCAATTTCTGAAATAGACTTTTTTGCTGGTGGTGGCATAAAATATTTTAATAATAGAACAGATAATCAAGACCTATTATTGCAATTGTCTAACAACGGTTTTGAAGTACACACAAAAGAACTACCCACTACAATAACTTCGCAAAAACACGCAATTTTATTAGCACAAAATGGAATGCCTAAAATGACTGAAGGACGTGGAGATTTCTTAATCAATGCCACAAAACTCGCTTTACAATCTCTTTCAGAAAATGAGGAAGGTTTCTTTTTAATGATTGAAAGTTCACAAATTGATTGGGGAGGTCATAATAATGATGCTGAATATCTAATTAATGAAGTACTAGATTTTGATACTACTATAGGTACTGTTCTAGATTTTGCTTCTGCTAATGAAGAAACACTTGTTATAGTTACTGCAGATCACGAAACAGGTGGTTTTACTTTAGCTACAGATAATGGAGATTATAACAAGATAAAGCCGACATTTTCAACTACAGGACATTCTGCAACAATGGTACCTGTTTTTGCTGAAGGACCAGGATCTTCAATATTTGGTGGTATTTATGAAAATACTGCAATTTATGAAAAGATGATGCAGTTATTTTCTAAGTAAAAATTTTTCAGAAACCATATAACAAAAACACTCAACTAAAATTGTTACATTAGCAATAGTTATAAGCATATGAAGTATTTAGAAGATATAGGCTCTTACTTTTTAATGATTAAGAGAGTTTTTAGCAGTCCAACCAAGACATCAGTTTTAAGAGAATTAATTTTTAAAGAGATTAATGATCTAATTATTAGCTCTCTAGGTATTGTTGCTTTTATCTCATTTTTTGTGGGTGGTGTTATAGCGCTTCAAACAGCCTTAAATTTAACAAACCCATTAATTCCTAAGACTCTTATTGGATTTGCTACAAGACAATCAATCGTATTAGAATTTGCTCCTACTTTTATATCTATTATTATGGCAGGTAAAGTAGGGTCTTTTATAACATCCAGTATTGGTTCTATGCGAGTTACAGAGCAAATTGATGCTTTAGAAGTTATGGGGATTAACTCGTTAAATTATCTTGTATTTCCTAAAATTGTTGCTTTAATGATATATCCTTTTTTAATTGCTATAGCAATGTTTTTAGGGGTTTTTGGAGGTTGGCTTGCTGGAGTTTATGGAGGATTTACTTCTTCTACAGAATTTGTTCAAGGACTCCAACAAGACTTTATTCCATTTCATCTTACTTATGCATTTATTAAAACATTTGTATTCGCATTTATATTAGCCACAGTTCCTTCTTGGCACGGATATTATATGAAAGGTGGTGCATTAGAAGTAGGAAGTGCCAGTACAAAATCTTTTGTATGGACTAGTGTATTAATAATATTATCAAACTATATAGTAACCCAACTTCTTTTAAGCTAATGATAAAGGTAGAAAACGTAAAAAAACGATTTGGTGAAGAGGAAATCTTAAAAGGGATTACCACAACTTTCGACAAAGGAAAAACTAATCTTATTATTGGACAAAGTGGTAGTGGAAAATCTGTTCTTTTAAAGTGTTTAATTGGATTATTTAAACCTGAAGAAGGTCGTATTTATTATGAAGAAAATGCGATCCAAGATATGGATGAGGAACAACAAAGAATTTTACGAGAAGAAATTGGAATGTTGTTTCAAGGTGGAGCCTTATTTGATTCTATGACTATAGAAGAAAATGTAATGTTTCCTCTGCGCATGTTTACTAAAATGAAAAAAAGTGAAATGCTTGACCGGGTTAATGAAGTTTTAAATAGAGTTAATCTAGATAATGTAAATAAAAAATATCCTTCAGAAATATCTGGGGGGATGCAAAAAAGAGTCTCAATCGCACGAGCAATAGTTAATAAACCAAAATATCTTTTTTGTGACGAACCAAATTCAGGCTTAGACCCAAAAACAGCTACAGTAATAGATAATTTAATCCAAGAGATTACACACGAAAATGATATAACTACAATAGTAGTAACTCATGATATGAATTCTGTTATGGAAATTGGCGAGAAAATTGTTTTTCTTAAAAATGGTGTTTTAGTATGGCAGGGAACCCAAGAAGAAATTTTTAAAACAGACAATAAGGATGTTACAGACTTTGTGTATTCTTCAGATTTATTTAAAAAAATTCGTGATATCCAAAATAAAGAACAATAATTTTTTTTGTTAACCTTTTCAATCTAAATAAATTACATTATTTTTAACGCACTTAAAAAATAAAACATGAAAAAAATTATACTTTTTAGCATTGCAATTATAAGCAGTGCTTCTTTAATGGCACAAGTATCTTTTACTAATCAAGGTGCACTTTTAGGAAATTTTGATGATTCATCTGAAGTTGCAGTGGATATGAATGGAGATTATCTAGATGATTATGTAAGAGTTTCTTCTGCAGGTGTTGGTATAGATTACCAACAACCAGATGGTAGTTTTATATCAGTTTTTCAAACTACTCCTATTCAAAATATACCAAATTGGAGTGTAGCAGCTGGAGATTTAACCGGAAATGGATTTAATGATCTTGTTTTAGGAAACGGAAATAGAGTTTCATTCCTTTTCGCAAATGCAGATGGAACTGCTCATACTGAAGATTCATCTCATAATGAATATATTTTCTCTCAACGTTCTACAATGGCAGATATTGATAATGATGGAGATCTTGACACTTTTGTTTGTCATGATGTGGATTTAAGTCATCCATACCGTAATGATGGAACAGGTAATATGGTTTTAGACCAAACTCTAATTCAAACAATCGATGCGCCAGGAAACTATGCTGCAATTTGGGTAGATTATGATAATGATGGTGATATCGATATGTACTTAACTAAATGTAGAGGAGGAGCATCACCAGGTGATCCTTTTAGAGATAATGCTATGTACACCAATAATGGAGATGGTACATTTACTGAAAATGGTCAGGATATTAATATGAGAGATAATGCACAATCATGGGCAACTGTTTTTGAAGATTTTGATAATGATGGTGATATGGATGCTTTTATTGTAAACCACGATTTTCAGAATAGATTTATGCTAAATGATGGAACTGGAATGTTTACAGATATTATTGCAACAACTGGAATAGACCCTAATGACTTAGGTGCTTGGGAAAATCAATCTGGAGATTTTAACAATGATGGATTTGTAGATATTTTTTCTGAAATGTCACGTGAACTATATATTAACAATGGGGATCTTACCTTTACAGGTCAAAACTTACCATTTGATGAAGGAGCTATTGGTGACATGAACAATGATGGTTTTCTTGATGTAGTAAACGATGGTAATCTATACCTTAATGATGGAAATAGTAATAACTGGGTAAAAATTGGACTTGAAGGAGTGCAAAGTAACAATAATGGTATTGGTGCAAGAATCGAGTTGTATGGTGATTGGGGAATGCAAATAAGAGAAGTTAGATCTGGACAAGGTTTTAGTCATATGAATTCGCTAATGGCTCATTTTGGAATTGGACAGAGTACAACAATCGATGAAATGATAATTCGTTGGCCTTCTGGTATTGTTGATTACATTACAAACCCAGATCCTAATACATCACATATTATTGTTGAAGGTAGTAACCCATTAGCAATTACAGATTTCCAAAAAGAAGGAATTAGTGTTTATCCTAATCCTACTGCAGATGTATTAAACTTCTCATTAAAAGGTTTAGAAAACACATCAGTACAAATTATAGACGTTAATGGTAAAATTATTTTAAACACTACAGTTTCTACAAATAATAATATCGATGTTAACTCATTAAGTTCTGGAATGTACTTTGTACAACTAGAAGTTGAAAAGCAAAAAGTTAGTTATAAGTTTGTAAAAAGATAAAAATTATAATAATTTAATATTTAAAAAGGCACCTTAAAGGTGCCTTTTTTTGTTAGTATTCTACAACACTAATTGTATCTAATTTCATCTTAAATTTTAACCAAGCTTGTAATCTTTCCATCATCTCCTTTTTGTTCCTTGAATTAAGCCCTTTTTTCCAACGAACATTTACAACAGGTAGCGTATCAGTCTTTTTAAAATTGGTTGTGATTTTATTTGAATAACTAAAAGTTTCTAGATCTGTATAGTTTAATCTAACCTCTTCACTTAACTCATTAAATGCAATATTTTTTATTTTTAGATTAGTAATCTCATTTTCTAAAAATTGAATCTTATCATCTTTATCTCGAATTGCCTGTTCATTTTTTACATATAAATCTTCTAGAATACCAGCTCTTACTTCTCCAGATAATTTTTTAGCAAACGCACCACTTTGATCTGTTCCTTGATAGATTCGCAAATTAGCCTCCTGCAATTTATCTGTCTCTTTTAGTTTTGCCATCCAATCATTAATTTTAGATTGAGGCACAGGTTGCCCTATTAGATATACATCAATATTTTTTGTCTTGTAGTCTTGTGTAAATTTAACAACTTCAGTTCCATCATATTTTAATTCATTTTTTACATAATCTTTAGTTCTGTTTTCAAAAAGCTGAACGTCCAATAAGTTTATAAACAAAATAACACTAGGTACCATTACAATTAACGCTATTAAAGAAGCTACTTGAGCAATACGCTTTCTTCTTTTTGAATTTGCGTATTTCACCATAGGAAATTTTAAAAGCTTGGAAACTATAAAAGTTGCTAAAGCAATAAATACGGCATTAATAGAAAACAAATATATTGCTCCACCAGCATAAGACATATTACCAATTGCTAATCCATACCCTACTGTACATAGTGGCGGCATTAAAGCTGTTGCTATTGCAACCCCAAAAATAACACTTGCAATAGTTCCACTCTTTGTCTTTGCCACAATAAGTCCTAAACCTCCAAATATCGCTACTAAAACATCCAATATGGTTGGGTATGTTCTCGCAAGTAACTCTGGGGTTTCTTCGGTGAGAGGTGAAATTTTAAAATATAAGAATGCTGTTAATACACTTAAAAAAACCATAATCCCCAAATTAAGAAGAGACCTTTTTAATGTTTCTACATCATTAATTGCTACAGCTAAACCTATACCAACAATTGGTCCCATTAATGGAGAAATTAACATCGCACCAATAACTACCGCAGTACTACTTACATTAAGCCCTATAGAGGCCACAAATATTGAGAAAATTAAAATCCAAGCAGTATGCCCCTTAAATGGAATATCTTTTTTAACAGCCTCTATAGTAGCATCACGATCTGAATCTGATCGTATATCAAAAAGCTCGGTTAAAAACTTTTTTATATGTTCCCAATTGGTGAGTTTAACTTGATCAAATTGCTCATCGTTAGGGGTAATATTTATATTATTTTCTTTTTGTGTGCTCATTTATCTACGTATATTTTTTACCAAACTTGACAGACACTTCATTTAGCAAAGTTTTAATTTCTTGCTCCTTCTCTCTTGGGAAAATAAGCAAAACATTTTCTTTATCTACTATAATACAATCATTTAAACCTTCAATAACTACTAACTTTTCCTTCTCGGTATATATCATATTTCCTGAAGCGTTTTTTAAATAAGGGGTTGCTCTTACAGTTGCGTTCTCAGTTTTTTGAGAAGTCATTTTATCATGCAAAGCTCCCCAAGTACCTAAATCATTCCAATCAAAAGAGGCCTTCTTAACAAACACATTGGTTGCCTTTTCTAAAATACCATAATCAATAGAGATGTTTTCAGCTAACTTATAGTTTTCAGATATAAACTCTTTTTCATTTTCTGTATTGTAAACAGGATTTCCTTCAGAAAAAAGGGCGTGCATTACAGGCATATTTTTTTCAAAGGATTCTGAAATACTTTTCACACTCCAAATAAAAATTCCAGCATTCCATAAAAAATTGCCTTCAGCTAAAAACTTTTTAGCCGTTGTATAGTCTGGTTTTTCTCTAAACTGACTTACTTTTTTTATAGCAGTTCTATCTGTTTTTTCACTTTCTATATATCCATAACCCGTATTTGGAAAGGTGGGTTCAATACCTAAAGTAAGAAGTATATTATCTCTTTGAGCAGCATCAAAACAAGTTTGTATATCTCTTGCAAATGCATCTTCATCTTCTATCCAATGGTCACTTGGTGCAACTAACATTAGTGCATTAGAATTCTTTTTTTTAATCTTTAAAGCAGAGAGCAAAATGCAAGGTGCTGTATTTCTCATTGCAGGCTCAAGTACTACTTGTTCTTTAGTAAGTAAAGGCAGCTGCTCTAAAGTAATATTTATATAACGCTCGTTGGTTAAAATAAAAATGTTATCTGAAGGAATTATTTTAGAAAGTCTAGAGAATGTTTGTTGCAGCAATGTTTTACCTGTGCCCAACATATCATGAAATTGCTTTGGGAATTGCTGTGTACTAACTGGCCAAAATCTTGAACCAATTCCGCCAGCCATAATAACAGCATAATAATCTTTATTCATTTTTTTACTTTATAAATTCAACCTCGGCATTTGGATTAAACAAATAGATTCTACCTGTTGCTACTTCTAAGCATTCAAATCTTTTTACACGTTGATTTCCTCGTTTAAAGACCTTACCATTATATAATCTAAAATGCGCCCCTATTGGTATCTCAAAGATATAATTTTTATCGTTGGGCGGGTCGTATTGCTTTAGTGCTAACGCTAATTTAGCATCGGTATCACTAGTTGCCTTTGGATTTTTAAAATGTAGCGCTAATAAAGGTAATAATTGCTGTGGAAAAACTTCTGGTCTTATAAAAGGTAACATTAATGTTTGAAAAGTTCTTTTCCATTCTAAGCCATGAGGTTTTATCATTCTACCAAACTTTTGAAAAGCTACTAAATGTGCTATCTCATGAATTAAGGTAATAAAAAATCTGTATTGATTTAAATTAGCATTAACAGTAATTTGATGTTGACCATTAGACATTTTTCTATAATCCCCGTGACGCGTTACACGCTCATTGACAATTTTAAGATGAATATTATTAACTTTTATAAGTTCAAAAACTGGAGAAACAGCCGTTCTAGGGATATACTTTTCAAGGATCTCTGTCATTTGTATTACGGTGTTGAGCTGGAAACTTGTAAAACTTTTCCATTATAAAATTTATTTGCATTAAGTGAAAACTCCATAATATATTGAGCCATTTCAATAGCTGTTAATGGTGCTTCATAACCAGGAAACGCTTCTTCAAGCATTTCTGTTTGTACTGCCCCTAATGCTAAAACATTAAATGAAGGTCCAGTTTCTTTATATTCTTCGGCTAAAAGCTCTGTAAGTGTTATAACAGCGCCTTTACTACTACTATATGCGCTAAGCCCCGGAAATTTCATACTACCCTGCACTCCGCCCATACTACTTATGTTAACTACATGACCTTTTTTATTCATCTTAGGTAATATTGCCTGAGTAAGTGCTGCTACTCCAAATACATTTACTTGATAACAACTTTTAAAATCTTCCATAGAAATATTTGAAAAAGCTTGATTGACCAAACAACCTGAGTTATTAATCAATATATCCACAACTATCATATTAGTATTTACATATTCTTTTATCCTCGCAACATGCTCCTCTTCTGTGATATCAAAATCTAAGGCAACAACATTTTTTAAATTTAAGTCTAAAATTGGCTTTGAGTTTCTTGATAATGCAAGAACAAAATGTCCTGCTGAAGCAAATAATTTTACCATCTCATAACCTATACCTCTACTTGTTCCAGTAATTATAATGTTTTTCATATTTTAAATATACACAAATCCCGCTATCTCCAATTGTATTGAGAATAGCGGGATTTAATTTTTAATATCTTAGTAGATTACACAAACATTGTAACCGGATTCTCTATGTAATTTCGCAACGTTTGTAAAAATTGTGCTCCCGTTGCTCCATCAACTGTTCTATGATCACAAGCTAACGTTACAGTCATTGTATTACCTATTGCAATTGCTCCATTTTTAACTACAGGCTTTTCAATAATTGCACCTACAGATAAAATGGCCGAGTTTGGTGCATTGATAATAGAAGTAAATTCTTTAATACCAAACATCCCAAGATTTGATACAGTAAATGTACTTCCATCCATTTCTTGTGGGGTAATTTTTTTATTTCTAGCTTTTCCTGCTAACTCTTTTACGTTTGCCCCTATTTGTGAAAATGTCATTTGGTCTGCAAATTTTAAAACAGGCACCAATAAACCTTCTTCTACAGCTACAGCAACCCCAATATGAATATGCTTTGCAATTCGAGTTGCATCACCAGTCCATTGACTATTAACTTGTGGATGTTTACGTAAGGCCATAGCGCAGGCTTTAACTATCATATCATTAAAAGATATTTTTACTTCAGGATCTGAATTTATTGCAGTTCTTGCTGCAATTGCATGATCCATATCCAACTCTATAGTAAGGTAATAATGAGGAGCAGTAAACTTAGATTCACCTAAGCGTTTTGCAATAGTTTTACGCATTTGCGAATTCTTAACCTCTTCAAAACTTTCTACGCCCACAGGAGTATATCCAGCAGCACTTCCAGCCATTGGCTGATAATTTTCTATATCATTTTTAATGATACGGCCATTTTCACCACTTCCCTTAACTTGAGAAAGATTAATACCTTTTTCCTCTGCTATTTTTTTTGCCAAGGGAGAAGCAAAAATTCTTCCTCCGTCTTTTGTAGTTTGAGTTGTTGTATTTGTAGATTTCTCTTCAGTTTTTGTTTCTTGATTTTCTTCTTTAGAAGAAGTTTCTGGTTTTTTCTCTTCGGAAGATTTAGTTGTTTTTTTACTGTCGCTACTTTTATTTCCTTCTAAAACACCCGAAACATCTGTCCCTTTTGGACCAATAACTGCCAAAAGTGAATCTACTTTTGCTGTTTCACCCTCTTTAATTCCTATTTTTAATAATGTGCCTGAATAAAATGACTCAAACTCCATTGTTGCTTTGTCAGTTTCAATTTCAGCTAAAATATCTCCTTCTTCAACTTTATCTCCTTCTTTTTTGAGCCAAGTTGCTACCGTACCTTCTTCCATAGTATCACTAAGACGAGGCATAGTTATAATTTCAACCCCATCTGGAAGTGAAGTACTTTCATTAGAAGAATCATTGGATTCTGAAGATTTCTTTCCATTATTTTCATCTTCATTATCTTCATCTTCTTCTAATGTTTCCTTTTCCTCAGATTTTGAAGTTTCTTTTTCTTCAGATTTTTTTTCTGAAGTTTTACTTTCGCTTCCTTTTATTAAATCTGATATGTCTTCATCTTTATCTCCTATAATAGCCAATAACACATCCACAGGAGCTGTTTCTCCTTCTTGAATACCTATATGAAGTAATGTTCCTTCATGGAAAGATTCAAATTCCATCGTAGCTTTATCTGTTTCAATTTCAGCAAGAATATCTCCTTCTTTAACAGAGTCACCTACTTTTTTAAGCCAAGCAGCTACTGTACCCTCTTCCATTGTGTCGCTTAAACGCGGCATATTTATTACTTCTGCCATACTAAATTATAGTTTATGTGATAAAAACGGATAATTTTCTTGATCGTACACTACATCGTACATCACATTTTTGTCTGGATATGGAGAATCTTCAGCAAATTTTTCACATTCTGCTACTAAATCTTTAACCCGTTTATCTATCTTTTTTATATCGGCTTCTGTTGCCCATTTATTTTTATAAATATGATGTAATACATAAGAGATAGGGTCTTCTTCTTGCTTTTTTGCAACTTCCTCTTTGGTTCGATAATGCTGTGCATCACTCATTGAATGTCCACGGTAACGGTAGGTTCTTATTTCTAAAAATGTAGGACCATCTCCTCTTCTTGCACGTTCTATTGCTTCATCCATTTCTTTTGCAACTACCTCAGGTTTCATTCCATCTACTGGCTTACAAGGCATTTCGTAACCTAATCCTAATTTCCAGATGTCTGTATGATTTGCTGTACGTTCTACCGATGTTCCCATAGCATATCCGTTATTTTCACAACAAAAAACTACAGGTAATTTCCACAACATAGCTAAGTTAAAAGTTTCATGTAAAGACCCTTGTCTTACTGCTCCATCTCCCATATAGGTTAATGTTACAGCACCTGTATCGTAATATTTGTCTGCAAAAGCAAGGCCTGCACCCAAAGGAATTTGACCTCCCACAATACCATGACCTCCATAAAAGCGATGTTCCTTAGAAAATATATGCATAGATCCCCCTAAACCTTGTGAGGTTCCGGTTGCCTTACCATATAATTCTGCCATTACTCTTTTAGGGTCTACACCCATGCCTATGGGTTGAACGTGATTACGGTAAGCAGTAATCATTTTATCTTTTGTAAGATCCATTGCATGTAAAGCTCCAGCTAATACTGCTTCTTGACCATTATACAAATGTAGAAACCCTCTTACTTTTTGATTGATATATACTTGGGCTAATTTATCTTCAAACTTGCGCCAAAAAAGCATGTTCTCATACCAGTCTAGATATGTTTTTTTTGTAATTTTCTTCATCTATCGATTGTAATAGCTTCAATTATGAAACTCATTGCACGAAGAACAAAAATAGTATATTAAACAGTTATACAAAAGAAGTAGAACTTTAAAATTCAATAACCAAAGAGGTACTTTAAAAAAAAGATTAAAAATTGATATAGATTACAGGTATGAGCTGTCAAAAATTAGAGGAAGTAAATCTTTTATTGAATTTGCTTTTACAACTTTCCCTGTTTCTCCCATAAAATAAATTGCCATAGGAGAATTTTGTTTTACTTCATATTCTGCAAGAGATTGTCTACATGCTCCACAAGGAGGAATTGGTGTAGTAACTTTATGCTTTAAGGATCTTGCTGTAATTGCAAGCGTTGTGATTACTGCATTAGGATGCATCGCTCCTGCATGAAAAACTGCTACTCTCTCTGCACATAATCCTGACGGAAAGGCTGCATTTTCTTGATTATTGCCAATAATAATTTCTCCAGACTCTAATCGAAGGGCTGCACCAACTTTAAAAAGTGAATAAGGCGCATAAGCATTTTCACGTGCTTCATGCGCCTTATTCATTAATTCTTGTATGATTGAAGGAAGTTCTGAAAGTGTATCAAAAACTTCTAAATGGGTTTCAATCGTTAGTTTTTTCAATTTTCTAGTATTCGTCGTATTCGTCTCCAAAGTTGAACGTTAATCCAAAACGAAGTGTTCCTTCTAATGGACTTACAACTTGTGAGGTTGAGAATAAGTATGAAATATCAATATTAATTGCAGTATATCTAAATCCTGCCCCTAAAGATGCAAATTTTCTAGATCCTTTTTCGTCACTTTCATTAAAATAACCAGCTCTAAATGCAAATACATCTTGATACCAGTATTCTGCTCCTAATGCCCAAGTAAACTCTTTTAATTCTTCGCTAAAACCATCTGGCGCATCACCAAATGAAGAAAATAAACCACTTACAAAACTTTCATTGTAGTAATCATCCTCTCTATTTATAGTTCCATCATTATTAGAATCACTTGGTGTTGGCACTAATAATTTATTTACTTGTGCAGAAACACCTACTTTGTTATATTCATCTAAAATAAAGTCGAAACCACCACCTAAAGCAAGATTGGTTGGAAGATTATTTTCTTGTCCAGTTTCATCGTACTTTAATTTAGGTCCAATGTTAGAAATATTAAAACCAAGTCTCCAACGTCCATCAAAATCGCTATACGCAATTTCTTCACTCTGATAGTAACCTGCTATATCTACTGCAAATGTATTTGCAGCTGTTGCATCTTCTAAAGCTGTTTGTAATTTTAAATCTGATCGAATGTAACGTCCAGCTACTGCCATTGCAAAACGCTCACTTAATCGTAATGAATAAGATACATCAAAAAGTAATTCGTTAGGCTTTACCAAAAGTGGCTCTTGATCTGCAGTTTCTCTTAATTCAATTTCTCCATTACTAAAGTAACGGAAACTTGCACCAACAGCACTACGCTCATTAATTCTATTGTAATATGTAATATTTCCTAAAAAAATATCATTTACCAAGTTACTTAAATAGGGTGTGTAGGTAACCCCTACACCTTGTTTAGAAATTGCAAAAGCATATTTTGCAGGGTTCCATTGTTGTGAAAATGCATCTGCAGAAGTTGTAACACCAATATCTGCCATACCAGCTGCACGTGGATCTGCTGCTATTAAAATAAAAGGCACACCGGTTGTGATAACTCGTTGATCAATATTAGAATTAGGATCTTGAGCAAAGCCTTTAATTGTTACTAAACACAATAAAATAAGAATAAAAATTTTCTTCATGAGGTTAAATTTTGGACAAATATAATTTTAATTTTTAAAGGATAACTAGTTTTTCAAATTTTTCAACTCGCTGATTGGTTAACGTAGATTTAACAGTTATCTTATATACATACACTCCTTTTCCTATTCTATCACCAAAATCATCTCGTCCATCCCAAGTAATATCACGTGATAAAAAGCCATCTGTAGCGATAATTTGATTACGAGTCCAGACTACTTTCCCGGTAACTGTAAATACTTGAACCTGAACCTCTAAAGGTTCAAAAGGACGGTTGTGATTAAACCAAAATTCAGTATAATTTACAAATGGATTTGGATAGTTTAAAACTCTAGAAATTTCTAACGAATTATTACCAGCCACAATAAATTGAATATCTTGTGTAGAAGAATTATTATACACATCCCAAGCTTTTAAAGTTAATGTGTGTAAGCCGTCTTCTAAATCACGTAATCGGTATGTAGTAGCACCTTTTGTGTAATCGTCAACTTCTGCTTGGTAATATTCATTTAAAATAAATGGATTTGTTTCATCTCCATCCAAAATAGCAACAATATCATGACCAATTCCACTTGCTGTATTTATACCGTTCTCATCTTCAAGCTTAGCAATAAGTATTGGAGAGTCATTAGTTATCCCTCCAGTCACAAAACTTTCATCATTCATGAACAAACGAATCAAAGGTCCTTGATTATCTTCTGGAGCATTTTCGTTTAAACCTCCTACTTTTATGTCAAGATTTACTCCAGTTTGATCCTCAAATGCATTATCTCTTTTAGAATAAAAACTAACCCTACCATTTCCTACCGGAATCTGTATGTCTCTTGGGACTACAAATTCAAACTCAAAAGTTCCATTGGTTACAGTGGCTTGTCCATTAAAAAGACCTTCTCCAAGAGTTTTAAAATTTAATTTTAAAATATTATTTGTATCTCCATCACCATCCACATCTGTGTTATTATCTCTTACACCATCATTACCTAAAGTTTGCCTTTCTACTTCTTTATCAAAAACTTTTGCTTCTAAGACACCGTTATAATTACTTAATAAATTTCCTTGTTCATTGACAACCTCGCCACCTATACGAACTCGACTTAAAGCCTTTAATGTATCTGTTGCTTGATTTATAGGAATTCCATTAAGAGTTGTTAATCTAATTTCTTTTTTAGGAAATGCTAATCTAGATGCAGGATCACCAATAAAGAAAACTACTCTTCTTTCGTCTGTTGTTATTTGGTTTTTTGAAACACGTAATCCTTCTGCGGGTGTAGCAGGAATGTCTACACCAAATCCAAATAACTCATCTGATATTAAATCATTAAAATCTACTCCTAATCCTATACTTATTGAGCGAGTGGTAGTGATAAGTGATATGGCACCTCCTTCTCTATTCCAATAAGTAAGCTCTCCAGCAGTAATTCTAGTAGGCAAATCAAACTTTGTAAACTCACAAGTAACTGTAACTATGAGAGGGTATTTATTTTTATTTCGGAGCGTTTGAGCCATTGTTTTGGTGTAAATAAACTCTTTGGCCAGTCCATCTTCTCCACCGTGTCCAAAATAATTTACAATTAAAGCTCCAACTTCTATATCATTTTCTATTGCTTCATTTACTTTAGGGTATCTATTACCCCCTGCAGAGGTCTCTTGCTGAAAAGCATCACTATGAATTTTTTTTACGTTAACAAATGGCTTTTCTGCAGATATTAAATCCCCAAGATTATCAAGATTTAATTGTAAAGCTGAATACTCACCAAAAGTATCCACATCGTCTGAAATTAAAACGAAATTATTCCTCCAATTCCCGTAAGATTCGGTCGAAGCATAGTCTAAAATCTTGTCTATCATAGCATTTGCCAATCCAACTTCATCTGCAATTATTCTTCCTACAGCTATATCTAGTCTATCTGTTTGCAACATAGTACCCTCATTAAGATCTAAAGTTGCATCCATCATGCCAAAAAAATCATCGGACATGTAAGAAAAATGAGTGTTATTACTTGCTAGGGTATGATAGGTTGGAACTATGTTATTATTATTGGGTATTCGGTTTTTATAATCTACAGATGTATCACCCAAAATCCCTAAATACTTTACTCGTTTATCTTCCGAAGAAGCATTTTCGTAAACATATCTTATAAAATTTCTAATTGCACTAATATCTTGCTTACCAGAATTAAACTCCTCGTAAATTTTATCTGTTGTAACCACTTTTACATTTAAACCACTGTTATTTTTATGGTGATTTGCTAAACGAAGTGCAGGTTGTATTAAAAATGGTGCTGTAATTATAAGATAATCAATGTCTTTAAAATTTCCAGATTCATCATTAAAAATTGTTCCTTTTAAGTTCTGGTTTGTAACTCTTGATTGTGTAATTTTAATTGGAGTATAGTAATCATTAGGATTGACAGCTACATACTTACGCAACTCACCAAGTGTAGCTTTAAAAGTAAAGTTTGACTGTGCTTCACTATTAAATTTTGTAGTAATAAAGCCTGTATTTGTTACATCCCAAACTTGGGTAAACTGAGATGCATTACCTATTTGATATTCACCTACGCCCGAAAGTATGGATGCTCTATTATATTTAAATGGTAATTGTCCATCAACTCCTGTTAATTGTCGTAAAGCATCTATACTTATATAATCCAGATAACCAATACTAGAAGGGTTTCCACCATTAACATAGTCAAGCTCTACAGTTACTGTCTCACCAGATGCAGGAACATCTTCAATTAAATCATCTGTATTTAGTAAATTTTGGCCAGCAAGTGCTATAAACACTAACGGATCGTAACTTGATCCATTTATGGACACAGACATAGAAGTTGCTACTTCTGCAGAAGCGCCAGCTTTTACAACAACTTTCATATTTTCTCCAGAAACGATGTTAGGAAAATTAAAATCGAATGTTTGATCACTTTCAATATCAAAACGATTTCCATACCATCTTCTTCCTACCTTCGCTGGACTAACTTCATCCAATTCGTGAAATTGATAATCATTAAAAGTTGTAATTAAAGTTCCTGTTCCACTAGGTTCAACCATTTGTTGCACTCGAATCCCGGGCCCACCACTAACAGTTACATAGTAGTATGAATCATCACTGTAAGGATTTAAATTTGTATCATTATCTCCATCTATATTTTTATCATCAAGACCCTTAGTGCTAATACCGTAGAATAAAATTGCGTCTCCCCCATCAAAAGAACCATCTTCCTCACCAATTACTTGAATTGCATTCTCCGGCAAATCAAACTGAGTATTATAAATATTTCTTAGTGGTAGAGGCTTTCCACCATGACCATAAATCTTTAAATTACGAGGATTAATAGCATCGGTATTCATTCCCAAATCATTCAAAAAGCCTTTATCGATTTTATGAATACCCGTTTTTTCAATTTTAAATTTAAACCATTCTCCACTTGCTAATACAGAATTGGTTATTTGCAAAGGGCTAGAAACGCTTCTATTATTACTTCTTTGTTTATAGGAGATTGTAAAAGATAGAACTTTTTGATAAACCCCATTTGTTTTAACAATAGGTGAAATTGCTATACTGGTATATAGTATATCTCGAGCTTTCGAACTTTTTATAAATGAAGTAATAGTGGAGGGAATACCATCTTTATTTACTGCTTTTAATTCATTAGCTGAAATATTACCAAACTTCACATTACTAATGACTAAAGAGTTTTCATCCACAACTCCATTATCTCGCCACTGTTCTTGATATAAAGGAATAGCACCATCTAAACGCAGATTAATAGATGCAATTATTTTTTCTTTTTTCTTTTCTTTAGAAACCTCTATAGAAGGAGCGTTCGATTTTTCACCCCAATCTATCGTAATAGTTTTTGTTTGTGCCTTGCTTATAAAAGGCAATACTAGTAGGCTTATTAAAAGTATTGTTTTTTTCATTGTATCAATAACGCTTCAAATATACACTTAGTATGGTTTATTTTTTAAACTTTTACTGTTTAATGGTAATAACATACTATTTTTGCTTAGAATACGTTTCATTTAGGTTAGTTGAAAAAACTTACAAAACCTGACATGTATAATTATTAAAATAATATTGCTTTTTTATCGTTAATTACTATATTGCGAACCCAATTTTTTCATAATTGAAACTATGAACTTTAAAAAAACCCTAGCATTACAGCTATTTATTGCAGTAGTTGCAACAAGCTTATTAGTAAGTTGTAACAAATCGAGAGATTATAAAGACAGTTCTAGAGCCACAGGATGGAAGATGAACGCCAAAGAAGGCGGTTTTCAATACAATCCTAAAGCAAAAGAACAAGAAACCGGTCCTGGTTTAGTCTTTATTGAAGGTGGTACTTTTACCATGGGTAAAGTACAAGATGACCCGATGCACGACTGGAATAATACCCCCAACCAACAACACGTTCAATCATTCTACATGGATGAAACTGAAGTAACCAACTTAATGTATTTAGAATATTTAGATTGGTTAAAGAGAGTTTTCCCTCCATCTGATGAGAACTATAAAAGAATTTATGAAGGCGCTCTTCTCGATACACTTGTATGGAGAAACCGCTTAGGTTACAACGAGGTTATGACAAATAACTATCTGCGTCACCCTGCTTATGCAGATTACCCTGTTGTAGGGGTAAGCTGGATTCAAGCTGTAGAATTTAGTAACTGGAGAACAGATCGTGTAAACGAATTAATTTTAGAACAAGAAGGTATTACTACCAGAAATGCTCGCTACGATGTTAAACCTGGTGAAACTTTTAGCACAGAAACTTATTTAAATGCTCCAACTCAAACTTATGGTGGTAATGATTCAATTACAAGAGGTGGAAAAAGATCTGAATCTTTAGCAAAAAGAAGTAAAGACAGTACAAATTTATATGTGCAACGTAAAGATGGATTATTATTACCATCTTACCGTCTACCTACTGAGGCAGAATGGGAATACGCAGCCCTTGGTCTAGTAGGTCTTCGTAGCTATAATGTTTATAGAGGAAGAAAAAAATATCCATGGGATGGTCAATACACTCGTTCTGGAAATAGAAGAACTCGTGGTGACCAATTAGCTAACTTTAAACAAGGTGATGGTGATTACGGTGGTATTGCTGGATGGAGTGATGATGGAGCAGATATTACTGCCGAAGTAAAATCTTATGAACCTAATGATTATGGTTTGTATGATATGGCTGGTAATGTTGCAGAATGGGTAGCCGATGTATATAGACCAATTGTTGATGATGAGTTTAATGACTTTAATTACTATAGAGGTAATGTATATACTAAAAATGCTATTGACAAAGATGGTAAAGTAAAAATAGTAACAGCAGACTCTATTGTTTACGACACATTAAGTAATGGTAAAATAATAGCAAGAAATCTACCTGGAGAAATATTACAAGTTCCAGTAGATGAAAAGGATACTTATTTAAGAACACAATTCTCAGAAAGTGATAATCGTGATTTCCGTGATGGAGATAGACGTTCTACTAGATATTACCAATCTTTTGGTGAAGAAGAAGAAATTGACGAATCAAAACGTATGTATAATTCTCCAAAACATAAAGTTTACGCAGATAGTATTGGTGAATTAGAACGTGAATTTGATAAATCTTCAAATAGAACTACTTTAATAGACAACGAAGTTAGAGTATATAAAGGAGGTTCTTGGAGAGATAGAGATTACTGGTTAGATCCAGCTCAGAGACGTTATTTCCCTCAAGATATGGCTACAGATTACATTGGATTTAGATGTGCAATGTCTCGTGTGGGATCAAAATCTAAAAAAGGAAAAACACCAAGAAATTAATTCTAGAATTAAAATTTAATAAAAGCCTTCCTATAAAAATTAGGAAGGCTTTTTTATTACTTTTATTTTTAAAAATATAGTTTAGATTTATTTAAATTAAAAATTTAATTCTTCAATACAATTAAGATAAAACTTTACCAATAGATGGATATAGAAACACTTCATCAACATTTTCTAAAAAGTAGCGGAGTTTGCACCGATACTAGAAATATTACACATAATTGCCTTTTTTTTGCTCTTAAAGGAGATAACTTTAATGGAAATGTCTTTGCACAAGAAGCCATAGATAAAGGAGCTTTTAAGGTAATAATAGACGAAAAGGTCTTTCATAAACAAACAGGAGAAACGATATTATGTAATGATGTTCTTAAAACACTTCAAGAACTTGCTGTTTTTCATAGAAAATATTTAAATATTCCTATAATAGCTCTTACAGGTAGTAATGGAAAAACCACTACAAAAGAACTAATTAATGTTGTTTTAACCCAAAAATTTAAGACTACTGCGACCAAAGGAAATTTAAATAATCATATAGGAGTTCCACTTACCATTCTTTCAATGAATGCAAATACAGAAATTGGCATTGTAGAAATGGGAGCCAATCATTTACAAGAAATTAAAAGTCTGTCTGAAATTGCCCAACCAGATTTTGGATATATAACAAATTTTGGAAAAGCACATCTTGAAGGATTTGGAAGTTTGGAAGGTGTTATAAAAGGAAAGACAGAATTATATCAATATTTGAAAAACAACAATAAAACTGTTTTTGTTAATGAAACAGATTCTAAACAGATAGAGCACACTACAGATACTAAAAGAGTGTTTTTTGGTAAAAATGACAATGATGATGGCATTGTACTAAAAGATGCCACAAATCATCTTATAATAGACTTTAAGGGGTTAACTATCAAAAGTAATTTAATTGGAGCCTACAACTTTAATAATATAGCTGCCGCAATCGCAATAGGAAATTATTTTGGGGTTTCTTCAGAAAAAATAAAAGAAGCTATTGAAAACTATACCCCCACTAATAACAGATCTCAGTTAATCGAAAAAGGTACAAATAAGATTATACTTGATGCGTACAATGCAAATCCAACAAGTATGATGGCTGCTTTAGAAAATTTTAAACAAGCAGAAGGTGATAATAAAATCCTCTTCTTAGGAGATATGTTTGAATTAGGAGCCGATGCAAAAAATGAGCACGAGCAAATTGTAGCTTATTTAAAGAAATATAACTTCGGAAAAGTTTACTTAATTGGCACTAACTTTTTTAACACAAGCACAACTGCACCCAACATCATAAAAAAAGAAACTTTCGATTTACTCAAAATTGAATTGGAGAAAACTTCTTTAAAGAATGGCTTTATTTTAATTAAAGCTTCTAGAGGTATGGCATTAGAACGAATATTAAATATATTATAATAAAAAACCCGATGAAAATTCATCGGGTTTTTTGTGAAGTGGGCGCAGAGGGATTCGAACCCCCGACCCCTTGGGTGTAAACCAAGTGCTCTGAACCAACTGAGCTATGCGCCCTCACTGTTAGCGGATGCAAATATAAGCTTGTTTTCTTTTTCAGCAAATAAATAATAAGAAAAAAAGTAAAAAATAAATACTTCATTAAATTTCAGGAGTTTACAATAGTTTAAAATTACGTTAAACCAATAATCAACCAATTATAGATTACGTTATTTTGCAAAAAACCGTTTAACAACCGTAATGAATATACAAAAGCTGAAACTAGCTGGAATCTACGTCTTTAAAAGTATCGCTATCTTAGTATTACTATTTTGCATGTTTTTCCTTTCTGTGTACTTGGGTGCTTGGGGTTCTTTACCTAATAAAAATGAAATTAAAGAACTTACACAATATAAAGCTTCAGAGATTTATGATGTTAATAACGAATTAATTGGTAAATTCTATATTTCTGATAGACAACCTATACCCTATCAACAAATACCTCAACACGTTATTGACGCTCTTATTGCTACCGAAGATGCCCGCTTTTATGACCATAAAGGAACTGATGTAAAAAGTCTTTTTAGGGTTTTCTTTAAAACAATATTATTTCAAGATGCAAGTAGTGGCGGCGGTAGTACTATTACACAACAACTAGCAAAAAATCTTTTTAGCAGAAAAGAATATGGATTTTTAACGTTGCCTATAGTTAAAATTAAAGAAATGATAGTTGCTAGGCGCTTAGAAAATAATTATACCAAAAAACAAATTATTGAGCTTTATTTAAACACGGTTCCTTTTAGCGGAAATACGTATGGAATTGAAAGTGCTTCCTTAAAATATTTTAATAAAAACACTAATGATTTATCTATTTCTGAAGCTGCTACACTTATAGGAACTTTAAAAGCAACTAACACTTACGACCCTAATAAATTTAAACAAAGAAGCATTACAAGAAGAAATGTAGTATTGTCACAAATGCTTAAATACAATTACATTTCAGAGAATGACTATACCAAAAACAAACAAGACTCTTTATTATTAGATTTTGGGAATTATGATGAAGAAAAAGGAATTGCTGCTTATTTTAGAGAAGAGCTAAGAAATACAATGTTAAATTGGTGCAAAGAAAATTCTAAAGGAAATAAAACTTACAATTTATACACAAGTGGTTTAAAAATATATACCACTATTGACAAAAAATTCCAGCAATACTCAGAAGAAGCTATGAACGAGCATATGAAAAAGCTTCAAAAGACATTTGAAAATGAATATGGCAAAAATGCGCCTTGGCTAAAAAACAATCAAATTATAAATGATGCTTTAAAAAATTCTGAAGCATATAAAAAATATAAATCAAAAGGAATTTCAGAAAAAGACATAATCGATTCTTTATCAAAAAAAAGAAATATGTGGCTTTATGATTTTGATGAAAAGAAAGAGATAAATGCTAGCACCAAAGATAGTATTCAACATTATCTAAAGTATTTAAATTCTGGTATGTTGGCTATAGATCCGCATACTGGCGCTATAAAATCGTGGGTTGGCGGAATTGATTTTACTCATTTTAAATTTGATCATATAAGTAAAAGTAAGCGTCAAGTAGGTTCTACATTTAAGCCAATTGTTTATACTACAGCTGTTGAAAAAGGAGTCTCTCCTTGTGATTATTTTTCCGCTCAAGAAGTGTCGTATGAAAATATGGAAGGATGGTCTCCTTCAAATTCAAGTAATATAGACGAAAAATATCTTAATTATAGTTTAAAAACTGCTTTAAGTAAGTCTATAAATACCGTTTCTGTAAAAGTCCTAGAAGAAGCAGGAATTAATAATACAATCGCTATGGCAAAAAAATTAGGAATAACTTCAAAGTTACCCGAAGTTCCATCCTTAGCATTAGGCACAGGAGAAATAACTATTCCTGAGCTTGCCGGAGCCTATGCAGCTTTTGTTAATGACAGTAAATCTGTAAAACCCTATTATCTTTTAAAAATTGAAAATAATGCTGGGGAACTTTTAGAAGAGTTTAAACCTAATGATACAATAAAACCCGCATTTTCTGAAACTACAAGACAAATTATGATTGCCATGATGCAATCTGTTGTAAATGAAGGAACTGCTAGCAGACTACGAAATAGTTATAAATTACAAAATGATATCGCTGGTAAAACCGGCACTACTCAATCAAATAAAGATGCTTGGTTTATAGCAGTAATGCCCAAATTAGTTACTGTTACTTGGGTAGGACATGATAATCATAGAATTGGTTTTAAAACTACCGCAACAGGACAAGGAGCAAATGCAGCCTTACCAGTTACTGCAAAATTGTTACAGAAGATAAATAATGATACCGCATATCAATCTATTACAAAAGCATCCTTTAAAAAACCCTCACCAGAGGTAATGGATATGTTAAATTGTGAACCAACCAGAAGAGATGGATTCTTTAAAAGATTGTTTACAAATCCAGATAAAAAGAAAAAGAAAAGGTTTAAAACTGAAAATTAAACCACTTCTGCAACTACAAATGTACTCCCCCCAACATAAATAAAATCTTCTTCTGTTGCTTCTTTTAAAGCTACATTGTATGCGTTTCTTACAGATGAATATATGTTGCCTTGCAAATTAAATTCTTTGGCTTTATCGTGAAGAATTTGTGCATCAAGACCTCTTGGAACATCTGGTTTGCAAAAATAATACGAAGCTTCTGTTGGAAATAAAGGCAAAACCGTTTGCAAATCTTTATCATTTACAACACCTAAAACAATAAGTAATTTTTTAAAACTTTCAGTCTTAATTTGTTTCATTGTTTCTATAAGTCCTTCCTTATTATGTGCAGTATCACAAATCACTTTTGGAGCCGTATTTAATTGCTGCCATCTTCCCATTAGACCAGTATTCTTAATAGTGTTTTTTAATCCAGTTGTAATATTATTTTCTGAAATACGCCATCCTTTTTCTTTTAATAAAGCTAAAGCGATTATTACAGTCCTTTTATTTTTATCTTGGTAATTCCCTTTTAAGTCTGATGTATATTTTTTTACTTTTTTATTTTCTGCAAAAACTATACGTGCATTTCTTTCTGAAGCTATTTTATTAAAAACTGCTTTTGTTTCTTGTTGCGTTTCTCCTATAACAACCGGCGTTTTTGACTTTATTATTCCAGCCTTCTCAGAAGCTATTTCTTGCAAAGTACTTCCTAGAAATTGTGTGTGATCAAATCCTATATTTGTAATTATTGAAATTTCTGGTGCTATAATATTTGTACTATCTAATCTTCCGCCCATTCCAACTTCAATTACGGCGATATCTACTTTTTCTTTCTTAAAAAAAGTGAAAGCTAATCCCACTGTCATTTCAAAAAAAGAAAGTTGATTTGTTTCAAAAAAGGACTTGTTTTTTTCTACAAAAGTAGACACGGTTTTTTTTGGAATCATTGTTCCATTAATTTTAATCCGTTCTCTAAAATCTTTTAAATGGGGTGAGGTACACAATCCAACTTTATACCCTGCTTCTTGTAAAACCGAAGCTAGCATATGGCTAGTAGAGCCCTTTCCATTTGTACCTGCTACGTGTATGGTTTTAAAATCGAGCTCAGGGTTATTTAAATATTGAGCTAATTTTATTGTATTAGAAAGATCTGCTTTATAAGCAGTCGTTCCTACACGTTGATACATAGGTAATTGTGCAAAAAGCCACTGGATGGTTTCTTGATATTTTATGATTAAAGCTTTATTTTATTATTAATTTTTTTGTGGTTTTATAATTTTCTGAAGAAAGAGTAACATAATAAACTCCCTTGGGTAAAGATTCAACAGAAAAAGATATAGATGTTTTATTCTCATTATACTTTCTAGAATAAACTTGTCTTCCTAAAGGATCAAATAAATTAACCGAAACAGCCGAGGTAATCTCAGGAAATGAAATAGTTACTTGAGATGTTGCAGGATTAGGGTACATTTTAATTCCTTCAGTTAAGATGTTATCATTAATTGTAAGAACATTGTTTTCAATATTCATTTTATAACTGGAACGTCCATAAGTAGCCACATATAAATATTCACTTGCTTCATGTATATGCATATCTGTAACAACAACAGATGGTAAGTTTTCTCCTAAAACACTCCAAGTTGTTCCTTCATCTGGAGAGGCTAAAACACCTATATCTGTTCCTAAATATAAATTTCCATACACGTCTTTTACAATATCATTTACTGGAATATCTGGTAGTCCTGTAGAAATATCTGTCCAGTTTAAACCGTTGTTAGTACTTCTATATACATGACCGCTATCTTCTCCATATCTATATCCTGAAAAAGTTACATACACTTCATTTATATCATCTCTAGAAGCTAAAACTTTAGTTACCCAACGATCTGGTAGTGTCGCAGAAATATTATTCCAAGTAACACCTCCATTTTGTGTAACCCATACATTCCCGTCATCTGTACCTACGTATATGGTATCTGTATGTATAGGAGAGACACTAATACTAATTATTGTTCCAAAAGTTAAGTTTCCAGCATGGGGACCATTACTTAAATCTGGACTAATTGCAGTCCAATTTCCAGCTGCGTTAGTCGTTTTATAAAGTCTATTAGCTCCATAATATAAAATTTGAGAATTAAGTGGATCCATTTCAATAGGAGTGTCCCAGTTTTTACGATCTCCACCTGCAATTCCAGTAGTAGCATTTGTAAATGAAGAACCATTATTTATAGACTTACGCAAAGCACCATTTTGAGATAGCGCGTAAATTATATTAGTATTTGTAGGATCTACTAAAGGCTGAAATCCATCGCCTCCATTAATTATATTCCAATCATTTAAACTTCCAGTTACAGTTCTACTTGTGCTATTATCTTGTGCTCCACCGTATATTTTATTTGCATCTTGAGCATCTACATGAAAACGATAAAACTGTGTAATGGGAAGAGTATTATCTTTTACAGAAGTTAATCCATCGTTTGTACTGTAATATAAACCTCCATCATTTCCCAATAAAACCTCTCCGGGTACAGTTGGGTTAAATGCCAATGCATGTTGATCTACGTGTACATTAGGAAAAGCAGGAGTCCAATTTGCACCTCCATCAATAGATTTTTGAACTTCAAAATCTACATTGTATATTATGTTCTCATTTAATGGATCTACATAAATACCTCTAAACCACCAATGAAAACCTACATTAGTTAATTGACTGGAATTCATTTCTTGCCAACTATCTCCACCATCTGCAGTACGATATACGCCTATAATACTACCGTTAGCATCTGTATAGCGTGAATAAAGAACATTTGGGTTTGATTGAGATATATTAATGCTTAATCTTCCTTTTTCTAATGGAGTAACAGGTAAGCCATTTGTCATTATTGACCACGTATCTCCTCCATTTATAGATTTATACAATCTTGATGTTTCCCCACCATAATCTCTACGGTTAGGTCTACGCACTCGTTCCCAACTTGCAGCATAAAGTATATTTCCATTAGTGGGATGAATAGCCATATCTATAATACCGGTAGAATCACTTACAAAAAGTTTTTGCTGCCAAGTATTTCCACCATCTGTTGTTTTATAAACACCTCTATTACTATCATTTTTAAATAATGGGCCCATAGCACCTACATAAACAATATCATCATTATTAGGGTCTATTAATACTTTTCCTATACTTCCCATATTGGGAAGTCCTTTACTTTGCCAGGTGATGCCACCATCTTCACTTTTATACATTCCGTCACCATCATAAGCTAGTGAACCACCTCCAGCATTAACTTCACCAGTACCAACCCATAAAACATTACTATTATTTTTAGAGATCTCTATATCTCCAATAGAAAGCATTTCTTGATCATCAAAAATAGGTGTCCAATTTGCGCCGCCATCTATAGTTTTAAAAATCCCACCAGAAGCAGCTCCAACATAATATGTTTGCGCTTCTGTTGGAGATATTTCAATATCGGTAATTCGACCACCAATATTAACTGGTCCTGAAAATTCCCAAAGAGGCGCACTTCCTATTCTTTCTTGTAATTTTGTTTTTTTCCATTGTATTGCTTCAGAATATGCATCCGTTTTAAGCTCTCCGGTAGGATAAGCTCTTTGCATAAACATAAAATCATGTGGAAATTGATTGGTTGCAACTTCTTTCTTAATTTCTTCGGAAGAATTAGTACAACTTACTATTAAAAACAGAAATAAATTAAGAAGTATAAAGGCTCTCATAACATCATTTTTAAGATGCTTAAAGATACTGAAAAATTATACTTAAAAGGAGAATGTAGCTTATTCTGAAAGGCTAAATCTATAGATAATCTTGCCTATTTGTTTGGCAGGCGCTTTGTCGTCACTATTAAATCTTGTTGCAAGAGCAGCACGTTTAGCAGGCTCTAATAAACATCTTGAGTTATTTGTTGTTCCTCTAACCCCTGGTGTTGCACTTATTACTTTACCATTACGATCTACCTCAATACTTACCACTACAGTTCCTGCTTCATTACAATCCTGCACAAACTTTTCTTTATTAAGCGCTTTACGACCACCTAGAAGATAATTTCCGTCACCATCAAGTCCTTTTCCAGTTCCATAATAACTACTTGCATTGGGATCGCCATTAGGATTACCTTTATCTCCTGGTTTATTGTCATTACCCTCTCCCCCTTTTGCAGTTCCATCGCTTTTAGGTCCATTAATTAAACTGGATAAAGCATCACTTGTTGATTTATCTGGAGTTGGGTCTGGTTTTTTTGGAGGTTCCTTTTTAGGTTCTATTTTTTTTGGAGTCTCTTTTTGTTCTTTTTTTATCTCCTCTTTTTTAATTACAGGTGCATCCTCATTATCCTGTGTAACAACATCTTCTTTAATTTCAGATTTAGGCTGGGTAACAGGCTCTGGAGCACTTTGCTTAGGGGCAGATTGAATTTTCTCAATTGGTTGAATATTTCCGCTACCAGTTTCGGTAGTACCAAAATTAACCGCTATTCCTTGTTCTGGAGGTGGATCAAGATAAGTCATCCCAACATAGAACAATAAAATAAGTATAATCACGTGCACAATTACAGTGATTGTCATACTCTTTCTTTTATGTTGGGTGTCTAAAAGGCTCAAAATTTATGACTTAAAAAATTACTTTTACTAATTAGGTCGCACTGCTAAAACAACTTTATAATTATTTTTGTTTGCGATATCCATTACAAAAACTGCATCTTCAATAGGCACACCTTCTTCTGCTCTTAAAATTAATGTAGGCTCTTCTTCTCCTGCAAATGCTTTTTGAAGTTCAGCTTCTATATTATATTCACTAACTCTTTCTTTATTTACATAATAAGCACCATCCTTAGTAATACTTACTGAAGCTTTCTGTACGTTAGTACTCTTCCCTTTTGCTTTAGGTAAAATAAGGTCTAAGGCATCTGGGGTAATAGCAGGTGAAGTAAGTAAGAAAAAAACCAATAACAAAAACACAATGTCTGTCATGGAACTCATACTAAACTCTGGACTTACTTTATTTCTTCCGCGTAAATTCATTAAGCAGGTTCATTTAAAAGGTCTAAAAAGTCTACAGCTGTAGCTTCCATTTGATGTACCACTTTATCTGTACGCACTACTATATGATTGTAGCCCATATATGCTATAATACCAACAATTAATCCAGCTACAGTAGTTGTCATTGCGGTGTAAATACCTTCGGCTAAACTACCCATTTCTGCTTGACCACTGCTACTTGCTAGCTCATGAAAAGCTAAAACCATACCAATTACAGTTCCAAGAAAACCAATCATTGGAGCAGCACCTGCTATTGTCGCAAGAATACTAACATTTTTTTCAAGTTTATAAACTTCTAATCTACCTGCGTTTTCAATTGCAGTGTTGATATCATCCAATGGACTTCCAATGCGATTAATTCCTTTTTCGGTAAGTCTAGAAACTGGAGAGTTTTGCTGTGCGCATAAAACTTTTGCAGCTTGTAAATTTCCAGTTGCAACATTATCTCTAATCTGATTCATGAAATTACTATCCATCTTTGAAGCAGCTTTAATAGCAAACAGCCTTTCAAAATAAATATAAACCGCTACAAATAGTAGTATAAATAGGACACCAATAATGATTTGACCACCAAGGCCACCATTCATTAATAATTCCATAATAGACAGTGTTTTTACTTCAACTACTGGCTCTAAGTCTTGAGCAGCATCTTGTACACCATCCTGAAATAAGAAGTTAAGCATAGAATATTTTTGTTTTAGTGAATAACGGAATTCGTTACTTTAAATTGTTATACATGATGAAATAGAACTCGTTCAAATAAAAGAAATACTCCTGCACCTGCTATAAAACCAACAAATGCTAACCAAGTAATTTTTTTAAGATACCAGATAAAGTCTATTCTTTCCATACCCATTGCAGCAACACCAGCTGCAGATCCAATAATTAACATACTTCCACCAGTACCGGCAGAATAAGCAATAAAATGCCATAATACGGCATCTGTAGGTGCATCATACATTCCCATAGAAGCTGCAACTAAAGGAACATTATCAATAATAGCAGAGAAAATACCAAGAAGTATAACGACCACATCTTGATTAGGAATTGCACCTTGTAATATTTCTGCTAAGTAACGCAATGTTCCCACTTCTTCACCATTTACTACTCCGTAAACTAAACTTTCTAATCCGGCTACTGCCATTAAAATTCCTAAGAAGAATAGAATACTGGAAATTTCAATTCTTGAAAGTGCCTTGTGTGCAGAATATAAATGTCTTCTTTCTTTACTAAAATCTTCTTCTGGGTGAATATATTCAGAAACTAACCAAACAACACCTAGTGCTAACATCATACCTATATAAGGAGGTAAATGTGTTATTGTTTTAAAAACTGGCACAGAAACAATCATCCCCAATCCTAAAAAAAGCATCGTTTTACTACTCAATAATCTTTCTGCAACCTCATCTTCTGTGGTATCAACCTCAATCTCACCCTTAAATGCAGGCATATAACTTGCAATAAAAAACGGCACTATAAAGCAAACTATAGAAGGTAGAATTACGAACTCGATAAGTCCTGCTGCAGTTACGTTATCTGCAATCCAAAGCATCGTTGTAGTTACATCCCCAATTGGAGACCAAGCACCACCAGCATTTGCTGCAATAACAACCATCGCAGCATACCATAGTCTTTCTTCTCTATTAACGATTAATTTTCTTAACAACGTAACTAATACAATTGTAGCTGTTAAATTGTCTATAATTGCTGAAAGAATAAAGGCTAAAATACCTATTATCCATAGCAGTCTTTTTTTACTTCTTGTTCGAACTGCACCTTTTAATACCTCAAAACCACGATGAAGATCAATAATTTCTACAATGGTCATTGCTCCAATAAGAAATATTAAAATTTCTGAAGTTTTCCCTAGATGATGTAGTAATGTGTTTTCAAAGCCTTCTTCGGCTTCTTCACCTCCAGAGAGAAAATTAAAAGCTCTTTCGTGAGTGTCTATTACATCAAACCAACCTGCATGAAAACCAATTGCTAAAACGGCCCATATTAAGGAAGCCATTATTAAAGCGGGTACAGTTTTATCTAATTTTAAAGGATGCTCTAACGTGATAGATAAATATCCTATGACAAATATTAAAATGATTATTGACTCCATATATTGTGAGATTCTTTATTATTTTATACTAATTGTTTAAGTGCTATTTCAAAAGCTGTTTTACTAATATTGGTTTTGGTACTATTATTGTCAAAAGTATTCTGAATTGCATTTTTAATTGTCATAGAAGTATCATTAAAAATAGCTTCATCTGTCATTTGGACTTTACGTTCCATAAAGTAAGCAAACACACGGGCCATTCCACAATTGCTTATAAAATCTGGAATTAAGCTTACACGTTCATCGGTAAATTCCATAATAGGACCAAAGAAAATTGCTTTATCTGCAAAAGGAACATTTGCGCCACAACTAATTACTTCCAGACCAGTTCCAATCATTGTTGAAATCTGTTCTTTTGTAATTAATCTTGAAGCAGCACATGGAGCAAAAATTTCACACTCTAATGTCCAAATTTTTTCATTAATCTCTTCAAATGAAATCATATTGTCTGCTTTCAATGTATTTCCATCTTTCTGAAGAAATAGTTGTTTTATTTCTTCAAAAGTAAAACCTTCTTTATTAATAATACCTCCTGCACGGTCTATTATTCCAACCACTTTAGCTCCCATTTGAGAAAGATAATATGCTGCTGCTGCTCCTACATTTCCAAAACCTTGTACAACTGCTCGCTTACCTTCTACACTACCTCCGTAAATATCATAATAATGTCTTACTGCCTCTGCAACACCGTATCCAGTAATCATATCTGCAACGGTATATTTTCTAGAAACATCTGGTGAAAAAGCAGTATTTTCTAATACTTTAATTACTCCTTGCCTTAGTTGACCTATGCGATTAATTTTATCTGCTTCTGTAGGCGAAAAGTGACCATTAAATACGCCTTCTTGTGGATGCCAAACACCACTTTGCTCTGTAATAGGGATTACTTCGTGTATTTCGTCTACATTTAAATCACCTCCTGTTCCATAATAGGCTTTTAATAAGGGGGACACCGCTTTATACCAACGCTCTAAAACTCCTTTTTTACGAGGATCTGCTGGGTCAAAATTAATTCCAGATTTTGCACCTCCAATAGCAGGACCAGAAACCGTAAATTTCACTTCCATTGTTTTTGCAAGCGATAAAACCTCATTCATATCTAATCCTTGACGCATTCTTGTGCCACCTCCGGCAGCTCCACCTCGTAAAGAGTTAATTACAGTCCAGCCTTCGGCTTCTGTTTCTGGGTCATTCCAATGAAAAACTATTTCTGGTTCTTTATTTTCGTACTTGGTAAGTAATTCTTTCATTAAGTGGTAAGTTTCGCAACAAATATAAAAAACTTGCAAAGGGTTTATATTGATTTTATGTAATTTTTATGGATTGTATATAAATCCTGACGAATGATCTTTTTTTGCACCTGTTACACTCGCCAAACAATTAACTTCATTTCGCAATCTCAAAACACCTAAAAGCCCAAAAACAAGGGCTTCTTTATACTCTATAATTTTTTTTGAAGGTATTGTTATTGTTATTTCTTTATGGCTATTTATTCTTGAAATTAAAAAATCATTAAATGCGCCTCCTCCAGTTATTAAAACACTACTTCCTTTTTTAAATTGAAAAGCAATTTGTTTAGCAACATGTTCTGTAAATGTTCTTAAAATATCTTGAGATATCATACCAGAATCATCCCATATTGGATAAATATTGTCTTGCACCCATTCTAAACCTAACGACTTTGGAGGCAATTTTTTATAATAATTTAAATTGTTCAATTGTTTTTCAACTTTTAAATTTAAATTTCCAGAAGACGCAATTTTACCCTTATCATCATAATCGAAGCCTAACATCTCTGCATATCTATTTAAAACAATATTTACAGGAGAAATATCGTATGCTAATCGCACTCCATTTTCATTATATGAACAATTTGCAAAACCCCCAAGATTTAAACAATAATCATATTCATTAAAAAGAAGTTCGTCTCCAATTGGCACCAAAGGTGCTCCTTGCCCACCAAGTGTGACGTCTTCTACTCTAAAATCACAAACAACTTTTTGTTTTATCAATTGAGAAAGCACAGGAAGGTTCCCAATTTGCAATGTAATACCATTATAAGGTTGATGTAAAATTGTGTGACCGTGACTACAAACAGCATCAATTTTATTAATAGAATATTTTTGAATAAACGCACCTATTACTTCGGAAAGGTATTGAGTGTACTCCCTATTTAAAACTTGTAGTTGAATTTCTGAAAAAGATATTCCATCTTGCAATTTCCTTTTCCAAACCTCGGTATAAGGAATTGTTTCAGTGTTTAATATGTTATATTTCCATTGAGAAGAAACTGTTTTAGTTTTCTCACTTGAAATTGAAAACTCTATTTGAGCAAGATCTATACCATCAAGAGATGTTCCGCTCATTACTCCAATAACATGGTACTTATCCTTTTTCAACTTTTAAGTTCTATTAAAATTTAAAAATACTGCTCAAATATGAGAAAATCTCAATAATATCTATGATTTAATAGATTAAATAAACAATCTAGTTTCAAATTTATATAGAATCTAATTGTAATTTAGGTTTTGGCAATTCGTATTTGAAAATTCTGTTTTTTAAGAGTACATTTGCACCTTCTATTTACATATATCTATTTAAAAAAAACTTATGGATTTTAGTCTTTCCGAAGAACATTTAATGATACGCGATGCAGCCCGCGATTTTGCAAAAAACGAATTATTGCCAGGCGTAATTGAACGTGACAATGAGCAACGTTTTCCTACCGAACAAGTAAAAAAAATGGGGGAAATTGGTTTTCTAGGTATGATGGTAGATCCAAAATATGGCGGTGGCGGTATGGATACAGTATCGTATGCTATTGTTGTAGAAGAATTAAGCAAAATAGATGCATCCTGCTCAGTAATTGTTTCGGTCAATAACTCATTAGTTTGTTATGGTATCGAAGCTTATGGAAGTGAGGAGCAAAAACAAAAATATCTTACAAAATTAGCTACAGGACAAGCTCTAGGCGCATTTTGCCTTAGCGAACCTGAAGCTGGAAGTGATGCAACTTCGCAGAGAACAACAGCTATTGACAAAGGAGATCACTATATATTAAACGGCACTAAAAACTGGATAACCAATGGTGGTTCTGCAGATTATTATTTAGTAATTGCACAAACAGATAAAGAAAAAAAACATAAAGGAATTAATGCTTTTATTGTTGAAAAAGGATGGGAAGGTTTTGAAGTAGGCCCTAAAGAAGATAAACTTGGAATTCGAGGTAGCGATACTCATACCTTAAATTTTAACGACGTAAAAGTACCAAAAGAAAATAGAATTGGCGAAGAAGGTTTTGGCTTTAAATTCGCTATGAAAACATTGGCTGGTGGACGTATTGGTATTGCCGCACAAGCATTAGGTATAGCAGGAGGAGCTTACGATTTGGCTAGAGAATATAGTAAAGTTCGTAAAACTTTTGGAACTGAAATCTGTAACCATCAAGCAATTGCTTTTAAATTAGCAGATATGCATACAAGTATCGAAGCTGCACGCCATTTAGTAATGAAAGCAGCCTGGGACAAAGATAATGGGAACAACTATGATATGAGTGGTGCTATGGCAAAGCTATATGCTTCGCAAGTTGCTATGGACGTTTCTGTAGAAGCTGTGCAAGTACATGGTGGTAATGGTTTTGTTAAAGAATATCACGTTGAAAGAATGATGCGTGATGCAAAAATCACACAGATTTACGAAGGTACAAGTGAAATACAAAAAATTGTGATTTCACGTGGATTATTAAGAGATTAAATACAATAAAACATATTTTTTTAAATTAATTTTCTATAATTATAAAAAACCCAATCTAAATAGATTGGGTTTTTTATATGCTTAAATTTTAAGCAGCAAAGACACATCATAACATAGTTACATGTTTTACAAATCCTCTAACTTGGAATATAGAAACTGCAGTTAAAATTCCAGATCTTGAAGATGATCAAAATCAGCAGCTCTTTGTAACCGATTTTAATTTTAGCGGGATGCAAAACATCCCTCCAATTAGGAAACAACTATATTAAATCAATTAGGTGAAACTTGGAAAGCTTCAGAAGGATTAAAAGATGAAGATTTATATCCAAATAAAATAGATATAAACATTAATCCATATAAAGAATTAGATACCCTAAAGACTATTTCAGAAAAAAGATTTGAGGTTTTAAATGATAGTTTACAGAAAGAAATCCCAAACTAAACCGAAACGAATAACTGCATCACGATACGGATATCCTGGTGCTGAGAAATATTCATTTTTACTTGTAAATAGCGAATTAATATGTTCCCATTTAAAGAAAATTCTTGTTTGACGAACTTTTGCATTAAAGAAAATATCTATTAAAGGGAAGCCACCAAGCTCTTGATTATTTTGCACATAAAACTCTGCTAAAACAGGATCGTAAGCATTCATATTATACTTAGTAAAGTATTTAAAAGAAACGCCAGTTTGTAAATAAAGTGCTTTTTTAAACCAATGATCTTGGTAATATAAGGACTGTCTAGTTGTTAATTGAGGTACATTAAAAACTTGTTCGCCACTTACAACTTGTTGGTACATTACTGTATTCATCAAACCAAACTTCTTATAGGTAATTTCTTTTTCGGCCTTAATTTTTAAATAATCTACCCGACCTTCAAATTGTTGAGGTGTAGGAGTAGAATCGTTTGTTTTAATTCCGAAATATGTATAATCATCAATCCCAGTATAACTAACACTTGTATTTAAAAGCTTTTTAGATTTTAATTCGAATTTAAGCTCTTGTGTTTTTACATTATTAAAATTATTTTGCCAATTGTAATTTACATAATCACTTTGGTATAATAGAAAATTAAAATTGGACGCAACAGAATGAATATTAATAGACGCTTCTGCTTTATTTTCTTCATTTAAAGCAAAAGAAGCTGCTGCTTGCAAATAATTACCTGTAAAATCTCCAGACACATTAATCGCTCCTTTTCCTGAAAGTTCAAACCCACGATATTGTTTTTTATAAGCTGCTCCAGCTTCTACAATAGAACCTTTTAATCTATTTGGAATTCTAATTTCATCAAGAATTAAAACAGAATTATACCCATAATTATAATCTGTATAACCAATAAACGCAGAAATATTCCCAAGAATTGAGTTGTCAAATCGTGCATATGCTTTTGCATTGAAATCTTCCAGTTTCACTTTTTCTAGTAAGTCTGCCGTTTCATAAGAAGGTCCAAAACCGCTAAAGGGACTATTTTGCCGGTATTCGTAAAACTTATCTTCGTAACTCACTAATGCCCCAATAGCAAGAACTGTATAATCTAAGCTATCTTTTTGGCTTACTAATTCATATTCGTTATCTAAATAAAAACGTAAACCTTCTAATTTATTCTCACCATCATCAAAATTTACTTCTAACCTGCCACGATCACTAAACTGGCTATCGTCTGCAATAAACAATGCTAACGAACTATCTTGTAAACCTCCATTTTCTCTATTAAGAACATCTTGAGCTGCAATATGCGCTCTAATATTATAGCGCTTATTTTTTGTGTGGTAATTGGTTGTAAAAATAAAATTTCCAGTACTTGTTAAAATGTGTTGGTATTTTCCTAATGAACGCACCCCCTTATAACCTATAGAAAAATTAAATTGCTCTGAGGTGTTAACAGTAAAAAATGCATCTAACTGTTGACCTTGTTCAAAAGCGGTTTTAAAATATAACTCTGTTAATGGTGTGGGAACATGATAGTAATTAATATCATCTATATCTTTATAATTAAAATGATGAGATTGTGCTGCGAATAAAGGTTTTAGGTTTTTATTATTAAAATCGTAGGCCAATGAATTATACGTTTGCCCAACGTTAGAAAAAGGTAATAACTCAAAATTATCTCTACGTAAGTAATTAAATTTATATTCTTTATAAATACTAAGAGTAGTATCTATATGAGTCGTATCTCTATCTGCAGAAATTATTCGGTATAAATCAATGGGCGGTTTTTCCTTTTTCCCTTTAGTATTAGCAGGTGTAGCAGGATTTTGAGGATTTGTAGTATTTCTTTCTTGTGAAAACATAGTCATAGAAATACTTATCAATAAAAATAGTAAAAAGGTTTTCTTCATCAATTTTTTACTTGCTAGGCAAAGGTATATTTTTAAACGGAATTCCGTATTTTTAATTTTCTATGCTTGAGCTTAAAATTCATCAACATTTATTGGAGTGTGGAACAGACGAAGCTGGCCGTGGTTGTTTGTCTGGTCCTGTTACAGCAGCAGCTGTAATATTACCAGACGATTTTAGCCATCCATTTTTAACAGACTCAAAACAACTTTCGGAAAAAAAAAGACTTTTACTTCGAGATATCATCGAAAAAGAAGCAATTTCCTTCGCCGTTACACACGTAATGATGCAAGAAATAGACCAAATAAACATATTAAACGCTTCCATTTTAGGAATGCACCGTTCTATTGAAAAACTAAAAGTCTTACCCCAATTTATTGCAATAGACGGGAATCGTTTTAAACCATTTAAAAAAATACCTTATGAATGTGTTGTAAAAGGAGATGGTAAATATTTACACATTGCAGCTGCTTCTATCTTAGCAAAAACGTATCGTGATGATTATATGGCAAATTTACACGAAGAATTTCCTGCCTATAATTGGAAAAAAAACAAAGGATATCCAACTATGGAACACCGCGAGGCCATTAGAAAGTATGGACCTACTCCCTTTCATCGTAAAAGTTTTAGGTTACTACCAGAACAATTACGATTAAATATTTAAATAAAGTAGTTGTTGAAAACACGTCAATAAACATTTTATATAAGTATAAAAAAAGGGTTTTTCCTTACTATTTTTGTAGGTATGAAGGACTTTCTGAAAATTACGGGGTATATATTATTTATACTATTTTTAAGTTGTGAAGATACAACAACCCAAAAGGGAGAACTTGTTGATTATATTCCCGAAAATACTTCGGTTGTTTTCAAAATTTCAAACTTTGAGAATCTGCAAACAGACTTAAATAATAACGGTTTAATTTCAGAGTTTGACAAAACCAATCCATATCGTTTCTTTTCAGAAAAAAATACACTACTTAAACATTTAAAACCAGAAGGGGAAAGTTTACTTGCAATAAACAAACTTAATGACAGCACATCTGCTTTTACATTTATTACAAGAGAAACTGCAAATTTATTTATAGCAGATTCCCTTAAAAACACTTCGGTTGAGACCCTTACCTACGATAAAAAAACACTACAACGAGTTACGATAAATAATAAAATAGCATTTACTACTATTAAAGATAGTGTCTTTATTGCTTCATCATCACAACTAATTTTACAAAACATCTTGGATGGTAAAAGTGAAAGTAATGTTGATTTTAAAAAGATTTATACTGTAGATACGGCATCAGATCTTACGGCAATATTTAAAGGAAATGCTATAAAAACTTCAGACACTACTTCTGTAAATTTTGCATCTTGGACTGCATTAAATTTAGAAGTTTTACCAGATGCAATTACAGCAACGGGAGTTTCTGTTGCCAGAGATACAGTGCCTCAACTTCTTAGTATTTTTGAAGGGCAAATACCGCAACAAAATGATATTGCTAAAGTTATTCCTTCAGAAGCCACATCTGTTCTTGCATTTACTTTTAATGATGCAATATTGTTTCAGAAAAAACTAAAAGAATTTAGACGAGAAAAATCTAACATAACCCCTACAGGAATATTTGAATCTGCAAATGAGATTGGAAAAATATCATTCACAAACTCTTCTGCAATTGTAATAAAAAGCATAGACCCTTCTTTAACAAATGATGCAATTGCACGATTTATTTCTGAATATGAAATATACCGCGATGTAGTGATTAATAATTTTAGTGAATCGCAATTATTTACAAACACCTTTGCTCCTCTATTAACTAATATAGCCCCTAAGTATGTGTTTCAAATTGAAAAATTTTATGTTTTTACTGAAACCGAAACTGTTGCAAAACAAATTATATCATCTTATTTAAACAATAATGTTTTAATTAAAACCTCTTATTTTGAAAACACATCTTCGCAATTAAGCAATGCTTCTTCGCTTCTTTTTTATAAAATGAACGGTACTATTAATGAAACAATTTCAGGATTTTTTAATACTGAAAGTGCTAAACAAATAAATGAAATAGACTTAAAAAAGTATCCCATTGCAGCAATACAGTTTAGTTATGACCGAAATTTTGCCCACGTAAATTTAATATGTAAAACAGGAGGTAAAGTAAAACAGAGTAATGGTAGTGTTTCAGAAAAGTATACAATCGAAATCGATAATCAAATTTTAGGAACGCCTCAGTTTTTTACAAATCACAGATCAAAAGGTAAAGATATAGTTGTTCAAGATGTTACAAACACACTGTATTTAATATCTGCCAATGGTAAAGTTTTATGGAAAGAAAAAATAAACGAGCCAATTCTAGGTAAAATTAATGAAGTTGATTTATTACGTAATGGTAAAAAACAACTTGCGTTTACAACTGCATCTCGATTTTATGTTTTAGACAGAAATGGAAAAGATGTTTCTCCCTTTCCAATTAAATTTAAAGATCCTATTACTCAACCTTTATCTGTTTTTGATTATGACAATAACAGACAGTACAGATTTGTAATAACGCAAGGCAAAGACATGTTACTTTATGATGCAACTGGCAAAACAGTAAAAGGTTTTACGTTTAAAAAAGCAAGCTCTAAAATTGTATTACCCCCACAACACTTAAGAATGGGTAATAAAGATTATATAATAGTTGCTGAGGAAAATGGAAAATTAAATATTTTAAGTAGAACTGGGAGCTCTAGAGTATCTGTAGCAAAGAAATTTGATTTCTCTGAAACCCTCATCCAAGAAGAAGACAATAATTTTGTTGTAATTACTAAGAATAATACTAAAGAAACCATATCTCAAACTGGCAAAGTAAGTTCTCAAAAACTGAATGTTTCTAACAGCTATTCATTTAAAATTAATGGAAACACAAAAGTAACGCTAGACGATAATTTGTTGAGAATTAAAGGAAAACTAATCGAACTTCCCTTTGGAGTTTACACAAAACCCGAAATTTTACAGCCTACTAAAAATGTCTATATATCTATTACAGAAACACAAGAAAAAAAAGTATATCTATACGATTCTAATGGTGTTTTGCTACCTGGCTTTCCAGTTTATGGGACTTCTCCAGCTATTCTAGGAGATGTAGATAAAAATGGAAAACTTAACTTATTAGTTAAAGGGGGAGATAAGGAACTATTATTATATGCTTTATAAGATGGAAATTTTAAAATTTATCTAATTTCTGCTTCAAAGAGTTCTTTAAAATGGAATAATAATTTTTCTTTAACTTCTTCCATAGAAACTAAGGCTTTAATCAAATCTCTTAAAATTGGAACTTAAACTCTTAATAATAAGTACAACTATTTATGATTAAGATTTATATAAGGCAATTTTCACTTTCTTTAAAAAAAAAATCTCTAAATTTATGAAACACTAAATAGCGATTGCTATGCTATGAAAAATTTTATAATCTTTATTCTTTTATTTCCACTAACTTTTTTAGGTCAAAATAAAGCTTCTACTATAAGTAAAGATTCATTGATAAAAAACTTAAGTAAGACTTTCTATCAAGCCAGTTATAAAAATCCTGATTCTGCTTTGCTTTTACTAAAAAACGCACTACCTAATTACAATAAGGACCCATTAATTCAATCATGGAAAAATCATCTAAAAGGAAGTTATTACTATTCCCGACAAAATGGCGACAGCGCATTATATTATTTAGATAAAGTAATTAGTACTATTAAGCCAGAAGATGATGCTTATCTCTATAATGAAAGCTTAATCCTTACTGCAATGGTTTATAAAAATACAGGTAAGCAAGAATTAGCTTATGAAAAACTAAAAGAAGCTGAATCAATATTAAATAAAAATCTTTCTGCCAAATCAGACTCCAAAATTAATATATATAGAGCTTTAGGAGCATATTATACCGACTTACCCAATTATGACAAAGCTATTTCCTATTTTTTAAAAGCATTAAAGTTATTAGAAAACAATGAAAAACAAAAAAGGAATTTGGCAAATGTAAATATAAATTTAGCTGAAATATTTGTACAACTTTTAGATTTTGAGAAAGCTAAAAATTATTTAGAAACAGCAAAAAACATATGTGAAGACATAGCTTTTGAAATGGGAATCCACACCTGTAATCTAAAGTTAGCTGAAGTTGCAATAAAAACAGAAATTGTAGAAAATTTTGACATTCAAAATTTAGAAAATTCTATTATTTTTTTTGAGAAAGGAAATTTATATCCTTTAGAAGTAGAGGGCTATTTTTACTTAGGACAAATACAAAATAAGAAAGGAAATTTAACAGCTTCAAAAGAAGCTTTTTTAAGAGCATTAGAGCTAAGTAGAAATATAAATTATTCTCAAGGAATTATAAACAGTTTAAGAAATTTAGGATTGTTAGAAGAAGATCTTAACAAAAATCAAACTGCTTTAAAATATTATAAAGAAGGTTATAATATTAGTATTTCTAATTCTATTTTGGAAACTCAAAAACTTCTTGCAACTAATTTATATTTACTTTATGATAAAATTGGTAATACAGATTCTGCTTATTTATATTTAAAAAAAGTAACTGTATTAAAAGATAGTTTAGATATAGCTGAACAAATAAAAAATACTCAAGAACTTGAAACAAGATACCAATCCGAAAAAAAAGAATCTGAAATAGCGTTGCTTACTACCCAAAAGAAATTAGCAGAAAAAGAAAAATCTAATCAACGCAATGTTCTTCTTGCATTTTTAGGTCTTATGTTACTTATTGCTACTACTTTATTTATAATATTACGTAATAGACAACTTACAAACATAAAGTTAAGAGAGTTGGATAAGGCAAAGTCTACTTTCTTTGCAAATATTTCTCATGAATTTCGGACTCCATTATCATTAATTAAAGGTCCAATAGAAGATCAACTTTATAACAAAAAACTACTGCCTAATCAACGAAAAAATTTATTATTAGCACAACGTAATGCGCAACGATTAGAGAATTTAGTAGAACAGCTCTTAGCACTATCAAAATTAGAAAGCGGAAAAATAAACTTACAAATTCAACCTGGAAACCTCTCTAAATTCCTCAAATTACTTATTGAAGCATTTGATTTCCGTTTTATAGAAAAGCATATTACTTACAGAATAAACATTCCAAATTATAATACAGTAGACTGGTTTGATTGGGACATTCTTGAAAAAGCTGTTGGAAATATAATTACAAATGCAATAAAATATTGTCCTGAAAATGGTGTAATTAATATTCAAGCAAATCAAAATGATTCAGTATTTACTTTTTCAATTTCAAATTCAGGAAATTATCTTAATTCCGCGGAACAAAAAAAAATATTTGAAAGATTTTACCAAACCAATCCCGAAAATCCAGGAACTGGTATTGGATTAGCATTAACAAAAGAGCTTATTCAATTACATCATGGTACTATTTCGGTTTCTAGTGAAGTTAATGGATTAACCACATTTACCATTAAAATACCAATTTCAAAAAGTGAATATAGTATTTCAGAAATAATTTCAGAAGACATTAATATTGATAGAACTAATTATATTTATGAAGAAAATTTTACTGTATCTAATGAATTTGCACCTGAAGATTCACTAACTATTTTAATTTTAGATGATTCTTTAGAGATTCGAAATTATGTGTCCTCCATATTTGAAAACACCTATAAAGTTCTTACCGCAAACAATGGGAAAAATGGATTAGACATTGCAATTGAAACAATTCCAGATATTGTTATAAGTGATATAATGATGCCAGTAAAAGATGGTTTTACTTTCACGAAAAATTTAAAAGAACACCCACTTACTTCTCATATTCCTATAATTCTATTGAGTGCAAAAAATTTAGTAGATGATAAATTAGAAGGGATGGAAGTTGGTGCAGATGCCTATCTAACCAAGCCTTTTAGCTCACAATTGTTACGAGCCACCGTTGAGAATTTAATTGAAAATAGAAGAAAATTACAGCAGCGATTCTCTCAAGAGGTATTTTTATTACCCAAGGATATAGCCATATCCTCCTCAGATGAAAAATTTTTAGAAAATCTTCAAAAAGTTTTAGATAATAAACTTACAAGCTCTAATTTTTCAGCTGAAAGTTTTAGCAATGAAATGAATGTAAGTCGAATGCAACTTCATCGAAAATTAAAAGCTTTAACTGGCCAATCTACCACTGAGTTTATTCGAGGTCAACGTCTAAAACTTGCTGCCAAGTTAATGCGTGAGAATAAAATATCAATATCTGAAATTGGATATACTGTTGGTTTTAACGACCCTTCTTATTTTACTCGTTGCTTTAAAAATGAATACGGTGTTTCACCTTCAGAATTTTATTCTAAATAATTAATTAGTTTCAATAAAATTTATCTAAATAATTTAAATTTATAAGTTTTTCCTCTTTAAAAACTTAAATGTTACATATCTCCATGCTTCTGTTACATTTTTTTAATTATAGTTACATATTTCCTTAAAACAGTTACATAGCTACATTTCTTACTCTATAATGAATTTTAGATTTGGTTAAATAAATTTTAACCTTAAAAATTAATATTATGAAAACACTATTTACTTTTTTACTAATACTTATTGCGGCAATAGGATTAGCACAAGACAAAGTGTATGTGCACACTGTAACACCAGCAAATATTGATGGTCATATAACTATAATTGACCATCCTGATCTCAATGGGAATCCCAATGCACCAATAGTTTATGTCAACAACTTTAACCCTAATGGCAGTAGTGGAGTTTATAATGATAATGTTTCTGGTCTTTGGTATAATGCACCTAATTGGACTATTTACAATGAAGACCTTTCAGCTATGATAGAAGGAGCTAGTTTTAATATTTATATTGCAGACGATCCTAATGATGTTTTTACACATATTGCTACTGCAGCTAATAGTTCAGGACATGTTACAACAATGGATAACTCTTTAGTTAATGGTTTAGAGCCAGGTCCTTTTCTTGCAATGTCTCATTATTATAATCCCAATAGTATATATAATACTGGTAATTATGGACAATATTATTTTGATAATTTCAGAAGATTATATGATGAAGGATTTACATCTGTTCCAGAAGGTGCTGCATTTAAAGTATTGGTAAATGGTGGCACAGGATCTTCTCGTGTAGAACACATATCCTCTGCAGCTAATATTGTAAATAATTGGACAGTTATTGACGCAACAGAATTAAACGGTAATCCAAATGCCACATTTGTTATGAGTCATTATTGGGGTGTAGGTGGCGCGAGTACTGAGGTATATTTGGATCAAGTTCTAGGAGTTTGGTATAATGGAACAAATTGGGCAATTTACATTGAAGATACGGGTGTTGATTTTCCAGAAAATGTAGCATTCGATATAATTGTAGCACCTCAAGATATTCTAAATACATCAGAGTTTTCAAACGGAGCTAGCATAAATATGTTTCCCAATCCCGCAAATAATAATTTGACAATTTCTGCAACTCAACCTATAGAGAAAATAAATATTTTTAATATTCTCGGACAAGAAGTTTTAAGTTTAATCGGTAACAATATATTTGAAAATATTAATATATCGAATTTGCAAACTGGTACATATTTCGTTAAAGTTGAAATAGATAATATTACTCAGACTTTAAAATTAATTAAACAATAAAAAATCAAATTATGGAGGTTGAATAATATATGATTCTCAACCTCCATTTTATGGATTTTTTTTAATTAATTATATATTAAATTACCAAATGGATGTATTACAATAAATTATGTCAAAAAGTTACAAAGAATATAAAGGTAATTTAGACATTGTAATTACAAATAAAATACTATTGTATACAGATTATTTGGAAAACGGTACCTATCATTTAAAATTAATGCAAAAGAATAAAGTAATTAAGGAAATAACCTTTAAAAAAAAGTAAGTTTTGAAAAAAATGTAATACTTAAATTTAATTATTCCTTTAAGTGAAAACAATGAATGTTTTTAATAAGATAGCATAAAGCCATTTGCTCAGTAACTCAACAATAAAAAACTGAGTATTTATGTGTTTTAAACACTAAAAAAAATAAAAAAAAAGGTGTTATTGTATACTAAAAATTTCATAAATCGTGAATCAGAAAATATTTTACAGTTATATATACTCATGTAAAGTTTAGTTAAAAAAATATACTATGAAAACTAAAAAATTGATTATTGTATTCGTTATGATGTTTATAACTACATCTATTTTTTCTCAAAGTTGTAGTAAGTTTTATCCTTTCTCTAAAGGTGCTAACATGCAAATTACTACTTATGGAAACAATAATAGAATAGCCGCTATTGTGGAATATACTGTTAAAAATATTAGTACTATATCTAATACTGAAACAGCTATTATGACTTCGGTAATGAAAGATAAAAAAGGAAATATTTTAACCGAATCTAACTATGAATTAAATTGCAATGGCGATAGTGTTTCAATTGATTTTAAATCAATGATGAGTCCCCAAATTGTATCACAATTTAAGGATATGAAAACGTAAATCACTGGAACTAAATTAGTTATACCAAATAACTTATCGGTTGGACAAACACTACCTAATGCGTCTATTGAATTAAAAATAAATATGTCTGGCATTAATATGGATATGGCCACTCACATTAAAAATAGAGAAGTAATTGGGAAAGAAACAATAACAACCCCTGCAGGTATTTTTGATTGTTATGTTATTAGCTATAATATAGATTTAAATACGAATATGGGAATGAGCCAAAGTAATAGTGCAAAACAATGGATTGCTGAAGGCGTTGGTATGGTAAAACAAGAAGATTATAATAAAAAAGGGGAAATAACGAGTAGTAGTTTGCTTACTTCATTTAATAATTAAAAAAACTAAAAGATTTTACATTTAGAAACGTTTTCCATAAACAAATAAAGTTAAAACAATCATTAACTAATAATCTTAAAGTCGGTTTTTTATATTATTTCTGCTTCAAAGAGTTCTTTAAAATGGAATAATAATTTTTCTTTAACTTCTTCCATAGAAATCTCGGTTTTACCTAATTCTACATGTAAAGAAGTAACTGCTTTTCCTTTTATTCCGCAAGGAATCATATTATCAAAATAACCAAGGTTGGCATTTACATTAAGTGCGAAACCGTGCATTGTAACCCAGCGGCTTGCGCGTACGCCCATTGCACATATTTTACGAGCAAAAGGAGTTCCAACATCTAGCCACACTCCAGTTTCTCCTTTAGATCTTTCTGCTTTTAAGCCATATTCATCCAAAGTTCTAATAATCATTTCTTCCAGCAACCTTAAATATTTATGGATGTCTGTAAAAAAATTTTCCAGATCCACAATTGGATAACCTACTATTTGTCCAGGACCGTGATATGTAATATCTCCACCTCGGTTAATCTTATAAAATTTAGCATCAATTTCCTGTAATTTTTCTTCTGAAATTAGAAGGTTTGAAAAATCTCCACTTTTACCTAATGTATATACATGGGGGTGTTCTACTAACAAGAAATAATTAGGTGTTTCGAGGGAAGTTTCCTCTCTTCGATTTTTGATTTTAAGATCAATAATCTTTTTAAAAAGTTCTTCTTGATAATCCCAAGTATCCTTATAATCTTTTGTTCCTAAATCCTGTACTGCAATTATTTTATTCAAAAGAAGATTATTTTTCTAATTCAATTTCTAAATCCAAAATATCTGGATTTTTAAAGTAATCTATAAACGCACGTTCAATTTCGATTGTTTTTCCATCTAAAGAATATGTAGCATCTTCTATAGAGGATTTTTTTATTTTTTTAGGGAAGGTGTACTTTAATTTATACTTCATACTGCTCATAAAAGACTCAGCACTTTGCATACTATCCACTTGTTTTTTATGCTTTTCTTTATCAATAATAAAATTATCTCTTTTAAAGCTTCCGTTAGTGTAGGTATAAGAAACTCCTGTAACACTAGATGAATTCTCAGACTCTTCATTTTTTACTTCCATACCAGACATTCCAGGAATAAAATCTCCAGACTTTTCTAATCCATTCATGAGATTATTAGCTTCAGATATATTCTTAAAATTTGTATGCATATCAAAAACCATAATGCCTGCTTCACTATCCATTTTCAAATTCAAACTATAATTCTCCATAGCTTTATAGCGCTGTTGTTGTTCCGCAGAAAGTGTTGCAATACTATCTTTTTTTTCTATTAGAATATCTTTGATATTAATAATAGTATCCATTTTTATTACAGTGGTATCTGCACCCATTGCTCCAAATGCCATCATTTCACTCATATCCATTTCTATAGACATAATACCGCTGCCATCTTCATTAAGAACTAAGGTTTCGGTAAATTGACAACTTACAATTGTAAAAGCCAATACTACACTATATACAACTCTTTTAAACATAGTTAATTTTTTGGGTTATTTATAATAATTAAAGCTGCAATTACTCCAGGAATCCACCCTAAAACCGTTAAAATTAAAACGATTAAAATAGATCCACAACCTTTGTCTAACACTGCCAATGGTGGAAATAAAATTGAAAGTAATACTCTCCAAAAACTCATAGATGCAAATTTACAATTAATAGTTAATTATATGTCCTAATCAATTTGGATTTGTTACATATGTTGATTTACATAAACATTGTAACTATCTTTGCAGCTTATTTTAGACAAAATTTATGCAACTTTCTGAACTGGAAATTATTCGCCGAGAAAAATTAAATCAATTACGCACTTTAGGTATCAACCCATATCCTGCAGATTTATTTCCTGTAGATCACACTTCAAAACAGATTAAAAACAAATTTGAAGATGGTAAAAGAGTAGTTATAGCAGGGCGTTTAATGTCCAGACGTATTCAAGGAAAAGCTTCTTTTGCAGAATTACAAGATAGCGAAGGCCGTATACAAGTTTATTTTAATCGTGATGAAATATGCCCGGGAGAAGATAAAGTGCAGTACAATGAAGTATATAAAAAATTACTTGATATTGGAGATTTTATAGGTATTGAAGGAGAATTATTTACTACTCAAGTGGGTGAAAAAACTGTAATGGTTAAGGATTTTAAATTGCTTAGTAAAGCATTAAAACCTTTACCACAGCCAAGAGTAGATAGTGAAGGAAAAGTACACGATGCATTTACAGATCCAGAGCAACGTTACCGTCAACGATATGCAGATTTAGTAGTAAACCCACACGTAAAAGAGGTTTTTATTAAGCGAACAAAGCTTTTTAACGCAATGCGTACTTTTTTTAACGACCGTCAGTATTTTGAAGTTGAAACACCAATATTACAACCTATTCCAGGAGGTGCTGCAGCACGACCATTTACAACTCACCACAACTCTCTAGACATTCCATTATATATGAGAATTGCAAATGAGTTATACCTTAAAAGACTTATAGTAGGTGGTTTTGATGGTGTATATGAGTTTTCTAAAAACTTTAGAAACGAAGGTATGGACCGCACACATAATCCAGAGTTTACAGCAATGGAAATATATGTGGCTTATAAAGATTACAATTGGATGATGGACTTTTGTGAGCAATTGTTAGAGTTTTGTGCTATGGAAGTTAATGGAACGACAAAAACCACTTTTGGTAAACACGAAATAGATTTTAAAGCTCCTTATGCACGTGTTACAATGGCAGACTCTATAAAACACTTTACTGGGTTTGACATTACAGGAAAAACTGAAGACGAAATTCGTACTGCCGCTAAAAAAATGGGGGTTGAAGTAGATGATACAATGGGTAAAGGAAAACTTATTGATGAAATTTTTGGCGAAAAATGTGAAGGTAATTACATACAACCTACATTTATAACAGATTACCCTAAAGAGATGAGTCCGTTGTGTAAAGAACACCGTGATAATCCAGAATTAACCGAACGTTTCGAACTTATGGTCTGCGGAAAAGAAATCGCAAATGCTTACAGTGAGTTAAACGACCCAATAGATCAGCGTGAACGTTTTGAAGCTCAGTTAAAGCTAGCAGATAGAGGTGATGATGAAGCTACAGCCTTTATTGATTATGATTTTTTACGTGCTCTAGAATATGGTATGCCGCCTACAAGTGGTATGGGAATAGGAATGGATAGACTGGTAATGTTTTTAACCAACAATGCATCTATTCAAGAGGTATTATTTTTTCCACAAATGAAACCAGAACGTAAAGCTGTTGTAATGACAGAAGATGAAAAAACAATCTTTTCAATATTAAAAGACAATTCTCCTATTGAATTAGAAGAGCTAAAAAAACGATCTGATTTAAGTAATAAAAAATGGGATAAAACCATTAAAGGTTTAACAAAAAGTAAATTAGCAAAAGTAGAAAAGACAGATGAAGGTCTGTTTGTATCTATAGGAGATAATAAATAATAAAATAAACACCGCCTGTATTTACTTCTCTTTTTTGGCATAAAGAGTCTAACATCCCTGCTAGAAAATACAAGCGGTGCTTACACCAACCTACATATTAATTTACTTTCCTACGTTTCTTAAAAAGTCAATATCATTTTCTACTGTTAATAGTAAAATACTTGTAGCTGTACAAAAAACAGGACTTGTAATGCAATGATGACCATTCCAACTTCCATCTTTATTCTGAATTTTTAAAATTCGTCCACTCATATCATCATACCATTTTTTCCAATCTTTGTCTTTATTTACTACCATAGACTCGCCGGTTTGTAGGAAACTTAAAAACTCTTCACCTCCATTATTTCCAAAACCATTAAGTACATCCTCTCGTTGTGCAGTTTGTTTTGCAGATTGATATACATTGTAAGAAGTTGCATAACTTATAGCATCACTTTCAGAATAACCCGCTTTTTTTAAATTCTCTACTGTCACAACAACTTCATCAACTTTGCCTTCCTTATTAGCTTTTTTAATGGCCTCTTCAGCTTTACGGGCTTCCTTTGCACTTGCACGAACACTACCACTAACAGCATAAAGCATCACTCCCGCTCCATCTTCTGTACTTACACTGCCTGTATTTTCGTTGTAATTGCTTTTTTGATATTCTCTAGAACGATCTAAAATTTCTTCATCTACATTTGCTCCCACAGATTGTGCAGATTCTAAAGCACTATTTGCTAAACCGCTTTGTAACACACCAGCCCATCCAGCACCATTTTGCTTTCCAGATGCATCTGTTCCCTCCTGTATTTTACTCACACATATATCTAAACACTTTCTAATCCTCTTTTTATCTATCCCTTTTAAATTACGATCTAGTAAGTTTGACAAAAGTTGAGCAGTTAATACAGCGTCAATATTTTGACCAAGTTTACTTTGTATTTGAGTATTACGAACATCTGTTATGTAGGGACTATTTTTTGAAACATTTTCTACCGTTTCTAGAATATAATTAATTGCTCTAGTAAGATTATCTGAATATTTGCCATTCGAGACAGTGTTTTCACTTCGCAATAATGCCATTGCCACCATTGCAGTAGTTGCAGGATCTGCCATTACAGCATGTGGATCTTTAATATGCTGTGCATTATGACTTCCAGCTCCATAGCCTCCATTGGGTAATTGTGCCTCAGCTAACCAACTTATACCATCTTTTACAGATAATACTATATTTTCATTTGTTTTAAACACATTAAAATCTTTAGAAGATTGCTCTCCCATAACCGTCATAAATACACAGCCATCTAATGGTTCTAATACTCTTCGAGTTTCAGTATATGTATCTTTGTTAGTTACTACTGAAAATAAACTTCCCAACACTAAAGCAGGAAAAATCAATAACATCAATTTTGTTTTCATCTTTTTATTTTTTTTGTTCCTTCCGAAACTATTGTAATCTCAATAAAAAGAAAAACTCCTTTTAGGGAATAAAGGCTTTCAATGAGTAAACACCTCTTCCCAAATAGGTTGCATTTTAACAGCAATAGCGTTAATCATCTAAAAGATTTTTATATTTTTAGCAAAAAATAACTGAAAATGAATAAGTTCTATTTAGCTGTAGTATTAATTATGGCAGCCCTAATGAGTTCGTGTGGTGGAGATGACGATTACACACCTGTAGATCCTGTAGATGATACACCTGTTGCTCCACTAACATTTGAAACAAACTTATCGGATATGGGAGTATTTGCAGGAAATTTATCAAATTTATTGCCTGCTGCTGGAGTACAACTTTATGAGATAAATAGTACTCTTTTTACAGATTATGCTGCAAAACAAAGATTAATTAGATTACCAGAAGGAGGGGAAATGACATCAAATGGAAATAACCTTCTTCCTAATTTTCCAGACAACACTCTAATTTCTAAAACATTTTATTATAACATTGATGATCGAGATCCTAGTCTTGGTAAGAAAATTATAGAAACTAGAATTATGTTAAAAACAGAAGGCACCTGGAAAGTAGGAGATTATATATGGAATGAAGCACAAACAGAAGCCACATATAGAGAAACAGGTAGTGAAATACCAATTAATTATATTGATATAAATGGAACAACACAAAATGTAAATTATATCATACCATCAAAACAAGATTGTTTTACATGCCATAATAATGCAAACGTTACCTTACCTATTGGCATGAAGCTAAGAAGTATGAATTTCACTCCTAGCTATACATCACAAAATCAATTAACCTATTTTACTAATAATGGTTTAATAGAAGGTGTAAATCCATCTAATATAACAGTATTGCCAGATTGGACAGACGACACAAATTTTGATATTTTTGAAAGAGGAAGAGCTTATATTGACGTAAATTGTGCACACTGCCACCAACCTGGAGGAGCTGTTACAAATTTCGCATTAGATTTTAGATATGAAACTCCTTTCGAAAATACAGCCATATTTCCAAACAGAGGTGAAATAGAAGCAAGAATACAAAGCACTATACCCACATATAGAATGCCACAGTTAGGAAGAACAATTGTTCATGATGAAGCAGTAACTATGTTATTAGAATATCTTGAAGCAATAGAAGATTAACCAATAAATCTTAAAAAAAATTAAAAAGCCACTTCAATGAAGTGGCTTTTTTTATGATTTCAAGTTGCATACATTAAACTTTTATTGTGAAATAATGTCATAGTTCATATAACTTTAAAAGAATTTTAAAATGAAAAAAATATTGATATTGTTAATGATTTTTAGTGTTGGTATTGCAAATGCACAAGAAGGAAATCAAGACAGAAAAGAAAAAAGAAAAGAACTAAGAGCTAATTTTAAAGATGTTTCTGTAGAACAAATGGCAGAGTTAAAAACAAAACAACTTACATTAAATTTAGACCTCAGTCCAGCTCAAGAAATAGAAATGAAAAAGTTTCAATTACAACAAGCAACTAAACGTAAAGAGTATTTTGAAACAAGAAAAGATAAAAAAGATGTAAGTGCTTCAGAACGTATAGAGCTTAAAACTAAAATGGTTGAAGAAAAAATTGCGGCAAAAAATAAAATGAAAACTATATTAACAGAAGACCAATTTAAAAAGTGGGAACAACATCTTGCAGAAAGAAAAATGAAACGCTCTAAACGACACAGAAAGATGCATCAAAACAAAGAAAATCGATAATATTTGTTTTTTGGCGTAATTATTGGTTAGTTGAAACTAAATTAGTTACATTAGTAACCTTAAATTAAATTTGAAAATAATGAAAAATCTATTAACAGTAATTGCTTTTGCATTTGTAATGGTGTTGGGTGTTCAAAATACATCTGCACAAAATTTAACTCAAGATCAGGATAGACCCGAAGTTGTGGCTAAAACACAAACTGCGGAGCTTACTGAAACTTTAGGATTAACAGGAGACCAAAGTCGTTCTGTATTTAGAGCTTTAGTAGCTAACGAAGTTAATTATAGAAAGCACGTTCAAGGTAAAGATCTTAGTAATCCAACAGTTGCTGCAGATAAGAAAAAGTTTGATGATGTTTTAAAAACAACAATGCAGAAAACTTTAACTGAAGCACAGTATAAAAAATGGCTGGCAATGCAAAAGTAATAATGCTTTTGTATTATCAGAAAAAACCCTCACAAATATCTTTGTGAGGGTTTTTTTATTTTAATCTTTTTGCAACTTTATTACAAGCAGCAATTGTAAAATCTAAATCTTTATACGTTAAAGCATCACATAAAAACCATGTTTCAAATGCGCTTGGCGCAATATAGACTCCTTCTTCTAACAAACCATGGAAAAATAATTTGAAATTTTCATTATTGGCCTTTGCGGCAGATTTAAAATCTACTACAGCCTCATTTGAAAAATGAACAGATATCATAGAACCTACTCTATTAATAGTATGAGCAACTTTGTTATCTATCAATACTTTTGAAATACCCTTGTGTAAATATTCAGTTTTCTCCTTTAAGGAATTAAAAATACTTTCATTTTTATTTAATTCTTGAAGCATTGCCAATCCGGCGGCCATTGCAAGAGGGTTTCCGCTTAAAGTGCCTGCTTGATAGACTGGTCCCAATGGAGCTAAATGATTCATAATTTCTTCACGTGCAGCAAAAGCACCAACTGGTAATCCACCACCTATAACTTTACCAAAAGTTACTATATCTGCAGCAACACCATATAATTCTTGAGCACCCCCTTTAGCCAAACGAAAGCCAGTCATTACTTCATCAAAAATTAATAAAATATTGTTCTCGTCGCAGAGATTTCTTAATCCTTGTAAAAAACCTTCCGTAGGTGGAATGCACCCCATATTTCCGGCAACAGGCTCTATAATGATGCACGCTATTTCATTTTTATTTTCAGATATAAGTTCTGCTACATTATTCAAATTATTGTATGTAGCTAGCAATGTATCTTTTGCTGTACCTCTTGTAACACCAGGACTATTTGGCTCTCCAAATGTAACTGCACCACTACCTGCTTGTATTAAAAAGCTATCACTATGCCCATGATAGCAACCTGCAAATTTTATAATTTTATCTTTACCTGTATATCCCCGAGCTAATCTTACCGCACTCATACATGCTTCTGTTCCACTATTAACAAACCTAATTTTGTCAATATTAGGTACCATAGAGATTGCAAGAGAAGCAATTTGGGTTTCAATTTCAGTAGGCATTCCAAAAGAAGTTCCTTTTTTTGCTTTTTCTATAACGGCATCAACAACAGGTTTGTATGCATGACCTAATATCATAGGTCCCCAAGAATTTATATAATCAATAAGTTTATTTCCATCTTCATCATATAAATAAGCTCCATTTGCTTCTTTTACAAAAATAGGATCACCTCCAACTGCTTTAAACGCTCTCACGGGAGAGTTTACACCTCCCGGTATTACTTTTTGTGCTTCATTAAACAAAGCACTACTTCTTTTATAAATCATAAATTTTTTATTGATTTTTAACAGGGTGCAAATATAATATTTGTCCTATAGAAATATCATTAGACTTAAGTCCATTATATTCTTTTAAAGTATCTACTGCAACATTAAACCTTCTTGAAATACTATAAAGTGTGTCACCAGCTATAACAGTATAGGTACTTATTTTTGAATCATCTGGTTTAACTATGGTAACCTCTCTCCCTAATACCTCATCGTCATATTTAGTGAGGTTATATCTGTCTATTATACCTATAAGTTTATCTGGATATTTGGGATCTGTGGCATAACCTGCTTTTTTAAGTCCTTTTGCCCATCCTTTGTAATCATCTTTTTTAAGTTTAAATAAATCTTGATAGCGACTTCGTTGTGTTAAAAATAAGGAGTGATCTCTATACGAATATTTAGGGTCTTTATATTTTCTGAAACATTCCTGTAACTCATCATCATCATGATGAACACTTTCCCCTGTCCATTCTTTATGGCATTTTATGCCAAAATGATTATTTGCTCTGGTTGAAAGTTCTCCTCTACCTGCACCACTTTCTAATATCCCTTGAGCAAGAGTTATACTAGCAGGAATACCATATTGCAACATTTCTTCTTTAGCAATATCACTAAATTCTGAAATATAATTAGACACAATCTCTGCATAAGAAAGGTTTTTGTTCTCTTGAGGGATTTCTTTAACAGGTTCCTCTACAGTTTCGGGTTTTGTTGGTTTGGGTGTTCTTGGAATAGAAGGAGTTGTAACTCGTTCAGTTTTAGGTTTTCTATGAGCGGTAGTGCTTTTTTTTGCTTTACAGCTTGTTAGCAACAATGTGCTTAATAAGATAAGTGTTGTAATTCTAAGAAACATATTAATTATTGATTTGCGGCAGATTTCTTTTTTTTAATAATAAATTCATTCCAGCTATACCTTGTAAACCTCCGGTATGAATGGCTAAAATACGGCTATTTTTTCTGAAAAATCCTTTATTTATAAGATCTACAATTCCAAACATCATTTTGCCTGTATACACTGGATCTAGTAAAATATTGGTTTTCTTTTTAAACTCATTTACAAAACGAACTAATTCTGAATCTATTTTAGCATAACCTCCAAAACTATAATCATCTGTAAGCAAATAATTTGATTTTGATGTAAATTTTTTAATTTCTGATTCTTGAAAAGTTCCTTTCAATGCTGAAAACCCAATAACTTTTTGATTTAGATTTGAAGCTTTAATAATCCCCGCTATAGTCCCACCAGTTCCTACAGATACACATATATAATCAAAAATGAAATCTTCTTTTGTCAAAATTTCCTCACAACCTTTTACAGCCAAAGTATTAGAGCCACCTTCAGGAATTAGATAAAAGTTACCTAATCTTTCTTTTAATTTTTCTAAAAATGTAACTTCCTCTTTAGTTCGATATGCTTCCCTGGATACAAAATGCAACTCCATTCCGTTTTCTTTTGCAAAAGATAAGGTAGGATTTTTTTCAAAGGTATTCTTAAGTTCTTCACCTCTTATAATACCTATTGTTTTAATACCACAATATTTTCCTGCAAAAGCAACTGCTGCAATATGATTTGAAAATGCCCCTCCAAACGTTAGGATTTGATTTTGATTTGTACTTAAAGCTTCAGAAATATTATACTTTAATTTTCTAAACTTATTTCCAGAAACAAATGGATGAATTTCATCCTCTCTTTTAATACAAAGAGAATAATTTTCAATTTGAAAATCTTTAAGATTAACAATTTGATTACTTGTATCTATTTGATTTTCAAACAAAATTGAACTATTTATAAAAAATAAAAAAAATCATACTGTAAAAGTACTTACTAAAATGTTTGATATGCGTAAGATTTTAAAAATTATGCACCCATTTAGATTGAATTATTGACTAAAAAGAACTTTTTGAAAATTTTAAATTAAATAAGAATATTAAGAAATTTTGTGTTTTATTGTAAGTATTTTCCTAAATATGTTAATTTTTAATGCTTTTCATCGATTAAAATTGCTTTTTAACTTGATAATCAGCTATATTCGTTCAACCAAATTTTTCAATTAACCTATTATGAAAACAACCCCCGTTGTTAAAAGATATGTTTTCTTAACATTATCTGCTCTTTTACTGTGTTCAATTGTATATTCACAAGTAGGGATAAATACAACTACCCCCAATGGAATTTTAGATGTTACTAGTTCTAATACAGGATTAATATTACCTAGAGTTAATCTTACTTCTACAACAGTACAATCTCCAGTGTTGAATCCTCAAGGAGGCAATATACCTATAGGAACTACTGTATACAATAGAAATACTTCTACAAATGGAACTAATGATGTAACTCCAGGTATTTATGTATGGAATGGAACAAGATGGGCACCTCAATTTACTCGTAAACAATCTGCCATTTATGAACAAACTGTAATGAATGTTAGAACACAGTCTGCAGGTGGTTATAAAACAATTCCATTATCTGGAACATCGTTTACAGCAAATTATACTGGATCATATAGAATAGAGTTAAACGTCAATTTTGGAGGAGGTGATGCTAAAGTTCCCAAAATTTCTGGCGGAAGTTCCTCTACATGGTCAGATGGATATTTAAATATTGCTAGAATGACAGGGACTTTTAGACTTCTTTTTAATGGCACTCCGTACCTTATTCCTGCAAGTAGTATTTCGACTGCTTATTTAGGAGCTACAAACTACTTTGGAATTTGGAAACAGTTTACTGCTGTTTTTTATGTAAATCTAACTGCAAATAGTGTAAACAGTTTTAGTTTAGGATTTGATCAAGATAGTGCACCAGAGTTTATAGGAAATGGAAACAACAATAATGGTGATGGAAGTTTTAGTGGTGGTGATGGACATGTAGGTTTTGATATCCCTTGCCGTGTAGAGATAACATATACTGGTGAACAATAAAAAGTAAAGACATGAAAAAATTATACATAAAATTTTCTGTATTCTTTTTTGCTCTTTTAGTCTCAACACTAAACTATGGGCAAGTAGGAATTCAAACCACATCTCCAAAAGGTGTTTTAGATATAGAAGCAACAAATAGAGGTTTAATATACCCTGTTGTAGCATTGGCTAATATTAACACACAAACTATCACTAATCCTAATGGAGGAAATATTGTTGCTGGAACTACAGTTTACAATACTGCTACAACTGCAATTGGAGTGAATAGTGTATATCCTGGAATATATATCTGGGACGGGGCTAAGTGGGTACCACAGTTTGAAAAAAGAGATAGAAGAATATATTTTCAAAACAGTGATCTTCGTACTGGATCTAACGATTTAACAAATCCAGTTTCAGGAAATCAAGCTGTAAGTTTTAATACAGCATCAAATTACCCATTTGTACCTAAATATACTGGCAAATATAAAGTTGAACTTATTGTAAATTATGGTGGAGGAAAATTAAGAAACCCTACTGCTCCTGCAAATCAAAAAGTAAATATAGCTGCTGAAGAAGGAGTCTTTAATTTCACATTTAACGGAACGCCTTATTCATTTAGTTTAAGATCATATTCTGGTCTTAACGATGATAAATTATTTAAAGGGGGTGCTGCAAGTGCACAACGAGTTTACACAAACTCTTATCAACAAACTTCTTACATTATCGAAAACACTCTAACAGCAGGTAGTTCCTATACTTTTGGACTTACCTTCAATCAAATTAATGCCCCAGATTTTGAAGGTAATGGCGATATTTCGATAATACCAGCTGGAGACGGGAGAGGCTATATAGCAACTAACGGACAAACTAAATGTTCTGTAGAAATTACATATATAGGTGAATAAATAATGAATGTATTTAATAATCATTTGAGATGAAAAAAAATATTTTTAAAAATATAATCCCAACAATTGCATTAAGTCTACTACTTATTCAAGGTAATTATGCACAAATTGGAATTGGAACAACAACTCCAGAAGGTGCTTTAGATTTAGAGTCTTCTTCTTTAGGATTAGTTTATCCTCGAGTAATGCTAACAAAAAATAATATTGAAGCTCCAGTAATTAATCCAAATGGTGGAGCCATAGTAGAAGGAACTGTAGTTTATAACACTAACACCACACAAACAGGCTCAAACGACGTGTATCCAGGGATTTATGCATGGAATGGCTCAAAGTGGGTACCTCAATTTATCATGGAGGAGTATAAAAAATTTAATCAATCTTCAACCTGTCAAAGAGTAGACATAAATAATAATGAAACAGAAGAAGACCCAATTAATGGACTAACTAGTGGAACTTTTACACCAAAATATTCGGGAACCTATAAAATTAAGGTAAACTTAAATTATGGAGCTGGAGAAATGACCAATTTTTATAATGATAATGAAATATCACTTTCTACTGCAGAAGGGAACTTTTACTTTTCTCTTTCTGGTTTAGGAGTAAATATCAATCCAAACCCCTCAGGATATTCTTATGATTATCGTAATGGTTGGGTTTATACACACTCATATTCAATATATAATGAATTACAAAACCCAGACACGAAATATAATAACAATGTTCAATATTCATCTTTAGTATTTCATGAATATTTAACTGGAGGAACACCGTATAATTTTAACCTAAGCATAAGCATTATAACAGGACAAAATTTTCTTAATAATGGAGATTCAGGAGAAGGGATGGGACATGTAGGTCATGACATTCCTTGCTCAGTTGAGTTTACTTTTCTTAATGATTAAATATCCAAAAAAACCAAGTGTCTTAACAATTTGAATCTACATTTATGAAAAAAATATTACTCTTTTTAACAGCCCTTTTTAGCATCAGCATGTATTCACAAACTCCTTGTTCTAATGGAACTGCTGGAGGATTTCAATGTAATGGCATGACGTTACAAGGAAAACTTTCAATCGCTCAAATGGGTGGAAGAAGTTATGGCTCTAATGATCCTATGGAGGCACAAGATTCTTGGGGTTGGGTAGATCCTTCCAATAATAAAGAATATGCAATTGTTGCCTTAAATGATGGTACTGCATTTGTAAATATCTCAAATCCAAATAGTCCAGTTTTTTTAGGAAAAATGAATACTAGAACAGGAACAAGTTGGTGGAGAGATGTAAAGATATTTAATAATTATGCATATGTTGTAAGTGATGACAATGGAAGTCACGGAGTACAAATTTTTGATTTAACTCGTTTAAGAGGATTATCACAAAGCTCAACAAATGCTTCCATGCGTCTTTTTGTTCCAGATGGGGTTTACACGGGAGTTGGTAGTGCGCATAACATCTTTATTAATGAAGATTCTGGTTATGCATATATCTTAGGCTCTAATGTAAATAGTGGAGCTCCAAGAATTTTAAATTTAAATTCTAACCCTACTAATCCTCCTGTTGCTGGAAATATTCCTTCTTCATATGGTTATTGTCATGATGCCCAAGTAGTAATATATGATGGTCCAGATCCTGATTACCAAGGGAAAGAAATTTTAATTGGAAGTTTTAGTGGAGCAGATTATTTGAAAATTCTTGATGTAACTAATAAAAATAGCATTACTCAAATATCTCAAATAGATTATTCAAATAAATATTATACCCATCAAGGATGGTTCACAGAAGACAAACGTTTTTTTATTGTAGGAGATGAATTAGATGAAGGAAATGTTGGTTTTAATACCAGAACCTTAGTCTTTGATCTTATAGATCTTGACAATCCAGTATTACATTATACATATTCTGGAGCTACAGCAGCAATAGACCATAATGGATATGTAAGAAACAATCGCTTCTATCTTGCCAATTATAGAGCAGGATTACGAGTTATGAAAGTTGATGCTCTATATGACTTAGATGGATCAGGAAATCCAAATCCAAGTATGACTGAAGTTGAGTTTTTTGATACGCATCCTGGAAGTAATAGTGCTGCTTACCACGGTGCTTGGAGTGTGTATCCTTATTTTCCAAGTGGAAATATTACAATTAGCGATTTAGATCAAGGATTAGTTATTGTAAAAGACCCTAATTATGACAACACTCCACCCGTTGCAGTTTGTCAACCTTTTACAGCAATACTAAATAAAACTACAGGATCTGTTACCATAAATGCAATAGATATTGATGGTGGATCTACAGATAATTTTGGAATTACTAAAAGAACAATTACTGGACAGACTACGTTTACTTGTAATGATGTTGGAAATAGTTTTAATGTTACTTTAACTGTTGAAGATGATTATGGCTTAAAATCTTCATGTTCAACCGTTGTTACTGTTGCAGGTGAAACTACCGAATATGTTGGTGCTGGTGTTTGGACTAATGGAACTCCAGATATAGGTTCAAATGCAAAAATAAGTAACGATTTTAAAACAACAGACCCTATCAACCCCCTAAACACTAGTTTTACAGCTTGTACTTGTGAGGTTGATGCAACGAAAACTCTTACTGTGTCTGCAGGCGACCATATTAATATTACAAAAGATATTACCGTAAACGGAACTCTTATTGTAGAACACCAAGGAAGTGTTGTGCAAGAAGACGCAAATGCTCTAGTGACTAACAATGGAACAATTAATGTAAATGTTACCACTCCTACTCTTAAACCTCGTGATTTTATGATGATGGGAAGTCCTATGACATTAGAACAGCGTACAGGTGTATTTGCAAATGCATATACCTTCCGTAATCACGTGACGTCAAACTTTATTCCTCATCCACAAGTCGCCATAGATTTTCCTGGTGCAGAAAACTTTGTAGACGATAACTTTAACGACTTTTTGGTATACACAGGAACCATTAATCCAGGTGAAGGATATTTAGTGCGTCCTCAGCCTAATCAAAATGCAGGGAATACCACCTACGATCTTACCTATACCTTAGGGACTCTTAACAATGGAAATGTAACCTACAATGTGGGGTACAATACACCAGGTCCTACTGCAGCAGACAATAAAAATGCAAGCCCTAATATGTTGGCCAATCCATATGCTTCAGCGATATCTGCAAACGATTTCATCAATGCCAATGCGATGGTAGATGAGTTGTATTTTTGGGAACACGTACTACCACCAAGTAGTTCTTTTCCTGGAGGAAATACAGCAAACTTCTCTATGGAAGACATCTCAATGTACAACTTAACAGGAGGGACAGCAGCTACCAATAATCCGGGTTCTATCCCTAATGAGTTTATTGCTACAGGACAAGGATTTGCAATAAAGGCTAATGCTGCCGGCACAGCAACCTTCAGCAATACTATGCGAAGAACAGATAATAACAACACGCTACGTAACCCATTAAATACAGATCGTTTATGGTTAAAAGTAAGAAACGAACAATACGAGCTAGATAATACTACGTTAATAGGATTTAACGAACAAGCGAGTGCAGGATTAGACCCAGGATATGATAGTAGAAGATTGGCAACCATTGTATCGTTATACTCACATCTAGAAGATGGTTCTCAAGAACTGGGAATTCAGTCTAGAGAAGCTTTTGACGATGCAATTAAGATTCCGATGGGATTCTCAACTTTAGTTGAAGAAACGGTAGAATATACTATTTCAATAACAAATCTCGAAGGTGTATTTTTAAACAGTACTACTGTTTATTTAGTAGATAATCTTGAAAATATCACCACTAATTTAAATACTGAAGATTATGTATTCTCTGCAGGAAAAGGAACCTATGATGCTAGGTTTACATTGATGTTTGAAAGTGAATTAGGAAATATAGATAATGTATATCAAAACATTAAAGTATATCCAAATCCAACAACAAACATTGTAAATATATTTTCTCCAGATGCTGTAATAAACAATATTGAAGTATTTGATTTAAGAGGAAGAAGAATTGTTGAGATACTTAATCAAGAAGATAATAATTACCAATTGGATCTATCTAAATTAGAAACAGCTGTATATTTTGTAAAAATATATACTTCAAGTGGATCAATAACAAAAAAAGTAATTAAGAAATAAATTAAAAATTTCTTGCAAAAAAACCCTAAACTATAAGTTTGGGGTTTTTTATTTTAACCCAAAAAGAGAATCTATAGCTATAATCGAAACCCTATTTAAATTATATCAATAATGTATATTTTAAAAATAATTCTTTTTATTTATCTAATTTTCAGTGCATTATATTTTTGAGAATATTTTTTTCGTATATTTAACTGCCCTTTTTACTCCTTAAACGAGCTTCCTGCTTTTAAATTTATTAGCATGAATGCACATATCTTTTGCCGACATATAGGGAAAATTTACTGTATTGCTTTTTTCCTTATTACTTCCTCTTTTAATGCCCAAGTTGGGATTGGTACAACAACTCCAAATAGCAACTCTTTATTAGATATTGATGCAACAGTTACTTCTGGTGGACTACTATTGCCTAGGATTGGACTTACATCAACATCAAGTTTTTCTCCGCTTACAGCACACGTACAAGGGATGACAATTTATAATACGACGACAAATGCAGATGTATTTCCAGGAATATATACCAATCATGGAAGCAGATGGGTTAGAGTTGAGGATTCTTCTCCAACAGCAAATTCAGTTTCATTAGCTAATGATCTTGAAATAAGTAGTGGCACATTTACAAATGTACCCGGGATGGTTTTAACTTTTACTGCCAGAAAAAGCTCTGTTTTAATTTTATTGACCGCATCTGGATTTGGATATACAAACTCAATGTCTTACGTGCAATTAAGAGTTAGAAATATTACAGCAGGCAATACTATTGGTGGTACAAATACTAAAATTCAAAGTTATGATGATGTCACAGGTACAATTACACCTTGGAGTGCTTCTTTTTCAAAAGTACTAACAGGCTTAACTGTAGGGACTAATTATACATTAAGAGTTCAAGGAGCAGTTGGCGGAATTTTAGGAGTGAATAATGCTGCAATTCAACCTATTTCTAATCCAGATTCTCATCACATTACTTTATCTGTAATGCAATAATTTTATAGATATTTTAAAAAATTCCAAATTGGTCTGGTTTTCAAAAAATTGATTTCCTGTTCCATAATATATGCTTCTCGTTCAAAGCTTATGTTTAAATAAGCCTTGTATGTATTTTTATACTGCAATAATCTAATTAAATATTCTATACCATACCAAACATAAAAAAAGATAACTAATAGTTCTATTTGTTGTCGAAGATGAATTTTTTCATGATTTAAAAAAATCATATCTTTTTTAAGATCCTTCTCTCTAAGAATTATAAATGGCCACAATGCTATTCCTAAAAATTTCTTCCGAAGCAAAAAACGATTCACCAAAACTATCATCTATACAAGATAAGAAAATGTTATTTTTGTAATATGTTATTCCCGAAGAAAAATATAAAAGCCGAAGAAGGTGATTTTTACCTTACTCCCGAAGGTTACAAATGCTTTACTGAGCAATACCACCTAAAACGTGGTTATTGTTGTGAAAGTGGGTGTCGTCACTGTCCATATGGCTTTAACAAGAAAACAAATACTCAAAAAAACAAAGAATGACTTTTGCTGAAGAAATTTTACAAGGAATTCCAACTGAATTACCTATTCCAAAAAAATACGATCCAGAAGTAAATCATGCGCCAAAGCGTAAAAAAATATTATCTGAAGAAGAAACAAAGTTAGCTTTACGCAATGCGTTACGATATTTTGACACTAAGCATCACACTACCCTCCTTACTGAATTTAAAAATGAATTAGATCTCTACGGAAGAATATATATGTATCGTTTTCGTCCAGAACATAAAATATATGCTCGTTCAATTTCCGAATATCCTGGAAAATGTGAACAAGCAAAGGCAATTATGTTAATGATACAAAACAATTTAGACCATGCTGTAGCACAACATCCACATGAATTAATAACGTATGGTGGGAATGGAGCGGTTTTTCAAAATTGGGCACAATATAGATTGGTTATGAAATATCTTTCAGAAATGACTGAGCAACAAACGCTTGTTATGTATTCTGGTCATCCTCTTGGTTTATTTCCTTCACATAATGATGCTCCTAGAGTTGTTGTAACAAATGGAATGATGATCCCTAATTACTCACAACCAGACGATTGGGAAAAATTTAACGCCTTGGGAGTAACGCAATATGGTCAAATGACTGCTGGAAGTTATATGTATATTGGTCCGCAAGGAATTGTTCACGGAACTACAATTACCGTTTTAAATGGATTTAGAAAAATAAAAAAATCCCCTAAAGGAGGATTGTTTGTAACATCTGGATTAGGCGGTATGAGTGGTGCGCAACCTAAAGCTGGAAATATTGCGGGCTGTATAACTGTTTGTGCAGAAGTAAATAAAAAAGCTACCCAAACCAGACACAGTCAAGGTTGGGTAGATGAAGTGATAAGTGATATTTCTCAATTAGGTAATAGAGTTATTGAGGCAAGAAAAAATAATGAAACAGTATCTATTGCTTACGACGGAAACATAGTAGATGTTTGGGAACATTTTGATAAAGAAAACATTAATATAGACCTAGGGAGTGATCAAACCTCATTACACAATCCGTGGGCTGGAGGCTACTACCCTATTGGAATGAGCTATGAAGAAGCCAATACAATGATGGCTAATAACCCTGAAAAATTTAAAGAAGAAGTACAAAAAACTTTACGAAGACATGCAGATGCAATTAATGCACATACAGCAAAAGGAACTTACTTTTTTGACTATGGAAATGCTTTTTTACTAGAAGCCTCACGTGCAGGTGCAAATATAATGGCAGAAAATAATATTGATTTTAAATACCCCAGTTATGTACAAGATATTATGGGCCCAATGTGTTTCGATTACGGTTTCGGACCTTTTAGATGGGTTTGTGCTTCAGGAAAACCAGAGGATTTAGCAAAAACAGATGCAATTGCAAGTGAGAGTTTAGAAGAAATTATGAAAAACTCTCCTGTAGAAATCCAGCAACAAATGGCAGATAATATAAAATGGATAAAAGGAGCAAAAGAAAACAAATTGGTTGTAGGATCTCAAGCTCGAATATTATATGCAGATGCAGAAGGACGAATGAAAATTGCTTCGGCTTTCAATAAAGCTATTTCAGAAAATAAAATAGGAATAGTGATTTTAGGTCGCGATCATCATGATGTTTCTGGAACAGACTCACCCTATAGAGAAACCTCCAATATTTATGATGGTAGTCATTTTACTGCAGATATGGCTATTCATAATGTAATTGGAGATAGCTTTAGAGGAGCAACTTGGGTTAGCATTCATAATGGCGGCGGTGTAGGCTGGGGAGAGGTAATTAATGGTGGTTTCGGTATGGTTCTTGATGGTAGTAATGATGCTCAAAGACGCTTAGAGTCAATGCTTTTCTGGGATGTTAATAACGGAATAGCAAGAAGAAGCTGGGCACGAAATGAGGAAGCAGTTTTCGCTATAAAAAGAGCTATGGAAAGCAATCCTAATTTGCAGGTAACACTTCCTAATTTTGTTGATGACTCTTTATTAAATTAAAAAAAGAAATTATGAAAGCAATAAAATTTTTACCACTATTATTTCTTTTTGTCTTTACATCCTGCAGTACAGTAAAAGTAGCTACAGATTATGACAAAAATGCTAATTTCAGCACTTATAATTCATTTGCATTTTATAAGCCAGGCATCGATAAAGCTGAAATATCTGATCTTGATAAAAAGAGGATTTTACGTGCTATCGAATCAGAATTAATGCTAAAAGGGATGAACAAATCACAAACTCCAGACCTTTTAGTAAGTATTTTTACTAAAGAAAGAGAACGCGTAGATGTGTATAACAATAACTTTGGATATGGATGGGGATGGAGCCCTTGGTATTATGGAAGTTACTATGGAAGTACCGTTTCTAGATCTACTGAAGGATCTTTATACATAGATTTAATTGACGCAAAAACTAATGAACTTGTATGGCAAGGGATTGGTTCTGCTAATCTAATAACTGATGACATGGAAAGAAAAGAAGCACGAATTAAAGAAATTGTAAAAGAGATTTTAGCGCAATATCCTCCTGGTGCAATGCAAAAATAAACTCTTTCTATTCTAAAACTCAAACAAAAATAAAGCTCTCATATGAGAGCTTTATTTTTATAATATTATCACTTAATTAATAAGCGATTAATTGTTTTATTTTTTCTATAACCTTTTCAGTTGAAGGAATCATTGTTTGTTCTAACACAGAATTTAAAGGAATTGCAGGCATATTCTCACTACCTATAACCATTACTGGAGCATCCAAATATTGAAAACATTCCTCTTGTATTCTACCTTGCAGGGCCCTACTAAAACTATTTTCTGAAGGTTCTTCAGTTACCACTAAGCATTTTCCACATTTTCTCACACTTTTAAAAACTGTGTCGTAATCTAAAGGATGAAGAGTACGTAAATCAACCACTTCAATTTTATCTTTCATTTCAAGTGCTTCCGAAGCATTCATAGCCCAATGCACTCCCATTCCATAAGTAATTATTGAAAGCGTTTCTTCTTCTTCCTGTTTCCATATTTCTTGTAACACCCAAGCTTTTCCAAAGGGTAATACATAATCTTCACTAGGTTCTATTGAAGTAGCGCCTTTCGTCCCTGGCACTTTAGACCAATATAGTCCTTTATGTTCAAAAATAACAACAGGGTTTGGGTCGTAATATGCTGCTTTTAACAATCCTTTTAAATCTGCTCCATTACTAGGATACGCAATTTTTAATCCGCGGATATTAGACACTACACTTTCCATAGAAGATGAATGATAAGGGCCACCACTTCCATAAGCACCAATTGGCACTCGTAATATCATCGATACAGGCCATTTACCATTAGATAAATAACAACTTCTACTTACTTCAGTAAATAATTGATTAAGACCAGGCCAAATATAATCTGCAAACTGAACCTCAACAATTGGCTTTAAACCAACAGCGCTCATCCCCACTGTAGAACCTACTATAAATGCCTCTTGAATAGGCGTATTAAACACACGGTTATCACCAAATTTTTGAGCCAAAGTTGCTGCCTCACGAAATACACCTCCAAGTCTTCCCCCAACATCTTGACCATATAAAAGGCATTCTTTGTGCTTTGCCATTAATTCTTCAATAGCAAATAAAGCACAATCTACCATTACAACTTTTTCGGCTCCTTGAGGGGCGCGATCTCCTTTCTCTTCTGTGATTGGAGTAGGTACAAAATCGTTTGTATAAAGATCTTCAGGTTTCGGGTCTTCTGCTTTAAGAGCGTCTTTTAAGCTAGATGCAACTTTAAAATTTGCTTCAGTAACAAAAGATTCTAAATCAGTTTCAGAAAAACCATTGTCTAATAATAATTTCCATATTTTAGGGAAAGGATCTCTACTTCTTGCTTCATCAAGATCATCACGATACCACTCCATCCTCACACCAGAGGTATGATGGTTTAATAAAGGCACTTTTGCATGCACCAAAAAAGGCCTACGCTCTGTTCTAATTTTATGAATTACTTCTTGTAAGGTGTTGTAACTTTCTTCAAAATCGGTACCGTCTATAGTAACTGCTTCCAATCCATTAAATCCTCGAGCATACTCAAACGCATTTTGTGCTCTTGTTTCTGCTGCATTCGCACTAATATCCCAACCATTATCTTGAATTAAATATAGAATTGGTAATTGTTTTAAAGCGGCCATCTGGAAAGCTTCAGCAATTTCTCCTTCAGTAACAGAAGCATCACCCAGTGAACAAACTACAAATGGTTGTTTTTCTTTTTTGTTATGTAAATTTTCAGATTCTTTATACCAAAATCCCATCGCAACTCCTGTTGCTGGTATAGCTTGCATTCCTGTTGCACTACTTTGATGTGGTATTTTTGGCTTATCATCATCTCTCAAACTTGGATGAGAATAATAGGTTCTTCCACCCGAAAAAGGATCATCACGCTTCGCTAATACTTGCAACATTAAGTCATAAGGTTTCATTCCTATTGAAAGTAACATTGCATCGTCACGATAATATGGAAATGCATAATCCTGAGGCAACAACTGCATTCCCATTGCAATTTGAATTACTTCATGACCTCTAGAGGTGGCATGTACATATTTTGAAACTACTTTAAAGTTCTCTTCATATAATTCGGTCATTGCTTTTGCGGTGACTAAATTTTTAAAAGCTTGTTCTAAAATGTTTTTATTAATTTTCTTACCCATTATATTTTTCTCTTCGTATCAAACTGCTCCATATAATCACCTATTCTTCTTAAAAAAGAACCTGCCAAATAACCATCTACAATTCGATGGTCAAAAGACAAAGACAAATACATCATACTTCTTATTTCTATACTATCTCCTTCTGGTTTTTCGATTACTTCTGCACGTTTTTTAATAATACCCGTTGCTAATATTGCAGCTTCTGGTTGGTTTATAATAGGTGTTCCCATTAAGCTACCAAATGTACCAACGTTACTTATTGTAAAAGTGCTTCCCTTAGTGTCGTCTGCTTTTAACTTATTATCTCTTGATTTAGCAACCAACTCATTGGTTGCAGATGCTAATTCTTGTAAATTTTTCTTATCTGCATTTTGCACTACAGGCACAATTAGATTACCGCTAGGAAGTGCAGTTGCCATTCCTATGTTAATGTTTTCTTTTACAATAATATTTGTCCCATCTAAAGAAGAATTAATCATTGGAAAGTCTTTTATTGATCTTGCAACAGCTTCAATAAATAAAGGAGTGAAAGTTAATTTTTCGTTGTATTTTTTTTGAAAAGCCTCTTTATTTGCATTCCTCCACTTAACCATATTGGTAAGATCTGCTTCCACATAAGCTGTTACATGAGGAGCTGTAGTAGCACTATAAACCATATGATCTGCAATCATTTGTCGCATACGATCCATTTCTACAACCTTACCTTTTCCTTTATCAAATTTAAGGTCTGGAACCATAAATCCAGAAACTTCAGGAACTGCTTGTGTAAATTGAAAAGGTCTACCTTCTTCTATGTATTGTATTACATCACTTTTACGCAAGCGACCCTCTTTTCCAGTCCCAGATATTCGAGCAAGTTCTTCATAACTTACATGATTTTTACGTGCAATACTATCTACCAAAGGACTTATAAAAACATTTTCATTTACTTTAAATGAAGAGGAGACTGTCTTTTTAGAAGCAACCGAGGTCGGTTTTGATTTAATACTAACAGAATTTGTTTTTTCAGACTTTTTATTTTCTTTATTTTTTTCTGAAACTAATACTTTTGCATTATCAGAAAGCTCTAAGATTGCAATAACTTCTCCTACGGGAACAACATCTTTTGGTCCATATTTATGCTGAATCATTTTTCCAGATGCTGGCGCGGGAACTTCATTATCTACTTTATCTGTTGCAACTTCACAAAGAATATCACCTTCATTAAAAGAATCGCCTTCTTTTACTAACCAGTTAATAATAGTTCCTTCAGTAATACTCTCACCCATTTTGGGCATTTTAAATTCTGCTTGTGACATTGTCTTTTTATTCTTTACTACCTTTTTTAATCTCCTGTAACGTTTTATAAAAATCTTCTTGAACAGGTCTGTTTTTTGGAATTTCACGTAAAGGAGATACTTCTCTTAAACTTTCGTGACAATCTACCGGCAATTGTTGATATAATTTTGTGCCGGCTGTTTTCCAAGCAATCATATCATCTGTAATATCTTTAATCGCTTTGGCAGGGTTTCCAACAATTAATTTGCGCTTTGCAAATTTTTCTTCCGCTTTCACAAATGCCATTGCTCCTACAATACATTCTTCACCAATTTCGGCATCATCCATTATTACACTATTCATACCTATCAAGCAGTTTCTGCCTAGGTTTGCTCCATGTATTATTGCACCATGACCTACATGTGCTCCAGCTTTTAATACAATAGATTTACCAGGAAACATGTGAACAGTACAATTCTCTTGCACATTCACCCCATCTTCCAAAATAATTTCTCCCCAATCACCACGTATTGCTGCGCCAGGACCTATATAACAATTTTTGCCTATAATTACATTGCCAGTAACTGCTGCCAACGGATGCACAAAACTAGATTCGTGTACAACTGGTATATGTCCTTTAAAACTAAAAATCATTGGCTTAATTTCCTTTATAAGTATGTTTTATTTAAATCGTTTCAGTGTTTCTTTTGTAAATTCTGAAAGTACTAATCTCCCAGAAATAACAGCTCTTTCTGCTAATAAAGTATCCCAATCTTCTGTGCCACTCCAAAATACTTTTTTCATTTCTGCCATTGCATCAGGATTATAGGTACATAAATGTTCTGCAAAAGAATGTATTGCAGCATCCATAGTTTCTACACTTTCAAAAACCTGATTGTAAAGTCCTTTTTGTAATGCCCATTCTGCACTATAAAAAGTATCTGCATCTATTGCTATTTGAGACATTCCGCTTACTCCCAGCTTTCGTTGAACAGCTGGACCTACTACAAAAGGTCCAATTCCAATATTTAATTCACTTAATTTAATGGAAGCAAACTTTGTAGCCATACAATAATCTGTAGCCGAAGCCACTCCAACTCCACCTCCAACAGTTTTACCTTGTATTCGACCTAAAATAAACTTTGGGCATTTACGCATTGCGTTAATTACATTTGCAAAACCATTAAAAAATATTTTACCAGTTTCTGCATCATTAATAGATATTAATTCTTTAAAACTTGCTCCAGCACAAAAAGTGCGATCTCCTCCACTTTTTAAGATTATTACTTTTACAGCGGTATCTTTTCCTGCTTCATTAATGGCATCAACCAACTTAGCAAGAATATCACCAGGCAAACTATTATGTGCTGGATGGAAAAATTCTATTGTTGCTATTCCTTTTTCGTTTGTGCTATTGACGTATGGTGCGGTCATATTAATTTTTCTTGTTTTTTATAAAAGATTAAATTGTTCAAAATGATGATTTAAATGCTTTCTCTCTATTAAGTACCATTCAAATTTATTAAGCTCTCCAAATACTATATTTTTTAATTTTGCATCTGGATTTTCTTTAAAAAACTGAATATATTCTTCTCTAGTTTCTAACAAAATTTTCTTAGCTGTTTCTAAATCTGGGTGTTTTAATTCTTCTAAAGTGTCTTTAGTAAGCAAAGGAAAGTTTGAATTCTTCGGAAACTTTTCATAATTATATAATGATTCGAATGTTTTTTCCAAATACTTTTCTGGAGTAGCAATCTCAAAATTCTGTATTTCTCCTGAAGCAATTCTGTATGTTTGCTCCAAATGCTCTACCATATGTTGAGGTGTCATAATTCCCCATTGTGGCTTTGCATCTTCGGTTAATTTATTTAAAAGTTCTTCTATTTTTTCTGAAGTCATTTCAGTAAAAACAGTTTGCTTTTTTTGTACCATTGTTAAAATAGTTGCAATAGCAACCAACTCATCTTCTGTATCAAAGACCTCAACGTACCATTTTACAATTCCGCTAGGTAATTCGGTTCCTCTAGAATCGCGATCAATTTTTTGTTTACAAGTTAATCGCACATATACTGTATCATTATGATAAATAGGACGTAAAAATCTACATTCTTCTAATCCGTAATTTGCAGCTACTGGTCCTTTATTTGGATATACAAAAAGACCTGCTGCGGCAGAGATAATAAAGTACCCATGGGCTGTTCTTTTTTCGAAGATACTTCCTTCAAGAGAGGTTATATCTGTATGCGCATAAAAGTGATCCCAAGTAATATTTCCGAAGTTAATTATATCTGTATCGGTAATTGTCCTGTTGTGTGTTTTGAGAGACATACCGGGTTTTATATCTTCCCAATGATAAGCAAATGGATGTTTTGGAGTCTCCTTATAATCTGCTTGAGGTTGATAGATTCCAGTAATTTCAGTTAATGTAGTGGGAGAACCTTGAATGGCACAACGTTGTAAATAATGTTTTACTCCACGCATTCCACCCATCTCTTCACCTCCACCTGCACGACCTGGACCACCGTGAATTAAATTAGGCAATGGAGAACCATGACCTGTACTTTGTTTTGCACTCTCACGATTTAAAATTAAAATACGACCGTGGTGTGTAGCGGCTGAAACTGTATATTCTTTCGCAATTTTATTATCGTTTGTTACTATAGAGCTTACCAAAGATCCTTTCCCCATTTTAGAAAGTGTGATAGCATCTTCTAATGATTTATATGGCATTAATGTACTTACAGGACCAAAGGCTTCTGTAATATGTGCAGCTTCATTTTGCAATGGTTGATCTTCACGAAGCAAAATAGGTTTCATAAATGCACCCTTTACAGCATCTGCTCCAATAGTTTTTGCATTATCAAAATCTCCATAAACAATTTGAGCTGTTTTAGTGATTTTTTCAATTTGTTCTTTTACTGAAATTCGCTGTGCATCGTTTACTAATGAGCCCATTCTAACTTCTTTAAGTCGTGGATCTCCAATAGTGACTTTATCCAATTGTTTTCCTAAAGCAATTTGAACATCTTCTATTAGTTTTTCGGGAACAATAATTCTTCTAATTGCAGTACATTTTTGTCCACATTTAACCGTCATTTCATTTCTCACTTCTTTAATGAACAAATCAAACTCTGGAGTTCCTGGAACAGCGTCTTCTCCTAGAATTGCTGCATTTAAGGAATCTGCCTCCATAGTAAATGGTACAGATTCTTCAATTAATCTTGGATGCTGTTTTAATATTCTTCCTGTACTTGCAGAGCCTGTAAACGTAACTACGTCTTGTGACTCTACCGTATCTAATATATTTTTTGTCGTACCGCTTATTAACTGTAAAGACCCTTCAGGAAGTATACCCGAAGTTATAATCTCTTTAACAACAGCCTCTGTTAGGTATGCTGTTTGAGGTGCTGGTAATACAACTGCTGGCATACCTGCCATCCAGTTTACTGCACATTTTTCAAGCATTCCCCAAACAGGAAAATTAAAAGCATTTATGTGTACTGCAACACCTTCTCTAGGCACCATAATATGATGTGCCATAAAACGACCGCCACGAGATAGATCTATAGGATCTCCTTCCACATGGTATGATTGATTAGGAAATAGTTTTCGTAAAGATGCGTTAGCAAACAAATTTCCGAAACCTCCTTCAATATCTATCCAACTATCAATTTTTGTTGCTCCTGTTCTATAACTTAAATCGTAAAATGCCTGTTTCTTTTTAGTAAGATACATTGCAAGGCTTTTTAACATGTTACCTCGTTCTTGAAAAGTCATTTTACGAAGTGTAGCTCCTTTATCGCGACCATATTGTAATATAGAAGCTACATCAAGACCTTCGGTTGTTACACTTGTAAACTGCTCTCCTGTAATCGAATCGAAAATTGGATGTCCTTCACCATTTCCTTCTCTCCATTGTCCTTGTATGTAATGCTGTGTTTTTGTCATAATTAAGCTCTTATTCTAATAACTTCTCCATTTATTTTTCCCTTCACACATTTTACATAACCATCAACAACTTTACGCATTGTTACTGGTGTATTTCCTGGGAAATAATCTTTATACTTTTCGTAAGCATCTTCAACTAAATCTGCTGAAACTACATTAACACGAACTCCATTTTTTAGTTCTAAAGCAACTGCTTTGGCAAAACTTTGTATTGCTCCATTTACCATCGCGGCACTTGTTGTCATATATACTGGTTCATCTGCTAAAATTCCAGTTGTAAGCGTTATAGAACCACCTTCGTTTAAATAGTCTTTACCTAAACGTACTAAATTTACTTGCCCCATCATTTTACTCTTAATCCCAATATAGAAATCTTCTTCTGTTAAGCTTTCAAATTTATCCCATTTAGCATCCCCAGCCACATTAATAATAGCATCAACTTTACCTACTTTTTCCAACATATTTTTAATAGATGCTGAAGAAGCTATATCTACCGTTACATCTCCAGAATTCCTTCCTGCAACAATGACTTCATTATTTTCAGAAAAAAATTCTGTGATTTTTCTTCCAATTGTTCCGTTTCCTCCTATTATTAATATTTTCATTTTTAAATTTTTATAATTGGCTTACTTCCATCAATTTCAAAAATTGAATCATCAATTTCATCTTCTTTAATTTTAAAAGCAGTTTTAGTTTCAATTTTTATAAACTTATCGTCATCTACACTTTTCAATATCAAATATGGGTTTTCATTTATAATCTCATTATAAAAACCGTCTTTTTGATTTTTATGGTTTTCTGAGTCTATTTTAAGTTTCTTTGAAAAATAATATGTCATTACTTGATTTTCTATCCCATATAAAACAAAATCTTGTGAAATCTCATAATCAAGTTGAATACCATAAGTTTTATAACCTAATACTTGTTCATTTGTCACTTTTGTTTTTTTATACCCTTTCATGATGTTATCTAAAGAAGAATATTTCATTATCGTATCACCACTTAAGATATGAGTTCCATACATCATTTTGGTAATAGGGTTATGAACTATTGTTTTTACAGTATCTCCTTTTCTATTGAGAGAAATCTTTTTATAAAAACCATTTTTATAATGCATAATTTCTATAACACCATAATTTTCTTCAAGAAAAGCAACAGTTGCGTTTTCATGAATTGGTTTATATGATAATTGATATGTAACAGTTCCCTCAAAATAATTTTTCGTTTCTGAAATATTAAATGAACTTATTACTATTGTTAATAATATTAACCCAATTACCCTTACCATTTAATTGCGTTTATAAATTTACATTTTCAATAATAGCAGCATATCCTTGACCCACACCAATACACATTGTTATTAATGCATATTGCTTACCAGTTTCTTGAAGTTCTAATGCAGCCGAATATGCTATTCGAGTACCTGTAACTCCTAAAGGATGCCCTATTGCAATAGAACCGCCATTAGGGTTAATTCTTGGATCATCATCTTGAAGACCCCACTCTCGAATACATGCAAGTGCTTGTGATGCAAAAGCTTCATTAAGCTCAATTACATCCATATCCTCCATTTGTAATCCTGCCTTTTCTAAAGCTTTATTAGATGCTTTTACTGGTCCAATTCCCATAATACGAGGTTCTACTCCTACAACAGCCGAACTTACTATACGAGCTAATGGTTTTAAATTATATTTTTTTACTGCATCTTCTGAGGCAATAATTGTTGCTGCCGCTCCATCATTTAATCCTGATGAGTTTCCAGCAGTAACGCTACCGTCTTTTTTAAAAGCTGGTCTTAATTTTGCCAAAATCTCTTTTGAAGTTGTTGGTTTAATAAACTCGTCGTCCTTAAAAATTATAGGATCTTTTTTGCGTTGTGGAATCTCCACTGCTACAATCTCTTTTGCAAAACGTCCATTTTTTTGTGCAATTGTTGCTTTCATTTGGCTATTGTAAGCAAACATATCTTGATCTTCGCGAGAGATATTATATTTTTCAACCAAATTTTCTGCGGTATTTCCCATTCCGTCGATTCCATATAGTTCTTGCATTTTAGGATTTACAAATCGCCATCCAAAACTAGAATCGTACATTTTAGCATCAGTGCCAAATCCAGTAGATGGTTTGCCAATTACGTAGGGCCCTCTAGTCATATTCTCAACACCTCCAGAAATAAATAAATCGCCATCACCTGCTTTAATTGCTCTATTGGCATGTATAATAGCAGACAGACCACTACTACACAATCTATTTACCGTTTCACCAGGAACTGTAAATGGTAGTCCAGCTAATAATAACGACATTCTTGCAACATTTCGATTATCTTCCCCTGCTTGGTTTGCACAACCCATTATAACATCATCAAAAGCTTCTTTTGGTATGTTTGGATTTCTTTTTACGATTTCTTTTATTACCAAAGCTCCCAAATCGTCTGTTCTAACGGCGCTTAGTGTTCCTTGATAACTTCCAATTGGAGTTCGTACTCCATCTATTATATATGCGTTTTTCAAAGTCAAAGTTTTAAATGAAAAATAGTAAAGTGAATTCACTTATAAATTTTTCGGTTTTACGTTTTCTTATACTTCCCAATCTTTTGATGTTCTATACACAACACCTTTAAACAAAGCTACTAACTCTTTGCCGCGTTTAACTTCCACAACATTAAATCCTAATTTATTATTTACTTTTTCTATTACAGATTCTGCTGTAAGATAATCCCCTTCATTTAGTGCTTCTATATGATTTATAGAAGTTTCTATAGAAACTGCATATTTCCCATGCGTATTAGCAGTAAAACCAAAGGCAGTATCTGCTAGAGAATAACTAATTCCACCATGGGCTTTACCCATGCTATTAAGCATTTCTTTTCTTATGGTCATGCCTACTTTACAACGACCTTTTTCTACCTCTATAATTTCAATACCTAACCAAGTGCTAAACGCATCTTGTTGTAACATTTTATTTGGTATATTTTTACCCTCCATCATTAAAAGAAGTTTTTATTTTCTTTATCCATTGCTCTTAGTAAAGGTGAGCATCTATAACGGTCTTCATGATATTCATTATACAATTTATCTAGTTTTTCTACACACCAATCTATTCCTTTTTCCTCTGCCCAAGCTAATAACCCTTTAGGATAATTTACTCCTTTTGTCATAGCATTGTCTATATCTTCTGCCGAAGCAATACTCCAAAACAATGCATCTGCTGCTTCATTTATAAGCATAACCAATACGCGGTCAAAAATCTTTTGAGCAAGTGCTACATCTTCCTTAGGGTTGGGTTGGCGTGCTTTTTCTGAATAATCATAGTAACCTTTTCCGCTTTTACGTCCTAAATATCCTGCTTCTGCAAATCTTTTTTGAGTAAAGGATGGCTTATATCTTGGATCGTAGTAAAAAGCTTCAAAAACAGTTTCTGTAACAGTATAATTTACATCGTTACCAATAAAATCCATTAATTCGAAAGGTCCCATTCTAAAACCTCCCAAAGATTTCAAAGACCAATCTATTGTTGCAAAATCTGCAATTCCTTCTTCGTATATACGTAAGGATTCCCCATAAAAAGGACGTGCAACTCTATTTACAATAAAACCAGGAGTATCTTTTGCAATTGCAACTGTCTTACCCCAGTTTTTAATATTTTCTGAAGTCTTTCTAAGTATTTTTTCTGAAGTCTGAATCGCTGGAATTACCTCAACCAATTTCATTAGTGGAGCAGGGTTGAAAAAATGAATTCCAATACATCTACTAGGTTTTTCTAAAACGGAAGCTATTGAAGCTATTGATAAAGAAGATGTATTTGAAGCTATAATTGCATTTTTGGAAACATAGCCTTCCAATTCTTGAAAAACCTTCTTTTTAATTTCAATATTTTCAACAATCGCTTCAATAATCAATTCTGAATCTGATAATTCTTTTAAAGAAGTTACATACTGTATATGATTTTGAATATTGTTTTTTTCAGATTCAGAAATACGACTCTTCTCTACTAACCTACTTAATATTTTTTCTAAAGAAGTTTTGGCTTTATCTAGAGCTTCTGCACTTGTATCGTATAGTTTTACCATACAGCCAGCTGTTGCCGCTACTTGCGCAATGCCGCTTCCCATAGTTCCCGAACCTATTATTCCTACTTTATAAATCATTTATTTCCCTTTAAACTCTGGTCTTCTTTTATTTACAAAAGCATCAACACCTTCTGCATAATCTTCACTTTGTGCAGCTTCAATTTGTAATTTAGATTCTATATCTAATTGACTTTTTAAATTATTTGTAAGCGATTCATTTAGAAGTCTTTTGGTCATACCTAATGCTTTTGTTGGCATATTAGATAATACACTAGCAAGATTATTAACTTCTTCCATAAATGTTTCCGAAGGAAAAACTTTATACAACATTCCTAATTTTTCTGCATCTGTTGCAGATACTTTATCGCCTAATAACATTAATGCAGAAGCTTTTTGAAAACCAATAAGTCGAGGCAAAAAGAAAGTTCCTGCACTATCTGGCACCAATCCTATTTTGCTAAATGCTTGAATGAAAGATGCATTTTCTGAAGCTACTACCACATCGCATGCCAGGGCAATATTTGCACCTGCTCCAGCGGCAACACCATTTATAGCCGCAATAATTGGCTTTTCTATCGTTCTAATTCGAGTAATAATTGGATTGTAGTGTTCTTCCAATATTTTTTTAAATCCAGGATTTAATTCTGGAGTAGTAACTTCTTTTAAATCTTGACCAGCACAAAAAGCTTTACCACTACCTGTAATAATAATAGCTCTAACTGCATCATTTTCTTTACAAGCGTCTAATTCGTTCTGCAGCAATAATGCCATTTCGCGATTAAAACTGTTAAATACTTCTGGGCGATTTAATGTTAGTGTCGCGACCTTATTTTCTATTTTGATCGTTATGGATTTTTCCATTAAAAATTTTATTTTTTGAAGCTTTGCTATAATAAATTCGCACAACATTTATAATTACTCTATTATTTTAAACATTTAAAATAATCAAAAGGTTCTTGGCAATCATCACATTTAAATAAAGCTTTGCATGCTGTAGAACCAAACTGACTTACTAAATGGGTATTAGTGCTTCCACAATTAGTACATTTTACAATTTTTGCGCTGCCTAACAATACGTCTTTATCTGCAGTTTCAGATAATGGCCTAGCAATACCGTATTCTTCCATTTTACGAAGACCTCCTTCACTAATCCAATCTGTGCTCCAAGCTGGAGAAAGAACCAATTCTACAATTGCTTCTTTTCCTATTTCTGAAAAAGCTTTACGAAGATCATCGCCAATTACATCCATTGCAGGACAACCAGAATAGGTTGGCGTTAACTTGATATTAATTTTTCCATTAACCTCTATTGCTTCTCTAATTACTCCCAAATCTAAAACAGTTAACACAGGTATTTCAGGATCTGAAACAGTTTCCAGAACAGGAATTAAATGTGGTTCAATATGTGAGATGTCGGTCAACAAATTTTTGTTATTTATTAGTGACTGAAATTTTACCAGGTCATATTGGGATATGTACGTTGCATATATTGTAAATCTGCTAAAATATAACCCATATGCTCTGTATGTATTCCTTCTTTTCCACCTTTGGTGAAATATTTACTTTCTGGAACAGCAAGTGTAGCTTCTTCTAATATTTGCGATACTTCTTTGTAGTATTGATCTTTTAATTGAGAAACATCTACTCCTACTTCAGACTTGGCGATTGCTATGTCTGCTTCTGTCATATAAAAAAGTTCGTCAGTAAATCTCCAAAGGTCATCTATTGCTTCTTGCATTTTTAAATGACTTTCTTGAGTACCGTCTCCCAAACGTTTTATCCAATCACTAGAAAAACGTTTATGATAGCTCACTTCTTTAATTCCTTTTTTTGCAACAGCAGCTAAATTTTCATCTGAGCTGTTTTGTAATTTCTCCATGAGTAAATGGTGGTAAACATCAAATAAAAACTGACGTGCCATTACATACCCAAAATGAGTATTAGGCTGTTCTACTAGGAGAACATTTTTGTATTCTCTTTCAATACGTAAAAAAGCTATATCATCTTCAGATTTACCTTCTCCAACAATTTTTGCAGCATACTGGTAATAGCTTCTTGTTTGTCCTAATAAATCTAAAGAAATATTAGTTAATGCAATATCTGTTTCTAAACTTGGACCGTGACCACATAATTCACCCAAACGCTGTGCAAGAATTAAAGAGTTATCGGCAATTCCAAGAATATATTTATAAAGATTTTCGTTCATGATTTACTATCATTTAGTAAGATTCTGGATCATCCAGAAACTACATATGTTTTACTTCATCTGGCAAATTATAAAAAGTAGGATGTCGATATACTTTATCTTGTGCTGGCTCAAATAACTCACCATTATTTTGTGGATTTGAAGCTGTGATATTCTTGCTTTCAACTACCCAAATACTTACACCTTCACTGCGTCTAGTATATACATCACGAGCATTTTCTAATGCCATTTCTGCATCTGTAGCATGAAGGCTTCCAAAATGACGATGTTCTAATCCATTTTTACTTCTTACGAATACTTCCCAGAGAGGCCAATTTTTTTTTGTATTGTCCATAATTAACTTGCTTTTGCAATTTCTTTATTCACTTTCTTCTCGGCATAAGCCATGGCTGCGTCTCTTACCCATTCTCCATTTTCCCAAGCACTTACTCGAGCATTCATTCGTTCTTTATTACAGGGTCCATGTCCTTTTACTACTTGCCAAAATTCATCCCAATTAATTTCTCCAAAATCATAATGTCCTGTTGCTTCATTAAATTTCATGTCTGGATCTGGAATTGTCAATCCAAGTAAATCTGCTTGAGGAACCGTTTGATCTATAAATTGCTGACGTAACTCATCGTTAGACTTACGTTTTAATTTCCATTTCATAGATTGTTCTGTATGTATAGACTCGGCATCTGTAGGTCCCAACATCATTAAACTAGGCCACCACCATCTATTTAAAGCATCTTGAGCCATTGCTTTTTGCTCTTCAGATCCATTACAAAGGGTAAGCATAATTTCAAAACCTTGCCTTTGGTGAAAACTTTCTTCTTTACACACTCTAACCATTGCTCTTGCATACGGCCCAAAAGATGTATTACATAATGGTACTTGATTTATAATAGCTGCACCATCAACCAACCAACCTATAGCTCCCATATCTGCCCAAGTAACAGTTGGGTAATTAAAAATTGACGAATATTTTGCTTTACCAGAGTGTAATTGCTCATACAATTCGTCTCGAGAAATACCTAAGGTTTCACAAGCTGAATACAAATACAATCCGTGGCCGGCTTCATCTTGCACTTTTGCCAATAAAGCAGCTTTTCTTCTTAATGAAGGTGCTCTTGTAATCCAGTTTCCTTCTGGAAGCATTCCTATAATTTCAGAATGGGCGTGTTGCGACATCTGCCTAATATGTGTTTGTCGGTATTTTTCCGGCATCCAATCTTTTGGCTCTATTTTTTCATCACGTGCAATACGCGCTTCAAAAATTTCTTCTAAATTTTTAACTTCTTTTTCGCTCATAACTAGTATTCATTATGGTTATTTCAAATATTTCCATTCTGTATGAAAATACAATCACTTAGACATCAAAGTCTACTTTAACTTTATCACTTGTTGGCACTGCTTGACAACTTAATACAAAGTTTTGTGCCACTTCTTTATCTTCTAATGCGTAATTTATTTTCATTTCTACACTTCCCTCTACAACTTGGCATTTACAAGTGCTACAAACACCACCTTTACATGCAAAAGGAAGATCTGCTCCAGCTCCTAATGCAGCGTCAAGAATATTATCATAGTCTTTTGTCATGGTAAATTGAAACTCTTTACCTCCATCTACTATGGTAACTTCTATACCTTCAACATTTTGTTGTGCTAGGCGCTCTGCTCTTTTCTTATCTTCTTCTGAAAGTCCCGTAACAAACAATTCAAAATGAATTAATTCTTTAGGCAATCCTGCATTTACCAAGTAATTACTTACATAGTTTACCATTTCTTCAGGACCACATAAAAACACTTCACTTGTGTCTGGTATGTCAATAAAGGTTTTTGTTAAAACCTCCATTTTTTCATCATCAAACCTTCCGTTTAATAATTCTATATCTCTGCGTTCTTTGGTAAGGAAATAGTAGATTTCTAGCCTTCCGAAGTAGGTATTACGCAACTGCTCTAATTCTTCTTTAAAGATAATTGATTTGGCCGTTCTATTCACATAAAACAACTTACATGTTGCTTTTGGCTCTAGCGCCAAATGAGTTTTTATCATAGATAATACTGGTGTAATACCACTTCCAGCTGCAAAAAACAAATAGTTTTTATCTTTATCTGGTTGAATATCTACTCCAAACACTCCGCTAGGAGCCATTACTTCAATAATATCACCACTTTTAAGAGTATTATTTACAAAACTGGAAAATTTGCCGCCATAAATTTGTTTTACTGCGACCTTCCACTCTTTATCTACAGGGCTAGAACAAAGGCTATAAGATCTGCGAGTATCTACACCATCTATATCTGTTTTTAAAGTTAAGTGTTGTCCTTGATTAAAATTAAATTCTTCAGAAAGACTTTCTGGTACATCAAAAGTAATTACCGAACAATCGTCGGTATCCTTATAAATGTCCTTTACTTTTATTTTATGAAATTTAGCCACTTCTTTTTTGTCGTATTAAAAAAGCAAAACTAACGTTTGTTAGTTAGAATTGCAAGTTAAAGTTAGTTAACGATTCCCTTTAGTAAAACTGCCACCATGTCCTTCTTTAAAACGTTGACATCTAACTTACCACGTTTTTGATACCACAAATGTAATGTACGTAGTGTGGACAGAATTGAGAATAGAATCACCTCTGGATGTCTTGCTTTAATTTCTTCAGTTTCGATACCTAGTTTTATAATTTTTCTGAAATTTTCCTCATAGTCTTCACGCATTTTTTCAAAAGAAATTAAGTCTTGATTTTCAAGGTGCATCCAATCATTGTTAAGTGCAGCTAATCCTTCAGAATAATTTACAGTTATATCAATATGTAGTTCTATAATTTTTTGAACTTTTTGAAGCGGAGTTACATTTTTAGAAAGTACACTTTCCATCCCTTTTGTAAACTCTATAGCAACCTCCATAATTAAAGTAGAAAGAATTTCCTGCTTACTATTAATATGGTTGTATAAACTGGCAGCTTTTATATTCATTGCTTTTGCAATGTCTCTCATGGTTACAGCACTGTATCCCTTTTCTTTAAAAAGCTGGGAAGCAGTAATTATAATTTCTTCTTTTCTTGAAAGGGTTTTCATGTTATTGCAAGATACTAATTATGATGTCTATAATTTTCTGAAATTTTAATTCAATATAAAACATCTCAATTATTTTGAAATGTAATTCTATTAATTAATCATTTTTAATAGTCCTAATAATAGATTACTTACTATTTTTGGTTTCTTATGGAAGTGCAGATAGAAACCAACGAATTGCTAGAGCGTTTACCACCTCATTTAAAGCAATATATAAAGCCTCAAAATTACGAACATTACACACCTATTAATCAAGCTGTGTGGCGTTATGTAATGCGTAAAAATGTTGATTATTTAAGTAAAGTTGCGCACGAAAGTTATCTGGAAGGGTTAAAAAAAACTGGTATTTCTATTGATGATATTCCATCTATGTATGGGATGAATCGTATTTTAAAAGAAATTGGCTGGGCTGCAGTTGCTGTAGATGGCTTTATACCTCCCAATGCTTTTATGGAGTTTCAAGCATATAAGGTTTTGGTAATTGCCAGTGATATTAGGCAATTAGAAAATATTGAATACACTCCTGCCCCAGATATCATACATGAAGGCGCAGGACATGCTCCTATTATTGCAAGTCCAGATTATGCAGAATATCTAAGACGTTTTGGTGAAGTAGGCGCAAAAGCAATTTCTAGTGCACACGACATTGAAATGTATGAAGCCGTAAGAGAGCTTTCTATTTTAAAAGAAGCAGATGGAATTTCTCAAGAAATAATTAATACAGCAGAAAATCGTGTAGAAGATCTTCAAAATAAAAAAGTACATCCTTCTGAAATTTCACTTATTAGAAACCTTCATTGGTGGACCGTAGAATATGGATTAGTAGGCACTGTAGATCAACCAAAAATATATGGAGCAGGCTTATTATCTTCTATTGGTGAAAGCGCTTGGTGTATGAAAGAAGAAGTTAAAAAAATACCTTATTCTATAGACGCTGCATATCAAGATTTTGATATTACAAAACCACAACCTCAACTCTATGTTACGCCAGATTTTGCCTATTTACAAGAAGTACTTGAGGAATTTGCTAATACAATGGCGGTAAGAAAAGGTGGATGGAGAGGATTAAAAAAATTAATAGCATCTAAACAGTTAGGCACTATAGAAATTAGTACTGGCTTACAAGTGAGTGGTCATTTTACCAAAATGATCCAAAATGAAGATAATGAAGTAGTATATTTTGAAACCGAAGGAGAAACAGCACTTTCATACCGAGAAAAAGAAATGATTGGTCATGGAGTAAGTAGACATACAAATGGTTTTCGTTCTCCTTTAGGTAAATTAAAAGGTATTAATCTTGCCATTGAAAATATGGGGCCAAGAGATTTGCAAGCCTATAATTTTTACGATGGCAAACCTATTGCATTCGAGTTTGAAAGTGGAATTACAGTTAAAGGTATGAATGTTACTGGAATGCGGAATTTGCGTGGTGAGTTAATGTTAATTCAATTTACAGATTGTACAGTTACTTATAAAAACGAAATATTATTTTCGCCGCAAATGGGTGATTTTGATATGGCGATTGGAAAAGAAATTGTGTCTGCTTTTGCGGGTGCTGCAGACTATTTGTCGTTTAATTTAGTGAATCATATTGCTTCTTCGGAAACTATTAAACCAGAAATTTCTGAAAACGAACAACAATTAAACTTGCTTTATGAAGAGGTGAGAAATTTTAGGAAACTTAATGTAATAAATTTTAAAAAACTTCAGAATATTTTTGAAACTGTAAAAAGCAACCACTTTAATGATTGGTTGTTACCACTTGAAATTTATGAATTGATTGCTCAAGAAAATTCAGAATTTTCAGATAATGTTTTAAAGCATTTAAAGGAATTAAAAAAAAGAAAACCTAAAGTGTCACATTTAATTGATGGCGGATTATCATTAATTAAAACTGTAGATTCTGTTAGTTTTGAAAAGTAAATATTAATTTAAATTCTGCATTTGCAGCAAAAAAATATGGGACTATTTGATTTTTTATTCGGAAATAAAACTGCTAAAATTCAAGATTTTAAAGATCGTGGAGCAATTATTATAGATGTTCGTTCTAAAGGAGAATATGAAGGAGGCGCAATACCTGGATCAAAAAATATTCCTTTACCTACAATTTCTACTAAAATTACCGAAATAAAAAAATGGGATAAGCCTATTATCACTTGTTGTGCTAGTGGCATTCGTAGTGGAAGTGCCGCTGCGATATTAAAAAGTAATGGTATTGAAGTTATAAATGGTGGAGGCTGGTTTAATTTAAGTAAAAAACTATAATTTTATTTTAGTTAGATCTTCTTCTTTGTTTACAGGTTCTCCTTGATATCTAAGAGTCCAACCCATAGAACTTGTAAGTATATATATTTTTTGAAGTTCTGAAATAAGTCTATTTTGAGCGTTGGTTTTAAGTTCTGAAGCTTCAATCTTTTTACGAAGAGAATTTTCTATTCTGTCTTTTATCTTATTATAATCTGAAGCTTCAAATTGATTTAAATAATCTTGTTGCATATCATAATATTCTATATTAGGATTTATAACAAGTTCTGGTTCTGGAATGGAAGTAATTGTGAGTGTTTTTGTTTCTTCATTTATTTGAGTTTCAACTTTGCTTAAATCATATGAGATACTCGCGGTTGCATTTACCACAATAAGTGCTTTTTTTCTTGCGGATAGCACATCAAAATAAAATCTTTTTGAATCTTCATAACTAAAAACTTGAGCATAATTACCTTCGGTTACAATAAGTTTCCCTACGTTGTTTAATTGCTTTTGTATAAGTGCTGTATTGGCTTCAAGAATCTCTCTGTTCTCCTTATTATGCTCACAATAGCGTAAACCAAAAACAATGACTAAAGCTATTACAATACCAAAAAGAATATTACGCATTTTATTTTTTTAAGTAAGATAATCATTATTTTGAAACGATGTTAATTGTACGTAGAAACACGTATTTTTTGTAAGTAGGTTATTTCTTACAAATTTTTGCATATATTTAACATCTTAATAAACAACTAACTATGGGTCTATTTAAAAATACTGTGCGAAATCCCCAGGCACAAATAACACAGCAATTGCTTCGCAATGCTACAGAAGTTACTACTGAAATCGATAAAGTATTATCTGAATTTTTAACCAATCAAGAACAATTTGAAATGCTTAGTGAAGAAATGATGACCTTCTCTAAGAGGGTTGGTCCTTTGTTATCTTCTACAGAAAACACGGAGCTTAGAAACTTAACTGAAAATATTTGTGACTTGCATGAAGAATATCTTAATGCGTTTAGGATGATTGCAAGTATTTCAGAAAAACAATATTTCAGAAATGATAAATCTTGTAAAACGCTTAAAAAAACATCTAGTATAAGTTTAAAATTATTTTTATAAATTATATTTATAAATTATATTTAATAATAAACATTACAATACGCGGTAATACAAAATACTGAGTAGTTGTAGTAGTATTAAACTGTTCGTTAAAACTATCTTGATTTATAAAAGAGGTATCTAATATGTTTGTAGCCTGAATAGTAAACTCCCAAGGGCTATCTCCTTTTTGATAATATAAATCTGCATTTACAAAAGAATACTTATTTTCTACTGTATTTTCTTTGTTAGAATAGTCGTAATAATCCCATTCTACATTTAATTGAAAATCTTTTAAGAATTGCAAATTAAGGTTTGAGTACGGTCTGTTGGTATAATAGGTCTGTACTAATCCTCCATTATCATATTCATTAATATTAAGACGATACCCTACTTCTAGATTAGGCCATTCACGAAAATTTGTTTGTACACTAGCTCTGTAGTTTTGAGTAGTACTTTTACTTTCTCTTATTTCATCATTAATAAAATTGAAAGTATTACTCAATGCAAAATTTGCATTTAAATTAAATTGCACTTTTTTTATGGTTTTACTAAAACGTCCAAATACAGATAACGTTTCATCTGGAAAATTACTATCTACATTTACTGGTGTGCTTACTTGATTAATAGCAATATTATTTGGATTACCATTATCTATCGCCGTTTTAGTTTTTATGGCATCAATACGTCTAGTGTAATTTATATTACCACTTACATTAGTATAGTTAAAGAGATTAAAACTAAAATAAGTTAAATTATAAGTATGAGACAGTGCATTTTCTAAATCTCTGTTACCTCTATACAATCTGTTATAATTATTAAAAACATACCCTCTTGCATAATTATTTACATCACTATATTGTGATTGAATAGCATAATTAAAACGAAGATTTTCACTCTTTTTTAATTCTAAAATAACATTAACATCTGGCAATACCATCCATTCATTCTGGCTGTTTGTAGTACCTAATTGTTCATTTTTTAAATCGTAGTTATGTAATGTAACGCCTGGAGTAAGAATAAATTTACCTGTTTTTAACTTATAATGTAACCCTAAAAATACATCTGAAAAATTATAAATTACATCATTATTAAAATCATCTTCCACAAACGTGTTTTGAGTTCCATTATCTAATATTTGAAATATACCAGATTTAAATTTTTGATTGCTTAATGTACCTCCCAGCGTTACATTTAAGTTACTGGTATTATTTAGTACATAATAGTAATCAACTTTTGCATCAAACTTACTTGTTTTAATGTTCTTATCTTGATTTACATCATACCTATTGGACTGTTGTAAAGGATCGAAAGTATCTTCGTTTGAATTAAAAGGATTATTTATTTGAGTAAAAATACCTCTAAAAGGAATTGAATCTTGTATCGCTCTATAAAAAGGATCTTCATCTTGATATAAGTGCTGTACTTGCCCTGCAAAAATATTTTTATCGTTTAAAGTATAGTAAATATTTGCGTTTTGATTTATAGAGAACGGTTTGTTTTCTTTTACTTCTGAAATATCATTTGCATTACCTCCAACAACAGAAATTGTTGCATCGTCTTCTGTCTGCTTAGAGGTTTTAATAAGTGCATCATAATCTAACTGAAAATTAGTATTAGGCTTATAGACACTACTTAGTTTTAACATCCCTAATTGACTTCTTTGGTCACTTGTGCTATTTACATTTTCAATAGCTGTTGAGCCAACAGTAGCATATTGTCTAATGGTATTATTTACAATATTTGTTCTGTTATCTGAAAGAATTGCAAAACCACTTAAATCTAATTTTTTGTTTGCAGCAAAACTAAAATTTCCTGCTAAAAATTTTGTGTCAATATCATTTGCGGTATTGTTTTGAGAAACTGCAAACCCAAGATCACTTTCGCTTATATTAAAATTTGTGCCACCTCCACGGTTAAAGTTTCTAAAACCTCCTGTAAAGTTAAAATAGTCTCGAAAAGTAAAAGGAACTTCTCCTATGTTATTAAAATCTGTAATAAGGTTAATACTATATTTTGGACTGTAATAAAATAACTTAGGATGCACTAAATAACGCCCTTCATCATCTGCAATACCAGCACCGGCAGTAACCTCTCCAAACCAAAAATTCTTTTTACCTTCTTTTAATTTTATATTTATTGCAATGTTATCCCCATCGTTTCCCAAACCTCTCATTTGGTCAACTTCATTATAATTTCTAAGCACCTCAACTTTATCTACAGCGTCTGCTGGAATATTTTTTGTAGCAAGTTTAGAATCTCCATCAAAAAAATCCTTCCCTTCAACCATTACCTTAGTAACAGCTTTTCCTTCTATCTCAATTTCACCATCATCATTAACTTCAACTCCAGGAAGTTTTTTCATTATATCCCCTAACTTACGTTCTTCCCCATTGGTAAATGAATCTGCATTATATACAATTGTATCCCCTTTAACAGTAACAGGCATTTCATAAACAATTTCTACACCGTCTAGTTCAGATGCTTGTGAATTGAGCACAAAATCTAAATTCATATTTTGAGCATCTTCTGCAACAGTAAGAACTTGCTCTTTTGTTTCGTAACCTAAAAAGCTTGCTCTTAATATGTATGTATTATTTTTAGGAAGATCTAATTGATATTTTCCTTGATAATTAGTAATTGCGTAAGACTCTATAGCTCCAGAAGATTGAACGGTTGCAATAACATTGGCCAACTCAAGTGGCTCTCCAATACTATCTTTAATAAACCCCCTAACATTAATAGTTTGTGCTGAAAGAGAAACAGTAAAAAGCAGCAAAACTGCCAGTAGAAATTTTTGCATAGTTTTTTGGTTAGCTACACTTATAGTTTTTGAAATAGTGTAAATATTATTGAGACACTAAGAAGTTAAAATTATTACTATTGACCTCCAAAACGTCCTCCACGACCTCTCCCTCCACGGAAATTTTCGCGCATTTCTTCAGTTTTATCTTTAACTATTTTAATATATTCTTCTCTTGTTACTTCTTTTCCTTTTGTAGGCGGTTCTATTTTTTCGGCCTCTTTAGGGTTCATAACAATTTTTGAACAAAGAATGGTAGTTCTATAAACGTTTAATTCTAATATCAATCCCGGTAATCCAGAATATTCGCCAGGACCATGTCCCACAGGAACTTGAGGTGTATACCAAGCTGTTACAACAATTTCTTTTGGGATTTCAATTTGATCCATGGGATCATCACTAACCGAATCTTTTTTCTCTTCTGCATTTTTCTTCTCATCATCTCCACCACGATTTCTTCTTGGTCGTGCCATAGAAAAATCATTAGGATCTATTTTCTTAATAGCTGTAGCTTTAAAAGCAATATATTGACCAATTTGTTTAGATTCTTTTTCAAGTTTCCACTCTAAGTTTGGAATAGTGTCGTTCACCAAAAATTGCTTTCCGAAGAATTCATTCTCTTCCACCATTTGGTTAGACTCAAGGTTTTTATATTGAGGTCCAGGTGTAAAACTGCTCATCATCATGCGCATAGGATTACCGGCGCCTTCCTCTAGTTTTTCTTCTTCTTTATATATTGATTGATTTTTATTGAATGTTAATATGTAGGTTTTCTCTAACATACTTTTCATTCGATCTGCAATCATTTTTTTCATGTCTTCAGTCATTTCTCTACCTCCTCCAAAGGCATCCATATCTACCGTAGTTTTTGACTCATAATAAGCTTGACCGCTAATATTTTGCGAATATCCGGACAATGTGAAAAAAGCAATTACAATAAAACTTAATACTTTCATAGTTTTCATTTTAAAAGACATCTGTTAGTAACAATTATAACAATTTGTTACATTATTGTAAGACTCTTTTTAAAAGAAATAGTTTAATAGAGCGAAGTAATCTCTATAAAAGAAAGGAATGATTGTTATCCTCCTATTTTAATTTCTTGAGCATTCCATATAAAGGAAATTAAAAAAGAGCAAAAAAAATATGTTTGTAATTAGCTTTCATATTAATTGATAATTAGTTTTTTAAAAGACAATTTTAATTATGCATTGTTACTAGTAATATATCATTTCTAATCCGCATTTTGTATCTTGATACCCAAATGAAACATTTTCTTTTTTTATTATTTTTTTTAGCTCAAATAGTGGTTGGGCAAAAAGTAACAGAGGTTTCTAAGATACCTTTGGTAGTAGATACATTTATTGGTATTGATGCTTATAATAATAGTTACGTTGTAAAAAGAAAAACTTTAGAAAAAAAAGGGCAAGACGGCACTTTTGTTTTTAATGATTTTTTACTGGGAGAAATCACATCTGTAGATATTATTAACCCATTAAAAGTAGTTGTGTTTTATGAAGACACAAATACGGTTGTACTTCTAGACAATAAACTTAGCGAGATGGAACGTATAAGTTTTAATAATCTTCCACAATTTGTAAATATTAGTTCTGCGTCCAATGCTGGAAATAACAGCCTTTGGATTTTTAATGTAGACACTCAACAACTAGAACTTTATAACTATAGAAGCGGAAGAACAACAATAGTTTCACAGCCTTTTGAAGGAAAATTAAAATCACAAGCCAGTAATTTTAATTATTGTTTTATGCTAACTGAAACAAAAATACGTACCTATAATATCTACGGAAGCATTCTTTCAGAAATAGATATTAATGGACTTAATAAAATTGTGCAACAAAACGAAAAACTATTAGCAGTTGGTGAAAATCAATTATTATTTTTTTCTGAAAACACAATTAAACCATTAAATATTCCAATCCCCGAAAACAAAATAAAAGACTTGCAGCTTACACAAGATTTCCTGTATATTTATGACGGAAATTTTTTACATACCTTTTCAATAACCCAACCAAAGAAGTAAGATTTATGCATGTTGCGATTGCAGGAAACATAGGCTCCGGAAAAACTACTTTAACTCGTTTACTGGCAAAACATTATAAATGGCAAGCACATTTTGAAGATGTTGAAGACAACCCATATTTAGATGATTTTTACAACCAAATGGAGCGTTGGTCATTTAACTTACAAATCTATTTTTTAAACAGTCGTTTTCGTCAAATTCTTGATATTCGCGAAAAAGGAAAAAAAGTAATACAAGATCGTACCATTTATGAAGATGCATACATCTTTGCACCTAATCTTCATGCAATGGGATTAATGACTAATCGTGATTACGAAAATTACCGTTCACTTTTTGATCTTATGGAAAGTGTAACAGAAGGTCCAGATTTATTAATTTATCTAAGAAGCTCAATACCAAACCTAGTTAATCAAATTCATAAAAGAGGAAGAGATTACGAAAACTCAATTAGTATAGATTATTTAAGTCGTTTAAATGAGCGATATGAGGCATGGATTCATGGCTATGACAAAGGAAATATCATAATTCTTGATGTTGATAATTTAGACTTTGTAGACAATCCTGAGCATTTAGGCGAGGTAATCAATAAAATCGATGCTGAAATACACGGATTATTTTAAATTAAATACACAAAACCTTAACATTTCCCTTACAGTAACCTCCCTTTAAAATCATTTACTTTGCCATATAACTTATGGCATCATTATATAACACTAAATATTACCATCGCGATTTATCTTGGCTTCGTTTTAATCATAGAGTTTTACAAGAAGCAGCAGACGAACGTAATCCTCTTTACGAACGCATAAAATTTTTAGCGATTTTTTCTTCAAACCTGGACGAATTTTTTAGAGTTCGCGTATCAGATATACGTCAAATTAAAGACCTTGAAAAGCCTTTACGAAAAAAGCTAATAACAAAACCTAACAAAGTTTTAAAGGAAATTAAAGAACAAGTGCATCTGCAACAAGAGGCATTCGGGAAAATTTTTAAAAAAGAAATTATCCCAGAATTAGAAAAAGAAGGAATTCACCTTATAGATTACAAAGCATTTAATGCTACACAAAAACAGATCGTGAAAAATTATTTTGAAGACACTCTTCAAGATAACTTAAGCATTTCTACTCATCCTATTTCAAGTAAAAAAGAGGTATTTGTAGAAAATGAATCTTTGTATTTGGTAACAATGTTAGAAGATACGTTTCAATTAGTTGAAATTCCAAAAGATGAACCAAGGTTTTTTGTATTTCCCAAACATAATGGTAAATACTACATCACTTTTATTGATGATATATTAAAATACAATTTAAGGTTAAGCCCTCAAAAGGAGAATAACCTTTTATTTTATTCTATAAAAATTTCACGAGATGCAGAACTTTATATTGAAGATGAATTCTCTGGAAATCTTATGGAAAAAATTAAAGAGTCGCTTCCTAAAAGAAATACTGGGCAGGCAACACGAGTTTTAATTGACCAAGCAATGCCTAAAAATTTTCAAGAGGTATTAAAAAGTGCTTTAGATGTTAATAATACAGATATTATTTTAGGAGACACCTATCATAATTTTAAAGATTTTTTTGGGTTTCCAAATCCTACAAATAAAGATCTTTCAGAAAAAAAACTTCCTCCATTAGAACACCCTATTGAAAGTAGCTCAATGTCAATATTTGATGCTATAGATAAAAAAGATCAATTGCTTCATTTTCCATATCAATCTTTTGAGCCTGTAATAAAATTTGTTGAAGAAGCAGCTGTAGATCCACTAGTAAAAACTATAAAAATCACTTTATATAGAATTGCAGAAGAGTCTAGATTAAACGAAGCTATTGCTCAAGCAGCAAAAAATAGAAAAAAAGTAGTTGTATTTATTGAGGCGAAAGCCAGATTTGATGAACATAATAATTTAAAATGGGGTGATATTTTTAAAAAGAATGGAGCTACCGTTTTATATAGTTATCCAGGCATTAAAGTGCACAGTAAAATTATGTGTATTGAACGTGTTATAGATGGAGAATCACATTGGTATGGATATATAGGTACTGGTAATTTTAATGAAAAAACAGCCACATTATACACAGATTTTGGGCTAATGACTGCCCATCCAAAACTTACAAATGAGTTAAACAAAGTATTTTTAGTTCTGGAAGGTGTCATTATATTTCCGAAAACCAAAAAACTTATTGTTTCGCCATTTTCTACCCGTAACGCCTTTGTAGATTTAGTTGAAAATGAAATTGATCTTGCAGAAAATGGAACTGGAGGTCTAATTATCTTAAAGATGAATAGTCTACAAGATAAAAATATGATTAAACTGCTTTATAAAGCAAGCAATGCAGGTGTAAAAATAAGACTACTCATTCGAGGAATTTGTTCACTGGTACCTGGCATAAAAGGACAAAGTGAAAATATATTTGTGACTAGCATAGTAGATCGCTTTTTAGAACATGGCCGAGTTTATATATTTGGAAATGGTGGTGAAGAAAAAATGTATATTGGATCTGCAGATTGGATGACTAGAAATTTAAGTCATAGGATTGAGGTCGTTTGTCCTGTTTTAGATAGAGATCATTATAAAAGAATTAGAACTTTAATTGACATTCAATTATCAGACAATGAGAAGGCTCGAATTATAGATGCCCATCAAAAAAATGAATATGTAAAAAATAGTGATGCAAAAGTAAGATCACAAATTGAAACTTATCAATTCTTTAAAGAAACTATAGAATAAATCCATTTTCACGTGCATGTAAAATAGCTTCTTCACTATTTTTTACGAGTAAAACTGGTGTTGTTTTATAATTTTCAAAAAGACCTTTAATACGTATCATTTTCTTTTTATGTTTTACACTTCTTAGATAAATTGCCAAAATTCTATTAGGAAAAGCTGAAGCTATTTCAATATAAATATCTGCATCATGTTCTCCACTATCGCCAATTAATATAAAATTAATCTTAGGATAAGTTTCTAATAAATCGAGTATTTCTTTTTGTTTTTGTGGTTTTTCTAAAACGTCTTTTTTTCCAAAAAGATTTGTAAAATCTCTTAATAATATAGGTCCTTTAGGGAAATTATTTGAAGTTAAAAAAAGCTCTAAATACCTATAAAGATTCCAAGGACTATGGCTTACATAAAACATAGGATTTGCTTCTTCACCAGATTTCCCTCTGTGAAGAAGATGATAAAATTTTGAAGCTCCTTCTAGTGGAACCCTACCTTCTGCATTTCTAAAAAAAGTATTAAATAATAATTTGAGTTTGAGAAAAGATGTTACACCTGTATGTATAATTGTATCGTCTATATCACTTATAACTCCAAAACTTACCTTTGAAGAAGGAATCAATATTTCTCCAGAAAACCGATTATCATTATTAATAATATATCCAGGGTATTGATTATCGAAAGAAATTTCATATCCCAACCAAGATTCTTTATTGGTTAATTTTGTGAGATTATTTAAATCACATTTTAATTTAAAATATCCTTTATTGTCTGTTGTGGTGTAAAGAAAAGTATTGTCTGGTAGTTTAACTTTTAATGTAGCATTAATAACCTCATCAGTCTCAAATCGTTTGTAAGTGTTTTTAAGAAGTGATAAAAAGCTATCTTGAGTTAAATCAATATTCTCATCTTCTAACGCTCTACCACGAATATAAAAATGGGTATCTGTTCCATAACTTTGAAAAGTAATAATCTGCAATGGATCTTTTGTAAATAGTCCCATTTTTTATAAATGCCAAGCTTCTGGCCAAAGCCAAAGAATTAATAACCCAATAATTAAAGAGATTCCAAAAGAAATACTTATCCACTTTGTTAATTGTTTTGTACCCAATATTACTGCCATAATTCCTTTAAAGGTTAAATTAGACAAGGTAGCAATTAATATAAGACGCCAACCTGTTGTGGTTGCCAACGTTTCAGATTTCATTAATTGCGATAATGATAGTGTAATTGCATCTACATCTGTCAACCCACTTATAATAGCAACAATATAGAGTGCGTTATTACCAAATTCTTCTTTAGTAAATGCAACTGCCAATAAAATTACCCCATAAAGAAAACCAAAAATTAACGCACTTTTAAATTGGGCAGGATTTTTAGGTTCTGGCATTTCGTCACCATTTCCTTCTTTATTAATTTTATAAAAAAGTCCTATACACAAAAGAACCATAATGATAAATTGAACCAAAATAGGCAATATAATTTCTGGCAACTTTTCTGGTATTACTACACCTACTTCAAAGAGAACTCTTGCGATAGATACAGCCGAAGCGGCAGTAATTACAAAAGCAGCTAAAACACCAATATTTTTAATCTCTGCTGTTTTACGAGCATAACTTACAGTTGTTGCTGTACTACTAATTAATCCCCCTAACACACCGTTGGATATTACACCTACCTTTTTTCCTACAAATTTATAAATGAAATATCCTACCACACTTATCCCAACAATAAGTGTTACCATTAACCAAATATTTCTTGGATTAATCACATCAAAAGGACCATAAGTCTCGTCGGGAAGTATAGGAAGAATAACTAAAGATATTCCTGCAAACGTCATAATAGCTGCAAGGTCTTTTTCTTTTAATCTATCTATAAAGTTATGAAGCCGTTCTTTAATATGTAATAAAACAGCAATAGTTCCTCCAACAATAACAGCTATTATTTGATCTCCTAAAACCAAATAAGCTCCAATTGCAAACATTAATAAAGCCGCCACCTCTGTAGTTTGACCCACATCTGTATCGTTTAACTTTTTAAGTTTAATAATATTTGCTGTAACTAATAATGCGGTTATTGCTATTCCAAAAACGGGAAGTAAAAAAGGATTGTCAAAATCTCTTGTAATAAAACCCGAAATAACTCCCAATAAACTAATAAGCGTAAATGTGCGAACACCCGCCATTTCGTGATCTGTTTTTTGACGTTGAAGACCCACTAGCATACCTAATCCAAATGCTATTCCTAAAGTTGTTAAATCGCTATAATTCATATACAATAAGTAAGATTTCAAAATCCATAAAAAAACCCTGCTTTACAGCAGGGTTCTAAAATTATAAAAAAAATTGCTTTTAGTTATTTTCTTTAACTTCAATTTGTTTTATAACTTTTTTAGATTTAACATTTACATCAACATTTTTAAGCGCTTCAATTTTAGCTCTTACTTCTGCTTCTGTCCCTGTAAAAGTTTGAGTTTCTGTTTTGGTTTCTCCATTCATAGTTGTTTCGGTAGTTACAACAGCTGTAGTTACATCACCATCTACAGACATATCAACTTTAATTTCTTTAGTAACCTCGTCAACTTGCTTTGCTTGGTTGTCTGTTAAAACAGTTTTTGTTCCATCTTCAGAAATAAAAATCATTTCTTCTGAAACATTTTCTGCATTTGCATCTGTAGTATGCCCACCTAAAATTGGAGCAATAACAAGACCTATTAAACAAGTTAGTTTTATTAATATATTCATTGAAGGTCCAGAAGTGTCTTTAAATGGATCACCAACAGTATCTCCGGTAACTGCTGCTTTATGAGCATCACTCCCTTTGTAAGTCATTTCACCATTAATAAGTACCCCAGCTTCAAAAGATTTTTTAGCATTATCCCAAGCGCCTCCTGCATTATTCTGAAATATTGCCCAAAGTACACCACTAACTGTAACTCCAGCCATATAACCTCCCAACATTTCTGCAATCGCCATATTATTCATTCCAAAAATCATAGGAACAAAAGCAATAACAAGTGGGAAACCAATTGTTAATAAACCTGGAAGCATCATTTCTTTTAAAGAAGCCTTAGTAGAAATTTCCACACATTTATCGTATTGTGGTTTTCCTGTTCCTTCCATAATTCCTGGAATATCTCTAAATTGTCTTCTTACTTCTTGAACCATTTCCATTGCGGCCTTACCTACAGCATTCATAGCCAACGCTGAAAATACAACTGGAATCATCCCTCCTACAAACAACATTGCCAACACGGGAGCTTTAAATATATTAATACCATCAATTCCTGTAAAAGTAACATAAGCTGCAAATAAAGCTAATGAAGTTAAAGCTGCCGAAGCAATTGCAAAACCTTTTCCTGTAGCAGCTGTAGTGTTTCCTACAGAGTCTAAAATATCTGTACGCTCACGTACTATAGGCTCTTGTTCGCTCATCTCTGCAATACCACCCGCGTTATCGCTAATAGGACCAAAAGCATCAATAGCTAATTGCATAGCCGTTGTTGCCATCATTGCTGAGGCTGCTAATGCAACTCCATAAAATCCTGCAAAAGCATAAGAAGCCCATATAGCACCAGCAAATAATAATACAGATGGGAATGTTGAAATCATTCCTGTTGCTAAACCTGCAATTATATTAGTACCTGCACCTGTACTAGATTGTTGTACGATTTTTAAAATAGGACCTTTACCTAATCCTGTATAATATTCGGTTACTGAAGAAATCATTGCTCCAACAAATAATCCAACTAGTGTTGCATAAAAAACACGCATTGAAGAAATTTCTTGTAGGCCTTCTCCAAAGAAACTCATTTGCATTGTTTCTGGTAACATCCAAGTAACTAAAAGAAAACAAGATATTGCCACTAATATAATAGACAACCAATTTCCTTTATTTAAAGCACCCATCACCTGTGCTTCTTTTGCATCATTACTACTTATTTTTACTAACATAGTACCAATTACAGAAATAATAATTCCTGCACCAGCAATTGCCATTGGTAATAAAATAGGTCCAATACCTCCAAAAGCATCAGCTAAATTACCACCCATATCTTTTATTACATAATTACCTAATACCATGGCAGCTAATACTGTCGCCACATACGATCCAAATAAATCTGCTCCCATACCAGCAACATCTCCTACATTGTCTCCAACATTATCTGCAATAGTAGCCGGGTTACGAGGATCATCTTCTGGAATTCCTGCTTCAACCTTACCAACTAAATCTGCACCAACATCTGCTGCTTTAGTATAAATACCTCCACCAACACGTGCAAACAACGCAATTGATTCTGCACCTAAAGAGAATCCTGCAAGTGTCTCTAAAACTATTGTCATATCTGCAGTAGAAGTCCAAACCCCTCCCATAAAGAAATGGAAGAAAAATATAAAGAAAGCTGTTAAACCTAACACGGCTAATCCAGCAACTCCTAATCCCATAACAGTACCACCGCCAAAAGAAACATTTAATGCTTTAGGCAAACTTGTTTTTGCTGCCTGGGTAGTCCTAACGTTAGTTTTAGTAGCTATTTTCATACCCATATTTCCTGCTAAAGCAGAGAAAACTGCTCCAAAAATAAAAGCAATCACTATAAGCCAATGCGTGGTAGGCACAATAAACGATACTGCTGCTAAAGCAACACTTACTACTAAAACAAAAATTGCAAGTAATCTATATTCAGCATTTAAAAAAGCTAAGGCTCCTTCATATATATGATCTGATATCTCTTTCATTTTACCGTCTCCAGCATCTTGTTTCATAACCCAAGATCTTTTTACGGCCATATAAAGTAACCCTAGTACTGCCATTGCTATTGGCATGTAAATCATCATTGATTCCATATTGTTTTTTGATTTGTTATTTAGCCCGCTAAAGTAACAAAATATAAAGAATTAAAAAACCCCTCTAAATCTAATTCAGAAGGGTTAATTATATTATCAAGATTAAGTTTAAATTACAAAATCTTTTTTGATTTTATGATCACTATTTTCATAACGTTCAACACATTTGTGAAGGATATCGTACGCTTCTTTTGCATCACCCCAGCCTCCAACATCTACTCTTTTCTTTTCTAAATCTTTATATACTTGAAAAAAATGTTCAATTTCTTTAACAATATGAGGATTCATATCTGAAAGGTCATTTAAGCTATTCCAAATAGGATCTGATACAGGCACACAAATAACCTTCTCATCTGGTCCTTTTTCATCTGCCATATGAAAAACTCCAATAGGCTTTACTTCTACTACACACATTGGAAATGTAGGTTCACCACCCAATACTAAAACATCTAATGGATCGCCATCTAAGGCTAGAGTTTCGGGAATAAATCCATAATCTGCTGGGTACATCATCGAAGAAAACAACATTCTATCAAAACGTATTTTCTTTAATTCGAAATCGTATTCGTATTTATTTCTGCTTCCTTTAGGTATTTCAATCAATACATCAAAAGTTTCTTTTCCTTTAGGGCTCATATTTTATTTTTTAAGAGGGGTGCAAAAGTAATGAAATTAAGCCTTAAAAGAAACTAAATAACCTTAAGAAAAAAGGTTATTTAAACTTTATACATATTTGCAATAAAAGAATTAATAATCTCGATGATATCGCTGTTTTTCAACCAATAAGCTATAGTCGCTTCCATCTCCTTTTAAAAAGTTTGTTTTAAAAGTTTCTCTTTCTTCTAATTTTGGAAGGAAAACCTCAAAATGTAAATGGGGTCTAGAGGACCACCCTACATTTCCACTAAAACCAATAAGCTGGCCAGTTTTAACTTTATCACCTTTTTTAATGACAGCACCATTTTCTTTAATATGTCCATACTCTGCGAAAGTACCATCTGAATGATAAATTAATATAAAATTATTATACTTAGCACATTCTTGTGATGGACAACTCATTGTGTTTTCTTGGACAACATTTACTACTATACCTCCTCTTGCTGCGTGAATTTCAGATCCTATTGGCATATCAAAATCTATAGCGTATTTATCTTGATGAGAAAATGTGCCATTATATCCTTGACTTACTTCATAACTCATCCCCTTTTTAAATGGAAGATGATATTTATAAACGACGTCATAATCTGTTTGATTGGGATCTCCATAATAAGTTTTTGCAGTATACTTAAAGCTATAATCTTCTAGAGCATTAACAACAGCCAAATCTGTTACTTTAAATTTTACTGCCTTTGCAGGTATAGTAAAGACGTTATTTTTATTTTTTACGACTCTAAGATTTCTTAAAGTGAAATCAAATTCAGCATAAACTGGACAAACTTCTTCGTTATCTGCAAATACTGTATATCCTTCTGGACCATACTCATAATAGAAAATAACATTAGGGTTCGCAAATAGCGTCACCGACAGAGCACACAAAACAATAGTAATAATTGATTTCATGGATACAACGAATTATTTTAGACAAATGCAATACTTTAAAGTACTGGTGGGGAAGACATTAAAGATATAAAAAAAAATTAAAACTCAAAGCCAAATACGCCGGTTACTCCAAAACTACGAGCATCTATATTATCAAGATAATTTCCTCTGAAGTTAAAATCAAGTCTAAACACTTTAAAAATGTTACCTACACCAACGCTCCATTCCCAATAAATATCTTCTGGTGCTTGGTAAACAATAGTAGATGCATTTCTATTTATATTGTCTTGAGAAATCTCACCATAAACAGCTCTAAACCCAACTACTTCTCTTAAATTTAAATTTCTAACTCCAGGAATTCGTGAGAAAATTCTACCACCAAAGTTGTGTTGCAAATGCAAAGAGGCATAAGTATCACTAACAAATTCATAAAAATCTAAGTTTGTAAAAGTATTGTAAATACTAAAATAGGTTTGATTACCTGGTATTGGATTTAATAAGCTTAATGGAACTTCTCCAAAAGTTTTACCAACTTCTACGGTAGAATACAAAGTACCAAAACCCCCTATATTCCAAGGCTGAGTATATAACGCTTGTACTTTTTGGTATTCAAAATCTCCTTCAAGAACATCCTTTAAACCATAAGTATATCCAAAAAATAAACTAGGGAAATCTCCACCATTTATAACAGTTCGTTCCACCCCATATCCAGATGTCTTTTTAGAGGGAGTGTAATAGAAATCTAATGAAATTTCAGGTTGTCTTATACTACTTCTTGTTTCTCCTGTATAGACTCCATCTTCTTTTACATTATAGTCTATACTAAAAGTTTCGGTTGCAGATTTAAGGGTTCTATAAGATGCTGTTATTCGGGCATTAAAATTCTTTGCAGGTTCAACTTCAAATCCAAATGTAGATAGATTAATACGGGTTAATCTATCGTTTGCACCAACAGAAATTAAAGATGATGAGGCTAAACTTCTACCAAGAACATCATTACTATTAGTAAGACTTGCTCCTGTTTGTTCAACGTCTCTTCTATTTCCTCCAAAAACAATTAATCGTGTTTTTCGATCTAATAAGTATTTTCCTGAAATTCCATATTTAAATCTTTGATCTTTAAATCCATAAGCACCAAATCCCTCTATGCGCCATCTATCATTCTGACTAAAATATGTACGTCCACCCAATCTAATTCGCATTCCTTCTGCTTCGTTAAAACCAAAAATGGAAAATACGGGTCCAATGTCGAAGTTATTTACTTCATAATAACCACTTGCTAATACAGAACCAATATTATATAAAGTTTTAAATCTTGGGACGGTTTTAAGGGTGTCTAACATTTTATAAACCCCTTTTTCATCCTTACTCAATTGTTCCATTCTACGTTCTTCCCAAAACTCGTCTGGACGATTATAGACTTCATATTGATATGGATCTACTTGTTCACCATAAAACTTTTTATCTTTAGGGATGTCAAAAACATAATCATCATAGAGCGTTGTACGCTTTCCGTAGATACCTTGTGCTTCTTCTTTTTTTCTGAAGCTAAAGTCACTCATAAAATAATCTTTGGTTATCAAGAAAATCGAATCATTTAAAACCTCAAATTCTTGTTCAATATAAACTTCCCGTACCCAATTTAAGTTGGCACTTTTTGATGCTTGAAGGTTAATTTCCTTAATAGCCCACGTAGTATCGTTAACCCAAAAGTCTCCTTTAAAAGTAAGTTCATTTTTACGCCGAGGATAGTAAACAATGTTATAACACCATTTATCACCTCTATATGCACTATCTAAAAGCACATAGTTATATACATCTACTCCTGTTCTAGACAATGGACTAGTAAAAGCTTTATCAAAAAATTTAAGGTAGTTATCGTATACATCATACTCACTATATAAATCTTTTAAATATGCGATTAACGTATTGTTGTTATCAAATCCAGAGTTTTTATTTCCTTCTAAAACTTCTTTCTCTTCATTGATTAAATTATCTCCATATACTTTTGAAAAAGCTTCATTAATAAATATAGGCAGGTAAGTATTTCCAGTAATGTTTGAAGTATCTGTTTGATCAAAGATAAACTCCATTCCTTTAAAAATTTTGCTTTTAATTAAAGAGCTATCTATAGTATTAAGGTCAAATTCTAGTTTTTCGTACTTATCATATTGGTACTGTTTAAACTTTTTTACTCCATTTTCTCTTCTATTTTCCCAGATTTTTTTTAAGATGTCTATAGCTGGGTTATTTTTTTTAGATTGTTTACCGCTAAATATCACCACCTCATCCAAAGATGCGGTTTCTTCTTCTAGGGTAACTTCCATTTTATAGTTACTTCGTTGTTTTAAAATAACTTCTTTAGAGGTGTAACCAATAAATGAAAAAACGACTTCTGTATATGTGTTATCACTTTCTAAGTAAAAACGACCTTCTTCATTAGAGATGGTTCCCTCATTAGATCCTTTAAAAATAACATTAGCAAAAGCAACTGGTTCACCCAATCCATCTTTAATTACACCACTTACTTTAGTTTGTGAAAAAACCAAAGTAGCCATTAATAAGCTTAGTAATAAAAACGGGTACTTCATGAATTATGCAAAATGTTATTAACGGTTATTTTCTGAAAACGCTTTGTCTCAAAAACTACTTATACATTACTTTTTTAACCGCTTTAATTACATCTTCACTATTTGGTAACCATTCTTCTAACAAAGCAGGAGAATATGGGGCGGGTGTATCTGCTGTATTTATTTTAATTATTGGAGCATCCAAATAATCGAATATTTGGCTTTGAACTTGATAGGTAATTTCTGTAGCAACATTACCAAATGGCCAAGCTTCTTCAAGAATTACCAATCTATTTGTTTTTTTAACAGATTCTAATATTGCATTATGATCCATCGGTCTAACAGTTCTTAAATCTATAACTTCACATTCTATACCTTCTTTAGCTAAAGCATCTGCAGCTTTGTAAGCTTCTTTAATAATCTTTCCGAAGGAAACAATTGTTACATCAGTTCCTTTACGTTTAATATCTGCAACACCTAATGGAATAAGATATTCACCTTCTGGCACTTCATCTTTATCACCATACATTTGTTCACTTTCCATAAAAATAACAGGATCATTATCCCTAATAGCACTTTTTAATAAGCCTTTTGCATCTGCAGGGTTACTAGGCACTACTACTTTAAGACCTGGACAATTAGCAAACCAACTTTCAAAAGCTTGAGAGTGAGTTGCAGCCAATTGACCTGCAGAAGCTGTTGGTCCTCTAAATACAATAGGACAATTAAATTGTCCACCAGACATTTGTCTAATTTTTGCTGCGTTATTTATAATTTGATCTATCCCAACTAAAGAGAAATTAAAGGTCATAAATTCTACAATAGGTCTATTACCATTCATAGCAGAACCAATGGCCACCCCAGAAAAACCAAGCTCAGCAATAGGAGTATCAATAACTCTTTTTGCACCAAACTCTTCTAGCATTCCTTTACTGGCCTTATAGGCACCGTTATATTCGGCAACTTCTTCACCCATTAAATATATACTTTCGTCACGACGCATTTCTTCACTCATCGCTTCGCAAATAGCTTCTCTAAATTGTAATGTTTTCATAAATATTAAAATGTATATATACTCTGAAAATTTTTCAGAATGACAAAAATACTATTATTTAAATGTAGGTTGATATTTTTTCTGAAGTTTTAACGCAATTTTATTATGCACGCATAGTAAAATTAATAATATATTCATATCTTCGTAGCCCGAAAATTTACAATTCAAAAATACAATCAGAATATGAAAATATTAGTGTGTATAAGTCACGTGCCGGACACTACTTCAAAAATCAACTTTACCGACGGAGATACAAAATTTGACACCAATGGTGTGCAATTTGTTATTAATCCTAATGACGAATTTGGTTTAACTCGTGCCATGTGGTTTAAAGAAAAACAAGGCGCTACTGTACATGTAGTTAATGTAGGCGGACCAGAAACAGAACCAACGTTGCGTAAAGCATTAGCTATTGGTGCAGATGAAGCTATTAGAGTTAATACAGTAGCTACAGATGGTTACTCGGTTGCAAAACAATTGGCAAATGTTGTTAAAGATGGTGGGTACGATTTAGTAATTGGCGGACGTGAATCTATTGATTATAATGGAGGAATGGTTCCAGGAATGATAGCGAAATTAACTGGTGCAAATTTTGTAAACACTTGCATTAATTTAGAAGTTAATGGAGACAATGTTACTGCCATAAGAGAAATAGACGGTGGTAAAGAAACTATAAGTACTACCCTTCCATTAGTGGTAGGTGGGCAAAAAGGATTAGTAGAAGAAAGCGACCTTCGTATTCCTAATATGCGAGGTATTATGCAAGCGAGAAGTAAGCCTTTACACGTTAAGGAAGCAGTAGATGTTACTAACGAAACAAAGTCTGTTGCATTTGAAAAGCCTGCTCCAAAAGGTGCAGTAAAACTTGTTGATTCTGTTGAAGAATTAATAGATTTATTACACAATGAAGCAAAGGTAATTTAAGAACTTTAAAAAGAGAAAGAATGTCAGTTTTAGTATATACAGAATCAGAAGAAGGAAAATTTAAGAAAGTTGCTTTCGAAGCCGTATCATATGCAAAAGGAATTGCAGAAATGATGGGTAGTACTGTTACAGCGATTGCTGTAAATAGCGGCGACACTTCTGAATTAGGAAATTATGGTGCTTCAAAAGTACTTACCGTTTCTAACGATAAATTAAAGGAGTTTAATGCAGAAGCATACGCAGATGTTTTAGCTCAAGCAGCAAAAAAAGAAGGAGCTAAAGTGGTAGTTCTTACTGGTAGTGCAAACAGTAAATTTATGGCACCTTTATTAGCCGTAAATCTTGAAGCTGGTTATGTACCTAATGTAACAGGTTTGCCAGAAAGCACCTCTCCTTTTAAAGTAAAACACAGTGTTTTTACAAATAAAGCTTTTTCTATAACCGAAATTACTACAGATGTAAAAGTGATTGGTTTAGCAAAAAATGCATATGGATTAAAAGAAAATAATACTACTGCAACTACCGAAGCTTTTTCACCAGAATTATCATCAGACGATTTTTCTGCAAAAGTAGTTTCTGTAGATAGAGCTACAGATAAAGTAACTATTGCAGACGCAGAGATAGTAGTATCTGGAGGTCGTGGACTTAAAGGACCAGAAAACTGGGGAATGATTGAAGAACTTGCTGATATATTAGGTGCTGCAACTGCTTGCTCTAAGCCAGTAAGTGATATGGGATGGAGACCTCACGGAGAACACGTAGGACAAACAGGTAAGCCTGTAGCCTCAAACTTATATATAGCAATTGGCATCTCTGGTGCTATCCAGCATTTAGCAGGGATTAATTCTTCAAAAGTAAAAGTAGTAATCAATAACGATCCTGAAGCACCTTTCTTTAAAGCTGCAGACTATGGTATTGTTGGTGATGCCTTTGAAGTAGTGCCACAGCTCAATGAAAAATTAAAAGAGTTTAAGGCTCAAAACGCATAATTTTTGTTACTTTGTGCCTAAGAAAAAAGGGCTGTTTAAATAAGGAAACGTCCCTATTTAAACAGCTTTTTTTATGCTATTATCATGAGTTTAGTTAGACTTAATATTAAAGGAATATCTTACAGTCAAACTCAAAATGGGGCTTATGCCTTGATTTTGAGTGAAGTGGGTGGTGACAGAAAACTACCTATTGTAATTGGAGCTTTTGAAGCTCAATCTATAGCTATAGCGCTTGAAAAAGAAATTAAACCTCCTCGACCTCTTACTCACGATTTATTTAAAAATTTTTCAGACCGTTTTGAGATAGTTGTAAAACAGGTTATCATCCATAAATTGGTAGACGGGGTTTTTTATTCAAGCATTATATGTGAACGTGATAAAATTGAAGAGATAATTGATGCTCGTACTAGTGATGCTATTGCCTTAGCACTTCGTTTTGACGCACCTATTTTTACTTATAAGGCTATTTTAGACAAAGCTGGTATTTTCTTGAAAACTACTCCAAAAAAGAAAAAAGACGATATTTCTAAAGAAGAGGAAGCTGTTATTGAAGAACTTATACTGGGAGAAGATAAAGAATCTGTGAAGCCTAAAGGAGAGGATTACAGTAAATTTACCCGGAAAGAATTAAACCAATTGCTCAATAAGGCTGTAGCAAACGAAGACTACGAAACTGCTGCTAGAATTAGAGACGAAATTTCAAAAAGGTAAAACAATAGACAATAGTAGATTGTCATTTTTTATAAAGAATATAGCTAGTTTATTTATGAAGAAAATTTTATTTATCGCCATTTCTTTAATTTTCTTCGGAAGTAGTTTTGGACAGAGTATTGAAAAAAAATGGCAGTTTTCTAGTATTGAAAAAGAAACAGGAGAAACACTTTTTTCAATTAATAAAGAAAAAGATTTCTTCAATTTAAAAGATGGCGCTTTTCAATATGAATTAGAAGGTAAAGACAATCTTAAAGCCTCTGGTGATTATATATTTCAGAATAATTTATTAGTTCTTTTTTACAATCAACCTAACGATACTATTCGTCGATATCGAGTTTCTCAAATAACAGATAGCACTTTAGTTTTTTCAGAAAATAATATTCTTTACAAATTTGATGTTGCCTCAATCCCAATTGCTGTTGCACCGCCTATTATAGAAGAAACAACAGACATTGTTCCAGTTGAAGGATTCTCATTGAAAAGTCTTTTACGTGGAATTCTTGGTATGTTTTCTTTAATTTTTATTGCCTTTTTATTTAGTAGTAATAGAAAAGCTATTAACTGGAAAACCGTAGGGATTGGTTTGGCTTTTCAGCTCATTATAGCTATTGGAGTTTTAAAAGTTCCTTTTATAAAAAGTATTTTTGAAGGAATAGGAAAAGTATTTATTAGTATTCTTGATTTTACAAGAGCTGGAAGTAAATTTTTATTTGAAGGTCTGGTTGTAGACATGGATACTTTTGGATTCATTTTTGCATTTCAAGTATTACCTACCATTATATTCTTTTCTGCTTTAACATCGGTTTTATTTTATTTAGGCATCATTCAAAAGGTAGTAAAAGCGATGGGTTGGCTACTTACAAAAGCACTAAAAATTTCTGGAGCTGAAAGTTTAAGTGTTGCAGGAAATATATTTTTAGGGCAAACAGAAGCTCCATTATTAATTAAAGCATATTTGGAGAAAATGAATAAGTCTGAAATGCTTTTGGTCATGATTGGTGGCATGGCAACTGTTGCAGGTGCTGTACTTGCAGCATATATAGGCTTTTTAGGCGGTGACGATCCAGCATTACGCCTTGTTTTTGCCAAACACTTATTAGCTGCATCTGTAATGGCTGCGCCTGGTGCAATTGTTATTTCAAAAATTTTATATCCTCAAACCGAAGAGGTAAATACAGATGTAAAAGTATCATCAGAAAAAATAGGTTCTAATATACTTGATGCAATTGCTAATGGAACTACAGAAGGATTAAGATTGGCCGTAAATGTAGGAGCTATGTTATTAGTTTTTGTAGCTTTTATTGCAATGCTTAATGGAATTTTAGGCTGGTTAGGTGGATTAACATCTATGAACGAATGGGTGGCTGCAAACTCATCGTACCCATCATTATCTCTTGAAGCTATTTTAGGTACCGTTTTCGCTCCACTTATGTGGCTTGTAGGAGTTGCCTCTGAAGATATGATGTTAATGGGTCAATTATTAGGAATTAAATTAGCCGCAAGTGAATTTATAGGATATATACAGTTGGCTGAATTAAAAGACATCTCAAATGGGTTACATTTAAAATATGAGAAGTCAATTATTATGGCTACATATATGTTATGTGGATTTGCAAACTTTGCTTCTATAGGAATACAAATTGGAGGAATTGGATCTCTTGCTCCTGGGCAGCGCAAAACATTATCAAAATTTGGTATGAAAGCACTTATTGGTGGTACAATTGCTTCTTTAATTTCTGCAGCAATAGCAGGAATGATAATTGGTTAAGCTTTTTTAACTACTGTATTTGCCCAATTTATTGCTTCTTTTACAGTACTGAAAAAACTAAAAGATCCTGAATATAATTCTTGTTCGTTATAGGCTTCTTTTTTTACAGCGTCACTTTCTGAAACTATTGCCAAGCCCACCATATATTTTGGATTAATGGCTTTATATGCTTCTGGCTCTATAGGAGACGCAAAGTTTCTATTCGAAATGAATACATATTTACGTTTTCCGTAGTGATTATTTGCATACGATAAAATTTCTTTAGCAGCAGAACCAGAAATACCATTTGAAGATAGATAGAAAACCAAATAGTTTTCAAAACATTCCATTTTACCATGGGGAGTAGTATATGTTTTTTCCATTTATTTCGTTATAAATTCAAATATAAAATTTTTAAATTAAGGTGTTAGAACAAAAGTTAATAACTTATTAAAAAGGAAGGCAAGAGAAGTTTAAAACTAGTATCACTTTTTTTACTTTTAAAGCCATAATATATTTACAATGAAACAATATTTAGACCTTATTAAACACGTAGTAGAAAACGGTACTGAGAAACATGATAGAACTGGAACGGGCACTAAAAGTGTGTTTGGATATCAGATGCGATTTGATTTAAGTGAGGGTTTTCCTATGGTTACAACAAAAAAATTACATTTAAAATCAATAATTTATGAACTATTATGGTTTTTAAATGGAGATACTAATATTAACTATTTACAAGAAAACGGAGTACGAATATGGAATGAATGGGCCGATGACAACGGTAATTTAGGACCAGTATATGGACATCAATGGCGTAATTGGAATAGTGAAGAAATTGATCAAATTTCAGATATAATTAAAACCCTAAAAACAAACCCAGATAGTCGTAGAATGCTAGTGAGCGCTTGGAATCCAAGTGTAATGCCAGACACGAGTAAAACTTTTCAAGAAAATGTTGCAAACGGAAAAGCAGCGTTACCTCCATGTCATGCTTTTTTTCAGTTTTATGTAGCCGATGGTAAATTATCTTGCCAATTATATCAACGAAGTGCAGATACTTTTTTAGGAGTTCCGTTCAATATTGCATCTTATGCATTATTTACAATGATGATGGCTCAAGTTTGTGGTTATAAACCAGGAGACTTTATACACACCTTCGGAGATGCTCATATTTACAACAACCATATGGAACAAATTGAGCTTCAATTATCTCGAGAACCTAGGCCATTACCAAAAATGTTGCTTAATCCAGATGTAAAAGATATATTTGGCTTTAAATTTGATGACTTTACATTGGTAGACTATAATCCTCACCCACATATTAAAGGAGCTGTCGCCATATAATTTTAAATATTAATATGAAAAAAATACTATTTGCCCTTAGCCTACTTATTTCTACAACACTTTTCGCTCAAGAAGAATGGGGTGATGTTGAAAAAAACAAACTTACAATGAACGAAATTGCACCTATTTGGCCAGGTTGTGAATCTAACAGTTCAGTTAAAAGAGACGCTTGTTTTAATCAAAAATTAACGCAGCATATTGTAAGTAATTTTAAATATCCAGCAACCGAATATAAAAACAATGTTCAAGGTAAAGTGACTGTTGATTTTATTATAAACGAGCAAGGAGTTGTTGAAGTTAAAAATGTTTCTGGTGGAAATAAAGGCTTACAAGATGAAGCAAAAAGAAATATTATGGCAATTCCAAAAATGAAACCAGGAATGATGGGAGGAAAACCTCGCGCTATTAAATACTCTGTCCCTTTTACATTTAAAACTGGAAAATAAACGCTTTATTAAAGTTTAAAATCTTTAAAAATTAAAACCAAAGAACTAGTTTAACACGTGTTTAACTTCTTGTAAACATTCATAAACATTTATAATCATTATATTTAAAGTGTCGTCACAAAAGCGTTTCGACACTTTTTTTATGACCGAAACCAACAAAATAATTTCTCTTTTTTTAGAAACTCGAAAAAAAACAGAATCCATTTGTAAACCATTAGAAATAGAAGACTATGTTGTACAACCCATTCTCGATGTTTCTCCTCCCAAATGGCATTTAGGACATACTACTTGGTTTTTTGAAGAGTTTATTTTAAAACCGCATAAACCAAACTACAAATTATTTCATGAAGATTTTGCTTTCGTTTTTAACAGCTATTACGAGAGTATTGGCAAACGCGTAATAAGAAGTAATAGAGGTAATTTATCTCGCCCTGGCGTAGCAAAAGTTTATGATTATAGACATTATGTAACTTTTGAAATCGAAGAGTTATTAGAATCAAAAATCACTTCTGAGGTTGAAGATTTATTATTAATTGGAATACACCACGAAAAGCAACATCAAGAACTTCTTATTACAGATATTAAATATATTCTTGGCAATAATCCTTTGTTACCTAAATTTAACGACACTTTTAATGAAAATCCAATACAAGATTCTAAACAAGATTGGATTTCAATTAATGAAGGCATTTATCAAATAGGACATTCTGGATCTAAGGAGTTTTGTTATGATAATGAATTAGGGAAACATAAAGTATATCTTCATAAATATGAAATTTCAAATAAACTTGTTACTAATAAAGAGTTTTTAGAATTTATTGAACAAGGTGGCTATAAAGATTTTAATTTTTGGCATGCTGAAGGCTGGGATTGGGTTCTAGAAAATAAAATCTCTCAACCAATGTATTGGCACCAAATTAATGGAGAGTGGTATCAATATACACTTCAAGGGCTACAAAAATTAAATCTGGAAGCACCCCTATCGCACATATCGTATTTTGAAGCATTTGCATTTGCTCAATGGAAAGGGTGTAGACTGCCAACTGAGTTTGAGTGGGAGGCTGCACAAGCAAATTTTAATTGGGGAAGCAGATGGGAGTGGACAGAAAGTGCATACTTACCGTATCCTGGATATAGCAAAGCTCCAGGTGCTATTGGAGAGTACAACGGAAAGTTCATGGTTAACCAAAAAGTACTTCGAGGAGGCTCTGTAGCTACACCAATAAAACATACCCGACATACTTATAGAAACTTTTTTCAAACAAATTTAAGATGGCAATTTACCGGTATAAGGTTAGCTAAATAATTAGTCTATATTATGAAAATTCAAACTAAACCAATTTTAGATAGTGCTTTTAAGAAAGAAGTTTTGGAAGGACTTACTAATTATCCAAAATATTTATCTTCAAAATATATTTATGATAAAGCTGGAGATAAACTTTTTCAAGATATTATGGAACTTCCTGAATATTACCTTACAGGCTGTGAATTTGAAATTTTATCAACACACACAAAACTTATTGCAGAATATTTTAAAGACAATGAAAATGGGTTTGACTTAATTGAATTAGGTGCCGGTGATGGTAAAAAAACAAAGGTTTTATTAAAATATCTTTCAGAAGAAAAAATAAATTTTACTTACAAACCTATAGATATAAGTCAGAACGCAATTGATAGTCTTTCAAAAAAATTAAGCGAAGAACTCCCAGAAATTATTGTAGATGCAGAGAAAGGAGAATATTTTGAAGTATTAGAAAGATTAAAAACTTTTAATACACGAAAAAAAGTTATCATGGTATTAGGATCAAATATTGGTAATCTACTTCATTCTAGAGCTATTAATTTTTTAACCAAATTAAAAGATACAATGAGTAATGATGATCTTATTTTCATGGGATTTGATCAAAAGAAAAATCCACAAACAATTTTAGACGCCTACAATGATCCAACTGGGGTTACAGCTGCCTTTAACAAAAACTTACTTGTTCGTATTAATAAAGAGATGGGTGCAAATTTTAATATTGATAAATTTATTCATTGGGAACGTTATGATCCAGAAACAGGTACTGCCAAAAGTTATTTAGTTGCTACAGAACCGCAAGAAGTTATAATAGAAGCTTTAAATTTAGAACTTAATTTTGATGCTTGGGAGACGATTCATACAGAAATTTCACAAAAATATGATGATAAGACTGTAAATTGGTTGGCAAATGAAGCAGGTTTAGAAATTAAAACCACCTTTACTGATAATAAGAAATATTATAAAAATTATATTTTCAGAAAAAAATAATAGTCATTTTAAAAATATACTTATGAATATTAAATTTACTGGTATTGTTTTAATTGCACTTATAATTATAAGTTGTGAAAACCCAATTAATGTAAATGAAACAATTCCTCCTGATAATGATTGGAAACAAAGAGAAATTACTGTAAATATTGCAGATACACTTTTAACAAAAGGCAGTACATATCTTCCTGTTTATTCTGAAATATACCAACGGAATAAAAATTTTACATTCGATTTAACTGCTACTATTAGTATAAGGAACATTAGTATAAGTGATACTATTTTTCTTTTTAAAGCAGATTACTATAACACGCACGGTGATTTAATACATAAATATATTGAAAAGCCAGTGTTTGTTAGACCTATGGAAACTATCGAAATTGTTGTTAATGAGGGTGATAAAATAGGTGGCACAGGAGCTAATTTTGTGTTTGATTGGGCAAAAAGAATAAATAGATTAGATCCATTTTTTGAAGCAGTAATGATTTCCACTTCTGGTCAGCAAGGTTTATCGTTTACCACACAAGGAATACGAAAAAAATAGCACCTTAATTGCTTTTTGACAAAACCAAAAGAATGAAATTAAAATTGTGATACTCTGTTATGATTTAATAACCGAAAGTAATTTTTCTAAGTCAGAATCTGTATTATAAAAATGAAAGCTTACACGAATGCCTTTTCCTCTTTGAGAGCATATAATATTATTATCTTTTAACTTCTTAAAAAGCTTATTATCAGCTTTTATATTAAAAATATTAGAATGTTCACCTCTATTTACAACTTCGTTTTCCAATAAACCTAAAGCTGTAAATTCGCTTTTTGCTTTGTTAGAAAGGATATTTATTCTTTCTGAAATTACATCCATTCCATAATTATTTAAAAAATATATAGATTGCTCTAAACTGCCATAATTTAATGTGTCTTGATGTCCAGGCTCAAACCTTTTTATAAAAGACACTTCTTCCCTTTTACTAAAAACAGCATCTGCAGAATTAAAACCTATTGTTTTTGGAAAAATTTTATTTTGAACTTCTTCTTTCGCCATTAAAATTGCATTTCCATACCCAGCTAAAAGCCATTTATAGGTACTGGCTCCTAGAATATCTATGGCACTGTCAGAAAAATTAAACTCGGTAGTTCCTAGAAATTGAGTGCCATCTGCAATTATTAGTAAGTTGGGATGATAAGCTTTTAGTTGCTTCAAAAAATTAAAATCAATTTTAATTCCAGTTAAATATTGAACAATACTAAACACAAAAACATCGGGTTGATGTTCTGCAACGGCTTTATTAATGTTTTCTTCCAGATACTCATCTATTTTTGCATAACATACATCAAAATCGCGATTCTCAACAGCCCAATTAATAGACGGGTAATCTGTTTCTAACATTAAAATTTTAATATTTCTTGGTAAACCATCTAATAAAATATTAAACCCAAAAGAGAAATTTGGAATTAATGCTACCGTATTAACTGGAGTTTTAAAAAAAGAAGAAACAGTTTTTCTTATACTTTCAATATGAGATTTATGTAAATCTCTAAAAACACTTCCGCCTTTACATAAATCATTATCATGTTGATGCCTCCACTCTACTAAAGACTGTGATAATAAACCGCATGAGGCTGTATTTAAGTATGTATATTCTTCTGCAGCTGGAAATTCTTTTTTTAAATTTATCATAAATAGAAGTCAATAAATGAAAATTAGGTAATTTTACAAGAGACCTAAAAGTAACCAACAATGTTTTCAAAAACTAAAAAAAGCGAAAGAATTGATCCTGAACAAAGAGAGCAATATGAATATGCTCGTTCAAGAATGAAACAAAAAAAGAGACTAATGCAACATTTTATTCTCTTTTTAGTGGGGTCGGTTTTTTTAATTATTCTAAACCCATTATTAGGTGTAGGAGAAGATTTTTTTATTAAAGATTGGTTTATTTGGGCAATTCTAATATGGGCATTCCTATTTTTAATTCACGTTTTTAATGTTTTTATCATGAGTACGTTTATGGGAAAAGAATGGGAAAATAAACAATTAGAAAAATTAAAAGCAAAGCAATCTCAAAGAATTGCAGAATTAGACAAACAAGCCGTAAGAGAAGTAACAGTAGAAGAAGTAAAAAAAAAGAGAGAAAACGACACATTACCTCCAACAACAGAATGATTACAATTATAGCAGCTGCTGGCGAAAATAACGAGTTAGGAAAAAACAATGATTTGGTTTGGCATTTACCAGATGATTTTAAGAGATTTAAACAAATTACAACGGGGCATCACATAATAATGGGACGAAAAACTTTTGAATCCTTTCCAAAACCTCTTCCTAATAGAACTCACATTGTTATTACCAGAAATAAAAATTATAAAAAAGACGGTGCTGTTGTAATTCACAGTATGGAAGAAGCTTTAAAAATTGTAAAAAATGATGACCAACCTTTTATAATTGGAGGCGGAGAAATTTACAAAATTGGAATGGAGTATGCAGATAAAATAGAGCTCACTAAAGTTCATGGCAAATTTGAAGCCGATACTTTTTTTCCTGAAATTCCTCAAAACAAATGGACACTTTTATCTGAAATTTATCATCCAGTAGACGATAAACACAATTTTGCATTTACCTACCAAACTTGGGTAAGAAGGTAGTATATAGGTCAATTTCTTAACAAAATTTTCAGTATAGATTGGGATTTTATTGGCTCGAACACCCTCATAAAATATTTATATTTAATAAAAAAATATTATGAGTACTGAAAATTTATACAACAAAGAAGCCCAAGATAAATTAAGAAAGATTGTAGATGAAGTTAGCGTTGCAATGATGGCTACAAATATTGGCTCAAAACCATTATCTGTAATTCCAATGGACACTAAAAAAGTAGATGAAGATGGAAATATTTGGTTTTTAAGTGGCGCAGATAGTGACCACAATAGAGATATTAAGAATGATAAAAATATCCAATTATTGTACAGTAGCCCAAGTGACATGAAATTTCTTAGCGTGTATGGTAATGCCGAAATAATAACAGACAATTCATTAATTTCAAAAATTTATGATAAAGCAGATAATGCTTATTTAAATGGTGCTGATAACCCAAATACTACTGCAATAAAATTTTACCCTAAAGAGGCTGTGTATTGGGATAGTGATGAAAATAAAATTGTTGTTTTATTTAAAATTGTAAAAGCAGCTTTAAGTGGAAAAAATCAAGACATAGGAACCACAGGAAGTTTAAAATTATAAATCAATTATAAAATAATAAGAATTCCTCTTTTTGATTTTCAGAAAGAGGAATTTTATTTTACTTATTTTTACAAACGTAATTTATTAAAAGACGTTATAAAATAAAAAAGACTACATGAAAGCATATATATTTCCAGGACAAGGAGCACAATTTACAGGAATGGGCAAAGAGCTATATGAAACTTCTTCACAGGCTAAAGATTTATTTAATCAAGCAAATGAAGTATTAGGTTTTGACATCACTAAAATTATGTTTGAAGGAACTGCAGAAGAGCTTAAAGAAACAAAAGTAACGCAACCTGCAATATTTTTACATTCTACAATTTTAGCAAAAGTAATGGGTGACTCTTTTGCTCCAGATATGGTCGCAGGACACTCTTTAGGGGAAATTTCTGCATTAGTAGCAAATAGAACTTTAGCATTTAGTGATGGTTTACAATTGGTTTATAAAAGAGCTTTAGCCATGCAAAAGGCTTGTGAAATAACCCCTTCTACAATGGCTGCAGTATTAGGTCTTGAAGACCATTTAGTAGAGGCTATTTGTGCAGACACTCCAGGAATAGTAGTAGCTGCAAATTATAATTGTCCAGGACAATTAGTAATATCTGGAGATATAAATGCAGTAAACTTGGCTTGTGAGTCTTTAAAAGAAGCTGGGGCTAGAAGAGCATTAATTTTACCTGTTGGAGGTGCTTTTCATAGTCCACTTATGGAACCTGCAAGAGAAGAGCTGGCTGCTGCGATTAAAGAAACTCAATTTACAAATCCTGCTTGCCCTATTTATCAAAATGTAAGCACATTTGCGGTAACAGATCCAAATAAAATTAAAGAAAATTTAATATTTCAGTTAACGGCACCTGTAAAATGGACACAAAGTGTTCAAAATATGATAAAAGATGGTGCTACTCATTTTATTGAAGTTGGCCCTGGAAATGTTTTACAAGGATTGGTAAAAAAAATAGATAATAGTGCAGAAACTTCAAAAGTAAATTTATAAAGAATATCAAGAACAATAAAAAACCCCGAACAAATGTTCGGGGTTTTTTATTGTTTTATATTAGTTTAAGCACTTAATCTACATTCTTCACAATCTTTCACTTTTCCATAATAAGTTTCTCGATACTTGTGTACTGTTTTAAATGGAATAGATAAAAAGGTTTTTTTAATATAAACCACCTTTGCTGTTAGCATTCCCATTCTTTCAGTAAAACGTTTCTCTTTTTTAGTTTTTCTTGTAACTGATATCAATTTCATAATTCACTTTCTTTAAGCTACAAAGAAACAAATCTTAAAATTGAATGGCAAAGATTAGGCGTTAAACGTTCGTTAAACCCACTAATCTTTATAAATAACCCCATTTTTCATTACAAAAACAACATTTTCCATTGTAGATATATTTTCTGTAGGATCATCATCTACTGCTATAATATCTGCAAAAAATCCTGACATTAATTGCCCTATTTCTGTTTCGGCTTTTAAAATTATTGCATTAGTAATTGTAGCAGATTGAAGGGCTTTTATAGCAGGCATCCCAGTTTCAACCATATATCCAAATTCTTTTCCATTTTCTCCATGAGGAAATACTCCTGCGTCTGTGCCAAACGCAATACCTACCCCTTTTTTATAAGCTCTCCCAAACATATCTTGAATTTTAGGACCAATCTCCAATGCTTTAGGAACTATAATTGCAGGATAATAACCGTCTATTTTTGCTTTATCTGAAACATATTTTCCTGCAGTAATTGTTGGTACTAAATAAGAATCTTTTTGTATCATTAATTCCATAGTCTCGTCACTCATTAAAGTACCGTGTTCTATAGTTTTTACTCCAGCTCTAATAGCGCGCTGCATTCCTTCATCTCCGTGAGCATGAGCAGCGACTTGCATATCGTAATCCTTAGCTGTTTCTACTATTGCTCTAATTTCTTCTTCTGTAAATTGAGGATTTTTACCACTTTTTGCAACACTTAAAACTCCTCCAGTTGCGGTAATTTTTATCCAGTCTGCACCATTTTTGTATCGTTGTCTAACTGCTTTGCGGGCATCTTCAATACTATTTACAACTCCTTCTTTAGGCCCAGGATCTCCCATTAACTCTTGACTGCGACCATTTGTTGGATCTGCGTGACCTCCTGTGGTAGCTAAAGATTTTTCGGCAGTATAAATTCGAGGACCTACTACTTTACCATTATTAACAGCGTTACGTAATGCCACATTTACACCACTTCCTCCTAAATCTCTAACGGTAGTAAACCCAGCCATTAAGGTTCTTTGAGCTATATCTGCAGCATCAAATGCTACATCTGCTTCATTTAAAATAAAGGGTTTTAAATAATTGTTTGCACTTGTTTCATTTTCTAAATGAACGTGCATATCAATTAACCCAGGTAAGACTGTTTTATTTTTTAAATCAATTATTTGGTCATTCTCATTTTTTAGGATTGCAAATCCATCTTCAATACGAAGAATCTTATTTCCAGATACTACAATGGTTTTATTATTTAAAACTTTACCATTCTTAGTATCAACAATTTTTCCACAGTGTAAATAAATATCTTGGGCTGTACTTCCGAAGTAAACAAACAACAATAATAGAAGTGCTATTTTTTTCATAATTATATATTTCTAACTTTTTGTTCCCACTTCCATGCAGACGACAAAGCATCTTCCATAGTTTTTTCAGATTTCCAGCCTAATTTAGTATTTGCTTTTTTTGTATCTGCATATACAGATATAACATCACCTGCACGTCTTGGTACAATTTTATAATTAAGCTTTTGTTTTGTTACTTTCTCGAAAGCGTTAACTACTTCAAGAACAGAACTCCCTTTACCAGTTCCTACATTAAATATTTCAAGCTTAGATTCATTTTTATTTGAAAGCAATCGTTGCAGCGCAATAAGATGAGCTTTTGCTAAATCTACAACATGTATATAATCACGAACACAGCTTCCATCTTCTGTAGGATAATCATTACCAAATACTGAAAGTTCTTTACGAATTCCAGCTGCTGTTTGCGTAATAAAAGGAACAAGGTTTTGTGGAACACCTACAGGGAGTTCTCCTATTTCTGCTGAATGATGCGCACCAATAGGATTGAAATAACGTAATGCAATCGCCTTTAAATTTGAAACTTTACAAGTATCATTAATAATTTCTTCACTTATTTGTTTTGTATTTCCATACGGTGAAGTTGCTTCTTTTACAGGAGCACTTTCTGTAATAGGAAGCACATCTGGCTCGCCATAAACAGTACAAGAAGAACTAAAAATAAAATTATTTATTTCATAATTTTTACATTCTTGTAGTAGATAAATAAGTGTATTTAAATTGTTTTCATAATATAAAAGTGGATTCTCAACGCTCTCACCTACTGCTTTACTTGCAGCAAAATGAATAATACCCTGTACATCCTTATGACGTGAAAAAAAATCTACAACATCAGTCTTTACTCGTAAATCTAATCTTTCAAAAACAGGTGGCTTATTGGTGATATTTGTAATTCCCTCTAAAACATTTAATGTAGAATTTGAAAGATTGTCAATAATAACAACTTCAAATCCAGCATTTTGTAATTCTACTACGGTATGAGATCCTATATATCCCAAACCACCAGTTACTAGTATTTTTTTCATTATTTGGTAACGAAATTGATTATATTTTTTGTTATAAAATCTATTTGTTCATCATCTAATTCTGTATGCATAGGTAAAGAAATAACTTCTTTCACTAATTGATTAGTTACAACAAAGTCTTCTTCTTTATAACGTTCGTCTTTATATGCCTTTTGAAGATGTAATGGTATTGGATAATATACTCCACAAGGAATGCCATTTTCATTTAAATGTTTTACTAATGCGTCACGATTTGAATCAATTATACGAAGTGTATATTGATGAAAAACATGACAATCACAAGTATCACAAATAGTATTTCCAGCATCACAAAAACCTGTTGGAGTAATTATATTTTTAATCCCACTTAAAGCTTTTGTATACTTTCTAGCTGCATTTCTACGTGCTGTGTTATACGCATCTAATTTAGGCAACTTAGCTCTTAACACCGCTGCTTGTATTGAATCTAGTCTAGAATTAACCCCTACTACATCATGATGATATCTCTCATACATACCATGATTTACAATACCTCTAATTATATGTGCAAGGTCATCATCGTTTGTAAAAATAGCTCCACCATCACCATAACATCCTAAGTTTTTTGAAGGAAAAAAGGATGTGGAAGCTACATGACCTATCGCACCAGTTTTCTTTTTTGATCCATCTTTTGAAGTATAATTTGCTCCTATTCCTTGCGCATTGTCTTCAATAACATATAAATTATGAGCATTAGCCAATTCCATAATTTCATCCATATTAGCTGCTAAGCCAAATAAATGAACTGGCACAATTGCCTTAGTTTTGGGGGTAATTGCTCTTTTTATTGCTTCAATATCTATATTAAAATTAATAGGGTCAACATCTACTAAAACAGGTGTTAATTGTAATAAAGCAATCACTTCTACAGTAGCGGCAAATGTAAAATCTGCAGTTATAACTTCATCTCCAGGTTGCAATCCCAATCCCATCATGGCAATCTGTAATGCATCTGTCCCATTTGCACAAGGTATAACATGTTTTACATCAAGGTATTCTTCTAGTTCTTTTTGAAATTGATGCACCTCAGGTCCATTTATAAAAGCAGTAGATTCTATAACGTCAATAACAGATTTATCAACTTGCGTTTTTATGTGTTCGTATTGACCTTTAAGATCAACCATTTGTATTTTTCGCATATTTTTTTCTGAAAAAATTTAAATCTATAATACTTGTAAAACTACAAAAATTGAAAACGGCAAGCAATGTAATTAATCAAAGAAGTGTATTTTAGCAATTCAATCTACTTCATGAGAACTTTATATAATATTTTAATCCAAATAACAACTTTTCATTTGTGGTTTGTACAGCTGTTTAGTAGCAAAATGCAGCTTTTTGTTCAGGGTAGAAAAAAAGTATTTAGTACTTTAAAAAATAGTATTTCAAAAAATGATAAGACCATTTGGTTTCATTGTGCCTCTTTAGGAGAATATGAACAAGGGTTTCCAATCATGGAAGAAGTTAAAAAGCAATACCCAGATTATAAATTAATAATTTCCTTTTTTTCTCCTTCAGGTTTTGAAATTAAAAAAAACACTCCTATTGCAGATGCTGTTGTTTATCTTCCTATGGACACGATAAGTAATGCAAAAAAATTTATTGATCTCGCCCACCCTTCTTTAGTATTATTTGTAAAATATGAGTTTTGGCCTAATTATCTACTAGAACTTAAAAAAAGAGAAATTCCCACATTATTAATCTCTGGGCTTTTTAGAGAAAATCAATTATTTTTTAAGTTTTATGGAAGCTTTATGCGTACTGCTTTACGGTCATTTCATCATATTTTTGTTCAAGATGAAAACTCTAAAAATTTATTACATAATATACATATTGAAAATGTAACAGTAGCTGGAGACACTAGATTCGATAGAGTTTCCAATCAGATAAAAATGAATAATTCTTTACCTTTTATTGAAAGTTTTAAAGGAAATTCAATTTGTATTGTTTGTGGAAGTACGTGGCCTGAAGATGAATTAACTCTTATTAACTACATAAATGAAGCACCAATAAATGTAAAATTTATTATTGCACCTCATAAAATTGAGGCACAAAAAATTGAAAATTTAAGATCCAAAATTGAGACTAAGAGTATTTTATTTTCAGAAAAAGAAGGAGAAAATTTATTTAATTATTCTGTTTTAATCATTGACACTATTGGATTACTAACTAAAATATATAGCTATGCAGATATCGCTTATGTTGGAGGAGCTATGGGTAGTACAGGATTGCATAATATATTAGAACCCGCAACTTTTGGAATACCCATTGTAATTGGAAAAAATTTCGAAAATTTTCCTGAAGCTAAACTTCTTAGACAATTAGCTGGTTTATACTCAATATCTAACCCCGAGGAGTGTACCCAAATTTTAAAAAAGTTAATCGATGATCCTGCATTTAGAAATAAAACCGGTATCATTTGTGGTCATTTTGTAAATAAAAATACTGGCGCTACTAATAAAACAATGTCTTACATTGAAAATCTAGACAGCAAGGGCCTTATTTAAATATCTACTAAAAAAAATCAAATCCTTTTTAAAACTTTTTCTATTTAAGGCTAATTAAATAATTAAAAATTTAATAAAACTTTATAAGTAGACAAATGTTAAAATACGTAGTTTTGTTTATAATTTTAACACAAACCATTAATTATGAAAAATTTATTTATAGTATTTATGTTGTTTTTTGCAACAATGTTAACCACTTCTTGTAGAGAGACTAAAACTGAAACTAAAGAAGTTGTACGTGAGGTTGAAGTTGAAGTTGAAAGTAAAGATGATGAAGGCGGAATCTTAGAAAGAGCTGCAAGAGAAGTTGATAAAGAAGTGAACGAAGAAATCAATGAAGAAATTGATAAAATTGGGAATGACGACTAATAATTAACTACTAACCCTAATAATTAACTACTAACCCTAAAAACAAATAACAATGAAAAAAGTAATTTTAAGCCTAGCATTGGTAGTAGCTTTTAGCACAACATTTGTTTCGTGCAGAGAAACTAAAAAAGAAGAAATAGAAGTGAATGTTGATGATGTGGATGACGTTGAAGACGACATTGAAGATGCAGTTGATGATGTGGAAGATGCCGTAAATGAAGGTGTTGACGAGATAAAAGAAAACACTGGTACTGGTGGAACAGACGACAATTAATTTTTAATAATAACAAACCTAACTTAAACAATTATAAATATGAAAAAAATAGCAATAATTGCCCTAACGGCTTTATTTATTGGCACATCTTTTACTTCTTGTAGAGAAAAAAAAGAAGAAATGTCTGAAAGTGAAGAAATCATTCAAGAAATGAAAGAAGATGGAGCGGACATTAAGATAAAAGATGATGGTGATAAAATAAAAATGGAAACAGAAGATAAAGAAGTTAAAATTAAGGTTGATGATGACGGAGACGTTAAAATCAAAACTGATGATAACAGTTAATCTAAAGTATTTTATAAAAAAACGACTCTAATTAGAGTCGTTTTTTTTATGCTTTTAAATTACTAATTTGTCCTTTTAATTCTAACATAGACTGCTGTAATTGTCTTAAAAGATTACTGTCATTAGGCTCATCTATCCCAAATGTTAATTTACTATTCACTAACCACAACTCTTGAATATTATTTACATCCACATCAATAGGAAGATATTCTTCATTCAAAGATATTAACCTAACTTTACTAGGTGAGTTTGGAACTTTATGTAATTTTTTAACTAAAACCGAATCACGTAAAACAACTATATATATTTTACTATCTGTAGCCTCATTAATACTAGGTACCGCTTTACCTAAAACCCATTCATTAGGTCTAATATTTGGTAGCATACTATCTCCTTCCACTTGAAAACCTCTGTAAGTTGCATTTCTATATTGCGGAAGTGGAATATTAAATGCAGGTAATGTTTCGTACCATTCTACATCTTGAATATTATGAGGGTAACCCGCTGCAGCTTTTTGATTTACAAGTAAAATGGTGTCATTATCATCTATATCTACGGTAATAACTTTAGGACTAACATCACCACCATTAATATTTACATATTGAGTAAAACTTTTTCCAAATAACCATAATGGATTTATATTAAACTGCTGTAATAACTCCATCACTACCTTACCCGAAAGCTTGGTTTTTCCCCTTTCAATATCTGCTGTACTTCCCTTAATACCTAATATTTGCGCAAAAGATTGTTGAGTATGATTTAATTCCTCCCTAATCTTTTTAAAACGACGAGTTTCTATAGATAGTTTTGTGTCCATACCCAAAGTTAATTAAATTTGGAATATTTCCAATTTTATTGTTACTATTTTTTAAATTAGGAAATTTTCCTAAATAAGTGCTCTGTTAAAATCAAAATTAAATTCTGATTTCGCTTTAATTAAAAATGTATTAGAAAATAGTTACTTTTATATTTTAAACCTTAAAACGAAACCATTATGAAAAAACTACTCCTATCATTTGCTTTAATTGCATTAGTATCCTCTTTAAATTCTTGTAGAGAAACTACTGGAGATAAAGCGGAAGAAGCTATTGAAGCAGCAGCAGAAGACACAGAAAACAATTTAGAAAAAGCTGGAGAAGCAATAGAAAATGCTGCTGAAAAAACAGGTGAAGCTATTGAAAATGCGGCCGAAGAAATTAACGAAGAAATTGAAGGAACAGACGAGACTTCAAATACTGATGATAATTAATTAAGATAAGTTATTAAAGTAAAAATTTAACTATTTTAGCGCTTATTAATCACAAACCATAATCAATAATGAAAAAACTAGTTTTAACATTCGCATCTCTATGCCTAGTAGTATCTATTTACTCTTGTAGAGAAACTAAAGAAGAAAAAATTGAAGTACAAGTAGAAGAATCTATGGATGATGCTGCTGATGCTGTAGAAGAAGCTGTGGAAGACACAGGTGATGCTATGGAAAATGCTGCACAAGAAGTAGAAGATGAAGTTGAAGGTAACGACGACGCAAATTAATTAGAATAAACTTCTAATAAAAAAACCCGCAATTTGCGGGTTTTTTTTATGTATTATTTTTATTTATCGCATTATTATAAACTCAGACCTACGGTTTAATTGGTGTGGTAAGAAACGAATAAATGAAACTAATTTACAAGAAAAAATGCTTCCTAATATTAACCATTAAAAATGGTATATTCAATCTAAAAATAGAAAATAATTTAAGTCAACTATTTTTAACTTCGAAAAAGAGTCTTTAATTTAGACAATAATAATATAGGCTTATGAAATCATTTATTTCTATTATAATAAGTAGATTAACACAAATTGAACCCAAAAAAATATACATATATATCATAGTATATTTTTTAATAGGGACCGGAATGAATGCCTTAGGACACTATGCAGAAATCGCAAAGTTTAATAGTTGGTGGCAAGTTTTAACTTGTTATCTTTTATATATGATTCCCATTTCTATTATTTTAAGTGAACATCCATTTATTAAACAATACGCTTATGGATTATTTTTCATGGGAATATTAGAGTTTAGTGGTTATGCTATGGAAACCTCCTATGTTTATCCCAATAATTTTATTGAAAATTGGTTTGGGATTAGAAATTTTTCATTGGCAATGACACTTTTTTTAAGCCTTTATTTTCCTGTAGGAAACTTAATTGTTAATAAAATATTTAATAAAATATACGATAAAGAGTAAAAAAAATCGATAAAAGTACTAAAATCTTATTTTATTTGTACTATTAGAAAATTGATAATAACAGCATACCTTCGTAATGAATTTAACCGAAAATCTTGTTATTATGAAAAAACTTATGTTTATTTTAGCTGTACTTGCCTTAGCAGCAAGTTGTACTCCCGAATCCTTAGCCACAGATGAGCAACAAATCGATAAAGATAAATACGAAATTCCACCAAACGGATAGGAGATTAAGTCTTATAAAAGGGGTGTTGCTTTCAATAATATTGACAGCAACACCTTTTCTATTTTATTTATATACTTATGCTCCTTCTGAAAGTAAAGAATGGAATACTTTTTTTGGAACTATAAGCTCCGGTGGTTTTGGTAATGTACAAACCTATATGCACGCTTTGGTTACAAAATTTACTTTTGTATTACTAACAGGTATTTGGTTTTTAACATCTAATAACTGGTGGAAATATGCAATTCTAGTTCCACTTACAATGTTTTTATTTCAACTATCTGGTGTTGTAAATTATAAAATACAATATATAGATGAATACGACTTTTGGTATTCATTACCTATAATATTACCTATCCTCTTTTTTTTAATCTACATTTCTGTTCGTATTGGTAAAAAACAAACCAATGATGAGTTTGATTTAAAAAATGATGTTGATGAAGAGATAAAAAAAATGTTGAGCGACGAACTTTAGAAAAAAAATTTACGTTTAATTAATATAAATAAAAAAGCCTTATCTGCAATAGACAAGGCTTTTTTTGTACTGAAGACGGGACTACATTATAGTTAAATCATATTAATTCTCACAGATTCACATTTATTACAATCCCTTTATTTACAGGGCTTAAATATAATATTTAATTCAATTCAATTTGGCTGAATTAAATTTATTGTGTGTTTGCCGTACAAAAACTGTACAGCCGCACTATATTTTTACTACTTTTGATAAAAAAAAAGATTGTTTTCAGCGTTCATATCGTTCATAATTTACATCGTACTGAATAATAAATAGTTACAGATTAAAATCTATGAAAAAGAATGTTATCAATGTAAAACGAAAGACTTAAAATCAGTAATATGGCTTCAATTAACTATCTCTATCGCTCAACAAGAGAAAACGCCCCTTTAACTCTTAGGCTATTGTATAGAGAGGACGGTAAAGATTACGTGTTAGGTGCAAACTCGAAATATCTAATCTATTCAAGAGAAGAATTAATAGAGAACCCTAAATTAAGCGCAAAGACATATTGGAATAAAATTCATCCCTCGAAAAGATTAAAAGATATTGATTCTAGTAATAAACAAATCGATGTCAATGGTGATTTAAACAAAATTGAAAATTATGTATTGGACGCATTTGAGAAAATAAATCCTGTTGAAGCTACAAAAGAATGGCTGCAAGGTGTTATCGATGAATATCACAATCCAAATCTAAATAACGAAATTCCAAATACCCTTATAGAATTTATCGATTATTACCTAAAAGTAAAAACCAACAAATCCCATCGCAAATCGATTAAATATCGTACAGCTCAAAAATACACAACCTTACAAAATAAGTTAAAGAAAAGAAAAAGTGAATTTGGCAAAAGCGATATATTATTATCGGATATTAATAATAAGTTCTTAGAAAAATACTACGAAGTGTTTTCAGACTATCATATCAATACAACTTCAAAAGAATTATCCCAAATAAAAACCCTCTGTAAGTTTGCTTTGACCGAAAAGAAAGTAATTAATGACGAAATATTTAACTGGCAATTAGAAAGTGAAAGAACCCCCTTTATATTCTTTAATGAAGATGAAATTAAACTTATTGAGGAAAAAGACAATTTACCAGAATCTTTAGCTAATGCAAGAGATTGGTTATTGATTAGTCTTTATACAGGACAACGAGTTAGTGATTTTATGCGTTTTGACAAATCAATGGTTAAAAAGAAAAAAAATAAAAATGGCATTGAGGTATCTTTGGTAGAATTTACACAAGTAAAAACGAATGGTAAAAATGCTATAGCCTTACACCCTAAGGTTTTAAAAATATTGGAGAATAGAAATGGAGATTTCCCTAGACCAATAAGTAGTCAAAAATATAATGAATATATAAAAGATGTATGTAAGGAAGCAAATATTAATCAAAAGGTAAAGGGGAGTAAAATGAATCCTGATACATTACGAAAAGAATACGGAACCTACGAAAAATGGGAACTGGTCACAAGCCATATCGGCAGACGTTCTTTTGCTTCAAACAACTTCGGTAAAATTCCAACCGCATTATTAATGAAGGCGACTGGACATAAGGCAGAATCCGCATTTCTGGCATACATAAATAAATCTGAAAGAGAATCAGCACTTGAAATATCCGACTATTATTATTCAAATTAAAGCATTTTAAAGGCTCTATTTTTCAACAATAATAGAGTATCAACATCAATCAAATTAACTTTTAGAGCAGCAGAATGAGTGTGGAAAACAACAAAATTCTAAATAGAGTGCAGATATGGAAATGACACCTGAAAAAATACTGACAGAATGTAGCATGGTTTATCCATATACTGAAAAAAGGATTGAACACGCTAAAAAGCAAATGGATGAAGTAGAATTTGAATTTTACCTAAAGGAAGGTATAGATTTAAAGTTTTACACGCTAATTAATGAAATGATTATCTGCTTACAAAACGACAAACCAATGATTCAGCAAAGATTTGAAATGTCTGAGCAATTAAGGGGAATGACAGAATTTTACTTTGAAAAGTTGCCAAGCATAAATCCATTTGTGTCAATAAATGATTTTTGGAAAGGAACATCATTTGAGCTTGTAGGCAAAGAAAGCATATATATTAAACCTAAATATTTTACGAAAGAAATTGTCTTTAAGATAGTCGAAAGATTGACATCTGAAAATCACATTAAAAAAATAAAAAAAGATGAAGAACAGGACTGGTATCTTGTTGCTTTTGAATTTGCAAATGGTAATATTTATGAATCAAAAAAAATAGGTTCAATAAAAATCGCAAAAGATATTTTTCCTCAAATTATTGACAAAAAGCGCTTAGAAACACTTTCTACTTACATAAGACAAACAAAAAATGACAATGAGGATAAATACAAGAATATTTTCAAAAGGAATAACGCAAAAGAAGAGCTTCAAAGGGTTATAAACGATTGTATTGACAAAGGCATAAAAATACACCCATTATTTTTAAAAAGATATGATTTAATGATTTATGAAGATAGCCTTAAATAAAATCTAACAAAATTATTCTCTGTACAAAGATTGTATAGTACAGCACTATTGCTCAATAAAGCACAGCCTAATATTGCATTATCAATTAAATGTCAATATTATGCAAACCCAAAAAATCATACAGATACAAGACCTAAGCGCAGACCAACTTAAAGAAATGGTATCTGGTGCTGTCAAAAGCGAATTATCTTCATTCAGAGCTGAACTATCGCAGCAAAACGAAAAAGACAAACTACTATCTCCAGACGAAGTATGCGAACTACTAGGTATTTCTAAGGTCTCGGTCTGGGCGTGGACAAAAAGCGGAAAGTTAACAGCTTACGGTATTGGTGCAAAACGCTGGTATAAGGAGAAAGAGATTTTAAACCATTCTTTGAAACAGCAAAATAAATAAGGCTATGAGTATTGGCGCGAACAATCCAGACAGCCTTATAGTTGATTCTGAAAGTCCTAAAGATACTGAAAAGATTCTTTCACAGCTTTTGCAGAATGTCGAAACCGTGAATTTCAGAAAAATAGTATTTGGTAAAAATGCTGAAAACGAAAAACTGAAATTGGCGAAAAAACATTATTTGGTAATTGCTATTGAAGAACTCCTAAAACTTGCCAAGAAACACAATTGGCAACTTTGTAAAAGGAATGAAAATATTTACTTATACGATAGTGAATATTGGGTGCTTTTAGACAAAGAGGAATTTCAGTCATTCTTAGGCGAAGTGGCTTTAAAGATGGGTGTTAACCGCTATGACAGTAAGTTTCATAGGTTTAAAGAAGATTTATACAAGCAGTTTCTAGCCGATGCCTATCTTCCTTCCCCCGAAATAGAAAAAGATACAGTACTAGTAAATCTACCAAACGGAACATTAGAGATTTCTCCAAAAGGGGTTCGTTTGAGAGAACATAGAAGCAAGGATTTTCAAACATATTTATTACCCTTTCCTTATCAACCTAAAGCAATTGGTGTGCTGTGGCCAAAGTTCCTTAATGAAGTACTTCCAGACGTTACAAAACAAAAAGTTTTAGCCGAATATTTGGGGTATTTATTTATTAATTCTAGGGTTCTAAAACTCGAAAAAGTACTTATGCTATATGGCACAGGTGCGAATGGTAAATCCGTATTTTTTGAAGTATTAAATGCTCTGCTAGGAGAGGAAAATGTATCGAACTATTCCCTAGAATCTTTGACAAATCAAAACGGGTATTATCGTGCTATGATTGGCGGGAAACTGGTTAATTATGCATCGGAGTTGAGCAGTAAAATGGATACTACTTTATTCAAACAACTTGCTTCCTGTGAACCAATAGATGCTCGATTGCCTTATGGGAATCCCTTTAAATTGAAAGATTATGCCAAGTTGATTTTTAACGCAAATATACTTCCCGAAACTACCGAAAATACCCACGCATTTTTCCGCAGATTCTTAATTATCCATTTTGATAAAACTATTGAGGAATCGAAGCAGGACAAGGAACTTTCTAAGAAAATAATCGACACCGAATTACCTGCTGTCTTGAATTGGGTACTAGAAGGATTGAACAGATTATTGGAGCAAAAGAACTTCACAAAATCCGCATCAATCGATAGCGCCCTAAAAGCCTACAAAATACAATCGGATACAGTTCAATTATTCATAAAAGAGAGTTGTTATATTACAAGTTTCGATAATTATGAATTAATTAAAGATTTATACAGTCAATACCGATCCTACTGTATCGAGGACGGCTATTACGCTGTCAATAAAAGTGAGTTTAAAAAGAGATTGAGCAGCAGTGGTGTGGAGGTCAAGAGAATTACCGCAGGAAACATAGCATACCTCGTAAAGCGTTGAAAACATTAAATAATCCAAATATTAAAAATTGAAATAAATGGCAAAACAAGTAAAATTTATAGAAGCGAATTACTTAGATGAATTAGAGAATAAGGTAAATCCTTTGCTGAATGTCGGTTGGAAAGTTGAAGGGAATTTGCTTGCTCAAAATGATGCTTTTTACATCACCCTATCATTGGAATTATAGTTCATATCAATTCAAAAGAGTTAAACAGAGGATTTGTTATTTTTTAGAAATAACAAATTTGACAACAAGCGCCAAATCCGTGTCAAGTTCCCATACATAGGCGTACGCAACACATTGCGGTATAGATAATTTCGGTTCACAGTAACTAAAAATTTAATCGACTATGTAGATACAATGAGAGCCTTAGCCTCTCACGAACGCAAATAAGTAATGAAACAGCAAAACGATAGCCAAAGGACGCCGTAGCGCAACGATAAATATAAAGACGTCAATTAATACTATAAACGCTATAAAAAGCCTTAGACCTAATAAAAATAAACACCAACGAACTTCAAATTTTACCACTATGGAAACGAACAGAAATCACAAAAGAGAATGGTCGGTTTATGACCAAGCGCAAAATCAGTTCTACAATATGGTCTGCACCTCAATTTTAGACGACCAGCATTTAGAGGACATCCCCTCAAAAGGATTCAGCTACGAAGAAGCGGAACGGTTTATTGTGCATTGCGATAATAAAAAATCCTGCAAAATCGTGAACATCAAACAGCCTTTGTATTTATTGAATTTTGAACTTATGGTTTACCGTAAAGAGCAGGCAAGCATCGAAGCAAAGGAGAATATGAGATATGTTAACAACGCTCAACATATCCAAGCAGAAAACAACGCTAAAAGCAAGAATAAACAGCGATACTTTACAGATTTAGGAGAACATCGAGCAAAGAGCCTGAAACCTATGGATGGTGTACAAGCGATAGCACTTGAGGAGCGTAAACCAAAAATGGAAGATTACGATTTGACTTCCAATGATTTTAACAGCAAAGAAAAAAACCAATTGTTAAGCTATTACGGAGTATCTGTATAGCAGCAATTAAAGGCACTAATTGTCGTCATCGATTAGTATTTGGATTTTGGGTAAGAGCGGCTATTCACGTAGCCGCTTTTGTTTGTAAATAAAAAGATGTAATATCATATATGACATTTTATATCATATATAATAATATATATACATTTTTGGTGTATTAATATTGTATTTAAATAAATTATAACCATATTTACACTTAATAAAATTTTATTTGTTGGATAATTGGAACCTACATATTAAACGATTATTAAAAGCAGAAATGGTCAAGCGTGGAGTTGATAACCAACAACTTGTTGATAGACTTAATAGTCTTGGAATAACTATCACAAAAGCAGGGCTAGCAAATAAAATTAGCAGAGGTTCGTTTACGGCTGCATTCTTCAATCAATGTCTTTACGTGTTAGGTTGTGATTCTTTAGAAATTAACGCACCACGAGATTTTGTAGCTGATGAAATCGAAACCAGAAAACGAATAAAGAATAAAAAATAATTTTGGATATATGAAAAATCTATTTTGTGATTCTAAGGATTTGAAAAACGAAGCTGATGTCGAAGCTCTTTTTGTAGAAAGGTTATTAAACTTTTTTTCTTATCCTGATGACAGGATAAAAAGAAAAAAGTCTCTGGATGAAATAGTTATCGGAAGGGGCTCGAAAAAGGAAAAATACAAACCTGATTATGTTTTAACGGACTCTGCTGGAGACCCAATTATTGTAATTGATGCTAAGTCACCAACGGAAAAAATTGAAGATTATCATTATCAAGTGAGTTCTTATGCCTTAAGTCTAAATCAAAAATTTAAAGACAAAAATCCAATAATTTATGTCGTCTTAACAAACGGTCATTACTTATCAGTTTATCCCTGGGATAGCAATGAGCTAGAAAGCTTTTTGAGATTTGAAGATTTTAAACCACATAATGAAAGTTTTATAGAATTACGATCAAAACTTTCATATTCTGCTTTTGAACATGCAAAAGCAACTAAAGGTGTTTTTAAACACGAAAGACCAACTTTACGAGTATTGCTAAAAGCATTTAACGAATGTCATGACCTAATATGGAAAAAAGAGAAAATAAGTCCAACAGATGCTTTTTACGAGTTTTCAAAAATTATGTTCATTAAAATTCGAGAAGATAATAATATTCATCAAAAGTTTCAATCGGGTAAAACATTAGATAAAAATGATTTTATTTTTTCAACTCATTGGTTAGATGCGAGATATGGCGATAAAATAGTTCATCCATTTGACAAAATTTTATTCCAACAAATACAAGAAGACTTAGAAGAACAAATACAAAAAAATAAGAAAAAACGTGTTTTTGAACAAGGAGAGGGTCTAAATCTGAAAGCCTCAACGGTGTACGAAGTTGTGAAAAAATTAGAACATTATGATTTATATGGGATTGATGAAGATTTGAACGGGAGAATGTTTGAAACATTTTTAAATGCTACAGTTCGAGGGAAGGGTTTAGGTCAATTTTTTACTCCACGTGGAGTAGTGCACTATATGGTTGAAACGACACCACTTCATATTAAGGTAGATAAACGGAATAAAATCGAAGATAACATACCTTATGTTTTTGATGGTTGTTGTGGAAGTGGTGGGTTTCTTATTGATGCAATGGCTCAATTTATTCGTGATATAAACAACAAAACTAACCTAACTGATACTGAAAAAGAAGAGTATTTAGAGGAGGTTAAAAGCAACCACCTTTATGGAATTGATGCCAATGCCAAAATCGCAAGAATTGCAAGATTGAATATGTATTTACATGGAGATGGAGGTAGTAAAATATATAAAGCTGACGCATTAGATAAACTGATAAAAGCAGAAGCTGGTATTAGCAAGGAAGATGAAAATGGTTTAAATGAATTAAGGGATTTAATTAATGAAAAGAATTTAAGGTTTGATGTCATATTGTCAAACCCTCCCTTTAGTATGAGATATAAGGCCTCAGATAAGAATGAAAAGGTGGTGCTAGAGCAGTATAATAAAATTAACAGGATAGGCACTAAAATGTCTAATTCTGAAAAATCAAATGTATTGTTTTTAGAGAGATATTATGATTTATTAAAAGATGGCACTGGCGAACTCTCTACAGTAATTGATGATACAGTTTTAAATGGAATTAAAAGCCAAAGATATAGAGACTTCATATTAGAAAATTTTATAATTATTCAAATTGTTTCTTTACCATTTAATACATTTTTTGGAGCAGAAGCGAACATTAAGACATCTATTGTTCATTTAAGAAAGAAAAAGCCGAATGAAAAACAAGGTCATATATTTATGGCAATCGCAAACAATGTTGGTCACGACGATCATAAAAAACCCACTCCCGAAAGGAACAATTTGCGTGAAATCATTAGGTACTTTGATCATTGGCAAAGTGGTGAAAAAATAGAAGACTTGATTATAAATAATCAAGTTGCAGAAGATTCGTTAGGATGCCCTATGCAAGTGTTTGTTGTCCCACCAGAAAATTTAGATGAAACTAGATTAGATGCATTTTATTATTCACCAGAATTGAGAAACGCACAAACTAGATTAAATGAACTTAAAGATTTAGGCAAGGTTGAACTTTATAAAGGATCTAATTTTAAAATTATAGACGATATAAAGAAAAAAGATGAAAAGTTATTTGTAGGAAATACCTATAAATATTTTGAAATCGGTGATGTTACTATAGATGGAACAATAGTGAAGTTTAGAGAAGAAAACTTTGGTGATCTTCCCACTAGAGCCAGACTTCAAGTAAAAAAAGGTGATGTTGTATTTGCTAAAAATAATAGTAGTCGTGGGACAACGGTTATTATACCAGATAATTTTGATGAACAACTAGTTACCACTGGCTTTATAGGTTTGAGGCCAAAAAATGAAGAAGAAAAATACTTATTGTGGGGTATATTAGAATCAGAATTTTTCAGAATGCAAATTTATTATTTAGCTATTACGGCATCACAGCCAGAAATACGAGATTCGATTTTTAAGGAGCAAATTTTGATACCATTTCCTGTGAATAAAAAAGAAAAAAATAAAATTGTAGAAAGTGCTAAATTAGCAGAAAGTGCGAGATTCAATTTAAGCAAGGCTGTTTCAGAATCATCTGACACCATAACTAAATTGTTTTCTTAAATTAAATATAAATTTAAAACTAAGTATGATCTAATTTGAATTAAAACATAACGGCGAACTTATTCTTGTTAGCAGAATCGACCAAATTATTATATACACAAAGAATAAGGACTGCACACGTAAAGGCGTGGGCATCCTTATTTTGTGTATGCGTTCTTGGTCGAACGTTGCTAACGGATAAGTGTTGTTCCACGCTGTTTTATTTAATAACACCCATTTCGGAACAAGTGGAGAAATATTATATAAAATGAAAAGATTATTATTAACCGTTGTTTTAATCTCCTTTATTTCTTGTGGAAGTAATGAGTATAAAATCTTAGATGAAGATGTGAACGCTAACATTTCAAGGATACAGGTTAGAACTAAGAGCATATTACCTAAAAATGAAATTCGAGAAATTGCGTTGAATATTAGAGAGGATAGAGAAAGTTACGACAAAGTGTGGATTACTTTTTTTGTGCCTGAACAGCTTCCAGATAAAGATGGAAATGGTGCTTGGGCTTCAGCAAGTTTTACTCCTAATTTAGAAATCATGATTTTAGAATAATTAATCTTAAATGTAAAATATGCAGCCTATGAAGGGAAAAAACAATCTTTTTTTACAACAAATAAAAAACCTGCTGCTCAATAAAATTCGATTTCTTAAAAAGTGAAGAATTGAAGCTAAATATTATTTACCATACAGAAGCCGTACAAATAAAAAAGCGCAATTACTGAAAATCAGATAATTGCGCCTTTTAAAAGTACTGAAGACGGGACTTGAACCCGTACGGGCATTTCTGCCCACTGGATTTTAAGTCCAGCGTGTCTACCAATTCCACCACTTCAGCATTGGTATATGTGTACTGAGCGAAAAACGGGATTCGAACCCGCGACCTCCACCTTGGCAAGGTGGCGCTCTACCAACTGAGCTATTTTCGCGAGATGTAAAGAACGGCGCTTACTTAACTAAGCGGATGCAAATTTAAAATTTTTAGCGCAATCCCAAAGATTTTTTATAACTATTTTCATTAAAATTTTAACTCTCTAATATTAGCTACGTTAGCGTTTTAAAAATAGTTAATGTTTTTTAATTTTTACAGTAGCATTTCTCTGTAACATGCGCTTTATCTCATTAAGCTTCATTAAAGCTTCTACAGGTGTAAGTGTATCAATATCAATATCGAGTATTTCGTCTCTTAATTCTACTAGCAAAGGATCGTCAAGTTTAAAGAAACTAAGCTGCATCTCTTCTTTAGAAATTGCCTTCATTTCTTCTGTTAATTCTTCAGATGAATGTGATTTCTCTAACCGCTTTAAAATTTTATTTGCTCTGTGTAAAACGGCTTGTGGCATACCTGCCATTTTTGCTACATGAATACCAAAGCTATGTTGAGATCCTCCCGGAACCAACTTCCGAAGAAACAATACATCGTCTTTTAATTCTTTTACCGAAACATTATAATTCTTTATTCTAGAGAAAGTTTCAGTCATTTCATTAATCTCATGATAATGGGTAGCAAATAAAGTTTTTGCTTTTGATGGATGCTCATGCAAATATTCACTAATTGCCCAAGCAATAGAAATACCATCATACGTACTTGTACCCCGTCCTATTTCATCCAGCAAGACTAAACTTCTTTCAGATATATTATTTAAAATACTTGCAGTCTCATTCATTTCTACCATAAAAGTAGATTCTCCCATAGAGATATTATCACTAGCTCCTACTCGTGTAAATATTTTATCTACAACGCCCAACCTAACTGCTTTTGCTGGCACAAAACTTCCCATTTGAGCTAATAAAACAATAAGGGCTGTTTGTCTTAAAATTGCAGATTTACCACTCATATTAGGACCCGTAATCATAATAATTTGTTGATTCTCTCTATCTAAAAAAACATCGTTTGCTATATAGGGATTATCTGGAGGCAATTGCCTTTCTATTACAGGGTGACGACCTTCTTTAATATCTAACTCAAAAGTATCGTCAAATAAAGGGCGAGTATATCCACTTGTTTTTGCTTGTGTAGCAAAAGAACATAAACAGTCTAACTCTGCAATTAAAACTGCATTTTGTTGCACTGAACCAATAAATTGAATTGTCCACGCTACCAATTTTGCAAAAATTTCTTGCTCAAGCACCGAAATTTTTTCTTCGGCACCCAAAATTTTTGTTTCATATTCCTTTAACTCCTCTGTAATATAGCGCTCAGCATTTACTAATGTCTGCTTTCTAATCCATTCTTGAGGAACTTTATCTTTATGCGTATTTCTAACTTCAATGTAATATCCAAAAACATTGTTTGAAGCTATTTTTAAAGAAGTAATTCCTGTACGTTCTGTTTCTCGCTGCAACATTTTGTCGAGGTATTCTTTACCACCAGCTGAAATGTTTCGCAAGTCATCCAACTCTTCATTAAAACCTTTTGAAATAGTATTTCCTTTTAAAATATTGACAGGCGCATCCTCATTTAATGTTTCTTTAATTTTAGCACGCAACAACTCACAATCTTGCAGCTGTTCTCCAATACATTGTATAGCTTCATTTTTAGCTTGTGTAGCTTGTGCTTTAATAGGAATAATTGCTTCTAACGAATTTTTAAGCTGAATAAGTTCTCTAGGATTTACTTTACCTGTAGCAACCTTAGAAATAAGTCTTTCTAAATCTCCAATACGTTTAATATTCTGTTGAATTTTATCTAAAACAGGTGTATTTACTAATAAATAACTTACAACTTCATGACGTCGTGTTATTTTCTCAACATTCTTTAAGGGAAGTGCCAACCAACGTTTCAACATCCTACCGCCCATTGGAGAAATTGTTTTATCAATTACATCCAGTAAGGTTACTGCATTTTGTTTATTTGTATGATACAATTCTAAATTACGAATTGTAAATCGATCCATCCACACATATTCATCTTCAGCAATTCTAGAAACCCTTGTTATGTGTTGCAATTTATTATGTTGGGTTTCTCCTAAATAATGTAAAGCCGCTCCAGAAGCAATAATACCACCTTCCAAGTGATCAATACCGAACCCTTTTAAATTTTTTGTATTAAAATGTTTATTTAAAGTTTCGGTGGCATAATCATTTTGAAACACCCAGTCTTCAAGGTGAAAAACATGGAAATTATCCCCAAATGTTTCAGAAAAAAGTTTCCTCTTTTGTTTGCTGAAAAGTACTTCTGAAGGTTTAAAATTTTGAAGCAGCTTATCAATATATTCTGCAGATCCTTCTGAAGATAAAAATTCGCCTGTTGAAACATCTAAAAACGAAACACCAATAGATTTGTTGTGAAAATGTACAGCAGCCAGAAAATTATTGGATTTAGATTGTAATATATCATCATTTAAAGCAACACCTGGAGTAACTAATTCTGTAACACCACGTTTTACAATGGTTTTAGTCATTTTAGGATCCTCTAATTGGTCACAAATAGCAACGCGGCATCCTGCCATCACTAATTTTGGCAAATACGTATTTAAAGAGTGGTGTGGAAATCCTGCTAATTCTACATGATCTCCTCCATTATTTCGCGCAGTAAGTGTAATGTTTAAAATCCCCGCAGCCCTCACCGCATCCTCACCAAAAGTCTCATAAAAATCTCCTACTCTAAATAACAATAAGGCATCTGGATATTTTGCCTTTATGGTATTATATTGTTTCATTAAAGGGGTTACTTTCTTCGCCATTTTCTTTTTATACTGAACTAGTAAAAGTAAAAATTCTCTATTGTTTTTTGTAACACATTTAAAGCGAGTTATTCCGTTTTATCAACAATTTTAAGTAGAAAATTAGCTATTTGACCTCTTAGATTTTACCTTTACATCTTTAAAATTTCTATGAAATACCGAAAATTAAAAAATAGCGAGTTAGATCGAATCAATCCAGAAACCTTTAAAGCTACAGATAAAACTCCTCTTATTATTATTCTGGACAATGTGAGAAGTTTAAATAACATAGGATCTGTTTTTCGTACAGCCGATGCTTTTTTAATTAAAAAAATATACCTGTGCGGTATAACAGCGCAACCTCCCCATAAAGATATCCAGAAAACGGCTTTGGGCGCTACAGATAGTGTTGCTTGGGAATATGCAGAAAACACAATTGATGTAATAGAAAAACTAAAAAAAGATGGTGTTTTTATTGCCTCTATTGAGCAGGCAGAACTAGCTGTCTCGCTTCAGGATTTTTCTGTACAAAAAGATATGACGTATGCTATTGTTTTTGGTAATGAAGTAAAAGGAGTGAAACAAAATATAGTGTCAGCAAGCGATGTAGTTATTGAAATTCCACAATATGGGACCAAACATTCTTTAAATATTTCGGTAAGCGTGGGTGTTGTAACCTGGGATTTATTCAGTAAAATAAAAAAACTATAATTACTTTAAAATCTCCTTTAGGATAAAAAGATATTCTTTACGGTTTTTTACAAAATCCATTTCAGAAATATCAATAATTTTTATATTCTCGTTGTGTTGGGTTTTTATAAATTCTAAATATCCTTCGTTAATCTTTTGTAAGTAATCTGCTTCTATTGTTTGCTCATACGCACGTCCCCTCTTTTTAATATTTTTTAACAACCGTTCTGTATTTTGGTACAAATAAACATACACATCTGGTTTTGGGAGTTCCTTATGCATTAAATGAAATAACTTTTTATACAATGCATATTCTTCTTCTTGCAAAGTGACTTTTGCGAAAATTAGTGATTTATATGCATCATAATCTGCAATAATACAATCTTTAAATAAATCGAATTGCGTAATATCATCTATCAATTGTTGATATCGATCTGCCAAAAAAGACATCTCTAATGGGAAGGCATATCGTTGTCTATTTTTGTAAAATTTAGGTAAGAAAGGATTGTCTTTAAAGCGTTCTAAAATTAATTTTGCATTAAAATCAGAACCCAACAAACTTGCCAAACTTGTTTTACCAGCACCAATATTTCCCTCAATAGCAATGTAATTAAACTTTGAAATATCGTATTCATTACGAGGGTTTACAAGCCATTTAGATAATTTTATAATCTCACTTTTGTCGTTTGTTTCAGCCAGTAATTTTATTATGTTTTTTTGAAGCTTTGGATGAACTAATTTAGAGTTAACCTCAGCCAATGGCTGTAATACAAATTTCCTATTTTGAATTTCAGGATGTGGTATCACTAGAGATTGAGAACTCTCTTGAATGTCATCTATAAATAAAATGTCAATATCTATAGGTCTGGATGTATATTCTCCTGTAGTAAGACGTTCTCGTCCCATCCTCTTCTCTATAGCTAGAATAGTCTTTAATATATTTTTAGGGGAGAGTCTGCTTTTTACTAAAATAACACAATTTAAAAAATCGTCTCCTTCAAAACCAATAGCCGGGGTTTGATAAATTGATGAAATTTTTTCTACAGAGCCTACTTCTTCAAAAATTGCATTGGTTGCATTTTGTAAATAAATAAACTTATTACCTTGGTTACTTCCAAGCGATATATATATGTTCTGTAATGGTTTAATAAGTTGCTAATTTTAACATTTAGCACGAAATTAACGAAAAGAAAAATACTTACTATTAACTTTGTTTGTATAAAAATACTTTGTGACAGCACTCACATTAAAAGACAGATTGGTGGCGCAACGCATCTATCTCATTTTAGGTGGGTTATTTATTGCATCGTTAGTAGTTTCTAATTTAATTTTTCAGAAATTTTTTTTCTGGGATTTTTTCGGAATTTATACTTTCGAGATTTCTGTTGGTATTTTACCTTACCCAATCACTTTTCTTATTACAGACATTATTAGTGAAGTATATGGTAAGAAAAAAGCCAATGAGGTTGTAACAGCAGGAATTTTTGCTTCGTTCTTTTCTTTATTAATTGTATTTATTGCTAATGAAGTGCCAGCAACCTCTTGGAGTCCAATAGACGATTCACTTTTTACAAAAGTTTTTGGAGCAACTGCAATAGCTGTTCTAGCATCTATGATAGCATACTTATTGGCCCAGTATATAGATATACAAATTTTCCATTTTTGGAAAACAACCACCAAAGGAAAACACCTATGGCTTCGCAATAATTTTTCTACATTTTTATCACAATTTGTAGATACATCTGCGGTCTTATTATTGCTATGTAGTTTTGAAAAAATTGATTGGGTTCTTTTTGGCCCCTTGCTTTTAAGTGGGTTTTTATTTAAAGTAATAATTGCTGCATTAGACACACCTTTTTTATATGCCGCTGTATTTTTATTTAGAAAGAAATTTGGTTTAAAAATTGGTGAAGAAATTGTTTTAATACCAAAAGAATAAAACTCTATTAAGAAAAATAGAAAATATACTTAGTTTAAAAACTTAGAATAAAATAAATGAAAAAGATTTTAAAAATTATAGGAATATTTTTTGGTGTAATACTTTTAGTATTGGCCTTATCACCCATTTTCTTTAAAGGAACTTTAGAGAAGTTGGTTAAAAAAACAATTGATAGTAATATAAATGCTACTGTCGCATGGGGTGATTTTGATTTAAGCTTGTTTAGAAGCTTCCCTAATGCTGCATTAACTATTAAAGATTTTAGTGTAATTAATAAAGCTCCATTTGAAGGTGACACACTAGCTAGTGGTAAATTATTAAAACTTGACATGGGTATTATGCAACTTTTTAAAAGTGGTAATGAACCTATTAAAGTAGATGCGTTAATGCTAGACGAAGCATTTTTAAACATTAATGTAGACTCCTTAGGTAATACAAATTATGATATTGCTATAAAAAAAGATGCTCCTCTTACAGACAATAATGAAAGTAATGACGGGTTTACATTCGATTTAAAAAAATACGAACTAATAGATTCTCGCATAAATTATCTCGATCAAAAAACACAAACCTTTTTAATGCTTGAAAATGTAAATCACGAAGGAAAAGGTGATTTATCACTTGCATTATCTCAACTAGAAACTCAAACTACAGGCTTAGTATCACTCCGTATTGAAGATGTTGAATATTTAAGTAAAAACAATGTTGCTCTAGATGCCGTATTTCAAATAGATTTAGAAAACCAGAAATATACATTTTTAGAAAACGAAGCAAAAATTAATGAACTTCCCTTAACTTTTGATGGATTCGTAAAGATAAATGAAGATAACAATGAAGTAGATCTAACGTTTAAAACACCTTCTTCAGACTTTAAAAATTTCTTAGCTGTAATCCCAAAAACATATGTAAAAGAGTTGGACGGAGTAACAACCACAGGAAATTTTATTGTAGATGGAATGATAAAAGGGATTGTAGATGAAGAGCACATTCCAACTATGGATATTAAAATAGAAAGTGATAATGCTTCTTTTAAATATCCAGACTTACCAAAAGCTGTAAATAATATTTCTATTGATGCACGTTTAAAAAATGAAACAGGGCTTTTAAAAGATACCTATCTTACTATTGGAGGTCTCACCTTTAAAATTGACGACGAAATATTTACTGCAAGCGGAAGTATTAAAAATTTAACCGAAAACGCATTGGTTAATCTAGCTCTTAAAGGAACAATTAATCTTGCAAATATAGAGAAGGTATTACCTGTAGAAATGGAACAAGAACTTACTGGTGTTTTTAAAGCAGACGTCACTACCAACTTTGATATGCAATCTGTAGAAAAAGAACAATATCAAAATATCAATACTAATGGTACTGCAAGTTTAACCGGTTTTAAATATAAAGACGATGCATTTAAGAATGAAATTTTAATTTCTAATGCAGATATTGCAATGACACCAGGTAACAACATTAAATTAAATCAACTTAATGCAACCTCTGGCCAAACAGACATAAAAGCTTCAGGGAGTATACAAAATCTTATCCCTTGGATTATGTCCAAACAGGATTTAAAAGGTCGTTTTGCCATACAATCAAATACATTTAATGTAAATGATTTTATGACTTCGGAAGAAAAAACTTCAGAAGCAACAAATAAAAATTCAAATACGACATCAAAAGCTGCAACAGGTTCAGGTAAAATTCCAGATTTTTTAGATGCAGTTTTAGATTTTTCAGCAAACAAAGTAATTTATGATAATATTGAACTTACTTCTGTTAAAGGAACTGCTACTATCAAAGATGCTACAGCTAATTTAACAAATGTTACGTCAAATATTTTTGGTGGAGATATTGCATTATCTGGGAATGTTTCAACAAAAAATACAGTACCAACATTTGCAATGAACCTTGATTTAAGCAAAATAGACATCGACCAATCTTTTGAGAAACTTGATTTATTAAAGTTTTTAGCCCCTATAGCCAAAGCACTTCAAGGAAATATTAATACAAAGTTTGAGTTAAGAGGTGAATTAGATGAAAATTTTTCTCCAAAATTAACCACGCTAGCTGGAAGTGCATTAGCACAAATAATTACTGCTGAAGTAAATCCAGAACAAACTCCTCTATTATCTAAATTAGGTGAAAAAATCTCTTTTTTAAATTTAGATAAATTAAGCTTACGTGATGTAAGTACCGTTCTTACTTTTAATAATGGTGCCATAGAGGTAAAACCTTTTGACTTCAACATAAAAGGAATAAAAGTTACAGCTGGAGGAAAACATGGCCTAGACAAAACCATTGATTATAATGTTACAATGGATGTTCCAGCTAAGTACTTAGGAAGTGATGTTACAAAATTGCTTGCAAAATTAGATCCCAAAGACGCGAATGAAATGACCGTAGGTCTACCAATTGGTCTTAGAGGAACATTTACAAATCCTCAAATTTCATTAAATACAGAAGCTGCAGTAAGCTCATTAACCCAAAAGCTTATTGAAAAACAAAAACAAGAATTACTGGATAAAGGAACCAATATTTTAGGCGATTTAATTGGTGGAACTAATAAACCAAATGATTCTACGAGCACTAACACTGGCAACACTAATACACAACAACAAAACACCACGCAAGTTGTAAAAGACATCCTAGGTGGTATATTTGGTAATAAAAAGAAAAAACAAGATACTCTTAAAAGTGGGGGTAATTAAAGATTAATTTACCGTAATACTTACAACATAACCTTCACTTCCACGAATATTAAAAACAGTGTCGTCTTCAAAAATAAGATATTGACCTTTAATTCCTTTTAAAACTCCTTCATAAAAAGGTGTTTTTTCTAGATTAAGACTTTGGGGTTTTTTAGGATATTGTAAAACTGGAAACTCTAAATTTGTCTCTTTGTTATTGTCCATAAAATATGGTAATGCCTCTTTGGGCACAAATTCTTTTAATTTTGCTCGCCACTCTTCAAGATTCTCATCCTTAATTTCATTTTTTAACATAGTGCGCCAATTGGTCTTGTCTCCTATATGATCTTTTAAAGCCAACTCGGTAATTCCCGCAAGATATCTATTAGGAACTTCAACAATTTCTATAGCTTCGTGAGCTCCTTGATCAATCCACCTAGTAGGAACTTGACTTTTACGAGTTACTCCAACCTTTATATTGCTACTATTAGCCAAATAAACAACATGAGGTTGCAATTGTACTCTTTTTTCATACTCCAAATCACGATCTTCTTTATCTAGGTGTGCTGTACTCAATTCTGGCCTTATAACCCATTCTGCTGCTTGTGGCAGCTTATAAAAACAATCATAACAAAACCCTTGACGGTATATTTTCTTTTCTAAAGTGCAATTAAGGCACTGGTATTTTAAAAAATTTATAGCGATTTTTTTTTCAAGTAACTGGTTGACATTCAGGAAATCGTTTTCAAAAATCAAATAATATTGTATAGGTGAACCGTTTTCCGTCTGCATTTTTGTTAGTACTCCTTCGTAATTCATAAGCAGAAAAATGTTATTTTTATTGCATAAAGATAGGTCAAAATATGCCAATCCCCATTGTAAATTCAATTGCCTCGTGGTTTCTAAAAAAGCGATTTCATCAAATTGAGCTATTTTTAAAATACCCTATTGAAGTACAAGAAGAACTTCTTCATAGCTTACTATTAAAAGCAAAAAATACTGAAATTGGAAAAGAACACGGTTTTGAAAGTATCCATACATATAGAGAATTTGCCAATCGTGTACCCTTAAGTTCTTACGAAGAGTCTAGTGAACGTATTGAAAGAGCCAGAAAAGGAGAAAGTAATATTTTCTGGCCTACGCCTATTAAATGGTTTGCTAAATCAAGTGGAACTACAAATGCTAAGAGTAAATTTATCCCTGTAAGTAGTGAATCGCTTGAAAATTGTCATTATGCTGCTAGTAAAGATTTACTATGTATGTATCTTAATAACAACCCAGAATCTCAGTTATTTTTAGGTAAAAGTTTACGATTGGGTGGCAGTAAAGAGTTATATCAAGAAAATGGGACTGTTTTTGGTGATTTATCTGCCATTTTAATAGACAACATGCCTTTTTGGGCAGAATTTAGTAGTACCCCTAGCAATGAAGTTTCATTAATGGGAGATTGGGAAACAAAAATGCAAGCCATTGTTAATGAAACTATTTGGGAGAATGTAACAAGTCTTGCTGGTGTTCCTTCCTGGATGTTAGTATTACTAAATAATGTGATTGAAACAACTGGAAAAAAGAATCTATTTGACATTTGGCCTAATCTTGAAGTATATTTTCATGGTGGAGTAAACTTTGATCCCTACGTAGAGCAGTATAAAAGGATACTTCCACGAAATAACTTTAGGTATTATGAAATTTATAATGCTTCAGAAGGATTTTTTGCAATTCAAGATCGTAATGATAATAAAGAGCTTTTATTAATGCTTGATTATGGTATTTTTTACGAGTTTATTCCTATGGAAACGTATGGATCTTCCGAAGAAAAAGTGATTCCGTTAAGTGAAGTAGAAGAGGGAAAAAATTATGCTATCATTATTACGACAAATGCAGGATTATGGCGTTATAAAATTGGTGATACCGTTAGATTTACATCTATAAAACCATATAGAATTAAAGTAACTGGTAGAACAAAACATCATATTAATGTGTTTGGAGAAGAATTAATTATAGAGAATGCTGAGTCTGCCTTAAAAAAAGCATCTTCATTAACGCGAAGCGAGATTGTAGATTATACAGCAGCCCCTATATTTATGGATGGCAAAGAGAAAGGAGCTCACGAATGGATAATTGAATTTAAAAACCCTCCAGAGGACTATAATACTTTCTCACAAATACTTGATAAAGCTTTACAAGAAGTAAATAGTGATTATGAAGCAAAGCGTTTTAACAATACTACATTAAAACCACCAAAAATACATTTTGCTAGGGAGCGACTGTTTTATGATTGGTTAAAAAAGAATGATAAATTAGGTGGTCAGCATAAAATACCAAGACTTTCTAATACCCGAAACTATCTAGAAGAATTATTAATTTTAAATAAATGAGAAATGAAAAATATTAAAGTTCATGATACGGCTTTTATTATTGCTCATTATAGATCTCAATTTGAATTATTAAGTAAAGACCCATATGCAAAGCTATGGTTACGCCCTCGCTTAAAGAAGTTTGCAGATAGTTTTGCCGAACATGTTTCTTATCATGATGAAATGCTTCATTGTATGCGTAATCGTCACTTTCATGATGCCTTACAAGAGATATCGCAACAAAGTGATGACTTTCTTTTTATAAATATTGGCGCAGGGTTTAGTATGTATCCTTATACACTTTCAGAAAAAGTAACTACTATAGAAATAGACTTACCAGAAATTATAGCCTATAAAGATTTACACACCAAAAAATTTACTACCCAAAATAAATTACCAAAAAGGGCTGTAATTCATAAAACTGTTGATATAACAGATATAGAACAACTTAAAAATTTTAAAAGTGTTTTAAAAAAATATTCAGAAAAGAAAAAAGTAATATTAATTGAAGGTGTTTTCTTTTTTCTGAAAAAAGATGAAATTAAAAATTTACTCTCATTTTGTAAAAGTATTCAAAAAGAAGGTGACATTTTATTTTGTGTTTCATTTGATGAAGAAATTTTAAAAACCTTAGTTTTTAAAAGACTAACTTCATACTTTTCACTACATCTTAAAAGCAAAGGAAATCCATATACAGTGCTTCCACATTCTTTTTATGAAACACTTAATGGATATAAATTAATTGATAAAAATAGTACACTTAGTCTAGGCAAAAAATTAAACGCTATAGATGAAAGCTTAAAAGAGGAGGATGTTTTAAACGAATATCTTTATACACTTGAAAGACTATAATGCTCTCTATTTAAATATTTCATATATATCATCTGGTAATACCCCTATAATTTTCGACTTTTTTAGTATTTCAACGAATATTCAAACCACTTAACTAAAAGTTTTGGTAGTACTTTTCTTACGCTATACTTTTGAAATATAATTGGGGCAAAATGAAGAAAATTGTATACATAGTAGCAATATTGGGGTATTGTATTACTATAACATCGTGTGGAAGTTCACATTCACTTAATAAAAGTGAAAATGAGTTAATAGTATATACTTTAAAAAATAAACAGGAACTTTTAGAGCAAAAAATTTTGCCTGTAAAAGCTAAGATTATTATAGTCCAACCTTAAAAGGTTTAAACTGTATTGTATTAAAAAAAAGCCCAAAGCAGTTAACTGTTTTGGGCTTTTTACTATGATAGTTTTTATTTAAGAAACGGCTTTCAACTTTTTTATAGTTGATTTATTAAGCTTTTCTTCTGCATACTCTTTAGTAACATGCAATGTTTTATCATCTGTACCAGGCAATTCAAACATAGCATCTGTAAGAACAGCTTCACATAAAGAACGCAAACCTCTTGCTCCTAATTTATACTCGATAGCTTGATCTACAATAAAATCTAATGCTTCTTCTGTGATAACTAAATCTATATTATCCATTTCAAACAACTTTTTATATTGCTTGATAATAGCGTTTTTAGGTTCAGTAAGTATTGCTCTTAAAGTCCCTTTATCTAAAGGATTCATATAAGTAAGTACAGGTAGTCGTCCAATAATTTCTGGTATTAGGCCAAAATCTTTTAAGTCTTTTGGTATAATATAACGTAATAAATTATCTCTTTCTAGTGTGTCTTCTTTTTTTGATGCACTAAACCCAACAGCTTGCATATTAAGACGCTTTGAAATGTTTCTTTCAATACCATCAAAAGCTCCACCAGCAATAAAAAGAATGTTTTCTGTATTTACCTCAATAAATTTTTGATCTGGATGCTTTCGCCCTCCTTTAGGTGGAACATTTACCACAGTCCCTTCTAAAAGCTTTAAAAGTGCTTGCTGTACACCTTCTCCACTTACATCTCTAGTAATTGAAGGATTATCACTTTTACGAGCTATTTTATCGATTTCATCAATAAATACAATTCCGTTTTGGGCTTTCTCAAGATTGTAATCTGCAGCTTGTAATAAACGAGTTAAAATACTTTCTACATCTTCCCCAACATACCCTGCCTCAGTTAGTACAGTCGCATCTACAATAGCTAATGGTACATTAAGCATTCTAGCAATAGTTTTTGCTACTAATGTTTTACCGGTTCCTGTTTGACCTACAATAATGATATTACTTTTTTGAATCTCTATATCATCATCTGTTTTAGGTTGCAGTAATCTTTTATAATGATTGTAAACTGCAACAGACATTACTTTCTTTGTATGATCCTGACCTATTACATAATCGTCCAAAAACTCTTTAATTGTTTTTGGCTTTTTAAGCATTAAATCTTTAGAAATTTCACTGTTTGAAGAATGTAATGCTTCCTCTACTACAATACCATGTGCTTGTTCTATACAACGGTCACATATATGCGCATCCAATCCTGCAATAAGCAAATTGGTTTCTGCCTTTTTACGACCACAAAACGAACATTCTAATTCTTCTTTCGACATTTTTATCTTTTCTTAAACTTTTATTTAAAATGAAAATTAATCTAGATTATCCTCTAGATAAAATTTCATCAATCATACCATATTCTAGAGCTTTGTCTGCTTTCATCCAATAATCTCGATCGCTATCTTCATAGACTTTCTCGTACGTCTGGCCACTATGATTTGCAATAATGGTATACAGTTCTTGCTTTAAAGTAATAATCTCTTTTGCTGTTATTTCTATATCACTTGCTTGTCCTTGTGCTCCCCCCATAGGTTGATGTATCATGACACGAGAATGGGTTAAGCCACTTCTTTTCCCTTTTTCACCAGCGCATAATAATACTGCTGCCATTGAAGCCGCCATACCTGTACAGATTGTTGCTACATCTGGTTTTATAAATTGCATAGTATCATAAATACCTAAACCTGCGTAAACACTTCCTCCTGGTGAGTTAATATAAATCTGTATATCTTTTGAGGCATCTGTACTTTCTAAAAACAGTAATTGTGCTTGAACAATATTTGCCACTTGATCATTAATTCCTGTACCTAAAAATATAATTCGATCCATCATTAATCTAGAAAAAACATCCATCGCAACAGCGTTCATTTGACGTTCTTCAATAATATTTGGTGTAAGACTAACAGGATACATACTACTTACAATTTTGTCGTAATACATACTATTAACCCCTTGATCTTTTATAGCAAAGTCTTTAAATTCTTTTCCGTAATTCATAAATTTTTAATGCATTTCTTATTAACTCTTCAATTTTTATTAAATCCCGTTTTAAAACAGAATAAAAAAGGCGTTAAATTTTAAAAAATTCAACGCCTAAATATAACTATTTTATTGCTGAATTACTCGTAAGCTTCTTTGATGAATTTATCGTAGCTCACTTCCTTAGTCTTCAGTTTTGCATTTTCCTTAAAAAATTGAAGCAATTTACTTGTATTTAATTGCTCGCTAATACGTTTTACCTCATCTTGATTAGATAGAATACGAGCAGTAATAGAGTCTAGTTCTTCTTCGGAAGGATTCATTTGACCAAATTGCGCCATTTGACCTTTAATCATAGTTTTACTATACTCTTTTAACTCATCGAAAGTTACTTGAAGATTATTTTCTGCACGAAGTTTCCCTTCAATTAATTGATAACGTAAACCTTTTTCACTTCTTTCATATTCTGCCTTAGCTTCTTCTTCTGTCATTGGTTTTTCACCAGATAACTGAATCCATCTTTGCAAAAATGCGTCTGGCAAATCAAATTTTGTGTTATCAATTAAAGATTCTACAACATCATTAAGCAACTTTTGATCGCTTTGTTGTTCAAATTGCTTTTCAGCATCTTCCTTAATTTTTTCTTTTAATTCTTTTTCTGAAGTAACAATACCTTCACCAAAAAGTTTGTCAAAAAGCTCTTGGTTTAATTCAGCCATTTCGCGAGTATTCACTTCTTCAATTTTTAAAGAAACTTCAATATCAAGCCCATGTGCATCATCATGAGAAACTCCAAAATATTTTTGGTTATCATGATCGTCTGCAAACAAACCTTTTGTATTTAAAGCAATAGTTTCACCAACTTTGGCTCCCATAAGAGATGAAAGTTGTTTTTTACCTTTAATTACATCAATATCTAAAGTTACACTTTTATCAATATCTTTTTCTTGAGAAGTAAAAGTGCCTGTAATTTCATCTCCTTTTTCAACCGTATCTTTTGAGATTAGTTTACCGTATTGTTTACGAATTGTTTTTACTTGATTGTTTAACATTTCGTCATCTGCTATTACTTTATAATTAGTAATGGCTTTACCTTTTACATCGACTTCAAATTTAGGCGCAAGACCTAATTCAAATTCAAATGAAAAATCATCAGATTCCCAATTGATTTCAGATTCATTTTTAGGAAGTGGATTTCCTAATACATCAAGTTTCTCTTCGGTTAAATATTTATTAAGAGCATCTTGTAATAATTTATTTACTTCTTCTACCAATACAGCTTTACCATATTGTTTTTGAACCATTCCCATTGGCACATGTCCTTTTCTAAAACCTGGAATGTTTGCTGTTTTACGATAATTATTCAATACAGAAGCAACCTTCCCAGAGTAATCATCTTTTTTAATTTCAACTGTTACTACAGCGTTTAAGCTATCTATGTCTTTCTTTGTAATATTCATCTTTTCTGAAAAATTTTCCCTATAAAAATTGGGTTGCAAAAATATAATATTTTAAGCAACCCACAAACATTTATAAGCTGTAATTCAGCTAATTATTCATCTTTTAAAATTGAGTATAAAATTGATTGCAAGAATGATAGCAACAAGCTAAATAAAAGTGCCCACCAAAAATTTGCCACCATAAAATTATCAATAAAATAATCTGCCATTAAAATTATAACTGCATTAATAACTAATAAAAATAATCCTAATGTTATAATAGTTACAGGCAATGTTAAGACTACCAATATAGGACGAACCACTAGTCTTAAAAGAGCAATTACAACAGCAACAATAATTGCAGACCAATAACCTTCTACTTCAACTCCTGGTAAAATTTTAGCTAAAACTATAACAGCAATCGCTGTGAGCAGTAATCGTATTAGTATATTCATTATTTACAAGTTTAACATTAAAGATATAAAAAAAGCCCTCAATAAAATTGAGGGCTTTTTAAAAAATCTTAATTCTATTTGTTAATTAGGGTTATTCGTAATTGTTACGGTACCATAATTTCCAATATTTACTTTAGGGATAGTAGCATTATACTTTCTATTAATTACATCTATAATTAGATTTGCAGTATATGCATATCCTCTAGGTGTTGGATGTACTCCGTCTAAAGAAAAAGCTCCACCAGTAACAAACGCATCAGTTAAAACACCAGCGTCATATGATACTCCACCATTAGCAACTTGAGATAATGCAGCTCTAGCATCTACAAATCCTAATCCTTTAGCGTCTGCTAAATTACGAATAGTAGTATTATAAGCAGAAGCTGCCACAGATACGCGAGCTTGCTCTGTAGTGGTTAATACAAATTGGTCTTCTAATGGAATTGAAACACCAACAACTCCTAATGGGTTACTTGGGTCTGGTGTTGTTCCTAAAATTGAAGAAGCTGGTAATACAATTAAATCATCTGCAGTACCTTGACGCAATTGACCTAAAAGATTAGCTAAAGCTGGTGGTAAGTTTGCAGGAGGTCCTTGTAATATTAAACTAACATCTGTAAGATCATCATCTGTAAGAATTGGAAAGTTTTGACCAGCAGTAAAGTTTATAACTCTAGCATCTGCTTCTGCTTGTGTAATTACGTTAAAACTAACTAAAGTAGGAAGAATAACATTATTATATTGTGCAAATTGAGCATTAACAGCTGCTGCAGTTGCTGCATCCAATGGAATTGGTTTTGCAGGTACAGTAGTAAAATATGGAATTGATGTTACATCTGGAATATTAACAACTACTCCTTTTGCTCCTCCAGCAGTAAGTGCATCTAATTGAGCACTGTAAGATGCTGCAAATACATTAGGATCTGTAATATCGTTAGGTCCATATGTAGCAGGATTAAGATTTCCTGTTTGGTCAACACCAACTCCACCAGATGTAGAATAACTTAAAATATCATTATTTCCAATCCATAAACTAAAAAATGTAGGGTTTAAAGAAACTGCATCCCCTATAACAGAAGCTCCAGCACTAGTAGCAAAACGCCCAAAATATGGATTAGCTGCTCCATATCCTTCAGCATTTAGATGGAAACTTTTTGCTCCTGGAACACCCATATTATTAAATGGTCCTGTAGCACTTGTAGTAACTTCTGTTGTTGGATTTCCAATGAGACGAACAGGCCCTGGGTTTCCATTAGGACCTACTGCTAATACAAATCTATTTTCGGCAACTTGAGTTCCATTTAATAATAATCCTCCAATATTGTCTGCCATTAAAGGTTGTGTAAACTCACCACCACCTACTAAAGCAAATTGTTGTGCCATAATATTAGGAAATGAATTTTCTTGACCAGAAATGTATAAAGCTCCATCTGCATATCCAGCAGTTAAAGAATTTCCAACAGAAACATAATTAGAAACATTTACATCTCCACTCGAGTAAAATCCTTCGTCTGTTACAGGGTTTTCAAACTCTGCCTCACAACTTACAAAACCAACGGCAAGTAAGCCAAATACTATTTTTATTGTGTTTTTCATCTTTTCTAAAATTTTTTCAATTACAGTTTATAAGAAACTCCTAATCCTGGGATAAAGGCATTAGATTTATAAGATCCGCTAAATGGAACTTGTTGCCCATTTTCATAATAGTAGTCGTAAGAAGCGTCTACTTCTTTAAAGTGTAAGTATAAGAATGAAGCATCTACTTGAAAACGCTCTCCTACATTAAATGTAAGACCTGCTGTATATCCATTACTATCGTTTCTTGGAGTTTCAGGAGCAAAGAATCCTGGTCTAACAGGAGACTCATCAAAATAGTAACCAGCTCTTAAAGTAAACATATCTGAAGCTTGATATTGTAATCCAAAACGGTACGTAGAAGCATTTTTATAATTTCTAATATTACGTGAATCTGGAATATTTGGATTTGCAAAGTCAATATCTAAAGATTCATACACGTCCCAAAAAGCACGATTATAATCAAAAGCAAATAACCACTTTTCACAAAACTCATAAGACAATCCAACCGTTAATTCTGCTGGAAGAGGTAATTCTGCGTCAAAAGTAGTATCTTCAAAAGGTGCTAATGGTGAGTTTGGTACATTTTCAAAATCTGCATCTCCATCTTCAGCTTTTAAAATTATTTCTGAACGATAGTTTGCTCCTATTCTTAAATTATCTGTTGGATTAAACATTACACCAGCAGTCCATCCCCATTCACTTACACCAGTAGCATCAACTGTAACCTCAGAACGGTTTCCATCAAGATCAGACAATGTTCTATTTAAGTTTCTATTAAAATTAACAGAACCTGAAACATAAATAGGTCCCCCTCCAATACTTAATTTGTCATTAATTTTAAGTGATACTGTAGGTTGAACAAAAATTGCTGCCAAATCTATATTATTAACTAAATGAGATCCTGCCCAATCATCTTGGTATTCAACAGTACTTCCATAAGGAGTATAAACACCTAAACCAAAAGCTAACCAATCTGTAGCTTTGTATGATGCATAAAAATAAAATGGTGTTCCTACGGGACTATCAGTTTCTGCTGATTCTCCTGTTGTAACGTTTTGATAAGATACATTAGAAAAAACACCACTTACACCAGCAGAGATGTTTAATCTATTTTCTAGATAAACTAATCCAGAAGGGTTAAAAAATACAAGTTCACTACTGTTAACAACAGCAACGCCTGTGTGACCCATCGCCAAAGACTTTTGTCCTTGAAGACTTACACGATACCCTCCGGCATAAGTAACTGCTGTAGCCATAGCAAACACAGCAAGAAGTACTAATTTCTTCATAATTGTTAGGTTTAAATAAAGTTTAATTTTCTGTTTTTGTTCGTTAAAATGTTCAACATAGATGTTAAAAAACAACAAATACTATGCATACATAATAAAATATCTTTGCAATACTATAAAAAATTCATAACAATTTGGTAAAATTCAGAAGGATTTTCTGCGTGTAGCCAATGTCCAGCTTCCGAAACTTCTTTTATTATTGCTTTAGGAAAATGTTTTTTAATTAAAATTTCATCCATGTGCTCAATATAATTAGATTTTTCACCCTTAATAAAAAGAGTATCTTCATTATATAATGCATTTTCTTTTAATGGTTTTCCTACTTCTTCTATATTTTTAATTAATACAGGAAGATTAATTCGAAGTGCTAATTCCCCTTTTTGTTTCCAATATAGGTTTTTTAATAAAAATTGTCTTGTGCCTATGTCCCTAATATATTCTGACAAGACTTTCTCTGCTTCACCTCTCGATTTTATTTCAGAAAAATCAAGTAACGATAATGCTTTTAAAATATCTTGATGATGTTGAGGGTATTGTTTTGGAGAGATATCTGCAATTATTAGTTTTAAAACTTTATCTGGATATGTTGCAGCAAACTCCATTGCAACTTTACCACCCATGGAGTGCCCTAAAAGTATAATATTATCTAATTTATGGTGTTCACAGTATCTTTTTAAATCGTGAGCCATTTCTGGATACGTAAATTTATCACTTCGAAAACTATGCCCATGATTGCGTTGATCTAATAAGTGTACTTGATATCCTTCTTCAGCAAATTTATTGCCCAGTGTTTTCCAGTTATCGCTCATACCTAAAAAACCATGTAAGAACACAAAAGGAGTCCCTTCACCCATTATTTGTGAATGTAAAATCATGCTACTTCAATTTTTCTAAATATTGTTTAATTACAGACTCAAAACCCATATATAATGCTTCAGATATAAGAGCATGGCCAATAGAAACTTCTAATAAATTTGGAACATTATCTTTAAAATATTTAATATTCTCTAAAGACAAATCATGACCTGCATTTACTCCAAGTCCCAAATTATTGGCAAGTACTGCACATTCTGTATAAGGTTTAATTGCATCGAATTTTCCAAGACTATATTGTTTTGCAAATTCTTCGGTATAAAGTTCAATTCTATCTGTTCCAGTTTTTGCAGCTCCTTCAATAATTGTTAATCTAGGATCTACAAAAATCGAGGTTCTTATATTGTTTCTTTTACATTCGTTTATAATTTCAGATAAATACCCTTTATGCTTTATTGTATCCCATCCAGCATTTGAGGTTATAGCATCTACAGCATCTGGCACTAATGTAACTTGGGTTGGTTTTATCTCTAGAACCAAATCTAAAAATTTATCTAATGGATTTCCTTCAATATTATATTCTGTAGTTACGATCGACTTTAAATCGTAAGCATCTTGATACCTAATATGACGTTCGTCGGGTCTAGGGTGAATTGTTATTCCTTGCGCTCCATAATTTTGCACATCTTTTGCAACTTGAACAACATTAGGATAATTGCCCCCACGCGCATTACGTAAGGTTGCTATTTTATTAATATTTACGCTTAATTTTGTCATTACATACTTTTATTATTAACAAAAATACAAAGCTTAGACACGGTTTTGAATCTTTATTTTAAGTAATTTGCATAAAAATTAGCATTGTGAAAACACAACACTATATTATTAATGATATTGAACCTTTCGATATTGATTCTGAAATTAAAGACATTCAAAAAGTTTTTAATCAGTTAACATATTCTCATATTCCTGTAAAAAGAGATAATGATTTTATTGGTTCTGTATCTGAAACTGATGCTCATTGTTTCGATAATTCAAAAAAACTAAACGAATTTCAATATGCATTAGAACCTTTTCATGTTCTTGAAAGCACAAACTGGCTAGATATACTGGAAGCTTTTGCATTAAATGGCAGTAATGTAATGCCCGTTTTAGGCGAAAACAATACATACTTAGGTTATTATGAATTAAGTGATATCATGAATCTCTTTAACAACACACCCTTTTTAAGTGAAGCGGGAGGTATAATTGTGGTAGAAAAGGGCATAAGAGATTATTCATTTAGTGAAATTTGTCAAATAGTTGAATCGAATGGGTCGAAAGTTTTAGGAGTTTTTATTTCTAAAATTGAAAATGATATTATACAAGCAACCATAAAAATAGGCCACATGGGCTTAAACTCTATAGTACAAACTTTTAGAAGATATAATTATACCGTTGTTTCTGAACATCAAGAAGATAAATTTATAGAAGATTTAAAAGATCGTTCTAATTATCTTGACAAATACCTTAATATTTAATAGAATGAAAATAGGTATTTACGGACAATTTTATCACAAAAATTCTGAAACTTATATTCAGCATATTCTTAATACGCTTCAGAAAAAAAATGTAGAAATTGTAATAGAAGAAAATTTTCTTGAAATAATAAATCTACATCAAGAAATTACAAAAAACTTTTCTACAATAGACACGTTTGTTAAATTAGATAAGTCGTACGACCTTTTTATAAGTATAGGAGGAGATGGTACTATATTAAAATCTGTTACATTTGTTAGAGATTTAGGAATCCCTATTGTGGGTATAAACACAGGTAGATTAGGATTTTTGGCAACAATTCAGAAAGAAAAAATTGCAGAAAGTTTAAATCAAATTCTAGATGGAGATTATACTATTTCTGAAAGAAGTCTGCTTACAATCACAACAAATCCTGAAAGTGAAGAAATTACAAACCTAAATTTTGCTTTAAATGAAGTTGCCGTAAATCGTAAGAACACAACTTCTATGATAAAAGTAGAAACATTGGTCAATGACAAATATCTTACTTCTTACTGGTCTGATGGGCTTATAGTTGCTACCCCTACAGGTTCTACCGGTTATTCTTTAAGCTGTGGAGGCCCCGTAATTGACCCAAGTACCAACAGCATAGTTTTAACACCAATTGCGCCTCATAACTTAAGCGCTAGACCACTGGTAATACCAGACAACACAACAATATCTTTAACCGTTAGCGGTAGAGAAAAATCTTATTTGGTTTCTTTAGATTCTAGAATTGCAACTTTAGAAAATAATACTACTCTTATTATTAAAAAAGCACCCTTTACAATAAAACTAGTTCAATTAGCAGATGATAGTTTTATTAAAACACTCAGAAAAAAATTATTGTGGGGCGAAGACAAGCGCAATTAAACAATAAAAATCTTCAAAACTTGTTAATCATCAGAGACTAATTTGCTTATAATGGTATTAAGCGAAGTTTATTATTATATTTGCAAACTTTTAAGATTTATGAAGTATTTAGTAGTTGTACTTTTATTTTTAGCAACATCCATTTTATCCCATTCACAAACCTACGAAATAGGTGGTCTTATTGGTGGAGCTAATTACATTGGTGATGTAGGAAAAACCAATTACATTAACCCTAATACATTAGCTGTAGGAGGATTATTTAAATGGAACAGAAGCCCCAGACATTCTTTTAGAGCATCAATAATGATTGCAAAAATTGAAGGTGATGATGCAGATTCTAATGAAAATAGAAGAAAAGAAAGAGGGTACTCTTTCGAAAATAGTATAAAAGAATTTTCACTAGGTATAGAATATACCTTTTGGGAATATAAAGTACATAGTGGCAAACCTATTTCGGCACCTTATATGTACACTGGTCTAACATATTTTTTATATGATGCAACGTTAATAAGACCTGAGACTGGTGTACATAGAAGTTATGAACAAGCTGGAACTATTGCAATACCTATGGTTTTAGGATATAAAGCCACAGTAGGAACAAAAATGACATTAGGTTTTGAAATTGGAGCAAGATATACTTTTACAGACGATCTTGATGGAAGTGACCCTGTTAAAGGACCTGCAGATAATGAAGATTTAAAATTTGGGAATTTAAATAATAATGATTGGTATGTATTTACTGGCATTACTATGACATTTAAATTTGGGAGAAAACCGTGCTACTGTAATTTTTAAAAAGTAAATGATTTTATTAGATCAAATAGATACAAATAAATTACCCCAACACCTTGCTGTGATTATGGATGGCAATGGCCGTTGGGCTAAACAAAAAGGTCTTTTTAGGTCAATAGGTCACGAAAACGGCACAAAAGCGGTTAGAGAAATAGTTGAAGCCTGTGCAGAAATAAATATTCCCTATTTAACATTATATGCTTTTTCTACTGAAAACTGGAATCGCCCAAAATTAGAAGTAGAGTTGCTTATGAAGCTTTTAGTATCTTCTTTAAAAAAGGAAATAAAGACGCTACAAGACAATAATATTAAACTAAATGCTATTGGAAATTTAGAATCTTTACCAAAAAAAGCTCACAAAGAACTTTTGGATGTAATAGATAAAACAAAAACCAACTCTAGAATGACATTAACATTAGCTTTAAGCTATGGATCTAGAGAAGAAATTACAAAAACAATAAAAGAGATTAGTCATAAAGTTAAAAATAACCTAATTTCGCCCGATGATATTGATGAAGTGGTTATAAATAATCATCTTTACACGCAAAATTTGCCGGATGTCGATTTATTGATACGCACCAGTGGCGAACAACGTATTAGTAACTTTCTGCTATGGCAAATTGCTTATGCCGAATTGTACTTTACAGAAACGCTTTGGCCGGATTATACAAAAAACCATCTTTTTGAAGCAATATTAAATTATCAAAACAGAGAAAGAAGATTTGGAAAGACCAGTGAACAGCTCAAAAAATAGTCCCCTGAAACATACTTATAAAAAGATCTATTGTATAATTTTATGTACAATATTATCGGTATTTACGGCAAATGCACAACAAAAACCTATTGATAGTGGTAAAAAATACACTATTAATGAAATACAGGTAACAGGTGCTCAAAGCTTTAACGAACAAACTGTTATTGCATTTACAGGTTTAAAAAAAGGAGATAGAATTTATATTCCTGGAGAAAAACTTAGTGAGGTAACAAAAAAATTATGGGATCAAAACTTATTTAGTGATATCGCATTTTATGTTACAAAAATAGATGGTGATTTAATAGACTTAGAACTTTATATCGTAGAATTACCAAAACTAAACACAGTTACTATAGAAGGTATTCGAAAAGGAAAACAAAAAGAGCTAATTAAAGACAATGATCTTAAGCCAGGTGTAAAAATTACAAAAAACCTTCTCACTACTACAAAAAACTATATTACCAATAAATATAAAGACGACGGCTTTTTAAATACTCAAGTCATTATTACTACGACTCCAGAATTAGATTCTACTGGTACAGAAGTAGCCAAAAATATGACGATTAACATTGATAGAGGGAAAAGAGTTAAAGTATCTCCTCTTGAAATTACAGGAAATGAAGAGCTAAGCGATGGTAAAATTCGTCGTTCAATGAAAAATGTTAAACGTAAAAACTTTTTACGTGTTTGGAAAAGGTCTAAATATTCTGAAAGTGGATTTGAAGAAGATAAAGCTTCAATTATAAAAAAGTACAAAGCGAATGGATTTAGAGATGCTCGTATTGTAAATGACACACTTATTGTTAAAAGCGACAAAAAAGTAGCTTTAAAAATTGAGGTTGAAGAAGGTAAAAAATACTATTTTGGAGATATTAGATTTTTAGGAAATAGTGTTTATACAGATACCCAATTACGCCAAGGACTTGGTATTAAAAGAGGAGAGGTTTATAACGGTGTTTTATTACAAGAACGCATAGAAGACAACACAGATCCAGAGGCCGATGACCTTATCAACCTATACCAAAACAACGGTTATTTATTTTCTTCAGTAAATCCCGTAGAAGTTGGGGTTAGAAATGATACTATTGATTTTGAAATTAGAATACGAGAAGGAAAATTAGCATATTTTGACCATGTCACTGTAGTTGGTAACACAAAAACTAATGACCACGTAATTTACAGAGAATTACGTACTCGTCCAGGGCAAAAATACAGCAAAATTAATGTTGTTAGAACTATTAGAGAATTAGGGCAATTGGGCTTCTTTGACCCAGAACAATTAACTCCTAATTTCAAAAATGTCGATCCAAATAACGGAACATTAGATATGGAGTATTCTGTCGTAGAGAAAGGCGCTAGTCAAATTGAACTCCAAGGTGGTTATGGAGGTGGAGGTTTTGTAGGAACTTTAGGACTTTCCTTTAATAACTTCTCATTAAGAAATATTTTTAATGGTGAAGCCTATAGCCCCTTACCTATGGGAGATGGACAAAAACTTTCACTTAGAGCTCAAGCAAGTAGTTATTACCAAACGTATAGTTTATCATTGGTAGAACCATGGCTAGGAGGTAAAAAACCATACCAATTAAGTACTTCATTTTCTCACACAGTACAATACTTTTACGACTTTAGAGAAAGAGAAGCAGATAAGGATCGTCGTTTCTTAATAACAGGAGGTTCTGTAGGGTTAGCATCAAAACTTAAATGGCCAGATGATTATTTTGTACTTTCTCAAGCAATTAGTTTTCAACACTATAATCTTAAAAATTATATCACAAATTTATTTACTTTTGGTAATGGTTACGCAAATAACCTAGCGTATACTATTGGTATTAGTAGAAATAACACAACTACAAACCCAATATATCCGCTAGGAGGTTCAGATTTTAAGTTAACTGCAAAGTTAACTGTTCCTTATTCTGCATTTAATGGGGTTGATTATGAAGAATTGAGATTAGAACGTGAAGGAATTCAAGAATTTCTAGCTACAAATCCTTCAGATCCAGTAGATGCACAAAATAGAAGAGCAGAAATTGACCAAGAGCGATTTAAATGGCTAGAATACTATAAAATTAAGTTTGAAGGAACTTGGTATACAAGAATTGTAGATAAATTAGTTCTTCGCACCAAGACAGAATTTGGTTTCTTGGGAGCATATAATAATGATAGAGGGATTCCTCCATTCGAAAGATTTTTTGTAGGTGGAGATGGTTTAGGTGCTTATAGTCTAGATGGGCGTGAAGTAATACAATTAAGAGGATATCCTAACCAATCATTATCAAGTCAAGACGGAGATAACATTTATAATAAATTTTCGTTAGAGATGAGGTATCCAGTTACTTTAAAGCAATTAGCATCTATTTATGTGCTTGCTTTTGTTGAAGGTGGATCCTCTTATGATGGATTTAGAAATTATAATCCATTTAGTTTACAAAGATCTGCTGGTGCAGGATTACGTATATTTATGCCAGCATTTGGATTATTAGGTATAGATTTTGGGTATGGATTTGACCCTGTTCTAGGTGGAACAGAAAAGAATGGATGGGAAACTCACTTTATAATTGGACAACAATTTTAATTTTGGCACGATATTTTCTTAAACTACAACCAACTATTATGAAAACTAAAAAGTTATTATTTTTTGCGCTTGCCGCTTTTTGCTTTACGTTAGTTGCTAACGCACAAAGAGGTGCTCGTATTGGTTACATTGATATGGAATACATTCTTGAAAATGTACCTGAATACAAAGAGGCTTCTACGCAATTAGAAGGCAAAGTACAGCGCTGGAAACAAGACATTGAAAAAAAGCAAAAGGAAATTGATCTTATGAAGCTTACGCTTACTAACGAAAGAGTTCTCCTTACTAAAGAACTTATTGAAGAGCGTGAAGAAGAAATCAAGATAAAGGAAGATGAAATGCTTCAATACCAACAAGATCGTTTTGGTCCTAATGGTGATTTAATGATTCAGAGAAGACAATTAGTTCAACCAATACAAGATCAAGTTTTTAATATTGTACAGGAAATTGCTGAAAATAAAAAATACGATTTCATTTTTGATAAATCTGCAGATGTTGTAATGCTATTTGCTGCTGAAAGAAATGACATTAGTGAAACAGTTCTTAGAAGTATAAATCGTGCAGCTAAGAGAACTGAAGCAACTGATAAAAGAGAGAAAAGAGAAATTGAAAAAAGAGAAGAACTTACTGTTGAAGAAGAAGGTGCTGTAACAGAACGTGAAGAAGCTATAGAAGCTAAAAAAGATGAGCGTGAACAAATGATGAACGAGCGTAAACGTGTTCGTGATTCAATTCGGGCTGCCAAAAAAGCTGAATTTGACGCTAGAAGACAACGTTTACTTGACGAAAGACAAGCAAGAAAAGACTCTATAGAAAATGCACGTAATGGAGGAAACACTCCTGTACCTCCTCCAGGAGAAGGTGGTGATGGAGACGGTGAAGGTGATGGAGAAGGCGGAGGTCAAATCTAAATTAGAACATTTAAAATAAACACTATAACACTTAAATTTAATACACTTACAATGAAAAAAATGAAATCATTATTCGTAGCCGTGGTGCTGTTTGTTGGAGCTACAAGTTTTATGAATGCACAAACAAAAGTGGCACACATAGATACACAAGCACTTGTTGAAGCAATGCCAGAAATGAAAGCTGCTCAAGCACAATTAGAAAAATTACAAAAAACATACGATACTGAAATCAAAGCAATGGCTAAAGAATTTGAAGCCAAAGTAAAGCAGTATGGTAATGAAGAAACTACAAAAACAGACGAAGAAAACGCAAAACGTGTTCAAGAAGTGCAAGGAATGGAAAGAAACATTACTGCATATAGACAACAAGCATTGCAAGATCTTCAGAAAAAAGAAGTAGATGTTTTTCAACCTATCTTAGAAAAAGCAAGAGTAGCAATACAAAAAGTTGCTAGAGCTCAAGGATATCAATATGTTTTGGATTCTGCTACCGGTAACGGTGTAATCCTTGCAGATGGTAAAGATCTTCTTGCAGATGTTAAAAAAGAATTAGGTATTTAATTAAAATCCCTAAATAAATTTTTAAAAACTGCTCTCCATTTGGTGAGCAGTTTTTATTTTTATACTAATGAAAAAAAACGCTCCCATAGGTATTTTTGATTCTGGCGTTGGCGGATCTTCTATTTGGCAAGAAATCCATCAACTTATGCCATTTGAAAATACAATCTACCTTGCAGATAGTAAAAATGCTCCCTATGGTAATAAATCGAAAGTAGAGATTACCAATCTTAGTATAAAAAATGTAGATACTCTTATAGAAATGGGGAGTAAGATAATTGTAGTTGCTTGTAATACTGCAACAACGAATGCAATTGATACACTTCGTAAAAAATATAGTGTTCCTATAATTGGCATTGAACCCGCGATTAAACCTGCTGCACTCCAATCAACATCAAAGAGCATTGGTATCTTAGCAACCAAAGGAACTCTTAGCAGTGACTTATTTCATAAAACAGCAGAAGAATTTGCAAAAGATATTTCAATTGTTGAAATCGTTGGCGAAGGCCTTGTTACATTAATAGAAAAAGGAAATTTAGAATCCCCAGAAATGATTGGGCTCCTTAAAAAATATACGTCCCCAATGATAGAAGCCAAAATAGACTACCTAGTTTTAGGCTGCAGTCATTACCCATATATCATCCCACAGTTAAAAAAATTACTTCCTTCAAATATTAAAATTATAGATTCTGGTGAAGCTGTTGCTAGGCAAACAAAATATGTGTTGACTAGTCTTAATTTGCTTCAGGAAGAGTTTGTAACACCTAAGCTTCAATTTTATACAAATGACACGACTAGTACCCTAAACTATTTATTAAATAATTACTCCAAAGAAATTTCAGTAGAAACTAAAGAGTTTTAATCTAGTTATTCTTTAAACCAACTAGAATACTTAATATAATTATCTGCAATTCTATTTATTTCCCCTTTTAAAAGGTCTTCACTAATATCTTTTACCTTCTTTGCGGGGACACCTGCATAAATACTCCCTGCTTCTACCCTCGTGTTTTTAGTTACTACAGCACCAGCTGCAATAATACAATTACTTTCTACCACACAATCATCCATTACTATACTCCCCATACCTATTAAAACATTATCATATATAGTACATCCATGCACAATCGCATTATGTCCAATTGAGACATTGTTCCCAATAGTAGTTGGTGATGTTAAATAAGTAGCATGAATCACTGCTCCATCTTGGATATTTACTTTATTCCCAATTTTAATAAAATGCACATCCCCTCGAACAACTGCATTAAACCAAACACTACACTCTTCTCCCATTTCTACATCTCCTACTATAGTTGCATTTTCTGCGATGTAGCAACTCTCAGGAATTTGAGGGTATTTATCATTAACTTTTTTAATAATCATATTTCAGTTTTAATTAAAATAGGCTAAAAGTTCTTTTTTTCGTGAAGGACTTACCATAATCTCTTTACCACTAGAAAGAACAACGCTTCCACCCTTTCCCTTTTTATATTCTATAATAGAATTTACATTAACAAGATAAGATTTATGTATGCGTGCAAAACCATTTTCTGAAAGTATTTCTTCAAAGTATTTTAGTGTTTTACTCACTAACTTTTTACTGTTTGTAAGATATATATTTGTATAGTTATCATCTGCCTGACAATATAAAATATCTGATATCTGGAGTACTTCAAATCCATTTTGAAGCGGGATTGTTATCTTTCCATTAACTTGTAAAAGTTTAGGTTGTAATACAGTATTTTGTAATGCATTTTCTTTGTGTTTTATTTCTGAAACATAATCTACTGCTTCTATTAGTTTATCTATAGAAATAGGTTTTAATAAATAATAGGAAGCATGAGCGTTTAATGCATCTATTGCATAATGATTATACGCAGTAACGAAAACGGTTTCAAATTGTCTGTCTCCAACCTTATCTAATAAATCAAAGGCATTACCATATGGCATTTCAACATCAAGAAACACTAAATCTAAATTATTGTTTCTAATTAAAATTAATGCTTCTTCTATATTCGATGCTTCTCCCTTAATGTCTACTTTAGGACAGTATTTTGACACATAGTCACGTAATATTTCGCGACTCGTTTCTTCGTCTTCTACTATGATAGCCTGTAAAATCATTTAGTCTTTTTTTAAGATAAGTTCTACTTTGGTTCCTTCTTCATTTTCAAAAACATTAGAGACGGTAACATCTACTTTATCTTTATACATCTCGTTTAAAATTAAAATCCTTTTTTGAATATTCCCCATTCCTTTGGATTTTTGTTTTTTCTGATTTTCAGTTTTAAATGACGTAGATTTTTTTCTTCCTATACCATCATCTATTATAGTAATTTTTACAGTTTCATTATCCAACTGTGTAAAATCAATTTTAAGTAATCCTTTCTTTTCTTTGTATCGTAAACCATGCCATACAGCATTTTCTACATAAGGCTGAAGCAACATTGGCGGAATTACAAACTCGTTTATTTTTAAATTTTCGTCAATAGATAATGTGTAATCAAACTTATCTTTAAAACGGAAATGTTCTAATTTTACATAAAGTTCTAATAACTCAATCTCTTTATCCAACGGAATAAAGTCTTCATCACTATTTTCTAGAACAGCTCGCATTAGTTGGGAAAATTCACTTAAATATTTATTTGCAGCTCTTTCATCATTACTTGCAATAAAACTATTTACAGAGTTTAATGCATTAAAAATAAAATGAGGGTTCATCTGTGTGCGAAGCGATTTAAGTGCTAATAAATTATTAGCATACTTTTGTTGTCTCACACTTTTAAATTGCGCATACGCCGTGAAAAGCAGCAATAACGCTATAAAAACTAGTGATCCTATAATCCACTTTTGAATTCGATTATTTTTTTCAATTAATTCCTGATTCTCGAAAGCAAGTTTATACCTACTTTCATTAAGTTCACGTTCGGTCTCTAATCCTGTTATTCTATTTTGTTTTAAAGCAATTTCTTTACTAAAACGGGCAGCTTGAGATATCTCTTGTTCTTTTTTGATATATAATTCATCAACAACTTCAACGTATCGCTGATAGCTTTCAGTTGCTTTGTCAAAATCACCAATATCTCTATAAATTTCAGAAAGCTTTCTTGTAGCATCTTTCTCTACTATTAAATCTTCTTTTTTATCTGCCTCTGCAATACTTCTTTTTAAATAAGGGATTGCTTCTTGATACATTTCTTGGCTTACAAATGCATTTGCAATTTTATAATTTTGTCTTTGTGGAGTAAGTGGACTTGCGTTATCTTGAAGTTCAAAATCATTTTCGTTAGACTGTATTTCATTAAGTGTTTCTTCTCTTAACTGTATCTCCTTTTGATATTCCCGGTTTTGATTGTAAAAATCTGCAACTTTATTTTTTTCTTCGACTGCTCTCTTTTTACCCTCCTTTTTTGATAAATCTAAAGAATTTCCATAATAAACTTCGGCTTCATCTAAAGCGCCACTTTGGGCATAAGCTTCACCAATTTTTGAGTTTAAATCTGTAATCTTAGGAGTAATACGGTGTGTCTTTGCAATATCTAGCCCTTTTTGGTAATTAAATACACTTTTAATAGGATCATTAATTGCTTTATAGGTGTCGCCCAATCCTTCATACACTATAACTTCTTGATAGTTTGAGAGACGTGCTTTTAATAATTCTTTATAAATTAAAATACCTTCTTGGTAGTTTTTATTTTTCATAAAAGCAGAAGCTAATTTAATTTTTATATCAATTTTGGGAGTAGAATTTAAACTTCGCTTATAGTTATCTATTGCTAAGTCTTGTTGCTCCCAGAATACATATATATCACCTAATGTTTCAAAAGCAATACCATTTTGAGAAGATGTTGCTGTTTTACCAGGTACAGATTCGAGTGCTTTTGTTACATATTCTATACTTTTTTTCGCATCCCTTTTCAGAAAAGTTTTTGCAGAATCAATATAAGCCTTAAAAACATCGCGTGAGATTTCTACTCGATCTATACTTGTGGCCTGTGTAATATTTGTTTCGGCTTTTTCAACTTTTAAAGTTATATCTTCTTTAGTTTTTATATTATAATAAACTGTTTTAAATGCATCACTTTTAATAATAAGCTCGTCGCCGATAACAGCATTTATATTAAACTGACCCGCACTATTTGTTGTTGTATAACTACCACCTGTAATCTCTACATTTACTTTAGAAATAGGTTTATTGTTTTCTGCATCAACTACTTTTCCTTTTAAAATAAAAGAATTTGCAGAAGTTCTTCTCGTTTGAGCGTGTCCACCCAATGAAGCTATAAGCAGCATAAAAACTATATAAAATAAAAAAGTCTTCTTCATAGTATTAAAACCGTAAACATACACACTTTAGTGCACGTACTAAAATTACAACTTTCAAGAATACTAATGTTAATTGCTTAAATAATAGAGTTGACTCATTGTTATGTTTTGTTCCCTAAACAAGATGTACTATTAACTCAATAGTGCTTTTTTTGTAAAAATCTTCACATTAGGTTTACTCTAAAATAAAATACTACAATCCTATGAAAACTTTAAAAACATTATTCTTAATTATTCTACTTACAGGAATATACTCTTGTAAAGCAGACACCCCAAAAAATGTTGCATTAAAAGAAACTTCAGCAACACATTTTAACGTAAAAAAACATTTTATAAAAGTTGCTTTGTTACTAGATACCAGTAATAGTATGGATGGATTAATAGATCAAGCAAAAGCACAACTTTGGGAAATAGTAAATGAACTTTCTTATGCAAAGTGCAGAAACGAGCGTCCTAACCTTCAAATTGCTCTTTATGAGTATGGTAATGATAATTTAGCAATAAAGGATGGTTATGTACGCAAAATTTTAGGATTTACAGAAGACCTTGATGATGTTTCAAAAGAACTTTTTTCATTAACTACTAACGGTGGCAGTGAATATTGCGGAACTGTAATTCAAGAATCCTTAAACAAATTAGATTGGGGCAATGATGCAGACGACCTTAAAATGATATTTATAGCAGGAAATGAACCTTTTAATCAGGGTGAAATAAATTATAAAGACGCTATAATTAATGCCAAAGAAAAAGGAGTTGTTGTAAATACCATATTTTGTGGAGATTACTCGCATGGAATTGCTTCATATTGGAAAGATGGCGCTTTAATTTCTTATGGAGATTATATAGCTATCAATCAAAATCGAGAAACAATACATATAGCTTCTCCTTATGATGAGTTAATACTTCAGCTTAACATAAGATTAAACAATACTTATATTCCTTATGGTAGCTTCGGAAAAGACAAAATTGCACAACAATCATTACAAGACAACAATGCTGCAGAATACAGTAAAGCAAATGCTGTAAGTAGAACCGTAACTAAAGGAACTCATCTTTACAAAAACGAATCTTGGGATTTAGTTGATGCAGAAGAAAAAGAAGATTTTAGTTATAGCAAATTAAACAAACAGGATTTACCAGAAGAATTAAAAAACAAATCAACACAAGAGATTAAATTGTATGTTGCCACAAAACGAAATGAACGTGAGAAAATTCAAAATGAAATAAAAAATCTAAATGAACAACGTAGAAAATATATTGAAAGTAAAAACAAAAAAAATACGAATGGGTTAGAAAGTGCAATGGTAGATGCTATAAAAAAGCAAGCGAAAAAAAAGAATTACACTTGGAATGAATAGTAATTATCAAAAATAAAAAAGTCCCATAAAGGGACTTTTTATTTTTTTAATTAATTGCTGGACAATTACAATCGTAAGGTTCTGGCCTTCCCCCTAAGAAATCATATCCTAATGTAATTTGGTGAAAACCTCCACTCTCAAACTTCACGTTTCCTACTTGGTATGAATAAGTATAAGCAAACATAAAGTTCTTATAGTTAACTCCCACAATAGGTGTTATATATTGTAATTTCTGAACACTCACTTCTGTTCCATCAATAAACTCTGCACCGTCAAAACTTCTTCTATAAGAAATTCCTCCCCAAAGTTTTCCAAAATCTAATTCTCTGTAAGCTTTTAAATTAACGTCAATTGCTTGCTCACCAGTTCGCTCGCTCCATTGAAAGAGAAATGAAGGTTCATAGCTCCAATCTGCTCCGTATTTGCCAATTGCATACGCTGCAGAAATTAAATAACGTCTTTGGTTATTGGATTCAAATCGTTCATTATTAAGCGCTCTATTCTGAAATATTAAATTCTTAATTGTAAAATGTCCAGAAAAGTCTAAAAAGTTATAGGATAAACCAGCATCAACATTAAAATAAGATCCACTTTGAACAATATTAGCAATAATTGGATCAAAATCATTTGGATCAAACTGTGTTTCGTCCAATCTTGATTGTATAATCCCCGCACTTAATCCAAATGATAATTGATTTAAATCTGCTTCACTTCTAGAAAACATTAAATGGTGAGCATAGGTAATATATCCTCCAGTTTGAGAATGATATCCATTTTTATCATTCAAGAAAATCGCCCCAACTCCAGATTGGTCTCCCAAACGAGCATTAAAACTTATAGTTTGTAAATTAGGCGCATCATCTTGATCAAACCATTGTTGACGTGCAGTTAAACGTAATTGATTATGCGTGGCTGCCCCAGCCATAGACGGATGTAATAAATACAAATTATCTGATAAATAATCTGAGTATATTGGGATTCCATCTTGCGAAAATGAAAGTTGAGTTACTAATAAAAGTAATACTAAGTAGGTTTTTTTAATCATCATATTATTATAATAGTATTAAAGCTATCTTTTTAGGGTAAAGTGACCTTTAAATTCTTTGGTTACGTCTTGTTCTTTATATTCTACTCTAAACCAGTAATCACTCGATGGCATTGGGTTTCCGTTAAAGGTTCCATCCCATCCAGCTCCT
>Ga0207878_100047_pt1 | contig 186941 bp, 181 predicted proteins | sample LinPmetageLP41_FD_184053 | JGI IMG/M metagenome (GOLD analysis project Ga0207878, IMG submission 184053) | Marine viral communities from the Pacific Ocean - LP-41 (SPAdes) | ecosystem: Environmental > Aquatic > Marine > Oceanic | place: Pacific Ocean | collected 2010-08-27
TCGGCATCGATCAGGAAGGCGGGCGGGTCGCGCGGATGAAGCCGCCCGAATGGAGCGCCTTCCCGCCCGGCGCGGTGTTCGATCGGCTCTACCGGATCGCCCCCGCCACCGCCATCGAGGCGGCGCGGATCAATGCCCATGCACTCGCTCTCGAACTCGCCGAAATGGGCGTCACGGTCGATTTCCATCCCCCTCTCGACCTTCCCCAGCCGGGCGCCCACGATGTGATCGGCGATCGCGCGCTCGGTCACGAGCCGATGCAGGTTGCGGCGCTCGGCCGGGCGATCCTCGACGGTTTCGCGAAAGCCGGCGTGCTCGGCTGCATCAAGCATATGCCGGGCCACGGGCGTTCTGTCGTCGATACCCATAAGGAAATGCCCACCGTCACGGCGAGCGAAGAGGAGCTCGCGCATGATTTGGCTCCCTTCATCCGGCTCAACCAGGCACCGGTGGGGATGACCGGGCACCTGCTCTTCACTGCCTGGGATGCCGAGCGGCCCTCGACCCTGTCGCCGATCATCATCGAGCAGATCATTCGCGGCAGGATCGGCTTCGACGGCCTGCTGCTGACCGACGATATCGATATGGAAGCGCTCGACGGCACGATCCCCGAACGCGCGGAACGGGCAATCTCCGCCGGCTGCGATGTAGTCCTCAATTGTTGGGCCAAGATGCACGACATGACCGGCATCGCCGATCGCTGCGGCACCATGCGCGCGCCAGGCCTGGCACGGCTCGAGCGCGCGCTCGACGCGATGGGCCAAGCCCTCGAAAGTTTCGATAATGGCGAGCTGATCGCCAAGCGCGACGCGCTGCTGGCGATCGCCGGGCAGGCCGCGTGAGCCAGGACACCCTGCTCCTCGATCTGCCGCATGAAGCCGGATCGCGGGCGGGTGAGGGTGACGATTGGGCAGGGATCGCGGCGGAACAGCCGAATGCGGACGAGGATGCGCTCTATCTCGACCTCGATGTCTGGGCCGGACCGCTCCACCTCCTGCTCGATCTCGCGCGGCGCCAGAAGGTCGATCTGCGCCAGATCTCGATCCTCGCGCTGGTCGACCAATATCTCGAATATATCGACCAAGCCGATGCGCTGAAGCTCGAACTCGCGGCCGATTACCTGGTGATGGCCGCGTGGCTCGCCTATCTCAAATCCTCGCTGCTGCTCCCCAAAGAGGAACAGGAGGAGCCCTCCGCCGAGGAGCTGGCGCTCAAGCTGCAATTGCGGCTGCAACGGCTGGGCGCGATGCGCGAGGCGGCGGCGCGGCTGATGGGGCGCGACCGGCTCGATCGCGATGTCTTCCTGCGGGGTGCACCCGAGGGCCTGCGGATCGAGAAGCTGACGCGGTGGAAATGCGACCAATACGCGCTGATCGAGGCCTATGGCCAGGTCAAGGCGCGCACCGCGCCCGCGGTCCACATGGTCCGCAATCGCCCGGTGATGTCGCTCGACAGCGCGCTCGGGAGGGTTTCGGCGATGCTCGGGGTGACGCTCGACTGGATGGAACTGCGCGAATTCCTGCCGCCGCACGCCGAGCCGCGCCTGCGCCGCTCGGCGCTCGCCTCCAGCTTCGCTGCGGCGCTCGAACTGGCGAAGATGGGCCGCGCCGAACTGGCGCAGGACGAGGTCTTCGGGCCGCTGCGGCTGCGCCGGATCAAGGCATGAGCATGGACGAACTGGCGCGCGGTTTGGAGGCGGCGCTGTTCGCTGCCGAAGAGCCGATGAGCGCCGAGGCGCTGGCGGGTTTTCTGGGCGACGCGCCGCTGGGCGATGTCCGCGCCAGTCTGCGCGAGTTGGCGGAGCATTACGGCGGACGGGGGATCCGTCTGGTCGAGCGAGGCAAGCGCTGGCATTTCGAGACCGCGCCCGATCTGGCGCATCTGCTCCGGCGCGAGCGCGAACAGTCCCGCAAGCTCAGCCGCGCCGCCACCGAAGTGCTTGCGATCATCGCCTATCACGAGCCGGTCAGCCGCGCGGAGATCGAATCGATCCGCGGCGTGCAGACCTCGGGCGGGACGCTCGACGTGCTGATGGAAGCGGGCTGGGTGACAATCGCGGGCCGACGCGAGGTGCCGGGGCGACCCACGATCTACGCTACCACTCCCGAGTTTCTCGATCACTTCGGCCTCACCAGCCGCCGCGACCTGCCCGGGATCGACGAATTGCGCGCCACCGGCCTGCTCGATCCGGTCGAGGACGCCTATGATGCGCTGATCGGGGATGGCGAGGACAGATCCGACCACGAAGAGGACGAGCGCGATCAAGCCTGACTGGCGCGAACCTGCCGGGATCGCTATATGGGGCCCAACGCTACGAAAAAGGTAATCCCATGTCGCTCGGCCCCTGGCAGCTCATCATCATCGCCCTCGTCATCCTGGTCCTGTTCGGGCGCGGGCGAATCTCCGAAATGATGGGAGATTTCGGCAAGGGCATCAAAAGCTTCAAGAAGGGCATGACCGAGGAAGAGCAGGCTTCTGACGGCCCTTCGCCGCGGATCGAAGGTCCGTCGCACGAGGCCAAGCCGGCCGGCGAGACCGTCAAAGAGACCAAGCCAGCCGATCCCACCGAAGCCGGGCGTTGAAGCCCGGTCTAGAGGACTAGCGCCATGTTCGATATCGGCGCCAGCGAACTGCTGGTGATCGTGATCGTCGCGATTCTCGTCATCGGTCCCAAGGAAATGCCGCGGGCTTTGCGGACCGCCGGGCGCTGGATCGGCAAGATGCGGCGGATGTCCGCTCATTTCCGAAGCGGGATCGACACGATGATCCGCGAGGCCGAACTCGAGGACGCCGAGAAGGAATGGCGCGAGCGCAATGCCCGCATCATGGCCGAAACCTCCGGCAGCGACACCCCGCCCGCGATGGAGCCGCTCCCGCAGCAGCAAGCCTCGAGCAAGGATGCGGCGGCAACCGACGACTACGATGCCCGCGCCGAAGCCGCCATCGCGCGCGCGAAGCCCAAGAATTCAGCCGAAGACGGCAGTCCGAGCGACTTGACGGACGACGACCAGCCCTCGCTGCCGCTCGACCCCGCAGGCCCGAAGCCCGCAGCTCCGAAGAAGGACGGCTGAGCAACCGTGATGAAGGATATCGACGAGAGCCAGGCCCCGTTGCTCGACCATCTGGTCGAATTGCGCGCGCGGCTGGTGCGGTGCGTGCTGACGCTGGCGGCGGCGTTCGGCGTGTGTCTCTATTTTGCCGACGACATACTCGGGTTCCTGATCCAGCCGCTCAAGGGGGCGTTTCAGGGCGATCAGGGGCAACTGATCTTCACCAAGCTCTACGAGGTGTTCTTCGTCGAGTTGAAGGTTTCACTCTTCGCGGCATTCTGCGTCAGCTTTCCCATCATCGCCAACCAGCTGTGGGCCTTCATCGCACCAGGCCTCTACGCCAAGGAGAAGCGTGCCTTCCTGCCCTTCCTTTTCGCCACGCCGATCCTGTTTACCGCGGGCGCGTCGCTGGCCTATTTCGTGGTCATGCCGACCGCGTTCCGCTGGTTCCTAGCCTTCGAAGGAGAAGCAGGGGGACTGACCATCCAGGCACTGCCGAGCGCGAACGATTATCTCAGCCTGGTGATGCAGTTCATCCTCGCCTTCGGGATCAGCTTCCTGCTCCCGGTGCTGCTGTTGCTGCTCCACCGCGCCGGGATCGTTACCCGCTCGCAATTGGTGGGCGCGCGCCGCTATGTGATCGTGCTGGTAGTCGCCTTTGCTGCAATCATCACTCCGCCCGATCCGGGATCTCAACTGTTGCTGGCTCTGCCGCTGCTGCTGCTGTTCGAGCTGTCGCTGGCGATCATGTGGTTCTTCGACCGCAAATCGGCTGAATCCGAGGATACGGCGACCGAGTAGGTCGCTTTCTTCGCTCCCCACTTTGTTATCCTGATTCGTGACCAGCTGCATTTCGGTGGCGGCCTTGGCGTGCACTCCGCAGACGCCTGGGCCGAATTCGGCTAGCACTGAGCCGCAAATGCCGGACACAACAAAAACGGGGCCCGAAGGCCCCGTTTCGTTATTCGGATTGTCGTAGTCGCTTACGGGCTGACGGCGGTGTCGTCGTCATTGTCGGCGGCGATCAAGATGCCGGCGATGACCGCAGCAGCGGCGAGCAGAGCAACGATGATCGAAACACCACCGCCACCGGCACCGATTTCGGATTCACTTTCGACCGGCGCAGAAACGCGGTCGGCGGCGATCGCCGGGGTGGCAGCCATGGTAGCGGCAGCAGCGGCTGCGGCGAGAAAACGGAACTTCATTCTTAAATCTCCTTGCGAGAACTAAACCTGTCTCGATAAGCTGGGTGCTTTAAGCGAACTCTTGGCCCAGTGCAACATTAAATCGGACCGGCAGGATCCGCTTAAAGGCAATCCCTGCCGACGAGGCGAAACGACCGCCCCAATTTTTCGGGGCCTTCGAATCAGGGACTTACCGGATCGTCGTCTTCAGAAAGGAACACGATGGAAGCGGCCACCACGGCAATACCGATTAGGTAAATGAGGGGCGAATTCCCACCAAGTTCGCTCTCGCCCGAGACAGGGGCGCTTTGACGCGTGTGGCTTGCGGTTTCCTGCGCGGCAATTGGGCCGGCGATCAGAGAAGCGGCAGCGCCGGCCAACAGTAGTTTACGAACCATGCAACGAACCCTTGTCATTACGAGTGTTTCGTAAGGCGCTTGGAACGCCCTTCCGAATAAATTGTGAAGCGAAGCGTCATCCAACGTGATCTTCGCATCCTGGCCGGGCGCCTAGACGATGAGTGGTTGCCACAACATTAATTGCCCGCAGGTCGCCTCATATCGCAGCGAATCTATCGCGGCTAGAGCGCAAAGCGCAACTATTGCGCCTTATAAACCTGTCGGCCGCCGATCCAGGTTTGCAGGACGCGCGTCTCGCGCAGCTCCTCCGGCGTCGCCAGCAGCGGGTCGCGATCCACCAGCACGAAATCCGCGCGTTCGCCGACGACCAGCTGCCCGAAACGTCCTTCGGCAAAGCCGGCGAAGGCTGCGTCCTTGGTGAAGGCCGCGAGGGCGTCTTCGCGGCTCACCGCTTCTTCAGGGCGCCATCCGCCGAACGGCTGGCCATCGGGACCGGTGCGGGTGAAGGCAGCGGCGAGACCGGCGAAGGGGTCGGGCGATTCGACCGGTGCGTCCGATCCGAAGACCAGGGGTGCGCCGGTGGCGGCGATGCTGCGCCAGGCATAGGCGCCGTCGAGGCGGTCCGGACCCAGCCGCGCTTCGGCCATCGTCCGGTCGCTCGTCTGGTGGACCGGCTGCATAGAAGCGATGATGCCGTGTTCGCCGAACAGCGGAATATCCGCCGGATCGACGATCTGTGCGTGTTCGATGCGCCAGCGCCGATCGCCCGGGAAGCTGTCGGCGATTTCATGCACCGCGCTCAGCGCGTCGGCATTGGCGGCGGTACCGATGGCGTGCACCGCGACCTGGAATTCGCCGTTGGAAGCGCGGACCAGGATGTTGCGCAATTGTGCCTGGCTCATCAACGGCAGGCCGGTGTTGCCTGGATCGTCGGCATAGGGCTGCTTGAGCCAGGCGCCTCGCGAACCCAGCGCGCCATCGAGATAGAGCTTCACGCCGTTGAGCTTCAACTTGTCGTCGTAAAGCCATGGAGTCGGGCGCGAGCCGGCGATCAGTTCCATCGTGTCGGCGCTGATGGCGTAGGACATGATGCGCAAGCTCAGCCGTCCGCTGTCTCCGGCACGGCGGAAGGTCTGCCAATCCTCGATCGTGGTGCCCATGTCCGCAGCCGCGGTGACGCCCATCGAATGGAGGACTTCCTGCGCGCGCAGGAACGCGAGGTCGCGTTCGACCGGACGCGGGGCGGGGACGACGCGCTGGACCAGCTCTTCCGCCGCATCGACGAAAACACCCGAAGGCATGCGCGAACCGGGCACGCGCTCGACCCGGCCACCGGCGGGATCGCGCGTCGCCTCGGTGATCTGTGCGGCTTCGAGCGCGCGGGTATTGCCCCAGGCGGCATGGCCGTCGACCCGCTGCAGCCAGACGGGACGGTCGGAGACCGCAGTGTCGAGCTCGGCGGCGGTGGGGAAGCGGCCGAGGCCCCATTTCTCCTGGTTCCAGCCACGCCCGAGAATCCACGGGCGAGCGGGGTTGTCGGCGGCGAACTCGCGGATTTTCGCCAGCGCTTCGTCGAGCGAATTGGTGTCCGACAGATCGAGCGTGAGGCGCGAAAGGCCCAGCCCCATGACATGGAGATGCGCGTCGATCATGCCCGGCAGCATCACCCGGCCTTCGCCGTCGAGCTGGTAGTCGATGTCGCGCGGACGCTCGTCGTCGCGATCGTAGACCGCCTTTACCCGCCCGCCATCGTCGATCAGCAGCGCGGTGAAGCGATCTATCTTGCCGTCCTCGTCGATCCGCACGCCATCGACGTTCTCGATCAGCTGGTCGGCCGCGGCGGGGGTGGCGAGAAGGGCGGCGGCACAGGCGAGTAAGGTTCTGCGGATCATGCGTGGGGCACCGAAATCTTGCTTAGCTGGCGAATTGCGAAGCGCCGGAATTACGGCAAAGCGGCAAAGCCGCAAGACCTTTCCACGATTGCGCGGCGGTGATGCCCGCACTAGGGCGGCGCGGATGAGCCGATCCGATGACACCTCCGCCACCCAGCAACTGACGCTGGCAGACGTACGCGCCGCCGCGGCGCGAATCGCAGGGCAGGTTGTCGAAACGCCGATGCTCCATTCGCGCACGCTGTCGCAGATCGCCGGCGCCGATATCTGGCTCAAGTTCGAGAATCTGCAGTTCACCGCCGCTTACAAGGAACGCGGCGCGCTCAACGCCTTGCTGCTCCTCGACGAGGGCCGCCGTTCGCGCGGGGTAATTGCGGCCTCGGCGGGCAACCACAGCCAGGGCCTGTCCTATCACGGCACAAGGCTTGGTGTTCCCGTCACCATCGTCATGCCCAAGACCACGCCGACGGTGAAGGTGATGCAGACCGAGAGCGTCGGCGGGCAGGTCGAGCTGTTCGGCGAGACCTTCGACGAGGCCTACGCCCATGCGCGCCAGCTGGAGAAGGAGCGGGGGCTGACCTTCGTCCATCCCTTCGACCATCCGGATGTCGCGGCCGGGCAGGGGACGGTGGCGCTCGAGATGCTCGAGGCGCAGCCCGATCTCGATTGCCTGGTGGTGCCGATCGGTGGCGGCGGACTGATGAGCGGAATGGCGACGGTCGCCAGGGCGCTCAACCCGGCGATCGAGATGGTCGGCGTTCAGGCGCAGCTCTACCCGTCGATGTTTGCCAAGCTGCGCGGCGAGGATGCGGTCTGCGGCGGCGATACTCTGGCCGAGGGGATCGCGGTCAAGGCGCCCGGGGAGTTCACCTCGCAGATCATCGCGGCGCTGGTCGAGGACATCCTGCTGGTCAGCGAACCCGCGCTCGAACACGCGGTCGCGCTGCTGTTGCAAATCGAGAAGACGGTGGTCGAAGGTGCGGGCGCAGCCGGTCTTGCTGCGGTGCTTGCCAACCCCGAGCGATTCAAGGGCAGAAAGGTCGGGCTGGTGCTGTGCGGCGGCAATATCGATACGCGGCTGCTCGCCAATGTGCTGCTGCGCGATCTGGCGCGCGCCGGTCGGATTGCCCGGCTCAAGATCCAGCTGCAGGACCGGCCCGGTGCGCTTTATGCGGTAATGGGCGTGTTCGACGCGCACAATGTCAACATTCTCGAGATCCACCACCAGCGGATATTCACCTCGCTTCCCGCGAAGGGATTGTTCACCGAGATCGAATGCGAGGCGCGCGATGCCGCGCAGCTCGAGGGCCTGATCGAGGCCTTGCGCGCCAAGGGCTATTCGGTGGGCAAGGTCGAGCTCGACTGACATATCGACCGCTCGGCGACAATCGGCCACGGCCTGTCCCAAACCGGAACCCCGCGGCGCATTTTGGGGCCAAAATCGCTCTTTCGTGGTTAAGAAGCTTTTAACGGCGCGGCGAAAGATGCATAAATTGGTGCAAGCAGACTAACCCGCCCGATCCAGCGAGAGGAAAGAGCAGACAGTGACCGCCCCGATCCGCTTCCCCCGCTTCTTCGTGACTTCCCCTGCGCCATGCCCCTATCTGCCGGGCCGCAGCGAGCGCAAGGTCTTCACCGAACTGCGCAGCGAGAACGCGGACGAGCTCAACGAGGCGCTTGGACGGATCGGTTTCCGCCGTAGCCAGACCGTGGCCTATCGTCCCAGCTGCCTCGATTGCCAGGCCTGCGTCTCGGTCCGGGTCGTCGCCGAAGAGTTCGCTCCCTCGAGCTCGCAGAAACGGTTGATGAAGCGCAATCGCGACATCGTCACCACCGAATGCCGCCCCTGGGCGACTCCCGAGCAATACGAACTCCTCCAGAAATACCTCGCGGTTCGCCATCCTGGTGGCGGCATGACGCAGATGGAAGAGTCCGATTTTGCGGACATGGTGGAACATACGCCCGTTTCTAGCTATGTCATCGAATACAGAGAGCCGGGTGTAGGGTCGCAACCGGGTCGCCTGATCGGCGCATGCCTCACCGACGAGCAGGGTGACGGCCTGTCGATGATCTACAGTTTCTACGACCCGGAGCATGAGGACCGTTCTGGGCTTGGCACTTTCATCATCCTTGACCATATGCGGCGCGCAGCTGCGCGGGGCCTGCCCTATGTCTACCTGGGCTATTGGGTCGAAGGCGCCGAGCGCATGCAGTACAAGGTCCGGTTCCGGCCGCTTGAGCGGCTGACCCGTGCCGGATGGGAGCGCATTTCCGATGAGGAGCACGGACGGCTTATCGCCGCGGCCACCGCGCCCCGATCGGGCAATTCCGACGCCGATCCCGCGCGAAAGCCTGCCGACGGGCGCCCGCAGAAGGACGCTCTCCCTGCCGCATTCGACCTGGTCGGCTGACGGCCCTTCATTGGCTGCGCGCTTGCTTGCCGCTGCCTGCGCGATAGCGCTGGTGGCGCCAGCTTCCGCGCAGGCGCAAAGCGGACAACCCACGCTCGAGGAGCTGATTCCCGACAGCGCCGTCGAAAATCCCGACGCCTGGGCCGATCTGGGCGCCGAGGGCGAGGACTTGCCAGACGAGGCGGTGGTCGATCCCGATACGCCGATGGCCGACCCGCCGGGAATGGACCTTGCCTGGCCCGAGGACATCGAACTGCCGCCGATCGAGGAGCTTGAAGCGCAAGAGGAGGTCGAATTCGTCGATCTCGAAATCGCCGGGCCGCAGGTCGCATTCGCTGGCGCCGAGATCATCGAGATTTCGGACGATCTGGTGCTCGGCTTCCCGCAGCGCGAGCCGCCTTTCGGCGGGCGCGTCGATTTCATCGACCGGTTCGAGGCACTGTCCACGATCCGGGATCTCGATACCGACGACGACAATATCGCGCAGCTTTCGGCGCGCGCTCGCGAAGACGAGGAACTGCTCGACAATCTGCTGCGTGTTTACGGCTATTACGACGGGCGGATCATCCGCTCGATCGGTGCGCGCGACGCCGGCGAGGACAATGCGAGCGAACGCCCGATCGTGCGTTTCGACATAATTCCGGGCGAACGCTATCGCTTCGGCGCGATCGATCTTGGTTCGCTTTCGTCCGCGCCCGATGCCGAAGCGCTGCGCGCGGCCTTCGAAATCCAGAGCGGCGATTTCCTCCAGAGCGACAAAATCATCGAGGAACAGCTCGACCTCGATATCGCACTGGGCGAGACCGGCTATCCCTTTGCCCAGATCGATGCGCCCGAACTGCTGATCGATCACGAGCGCGAAGAGGGCGATCTTACCCTGCCGGTCGCGCCCAATGGTAAATACGTCTTCGGCAATGTCGTCAGCAGCGATCCCGATTTTCTCTCCAGCCGCCATCTCGGGACCATCGCGCGGTTCGATCCGGGCGATGGCTACAAGCGCAGCCTGGAACTCGATCTGCGCCGCGCGGTCACCGCAACCGGGCTGGTTTCCTCGGTCACCATTACGCCGCGCGTGGTCACGCCGCCGAGCAATGGCCAGCCGGGCGTGGTCGATATGGATGTCGCGCTCGAGCAGGCCGATCTGCGCACTATCGCGGGCGCGATCGGTTACGGTTCGGAAGAAGGCTTCCGCGTCCAGGCAAGCTGGGAGCATCGCAATTTCTTCCCGCCCGAAGGCATGCTGCGGGTTCGCGGCATCGCGGGCACGCAGGAGCAGTTGGCCGGCGTTACCGTGCGCAAGAACAATTTCGGCGGGCGCGACCGGATCCTCAACATCGACGCCTATGCCAGCACGATCGACAGCCCGGCGTTCGAAGCGCGCACCGCCGCGCTGGTCGCGAGTTACGAGCGGATCTCGACGCTGCTGTTCCAGAAGCCGCTGAGTTGGTCGATCGGCGGCGAGCTCGTCGCGACGCAGGAACGTCCCCCGGCCACCAATGGTGCAAGCCAGCCGCGCGAGACCTATTTCATCGCCGCCATTCCCGCCTACGCGCAGATCGACACCACCGACGATCTCCTCGATCCGACCGAAGGCTTCCGTCTCTCGGGGCGATTGTCGCCCGAGGTTTCGCGCAATCAGGGGGTGCAGAGCTTCTATCTGCGCGGCCGCGCCGATGCGAGTTACTACCGCGAATTGCGCGAAGGCTTCGTGATCGCCGGGCGCGCCGCCTACGGGTCCATCGTCGGCACCGACCTGCGTAATATCGCGCCCTCGCGCCGGCTCTATGCCGGCGGCGGCGGTTCGGTGCGCGGTTACGGCTTCCGCGAGATCGGCCCGCGCGACGATCTGGGCGAGCCCAGCGGCGGGCGCAGCGTGGTCGAGGTCGGGCTCGAGGCGCGTATCCGCACGGGCTTCATGGACGGCGCGGTCGCGGTGGTGCCCTTTATCGATGCCGGTTCGGTCAGCACCTCGTCCACCCCCGACTTCTCCGAGATCAAGATCGGCGCGGGCATCGGGGTGCGCTATTACACCGGCTTCGGCCCGATCCGCGTCGATGTCGGTGTGCCGCTCAATCCCGAAGAGGGCGATGCGCCGGTTGCCGTCTATGTGTCGCTCGGACAGGCTTTTTGATGGCCGACGAAACGGAAATGATCGAGAATCCGGAAGCCGAACCGGAAGCGGCGCAGGAGCCTGCCGCGCGTAGGTCTTGGACGCGGCGCAAGCGGCTGAGCAGATGGGTGCTCGGCATTGTTGGTGCGCTGGTACTGGCAATCGTCGGTGCCGTGCTGCTGCTCAACACCCCGATCGGCGAGCGTTTCCTGGCCGATCGCATTGCGCAGCAGACGCTGCCCAACGGGCTCAACATCCGCATCGGACGGATCGAGGGCAATCTCTACGGCGCGGCGGTGCTGCACGATGTGGTGCTGTCCGATCCGCAGGGCCCCTTCATGACCATCCCGCGCGCCGAAGTGGACTGGAACCCGGGTGGCTGGCTCAGGAACACGCTCGACATCGACAGTTTCGCCGCGCGCCGCGCCACGCTGATGCGCATCCCGGAATTCCTCCCCAGCGAGGAGGAAGGCCCGATCCTGCCCGGCTTCGACATCGCCATCGATCGCTTCGAGATCGACCGGCTGACGCTGGCGCGGGGGATCGTAGGCGACCGCGCGGAGACGCTCGACCTGCTTGCCGAAGTGCAGGTTCGCGACCGGCGGTTGAAGATGACGGCGAGGGGTGGGCTCGGAACCGACCGTTTCGCCATGCTCGTCGATGCTGCGCCCGATAATGATGTGTTCGATCTCGGGCTCGACTACCGTGCTCCCGAGGGTGGTACGGTCGCGCGGCTGCTTGGAACCGATGCCGCCTACCGCGCGCGGATCGCGGGCGATGGCAGCTGGGATCGTTGGGACGGGGCACTGGTGGTGAGCCGCGAGGACGAGCGTTTCGGCGCATTCAAGCTGACCAATCGTGGCGGTCGCTTCGGTCTCGTAGGACAGGCCCGGCCAGAAGGACTGCTCGAAGGCCTGCCCGCGCGGCTGGCAGGCGGCACCGTTTCGCTCAAGGCCGCTGCTACCATCGACAACCGCCGGATCGAGGGCAGCTACGCCTTCCGCAGCGACGCGCTGGCGGGGAGCGCGCGCGGTGTGGTCGATCTGGCGGAGAACCGTATCTCGGATTTCTCGCTCGACGCGCGGCTGCTCGAGCCGACCGTGTTCAGCGAAGACCTGCGCTTGGATGATACGCGGGTGATCGCGACTGTCGATGGCGCATTCAACGACCTTGCCATCGAACACACTCTCGAGGTCGGGCGACTGACGGCAGGTGAGACCCGCATCGAAGGGCTGACCCAGAGTGGCCTTGCGACCTATGACGGCACCCGCTGGACCGTGCCGCTCGATGCTGCGGTCGAACGGATCGCGACCGGCAACGAACTGCTCGACCCGCGGCTGGTGCGCGGCCGCGCAGGCGGCGTGCTGGTGCTGCAGGGCGAGCGCCTGCTGTCCGACAACCTCGAACTCTCCTTCCCGACAGCCGATGCGCGGTTCGCGCTGCAGGGCGATCTGGGCGCGGGGACCTACAATCTGATGGGCGACCTGCGCGCGCGGCAGCTGGCCTTCGACGATATCGGCGGCGTCAACGGCGGCGCGCGCTTCACTGCGGCGATCGGGCCGGGGACCTGGAATATCGCGGCCAATATCGATGCGCGGATCGCGCCGGTCGCCAATGCCACGCTGGCCAATCTCGCGGGCGATCCGATCCGGTTGCGCGGCGGGGTGCGCATCGGCGGCAATGCTCCGCTCGTGTTCCAGGACATGCGGATCGATGCGGCCAAGCTCACCGCGCGGCTCGATGGGCGGGTGACCGAGGGCGGCACAACGCTTGCGGGCACCGGGCGCCATGTCGACTACGGCCCCTTCACCATCGAGGCGCGATTGACCGACGATGGCCCCGAGGCGGTGCTGGTGTTCGCCGACCCGCTCCCCGCAGCCGGGCTGACCGATGTCCGCGTGGCGATCTCGCCGGCGGGCGACGGTTTCCGGATCGAAACGCAGGGTGGCTCGACGCTGGGTCCGTTCGACGGCGTGCTCGGGCTCGTCGCCCCCGCCGGCGCGCCGGTGCGGATCGAGATCGAACGGCTGACCGTCTCGGACTCGCGGGTGACGGGAAACCTCACCCTGCTCGACGGGGGGATTGCCGGCGATCTGGCGCTCAGCGGCGGCGGGCTCGACGGCACCATCGCGCTGGCGCCACGCGGCGGCGGGCAGGGTTTCGACATCGACGTCCGCGCGCGCAACGCCAGCTTCGGCGGCGCGACCCCGATCCGCATCGCCCGCGCCGATATCCAGGCGCAGGGGCTTATCGCCGAGGGCAGCTCGACCTTCTCGGGCAGCGCCCGCGGCGCCGGACTGACCTATGGCACGCTGTTCCTGGGCCGTTTCGCTGCGCAGGGCGAGGTGACCGACGGCACCGGCCGGATCGACGCTTCGGTTGCCGGACGCCGCGGCGGTAGCCTGCTGCTCGATCTCCAGGCGGGCATCACGCCCGAACGCGTGACGCTGGCCGCACGCGGCGAATTCGCCGGCAAGCCGATTGTCATGCCCGGCCGCGCGGTATTGACCCGGCTCGACGATGGCGGCTGGGAGCTGCAACAGACCCGGCTCGATTACGGCGATGGTGCGGTTGTCGCCGCGGGCCGATTCGGCGGGGACGAGCTCAGTTTTGACCTCAAGCTGGCGGGCATGCCGCTGTCGCTGGCCGATATCGTTGTCAGCGACCTTGGGCTGGGCGGGACGATTTCGGGCGCAATCGAGTATTCGCTCGGGCCGGACGGATTGCCGCGTGCCAGCGCCCGGGTGAAGGTCGACGATTTGACCCGCTCCGGGCTGGTGCTGTCGAGCCGACCGGTCGATCTCTCGCTGGTGGCGGCGCTGACCGCCGACCAGTTGCAGGCCCGAGCGGTGCTGCGCAACGAGGATATCCGCCGTGGCCGCGTGCAGGCTCTGATCACGCAGCTGCCGCAAACCGGAATGGTGCTCGAGCGGATCCGCGCCGGGCGCTTGTTCGCGCAATTGCGCTACGAGGGCGCTGCCGAGAGCCTGTGGCGGCTCGCCGCGATCGATGCCTTCGACCTGACAGGGCCGGTCGCGATCGCCGCGGACGCCAGCGGCACGCTGGCCGACCCGCAGGTGCGTGGCTCGGTAAGCAGCGACAATCTGCGGGTGCGCAGTTCGCTCTCGGGGACCGATATCCGCAACGTCAGCGCGCGCGGTCGCTTCACCGGGTCGCGCTTGCGCCTGACCAGCTTCTCGGGTCGGGTCGGCGAGGACGGCACGGTCAAGGGCAGCGGCATCGTCGATCTTGCCGGGCTGGGCGAGCGGGTCGAGGGACGGTTCCTCGAGGTGCGCGGGCCGACGCTGGACCTGCGGGCATCCGCCACCAACGCGCGCCTGCTCAATGCCAACGGGCTCGACGCTACCATCACCGGGCCCTTGCGGATCGTTTCGGACGGGCTGGGCGGCACCATCGCCGGGCGCGTGACAATCGACAGGGCGAGCTGGGGCCTCGGCAGCGCCGCCGAGGACTTGGCCCTGCCGCGGATCAGCACCCGCGAAATCAACCTTCCGTCCGACACCGGGCCGCGCGTCGCCGCAGGCCGTCCGTGGCGTTACCTCATCAACGCGCGGGGTCCGAGCCGGATCGATGTCGACGGCATGGGTCTCGACAGCGAATGGGGCGCGGACATCATCCTGCGCGGGACCACCGACGATCCCCGCATCGGCGGCGAGGCGCGGGTGGTGCGCGGCAGCTACAGCTTCGCGGGCACACGGTTCGAATTGGAACGCGGGGTGATCGAATTCGACGTCAACGGTCCGATCGATCCGCGGGTCGATATCCGCGCGGTGTCGCAAGCCAATGGTATCGATGTCGAGGTGCGGGTGGCGGGCAACGCCATGCAGCCCGAGATCACCTTCTCATCTAATCCCGCACTTCCCGAGGAGGAAATCCTCGCCCGGCTGTTGTTCGGCGGCTCGATAACCACGCTGTCGGCGACCGATGCGCTGCAGCTCGGTGCGGCGCTGGCGAGCCTGCGCGGGGGTGGCGGGCTCGACCCGATCAACCAGCTGCGCAGCGCCATCGGGCTCGACCGGTTGCGCATCGTCGGCGCCGATCCGGCGCTCAACCGCGGCACCGCGGTGGCGCTGGGCAAGAATTTCGGGCGGCGCTTCTACGTCGAGATCATCACCGACGGTCAGGGCTATTCGGCGACCGAGGTGGAATTCCGGGTGACCAGCTGGCTCTCGCTGCTGGCCTCGATCTCGACCATCGGGCGCGAAAGCATCCTCGCCGAAATCAGCCGCGACTACTGAGCAGCGGGCGCCGCGCCAGCATCGGGCGTGGTCAGCACCGCGTCGATCGGCACCACCACGCCATTGCCCGACTCGACCTCCGCGCCGGCAAAGCGGGCGACCGCGCCATTGCTGTGCGTCGCGACGATGGTCTCGCCGTCGAGCCTGAAGGTGATCGCGCCGCCGCCAACCGTGGTCATGGCGGCGCTGCCGCCGCCGGTCTCGATCGCCGCGACGATCGCCGTTGGGGTGACATGGCCCGGCAGCACGTGTTCGCGTAGCAGGCCGACCAGCACCGGGCGTTCCTCGAGCGTCAGCAGCTGCTCGGCATACGCGCCCAGCGCCTCGAAGGCGGCCTCGGTCGGGGCGAGCACGGTGTAGCTGCCAGCGCCGTCAAACACTTCGTTGAGCTGCGCGACCGACAGCGCCTCTGAGGTGGTGCGCAGATCGCGCTGACCGGCGATCGCCTGGTTGAGCGTCTCGCCATCGGTGGTCAGCAGCGCGGGTTCGGCCTCTTCCCCGGAGTTGCAGGCAACGGTCGCCAGCGCCAGCGGCAGCAGCGCCGCGCCCAGCCAGTTTCGGATCGTGCCGGTCATTGGGCGGTCCTGTTTCACGTCAGGAGATCGAACGCTGCGGTGACCAGCCGGGTTTCGGGATCCAAGCGGTAAACATAGCCATCGACATAGCGGTAGGCCGCCTCGGCGGAATCGGCGTAGCGGTCGCGGAAGGGGTACGGGACGTTGTAGACATCGTAGCCTGCTGGCATCGGTTCGCCGATCGTGACTTCCTCGTCGGTGAGCAGCGCGGCGACCGACTGGATCGCGGCGCTCTGCGGATCGACGCGGTAGAGCGTGTTGTCGGCGTAGCGATAGCTGCCCGGCTGGCCGAGATTGTAGAAATCGACCAGATAGGCGGGGACGCTCGCGCTGCCGTAGGAACCGGGCCAGATATTGCCGCTGGCCAGCGCGCCGCCGAGCAACGGGATGTAGCCCGCGATCCCATCACCATCGGCGAGCTGCATCAGATAGCCGTCGCGATAGAGATAGCGACCGGCATCGAATCCGGTCAGCCCGAACAGCAGCGGCGAAAGGGCACGTCCGGGCAGGCTGTAGCGCTGTCCGGCATTGGACTGGGCCCGCCCCGGAGCTTCGCAACCGCCGGTCTTGGCGAGACCGGGCGGGCAGCGGACGAGCATCCGCACGCTACGGTCGAGCGGGCCAGCGACCATGCGTTCGAGCACGCGTTCGGTGCCTTCGCGTGAGAACAGGTCGCGCAGTCCCGTCTCGCTGGGCGCGCCGCTGCGGGCGGGCGGGCCGGGGCGGTCGGCGGCGGGTTGCGCGGGATTGCGCGCGTCGCGAACGTCCTGGTTCTTGAGAATATCGGCCACCACCTGCGCATCGCGGCCGGCGTCGCGCAGGCCGCGCAGATCGGCGGCGCGGGGTGGGGCCTCGTCAGTCCGCTCCGCCTTGTCGCGTTGGTCGCCGCGCTGGTCGCGGCCATCGCCGGAGCGGTCAGATCCGGGCGGTCCGCCGCGCTGTTCGGCATTCTGCGGCGCGCCCTGCTCCGCTCCGGGCTGGCCGGTATTCTGGGCAAACGCGCCCGACGCGGCCAGCGCAAGCGCGGCCACGCCCAGCCTTAATCTAAACATAGGTTAACTCCTGATTGTCTTTCCAACGTGGCGCGAGCCAGCGGGTTCCATTCAATCGGTCGCGCAATCCGCCACGCAAACCCGCATGAAACCGCGGCTCATCCGCCCGCAAGGTAGAGCCGGGCCTCCGTCGCCCGGCGGCGGACCAGCCCCGCCATCACCCGCCCGCCGGCGTGTTTCCAGCGCGCGAATTCGCTCGCCGCCCCGGCGAAATCGCCCGTCAGATGACGGCGCAGCAGGGTCGAGCGGGCCAGCGCGCCGGTGTTGTAATGAAAGCTGGCGAGCGCATCGAACTGGCGTTGGCTGGTCGGTGCGTCGCCGATGGCGCGCGCGACATCGCCGGCATAACGCTCCAGATCGCGCGCAAGCCGTTCGTCGCATTGTGCCTGCGTCCATACAGTCCCCGGCCCGATCTCCGCTCCAGTGGCTCCCCAGCCGATAGTCCAGGGATCGCCGCCGGTTCCGGGGTCGGGATAGGCTTCGACCATCCCGTCGCTACGCTGCCGCGCGCAGCCCTCGAAGCGCTTGATCAGGGCGACGCCGTCTGGCCCGATGGAATGCGGCTGGGTATGAGCATCCTCACCCGCATCGCCGAGCGCCGCGTCGATGGCGTGGTCGAGCGCCGCCACCTCCGCCCGCCGGAACCCGCGCCCGAGCATCCGCCGTACCGCATCGAAAACCGTCCTGCGCTGCATGCTGCCACCTCATCCCAAGCCGAATCGAGGCACGACAAGTAGGCAGGACCGGGGGCTGTAGGAAAATGCTTTATGCAAGCCGGCGCTTCGGGGGGCGACACTTCCCTGGTTTCAAGCGCTCTGACCCTTGCCGCGTTTAGTTGCCGCGCCAGGGACTTGCGGGCGGTTTGCGGAACCGCGGTGTGGATTTCGCCTTTGCGAAAGCCACAGGGTGCTGTGACCTTTTCTCGCCATCCGTCTTGCCGTTCCATTCGGTTCGCCGATCCATACGCCGGATGCTGGCAGATCGACCCCGTGTAGGAAATTGCTTTGTGCGCGATCCGTTCGCCTCGAGCGAAGTCGAGTGGCGGGTGCGGGGTGTCTCGACTGCGCTCGACGCGAACGGGATCGATCGCGCCCCCAGAGCATCGCCATTGCGAAAAGCCGCAGGCGACGCGGCAATCCACGGTGCCGCTTCGGCCCGCCTCGCTCGCAATGTTGCACGCTGGCCTGACAAGACCTCTTGACTGACAAGAACTCTTTACAGTAAAGAGCTCTTGTCAGGCAGGAGGCGTGTCGTTGGAAAACCGTTTGAAGGGCTATCGCGAGGAGCAGGGCTGGAGCCAGGGCGAGCTTGCCCGCCGGCTTGGCGTCTCGCGCCAGACCATCAACGCGGTCGAAACCGACAAATACGATCCCTCGCTGCCGCTGGCGCTGCGCATGGCCAGGCTGTTCGGCGTGGCGGTGCCAGACCTGTTCATCGATCACTGGGAGCCCGAAGAATGATTGCTCAACCCCAAACCTCCGAACCGACCCCGAAGAAGAAATCCCTGGCTCGCCGGCTGGCGCTGCCGATCGCTGGCGGGGCAATCAGCGGGTTTCTCGCCTCGCTGCTATTTCTCAACCTCACCGACATTTCCAGCGCGGACGGGCTGGGCGCCTCGCGCGATATCGGCGGGCTGGTCGGGGTGCTCTACATCCTCACCGGGCTGGCGGTCGGGCTGGGCTCGGCCAGTCCCAAGGCTGGCGCCAAATTCCTCAATGTCGAGGATGCCGACGAATTGCGCGAGGGGAGGCGTATGCTGACGCTGAGCTCGATTGCCATGGCGGCGCTGGGCGGAGCGCTCGTCCTGCTGGCGCTGTCGGGGCCGGTCGGGCCGCTGGAGCCGCTGCTGAGTGCGGGCGGGGCGATCATCCTGATCGTCTGCGCTTCCGCTCTGAGCGTGGTCTCGCAGCGCCTGACCGACGAGATGCAGCGCGCGTTGTCGCGCGATGCGACGGGGAGCGCCTTCGCGCTGCTGCTGGTGATTGGTGGGGGCTGGGCGCTACTGGCGCACACCGGCTTCGTCGCCGCACCCGCGCCGCTCGACTGGCTGACGATGTTTGCGGTGTTCCTGCTGATCGGCTGCTTCTGGCAGGGCGCGCGCCGCGGGCTGATGATGCGCGGGCCGAACTAAGGGGGCCGAACTGAGGGGGCCGACGAAACTGGGCCCACAAAAACCGGCTCACAAGACCGAAAGGGCGTCCGGATTGCTCCGGACGCCCCCCTCGGTGATACGAGCGCTGTATCAGGCGCTGTAATACATGTCGAACTCTACCGCGCAGGGGGTGGTCTCCATGCGGATGACCTCTTCCCACTTCAGCTCGGCATAGGCGTCGATCTGGTCCTTGGTGAAGACATCGCCCTTGAGCAGGAATTCGTGATCCGCCTCGAGCGCCTCGAGCGCTTCGCGCAAGGACCCGCAGACGGTCGGCACATCGGCCAGCTCGGCGGGCGGCAAATCGTAGAGGTTCTTGTCCATCGCCTCGCCCGGGTGGAGCTTGTTCTGGATCCCGTCGAGACCCGCCATCAGCAGCGCGGCATAGGCGAGATAGGGGTTGGCCATCGCGTCGGGGAAGCGGAATTCGACCCGCTTGGCCTTCTCGCCCGCACCATAGGGGATGCGGCAGGAGGCCGAGCGGTTGCGTGCCGAATAGGCGAGCAGCACCGGTGCCTCGAAGCCCGGGACCAGCCGCTTGTAGCTGTTGGTGGTGGGGTTGGTGAAGGCGTTCAATGCCTTGGCGTGCTTGATGACGCCGGCGATGAAGAACAGGCAGTTCTCCGACAGGCCGGCGTATTCATTGCCCGCGAAGGTCGGCTTGCCGTCGGACCAGATCGACATATGGGTGTGCATGCCCGAACCGTTGTCGTCCTTGATCGGCTTGGGCATGAAGGTCGCGGTCTTGCCGTAGGCATGCGCGACCTGGTGAACGACATACTTGTAGATCTGCATGTTGTCGGCGGTTTCGACCAGCGTCGAATAGGTCAGGCCGAGCTCGTGCTGCGCGGCGGCGACTTCGTGGTGGTGCTTGTCGCAAGGCAGCCCCATCTCGAGCATGGTGGCGACCATCTCGCCGCGGATATCGGTAGCGGAATCGACTGGGGCAACCGGGAAATAGCCGCCCTTGGCGCGCGGGCGGTGACCCATGTTGCCGCTCTCGTATTCGCGGCCCGAATTGGTCGGCAACTCGATATCGTCGAGCGTGAAGCCCGAACCGGCGTAGCCATCCTCGAAGCGGACATCGTCGAACATGAAGAATTCCGCCTCGGGTCCGACATAGATCGTGTCGCCGATGCCGGAATTGCCGAGATAGGCCTCGGCGCGCTTGGCGGTGGTGCGCGGATCGCGCGAATACCAGTCGCCGGTCGAGGGTTCGACGATGTCGCAGAACACGATCATCGTCGCCTCGGCGGCGAAGGGATCGAGATAGACCCGCTCGAGATCGGGTTTCAGGATCATGTCGCTCTCGTTGATCACCTTCCAGCCGGCGATCGAGGAACCGTCGAACATCAGCCCGTCCTCGAGCATGTCCTCGTCGAGCGCGCGCGCGACCATGGTGAGATGGTGCCACTTGCCCTTGGGATCGGTGAAGCGCAGGTCGAGCCAGTCGATGTCTTCGTCGGCCAGCCGTTTGAGGATCTCGCTTGCACTTGCCATTGTCGTGTTCTCCGTCTGGATGAAATTGTGTGTGGGGCGCGGGGGCCCGGATTATTGGGGCTCAGATCGCGTCGTCGTCGCGCTCGCCGGTGCGGATGCGCAGCGCAGACTCGATCGGTGAAACGAAAATCTTGCCATCGCCGATGCGTCCGGTCTGCGCGGCGTTGGCGATCGCTTCGACGGTGCGCTCGGCGATGGCGTCGCTGACGACGACCTCGAGCTTCACCTTGGGGAGGAAATCGACCACATATTCGGCACCGCGATAGAGCTCGGTATGGCCCTTCTGGCGGCCGAAGCCCTTCGCCTCGGTCACGGTGATGCCCGAAACGCCGACCTCGTGCAGCGCCTCCTTCACCTCGTCCAGCTTGAACGGCTTGATGATCGCCTCGATTTTTTTCACGTGATACTCGTCCCCGTCTGTGGCCTAGCTACGAATATGCCGTGGCACATGTTCCAAGAATCGTGCCAAGTACGGAGGCGAGCGTAGAGCATCGAAGCGGGCGCGCAAGGCCGGTTTCGGGCAAGTTTCGAAAAGTCGTAAGGTGCAAATTGCAACGGCATTGCCGTGGCCGAGGGCGCTGCCCAAATGTTGTGCGACCGCTGCCCGGAATTTAGGCAGCGGGGAGCCGCAACCCGGTCGTCTCAGGCAGGCCGCACATCAGGTTGAGCGACTGGATAGCCGCCCCGCTGGCACCCTTGCCGAGATTGTCGAGCCGCGCGACCAGGCGCGCGTGCCAGCCGCCGGTATTGCCGAAGACGAAAAGCTCCATGCCGTCCGATGGCGGCGCGTTCTCTTCCAGGAGCAATTCGCTCGGCACGCTGCTGCCGCGAACCGATATGACCGGCGAATCCGCGTAGAAATCGTCTAGCGCGGCACGCAGCGTATCGGCGCTCGGCTCGCCCGCCATTGCCCCGAGATGGAGCGGAACCTCGACGATCATGCCGCGATAGGCCGGGACGACCGAGGGAGCGAAGATCACGCCGTGTTTCAGCCCCGCATGCGCTTTCATCTCGGCTCTGTGCTTGTGCGCCATGTCGTAGCCATAGGCGCGGAAGGCCGGCGCTCCTTCCATCTGGAAGCGTTCGATCAGGCTCTTGCCGCCCCCCGAATACCCGCTGACGGCGTTGACCGTATAGGGCCAGTCGGCAGGGAGCAGCCCTTCGCGCACCAACGGCGCTACCAGCGCCAGAAAGCCGGTCGGATAGCAGCCCGGATTGCTCACTCTGCGGGCCTCGGCGACGCGCTCGCGTCCAACCAGTTCGGGAAAGCCGTAGCACCAGCCTTCGGTGGTGCGATGCGCGGAGGAAGCGTCGATCACCCGCGTTCCCGCTGCCGGGTCGAGCAGTTCCATCGCCTGACGCGCGGCCTCGTCGGGGAGGCAGAGGATCGCGATGTCGGCCTCGTTGAGCGCTTCGCGGCGCGCGGCTTCGTCCTTGCGGCGGCTTTCGTCCAGTTCGATCAGCGTAAGTCCATCGCGGCCCGCCAGCCGCTCGAGGATCTCGAGCCCGGTGGTGCCCGCGGCGCCGTCGACGAAGACGCTAAGCGGCATTGTCGCTTTCGGGGCCGCTGTCTGGGGTCAGGCTTGCGACAGGGACATAGCCGCTCGGCCCTTCGGGTCCGCGGCAAACCCAGCACCAGGCGCCCGAGCAGTCGAGCGCCTCGATTGCCGTGCCCGCGGGAAACGTGACCAATACCTCGGAATCCTCGCGCGGCGCCAGCATCAGCGGTGTGTCCTTGGGCCCGATTATACGGATCTGCGGGATCACGTAGTGGACCGCGAGGAAGCGGTGCGCGAGCGCGATATGCGCCAGATCGGCGCGCAGCGGCAGCGTGCCCGCCTCGGGGCGTTCGACAGCACCGGTCAGCCCGACGATCCCGTCGGGCAGTTCATAGGGCGCGGGCTGGCTCACAGTGCGGTCGGGATCCTCGTAGAGGGCATGGCGGGCCGCTTAGCCGCGCGGACGCCCTGCGGCAAGCATGACGCCTTTGTTACGCAACCGGCCCAGCCGGACCCGCGGGCCGCTAGGCGTTGTCATAGCGGTTGCGCAGCATATGCCAGGCGGCACGCAGGCCATAGGCCTCGCCGCCCTTGGGCCGACCCGGCTTGGCAGTCGGGCGCCAGGCGAAGGTATCGAAATGCGCCCAGTCCAGACCTTCACCGACGAATTTGTCGAGGAACAGCCCGGCCACGCTGGCGCCGGCAAAACCGTTGCTATGGGCGTTGTTGGTGTCGGCGATGTCGGAGGCGAGCCACTCGGCATAGCCCTCCGGCAGCGGCAGCCGCCAGGGCTCGTCGTCATGCGCACGGCCCGCGGCAACCAACGCGTCGGCGGTGGCGTCGCGGCGGGTCATCAGCGCGGGAAATTCCGGCCCCAGCGCCACCCGCGCAGCGCCGGTCAGCGTGGCGAAATCGATGATCAGATCGGGCATCTCCTCGCTGACGCGGGTCAGCGCATCGCCCAGCACAAGCCGCCCTTCGGCATCGGTGTTGCCGATCTCGACGGTCAGGCCTTTTCGCGAAGCGAGCACATCGCCGGGGCGGAAGGAATTGCTCGAAATGGCGTTCTCGACCGCGGGGACGAGGCAGTGCAGCCGCACCTTGAGCCCGCCGCCCATGATCAGTTCCGCGAGCGCCAGCGCATGCGCCGCACCGCCCATGTCCTTCTTCATCAGCTTCATGCCGTTGGCCGATTTCACATCGAGCCCGCCAGAATCGAAGCACACGCCCTTGCCGACGATGGCGAGCACCGGATCGCTCTCCTTGCCCCAGGTGAGGTGCAGCAGCCGGGGCGCATGCTTGCGCGCCGCCGCGCGGCCCACCGCGTGGATCATCGGGTATTCCTGCTCGAGCGTATCGCCGCGCACTACGGTCAATTCTCCCTTGTGCGTCTTGGCGAGCCATTCGGCATGTTCCTCCAGCGCGGCGGGGCCCATGTCCTCGGCCGGCGTGTTGACCAGATCGCGCACCACGCCCACCGCGCGCGCCTCGGCGATTGCGGCGTCGATCTTGCCTGCCTCCTTGGTCAGCAGCACGCGCGGGCCGGTGGGCTTGTCCGGCTGTTTGTAGCGTTCGAATGTGTATTGCGCGGTCTGCCAGCCGTGCAGGGCAGGGCCGGGCTCGCCCTCGGAAAGGCGATAGGTGCCAGCGGGCAGATCCTCGGCGAGCTTGGCCATGCACCAGCTCGAGAGTTCGGCGGGGTTGGCAACGCCGCCCACCGCGAACCAGCCGTCGCCGTCGGGGACGATCGCGGTCTGATAGCCGCCGCCTTCGAATTTCTGCGCCGCGAGCGCGCTGCGCTGTCCGGCGGCGAGCTGCTTCGCCCAGGCCTCGAACCCGTCGCGCGCAACGAGATGGATGGAAATCGCGTCCTGTCCGCGATCCGGCTGGATCAAATCACTGGTATCGGCCATTGTGTGGCTGTCCTGTTTTGGTTGTGCATATGGCAAAGGAATGCCGATGAACCCGCGCCTGTTCCTGATTGCAGCCCTGCTGTCGAGTGCGGCGTGCTCGGATGCGGGCGAGATGGAGGAGCGGCTGGGCACCTCGGTAGAGGCCAGCGCCAGCGCCACGACGCCCCTCCCGCCGGGCACCGAGGCGGGCGATGGCCGCGCCATCGCCGAGACCACCGACGACTACGAGCTCGAATATTCCTGGCCTGGCGAGGCCAATTCCATCCCCGCGCTGGCCACGCTGTTGCAGGGCCGCGCGGACGGGGCGCGTGCCGATCTGGTCGAGACGACGCGCGAGGATCGCGCGGCTGCCGCGGAAGGGGATTATCCTTACCGGCCCCACAGTTTCTCGGGCGATTGGCAGCTGGTGGCGGACATACCCGGCTGGCTGAGCCTGTCGGGCACGATTTCGACCTATGCGGGCGGTGCCCATCCCAACACCGGCTTCGACAGCCTGTTGTGGGATAAAAGCGCCGGGGTGGCGCGCGAGCCGCTCGACCTGTTCCGCAGCCCGCAGAACTTTCAGAACGCGATCGCGCGGCGCTTTTGCACCATGCTCGACGCCGAACGCGGCGAGCGGCGGGGCGAACCCGTCGATCGCGATGCCGACGACTATTTCAGCGCTTGCCCCGGAGTCGAGGAACTCACCGTGCTGCTGGGATCGTCCGATGGCGAGACCTTCGACCGAGTAAGCATCTGGGTAATGCCCTATGTAGCCGGTCCCTATGCCGAGGGCTCGTATGAATTCGACCTGCCGGTGGACACCGCGCTGCTCGATGCGGTGAAGCCTGGCTATGAGAAGGCCTTCTCGCTGGGACCGCAGGGCTAAGCGCCAGAACCCGGACACCGCCGCATCAAGGCCTCGCAATTCGGCGCCTGCGTCGCTACATCGCGGCCATGACCGAATATCAGACCATCGACGGCACCGAGACCGTCCTTCGCGACGGCACCATCAAGCTCCATGGCGAGGAGGGCTTCGCCGGGATGCGCCGCGCGGGCCAGCTCGCCGCGTCCATTCTCGACGAGATCGCGCCGATGGTGCAGCCCGGCGTTTCCACCGCAGCGATCGACGACAAAGTGCGCGAGCTCACGCTCGCTGGCGGCGCGGTGCCCGCGACAATGGGCTATCGCGGCTATGCGCACAGCTGCTGCATCTCGATCAACCACGTCATCTGCCACGGGATCCCGAGCGACAAGGTTCTCAAAGAGGGCGACATCGTCAATATCGACGTCACCCCGCTGCTCGACGGCTGGCACGGCGACACCAGCCGGATGTTCTTTGCGGGCGAGCCGCCGCTCAAGGCAAAACGGCTGGTCGAGGTCACCTATGAATGCCTGATGCTGGGTATCGCGGCGGCGCAGCCCGGCGCGCGGGTCGGCGATATCGGCGCGGCGATCGAGGCTCATGCGAGCCAGTACCGCTATGGCGTGGTGCGCGAATTCTGCGGCCATGGCCTCGGCCGTCTGTTCCACGACGCGCCCGAGGTGATCCACGCCGCCAAGGCGGGCACCGGGCCGGTGCTCAAACCGGGGATGTTCTTCACCATCGAACCGATGATCAACCTCGGGCGCCCGCACGCCAAGCTGCTCAACGACGGCTGGACCGCGGTGACCCGCGACAAGAGCCTCTCGGCGCAGTTCGAACATTCGCTGGGCATCACCGAGACCGGCAACGAGATCTTCACCCAGAGCGCCAAGGGCCTGCACCAGCCGCCTTACGCGTGAGGCGCGGGATCACAAACCGACGCTCGGGTGTGGCCCGGCCGGCCCGCTACTGAGACAGCCTCTCGATAGCACTGCGCAGCTTGTCGCCCACGGCGGCAGCCTTCTCTCCCAGTTCGTTGTTCGGGATGGCCAGCATGGAGGCGACCGGATTGACCGCAGCGACCTCCACGCCGTCCGCGATCTCCTGCACGATGACATTGCAGGGGAGCATCGTCCCGACCTTGTCCTCGAGCTGCAGCGCCTCGTGCGCCAGTGTCGGATTGCACGCGCCGAGGATCACGTAGCGGCGAAACTCCACTCCCAGCTTCTTGCGCAAGGTCTCCTGCAGATCGATCTGGCTGATGATGCCGAGCCCTTCCTGCTGGAGCGCCTCGGTCGTTCGGGTTATCGCGTCTTCGAACGTGACGCCGGTCAGCTTGGTCGAGAAGTAATAAGTCATTTGGGGTTACCTCACGACCACAACGACCGGGAAGGTGTTTGTGTCCGCCGTGCTCGGAATGTGCGGAATCGTGTCGCCTGCTGAAGGGCAGCTTTCGACGCAGCCATACCGAGGCGCGATGTCCGATATTGGGGTGGAAAGCGGCCGCTCCTAGTTACGGCTAAATGCCACAGTTTTACTGGTAGCGAATGGCGGCTGAGACACTGCCGCAAACCAGTCGGCGCGAAAGCTCGGGAGCCTCTCTAGGTGATCAAGCAGTAAGCCCCAGCCGACGAGCTCCTCGTGGAAACTCCAAACCAAATCAGCGATGACTACGTCACAGCAGATAAGATCGGTTGCAACCTCGTCGCGCTTATAGAATGTGAACTTGGCCACCTCTTTCAGCGGAAGTTGAGCAATAACGTCGGCATCAATTGAGATCATGGGAGCGTATCTGCCTTTGCCTTGCAACGTCGGCAATTGGGTGGTTAGCTGCCGCTGGAACTATTCTTCGCGCTCGCAGGCGTCAGCGTCGAATACGAAGTTTCGCTTACCGCTTACCAACTCAGGCGTATGCTCACGCCACCATCCAGCGGCCCTAGGGTCCACCTCTTCCAATATATCGACCGCCGCTTTCGCGTTCACGCTGAAGCCCGTCAGCTTTATGCCTTTGCCCAAAACGAGCGCCCAGAGTTGGAGAAAGGCATTGCTCGGGCCGCTCAAGACGCCGAGCCCCCACAAACTGCGCTGCCGATTAACAGCCAATGGCAAGGATAGACCAATCCAAGCGTCACGGACCCAGTCTGGAGCTTCCCCAATCGGGCGACGAACAATCTTGATACGCATCAGGCAAGTCTCGCACCCGATGCGAATGACCGCAAGTGGGTCGTCAGCGGACGGTCCGATTTCGTCGCCTGCGACGAAGGGTTCGATGCGGGGAAACTTTCGCGGGTGAGGCGAGTAGAGAAGGCAGAACCTGATTCACTTTTGGAGTTTGCCATGAAAATTCTTGTCGCCGGAGCAACCGGTAAAACCGGGTTGCGGCTCGTCGCCGAACTCGCCTCGCGCGGGCACGATCCGGTCGCGCTCGTCCGCGAAGGCTCGGACACCAGCGGCTTGCCCGAAGGCACGCAGCAGCGGCGCGGCGACCTCACGGATTTGCAGGACGATGTGTGCGACGGCTGCGACGCGGTCGTATTCGCGGCGGGTTCGGGCGGGGATACCGGCGCCGAAATGACCGACAAGGTCGACCGCGATGGAGCCATGCGGCTCATCGACATCGCCGCGAAGTCAGCTGTGAAGCGCTTCGTGATGCTGAGCAGCATCGGTACGGAGAATCCGCCGAAAGACGGCGAGATGGCGCATTATCTCCAGGCCAAGCACGACGCGGACGAACACCTCAAGGCGGCGGGGCTGGACTATGCGATCGTCCGACCGGTCAGCCTGACCGAGGCGGATGGCAATCGCGACATCCGCTTCGGCGAAGACGTCGACCCGCAAGGCAAGGCCGCGCGAGGCGATGTCGCCTTCGTGCTCGCCAATGCGGTCGACAGCGCAGACTGGCTGGGTAAGACCGCCGCGATGGAGAGCGTTTGAAGGGCATCCGCGCTGCCGGCCCTATTTACCGATTGCCCCTCCACTAGATTTCCCCGCATTCCTCCTTGCCTTAGCCCGCGCGGGCGGCTTTCAGGGGCCGCATGCTGTCCGTCACCCCCGATGTCGCGCTCCTGATCCTTGGCATCCTGCTTTTGACGACCGTTTTCGCCGGATCGCTGTCGAGCCGGTTCGGTCTGCCAGCGCTGATCGGCTTTCTCGCGCTCGGGATGCTGGCCGGGGTGGACGGGCCCGGCGGCATCGGGTTCGACAATTATGCGCTGACGCAGGGGATCGGCGTTGCCTGCCTGATCTTCATCCTGTTTTCCGGCGGGCTCGACACCGACTGGCGCGATGTGAAGCGGGTTTTGCCGCCCGCCCTTGTCCTGGCGACGCTGGGCGTGCTTCTCAGCGCCAGCATCACCGCAGCGGCGGCGGTGTATCTGCTCGGGCTCGATCCGCTGCAGGGCTTCCTGCTTGGCGCGGTGGTCGCCTCGACCGACGCCGCCGCGGTCTTCGCCATATTGCGCTCGAGCGGGCTCGACCTGCATGGCGATGTGCCCGCGCTGATCGAGGTGGAATCGGGTTCCAACGACCCGATGGCGATCTTCCTGGTCGGCGCAGCGCTGCTGTTCATTACCACCCCGGGCACGTCGCCGCTGGCGCTGGTGCCCGATTTCGCGGTGCAGATGGCGATGGGGGCGATCATCGGGTTGGCGGTGGGCTACCTGCTTCCCGAGGTGCTCAAACGCTCCAATTTCTATCACGGCGGGCTGGCCTTCGTGATCTCGATCGCCGGTGCGCTGATCGCCTATGGGCTGGCCGAACTGCTGCAGGGCAACGGCTTTCTGGCAGCCTATCTGGCCGGGCTGGTCGCGGGCAATCGCGTCTACAAGGCCAAGCTGATCGTCTCGACCTTCCAGGACGGGATGGCCTGGCTGGCGCAGGTGGTGATGTTCCTCACGCTCGGGCTGCTGGTGGCGCCGACCAATCTGATCGACGTCGCGGTGCCGGGGCTGGCGATTGCTTTCATCCTGATGTTCGTCGCCCGCCCGCTGAGCGTGTTCGTCTGCCTCGCCCCGTTCCGCCGCTTCGGCTGGCGCGCCAAGCTGTTCGTGTCGTGGGCGGGGCTGCGCGGCGCGGTGCCGATCGTGCTCGCGACCTTCCCGATGGTGGCGGGGATCCCCGGCGCTTTCACCATCTTCAACGTGGTGTTCTTCGTCGTGCTGGTATCGAGCGTGATCCAGGGGCCGAGCATCAACTGGATGGCCGCGCGGCTGGGTATCGGCGGGCGGGCCGCTCGCAAGGATGCAGAGAACACCGAACCGGCGGAGCAAGTGCGCGGGGAATCCCCCTAACCCTCGCGCGCCGCGCGGATCGCGGCACCGGCGGCGAAAGGGGCGAGTGCGCAGAGGCCCAGGCTGATCGCGGCGGTCAGCGCCAGTCCTGAACCATCGGGGCGTGCGAGCGAGCCCGCGCCGAAGATCAGGATCGGCACCGCCAGCGGGATCACCATCAGCCCTGAAAGCGCCGCGCCGCCGCGCAGCGAGGCGGTCAGCGCGGCGATGGCGAGACCGATTGCGGCCAGACCCGGTGTTCCCGCGAGCAGGCCGAGCAGCAAGATGCGCAGCGTCTCGGCGGGCAGGTTGAGCAGCGTTGCGGCAGGAAGCGCGGCGAGCAGCAGTAGCGGCGCGAAGGCCAGCCAATGCGCGAGCAGGCGGCTGGCCATCGCCAGTTCCTCCGATACTCCGCGCAAATAGAGCTGGTCGAACACGCCGGCTTCCAGATCGGCGCTCACCAGCCGCTCGAGCGGGAGGATCGCCGCCAGCAGCGCCGCGACCCAGATCACCCCGCCGCCGGTGCGCGCCAGCAATTCGGGTTCGGGCCCGACCGCGAAGGGATAGAGCATCGCCACCGCGAGGAAGAACAACAGCGGCAGAAGCGAGCCGCCGCGCCGTCCGCCGGGCAGGAGCACCGCCAGATCGCGCCGCAGCAGCACGCCGATCATGCCGCGAACTCCGCCAGGGTGAGCGTAGCGGCGGGCGTAGCGAAGCGCTGGTGCGAGGCGATCACCGCGATCCCGCCATTGGCGAGGTGGTGCGCCACAAGTTGCTCGGCCAGCGCCACGCCCCTGGTGTCGAGCCCGTTGAGCGGTTCGTCGAGCAGCCAGATCGGCACCTCCTGTCCAAGCAGCCGGGCAAGCGCGGCGCGCTTGGTCTGGCCGGTGGAAAGATAGCGCACCGGCACGTCGAACAGATCGTAGAGCCCCAGCGCCTCGGCGTGCTCGGTGAGCGCCATCGGTTTCGTTCCGTCGAGCGCGGCCCAGAAGCCCAGCGCCGCCTGCAGGCTGGCCTGAGGGTCGAGCGCGGGGCGTTCGTCTAGCAGGCCGATCCCGCCGCTGCGGGTCACTTCGCCGGCAAAGGGGCGCAGCAATCCGGCGAGGATGCGGATCAGGCTCGACTTGCCGATCCCGTTGGCCCCCGCGACATGCAGCGCCTCACCGGGTGCGAGCGCGCAGGAGACGCCGCGGAACAGCAGCCGGTCGCCGCGGCGGCAGGCGATATCCTTCGCGGCGAGACGGGCTTGCATGACTAAGTCCGATAGGCAAAAGCGCGCGAACCGACAAGCGAAGGAGATGGCTCATGCCGGTTCGACAATTGAACGAGGACGAACGCGCGAGCTGGCTCGATGCGCTCGACGAATGGTCGCTGGCGCGCGAGGGCAAGGCCATCCACCGCAGTTTCGAGTTCAGGGATTTCAGCGAGGCCTTCGCCTTCATGGCCCGCGTCGCCATGATTGCCGAAAAGCGCGACCATCATCCCGAATGGTCCAACGTCTACAACAAGGTCGAGATCACGCTGACCACGCATGACGCCGACGGGCTCAGCCTGCGCGACGTCAACATGGCCAAGGATATCGACGCACTGGTCTAGGCGAACGCGGCTAGCGGCCCAGCGCGCGCGCGCTGCTGCGCGACATCTTGCGCAAGCGGCCGGGCATCCAGCGAACCGCGAAGGCGAGCTTGCGCGCGGTCTTTCCGACCAGCGTGTGGACCTTGTCGCCATGCACCGCTTCCCAGGCGGCCAAAGCGACATCCTCTACCGGGGTGATCTCGAGGCCCGCCGCATTGACGCGGTCGCGGATCGCCTCGTTGGCGCCGTGATTGGGGGTCTTGTCGAGCAGCGGGGTTTCGATGAAACCGGGGCACAGCGAGCGGACCGTGATCCCGTCCTCGTGCCATTCGCCATCGAGGCTCTCGGTCAGCCCGCGCACGGCGAACTTGGTCGCGCTGTAGACGCTGGCACCGGGCGAGCCGAAGATACCCGCCGCGCTGGCGGTGTTGAGCAGGCACGACCCTGGTGCGGTCTTCTTGAGATGCGGATAAGCGGCCTGCGCGCCGAACAGCACGCCCTTGAGATTGATGTCGAGGCAACGCTCGATTTCCTCGGCGCTGTTCTCGATCAGCGATCCGCCGAGCGGAATACCCGCGTTGTTGGCCACCACATCGATCCGTCCGCCCGAGGCCATCGAGAAGGCGTTGAGCGCAACGTCCCATTCCGCGCGGTCGCGGACGTCGAGCTTGTGGATATAATGGTGCCCGCCGGGCAGGCCGTCGGCGGTGACCTCCATGCCGTGCTCGTCGATATCGCCGAGGCCGACGAACCAGCCCTGCTTGCCGAAATGCTGCGCGATCGCGCGCCCGATGCCCGATGCCCCGCCGGTGACGAAAATCGCCTTTCTCGCGCTCAACCCAATTCTCCCCAAAAACAAGCCGCGCGAAGATGGTCTCCGCGCGGCCCGCTTGTTCACTCGATCCGGAGAAGCGTCAACCGCCGAGCGCTGCGGCCAGTCCCTGGACGTATTCCTCACCTTCGACGATCTGCGCCGTCGAATCCGCGACCGTGTCGCCGATCGGCTCGGCGCGCCCGCCGAGGCAGGTGGCGAGGAAATTCTCGGTCACCGCATTGAAGGCGATGTTATTGGTCGGCTTGGCAAAACCATGGCCCTCGTCGGGGAACAGCACATAGGTGACGGGGATGTCCTTGTCCTGCATCGCGGCGACGATCTGGTCGCTCTCCGCCTGCTTGACGCGCGGATCGTTGGCGCCCTGGCCGATCAGCAGCGGCTTGACGATCCGGTCGGCGGAATGGAGCGGACTGCGCTCCTTGAGCATCGCCAGACCTTCGGGGGTGTTGGGATTGCCCATCCGCTCGTGGAACTGCGCGATCAGCGGCTCCCAATAGGGCGGGATCGTCTCGAGCAGGGTTTCGAGATTGGACGGGCCGACGATATCGACCCCGCAGGCGAATTTCTCGGGCGTGAAGGTGAGCCCGGCGAGCGTCGCGTAGCCTCCGTAGGATCCGCCCATGATCGCCACCTTGTCGGGCGCGGTGATGCCCTCGGCCACCGCCCAGTCGACCGCGTCGATCAGATCGTCATGCATCTTGCGGCCCCATTCGAGATCGCCCGCGGAGATGAATTCCTTGCCGAAGCCGGTCGAGCCGCGGAAATTGACGCTGAGCACCGCATAGCCGCGGTTGGCCAGCCATTGATGGTAGGAATTGTAGCCGTAGCCATCCCGCGCCCAGGGGCCGCCGTGGACCATCAGCACCATCGGCACCGAGGCTTCGGGCGTGCCGTCGCCATCGACATCGCTGCCCGGCGGCAGGGTGAGGTAGGAGGGCAGCGTGAGCCCGTCGCGCGAGGTCAATTCCAGCGGATGCATCGTCTGCAGCGGCGCACCTTCCAGCTCGGGCCGGGCGCTGTAGAATTCGGTCAGCGACTGCGCGCCCCGGTCGTAGATATAGGCCTTGGTCGGCGCCGTCAGCGGGTCGTTCCAGACGATCCATTTGGTGTCGTCCTCGGTGCGCGACTGGACGCCGTAATTGCCCTCCAGCCGCTCGTCGAGCCAGTCGAGCGAAGCCTTGATCTCGGGGTCGATCGCGGTCCACTCGGTGGTCAGATAAGTAAAGCTGTAGGCTTCGACCTCGCCGGTCCGGGGATCGGCCATCGCGCCGCCGATATCGGCCTTGTCGTTCTGCGCGATCACGGTCTTCTCGCCGGTCGCGACATCCTGCGCGATCAGCGCGGCGGTGTTGCGACCGCGGCTGTCGATCCAGTACATGGTCGTGCCGTCGGTGGTGAAACCGGCAGGCTGGGTGGTCAGCGAATCCTCAAGCCCCGTGCTGTCGCTGGGGGCGGCGGCGATTTCACCCTCGGCGATGGGGAAGAAGTCCATCCCGCCTGCGGCATTGGGGCGCAGCGCCATGCGCAGGTCGAGATTGTCGTCGGCCAGGAAGCCGGCATAGCCGTCGTTCTGCTGGACCAGCGTCAGTTCGCCGCTGTTGAGATCGAGCAGGTGGACATCGTGGAAGCGCGGGTCGCGGTTGTTGACCCCGATCAGCACCTTGTCCTTGATCCGGTTCGAAGTGCCGACGACCTGCACGCGGGTTTTCTCGAACGGTGTCATCGTCCGCTCTGCGCCCGAGGCGATATCGACGCCGTAAAGCAGGAAGTTCTCGTCGCCCCCCTTGTCCTGCACATAGAGCACGCTGCGGCTGTCGGGCGCCCAGAAATACTGCGGGATGGGCCGGTCGGTGGACGAGGTGATCGCGCGCGCCGATGCAGGATCGCTTGCCGGAGCGATCCAGACGTTCATGACCCCGTCCTTGGGCGCGCGCCAGCTGAGCCATTTGCCATCGGGGCTGATCTGGCCCGCGGTACGGGTCGGGTTGCCGAACAAGTCCTCGCGCGGGATCAGGGGCGCGGCCTGACCGGTTGTATTGGCCTGGGGACGGTGATTGTCTGCTGCGGCCGCCGACGGCAGCGCAAGCGAAGTCGCTGCGAGCAGCGCGGTTGTGAACTTGATCATGATCCTATCCCCTGTGGTGACTTGAGCCGAATCGACCATAGACCCGGCGGGCCGGAAAATGATCTCAATTCGACGAACGCATTACAATGCGGGACTGTTGCAATGCGAAGGCATTACAGAGCGGGATTGTCGTATACATGCCAGGTGAAGATAGCCATGGCTCCGCGGTGGGGACGCCAGGCCTCCGCGAGTTCGCGAACCGCCTTCTCGCTGGGGCGCTCCTCCAGCCCGAGCAAACCGCCGACCCCCGCCTGCACGGCCAGATCGCCCGCCGGCCAGATATCGGGGCGCCCTTCGGCGAACAGCAGGTATATTTCCGCCGACCAGCGCCCGATACCCTTGATCCGGGTGAGTTCGGCGATCGCCTCCTCGTCGTCCGCCGGGAGATTGTCCAGATCGAGCTCGTTCGCCGCAACCAGTTCGCACAGGCTGCGCGCATAGCCCTGTTTCTGGCGCGACAGGCCGCAGGCGCGCAGCGTGTCGAAATCGCGCGCCAGCAAGGTCTGGGGCGTGAATCCCTCGCCCAGCTCGACCTCGAGCTTGCGCCACACCGCGGCGGCGGAGGCGACTGAAACCTGCTGGCCGACGATGGTGCGAAGCAGGGTCAGGTAGCCGGTCGGGCGGATGCGCGGTTCGGGATGGCCGCAGCGTTCGAGCGCGCCCGCCACGGCCGGTTCGCGCTGCGCCAGTTCGCCGAGCGCGTGGTGCAACTGTTCCGCAGTGAGACCCATACATCCTCCCGCGGCCCGCGCCTTGCCAAACCGCGCCGCCAGCCCTAGCAGCGCGACCGAACCGAAGCCACAGGCCCCCGCGACGTGCGCAACCGGGCCACCACATGCCACAGCACCAGGAGCGCCGAGACCCATGCCCAAGCTGATCGTCACCACCCGCGAAGGCGAAACCTCCGAGATCGAGGTCGAGGACGGCCTCACCGTGATGGAAGCGATCCGCGACAATGGTTTCGACGAACTGCTGGCGCTGTGCGGGGGCTGCTGCTCCTGCGCCACTTGCCACGTCCATGTCGACCGGGCCTTCGCCGATCAATTGCCTGCGATGAGCGAGGACGAGGACGATCTGCTCGAATCCACCGAACATCGCAACGCGACCTCCCGTCTGGGTTGCCAGATCCCCTTCACGCCTGCGCTCGACGGGCTGAAAGTAACTATCGCGCCTGAAGATTGAACTTGGTTGCGGGGCGGGCGGCGCGAGCCTAGCTCGGCGATGATGACTGCCCTTTCAACCCGCGCCAGCCCGCTCGATCTTATCGGCAACACCCCTCTGGTCCGGCTCGCCGGGCCGAGCGAGGCGGCGGGTTGCGACATCTACGGCAAATGCGAATTTGCCAACCCCGGCGCCAGCGTCAAGGATCGCGCGGCGCTGTTCATCGTCCGCGACGCCGAGGCGCGCGGCGAGCTCAAGCCCGGCGGTTGCGTAGTCGAGGGAACCGCCGGCAACACCGGCATCGGCATGGCGCTGGTGTGCAACGCGCTGGGTTATCGCACCATCATCGTCATGCCCGACAACCAGTCGCGTGAGAAGATGGACACGCTGCGGGCGCTGGGGGCCGAACTGGTCACCGTGCCGCCGACCAAATATTCCGACTGCAACCACTTCGTTCACACCAGCCGCCGGCTGGCCGAAGAAACCCAGAACGCGGTCTGGGCCAATCAGTTCGACAACACCGCCAACCGCAAGGCGCATATCGAAGGCACCGCCAGGGAAATCTGGGAGCAGATGGAGGGCCGGATCGACGGCTTCACCTGCGCCGCGGGGACCGGCGGGACGATCGCCGGCGTCGGCATGGGGCTCAAGGAATTCGACGAGGACGTCGTCATCGCGCTGACCGATCCGCATGGCGCGGCGCTGTACAATTATTACGCCCATGGCGAGCTCAAGGGCGAGGGCTCCTCGGTCGCCGAGGGGATCGGGCAGGGCCGCATCACCGGTAATCTGGAAGGCGCGCCGATCGACACGCAGTTCCGCATTTCCGACGAGGAAGGCCTCGAATGGGTCGCGCGGCTGCTGCGCGAGGAAGGGCTGTGCCTTGGTCTGTCGAGCGGCATCAACGTTGCCGGGGCGGTGGCGCTGGGCAAGCAGTTGCGGGCGCAAGGACGCCCGGCGCCGCGCGTGGTGACCATCTTGTGCGACACCGGTTTCCGTTATCTCTCCTCGCTCTACGACCCCGAGTGGCTCGCTGCCAAGGGTCTGCCGGTCTTTCCCTGGCTTACCAGCGGAACGGCACAGGATTGACCCGGTGGCCTTGCCCGTCCTACCTAGGGGCATGGCCCGTTTCTTCGACAGCAAGGCGAGGGTGCCTTCGGGCGATTTGCCCCCTAGTCCGCTCGGGGGAACCCGCCAGCAAGCGATGAACCGGCTTCAGGTCGGCATCGGCGGCGTGGTCGGCGTGCTGATGCTGGTCGGCCTGGCGAGTGTCATCCAGAACCAGGCCGACGAGGTCGAGCGCAATGCTGTCCCCGAGGCCGCCTCGACCAATATCCCCCAGCCCAAGCCCAAGAGCGCCGATCCGCTGGTGGAGGCGGGCGTGGTCCCCGATCTTCCCGCCACGCCGACGCCCGCTCCGGCCGGGTCTGCGGCGACGGCACCGGTCATGCCCGAACAGGGCACCTCGCGGCCCACCGGCAGTCAATAGGATGCGACTGTTTGTGGCGAGCGCGCTGCTGGCCTGCAGCGCTTGCGGCGCCGCAACCGACCAGGGCAGCGGCGAGGCCGAAACGCTCAAGACTCCGCTTGGCCTGTCGAGCACGCTGCCGATCTACTGGCAGGAAAGCGCCGATTTCGCGACCATACTTAAGGAAGAGAGCGAGCCGGGCTGGGTGCGGCAGTCTCTCGAGACCCGCTTCGAACTGGTCCCGCTCGATGTGCTGAGCGCGGAGGCGCTGGCACCACTCGACCATCTGCTGCTGGCCCAGCCGCGCGCGCTGTCGGCGGCCGAGAACGTCGCGCTGGACAATTGGGTGCGCGCCGGCGGGCAGTTGCTGCTGTTCGCGGATCCGATGCTGACCAGCCATTCGCAGTTTTCGATCGGCGATCCGCGACGCCCGCAGGATGTCGCGCTGCTCTCGCCGATTCTGGCGCGTTGGGGGCTGGAACTGACTTTCGACACCGCGCAGCCGCAGGGCAAACGCCGCGAAGAAGCCTTCGGCATGGCGGTACCCGTCGATCTCGCGGGGGCTTTCGTGCCGCTCGCCAGCGAGGCAGCGGGCGAATGCGCCATTGCGCCTAGCGGGATCGTGGCGCGCTGCCGGATTGGCGAAGGGCAGGTGACGCTGCTCGCCGACGCCGCGCTGCTCGACGGGGAAGATGATCCCGACCTCCCGCGCCGTCGCGCCGTGCTCGACGAGCTGGTGGACGAGTCGCTCTCCCTCTGAGGCCAGTTTCGGACAATTCGGGGATTGGCGGGGATGCGGCGGGCGCCGAGCCACCTGCTGTCGCGCGAGTCGAACGAAAACAGACACTTTTCGCAATGTGTTGTTAAGGATTGATCCGCGCATGACGGCATCAAAGTTACCATAAAACAGACGATTACGGCTTCATCCCCAAAAATCCCGTAATTTTCCCTTCCATCCCGCTCGCTCCCGCTGTAAACCGCAAACCCATCGGACAGACCATGCCGTGCTGCGTATCGCGCCTGCGATGCGAGCCGCCCGCCATTGCGCGCAGGGCGGGGCGGGGAAGGTCTGTTCGGGGAGGAGACGGTCGCACACGCAGGCTAGCTGGGGACGGAACAGGTGCTTTTCGGGGGTTACAGCGGACAGGCGTTTACGCCGGCTGGCGACAAGGGTCGCTACGTCCTGCCGCCGCTGTTCCGCAAGGCCGTCAAGGAGAGCAGCGACGCCCGCGTCCTCTGCCTCGCCAAGCACGATCGCTGGAACTGCCTCGTCGGCTTCGGCCTTTCGCGCAAGCTCGAGCTCGAGCAGCAGCTCGACCGCGAGGAGGAGATGGCGCTCAAGCTCAACCGCGAATTCGACCGCGAAGTGCGTTCGAGCCAGCTCAACGGCTTCGTCGAATTGCCATTCGACGACAGCGGCCGCTTCGTGATGCCCGAATATCTCCGCGATCTCGCCAATGTCGGCGAAGGCCTGTTCTTCCAGGGCGGTGGGCGCTTTTTCACGCTGTGGAACCCCGAGGAATTGCTGCGGATGGACGACGCCTGGGCTGCGGCCAAGGCGGCGTGCAAGGCACTGGTCGACGAAGCCCAGGCCAAGGGACGAGCGAAGTGAGCGCCGCCCCGCACATTCCCGTCCTGCTCGATGAAGTGATCGCGGCGCTGAACCCGGGCGAGGGCGATGTCATCGTCGACGCCACCTTCGGCGCCGGCGGCTATTCGCGCGCTATCCTCGATCGCGGCGCGCAGGTGCACGCCTTCGACCGCGATCCCGATGCGATCGCTGCGGGCGCGGCGATGGAAGCCGAATTCCCCGGCCGGCTTACGCTCCACCCGCGGCGCTTTTCCGAGATGGTCGATACGCTGGCGGCGGCGGGCGTGGCCCGCGTCGATGGCGTGGTGATGGATATCGGCGTCTCCTCGATGCAGCTCGACCAGGCCGGGCGCGGCTTCGCCTTTTCCACCGACGGCCCGCTCGACATGCGGATGAGCCAGGCGGGCGAAAGCGCCGCCGAATTCGTCAACAATGCGGAAGAAGCCGCAATCGCCGACGTGCTCTATCACTATGGCGAAGAGCGTCAGTCGCGCCGCGTAGCCCGCGCGATCGTCGCCGCGCGACCGCTCGAGACCACTGGCGAACTCGCGCGCGTTGTCCGCAAGGCGCTCGGCCATCGTCCCGGTGCGCCCAAGGATCCCGCCACCCGTAGCTTCCAGGCGATCCGCATCCATATCAACGGCGAGCTCGACGAACTGGCCGAGGGCCTGTCGGCTGCCGAACAGCTGCTGTGCGAAGGCGGCCGGCTGGCGGTGGTGTGCTTCCACAGCCTCGAAGATCGCATCGTCAAGCGCTTCCTGCGCGATGCCTCACAGGCCGAAGCCGGTTCGCGCCACCTGCCGCAGCTCGATGCGCCGGAGCCGGTATTCACTCGCGTCAGCAAGGCGATCCGCCCCGCCGAGGCAGAGATCACGCGCAACCCGCGTTCGCGCTCCTCGGTGCTGCGCTCTGCGGTGCGCACAGCGACCCCCGCGAGGGAAGCAGCCTGATGGCCAGTCGTCCAACCCAGGTGCGCCCCGGAAGCCGCATCCGCCAGATCGGCTGGGCGCTGGTTCTCGGCCTGTGCGTCGCCATCTTCCTGGCGCTGACCTTCAAGGTCAACGCGGTGAAGAGCGAGGTGCGGCTGACCGAACGCCAGATCATCACCATGGAGCGCGAGGCGCTGATGCTGGAAACCGAGTTCCAGACCCGCTCGAGCCAGCGCCAGCTTGCCTCCTGGAACGCGGTCGAATTCGGCTATGTCGCGCCGAGCGCCCGCCATTTCCTCGAGAGCGAGCGCCAGCTCGCCGCGCTGGGGCTGCCGCGCGGGCTCAACGCGCCCGATCCGATCCGCGTCGCACGCAGCGAGCCGGTGGTCGAAGACGAGGGCCTGTTCGCCGATTGGGTCTCGCCCGTCGCCGCCGCCGAGATCGATAACGGACCCGTCGAGAGCGAAACGGACCTTGCGGCGGACCTGTCCGACAAGGGCGCCAGCCTGGCGAAGCGGCTCGCCCGCTCATCCACCGTATCCTCCGGCCTGTCGGATGCCGGCCAATGAACGCGATGACCGGTTTCGCGCCGATCGGTACCGCCGTTCCATCCGCTCGTATCCAGCTGGTCTCCATCCGTCAGCACTCGCTCGCGGTAGCCAAGCTGCGGGTATTGTGGATCGTGCTAGCCTTCGCCTTCGTCGCTTTGCTGGCGGTGATGCGGATCGGCTTTCTGGGCATGTCGGACCGCGCGGTGGCGGCGACCTCGCTCGAGGATGCTTTGCTCCCCGATCGCGGCGAGATCGTCGACCGCAACGGCGTGCCTCTGGCGCGCGCTTTCCCCGCCTACGCGCTGTGGTTCAACCCCGATGCGCTGGGCGAAGACGGCTCGCCGCTGGTCCGCCCGGCGGACGAAGTGGCGCAGGATCTCAAGGCGATCTTCCCCGAAATGGATACCGCGCGGGTGGCGCGCGCGCTCACCTCGGGCAAGCCGGGCTATCTGCGCCGCCGGGTGCTGCCCGAGGAAGCCAACCGCGTGCAGGAACTGGGCGAACTCGCGCTCGAGATGCCGCAGGAGACCGATCGCCACTATCCGCAGGGCTCGATGGCGGCGCATATCCTCGGCTATGTCGCCGCCGACGGCCATGGCCGGGTGGGCATGGAGCAGGTGCTGGACGAACGGCTGCTCGATCCGTCGCGCCGCGGCACGCCGATGGCGCTCAGCATCGACATGCGTGTCCAGGGTGCGCTCGAGGACGAATTGCGCCGCGGGATGAAGCTCGTCGACGCCAAGGGCGGAGCCGGCATTGTGCTGGACGTCGACACTGGCGAAGTGATGGCCTTGGCCAGCCTGCCCGAATTCGATCCCAACAAGATCGATGCCATCGGTCAGGATCGCATGTTCAACCGCGTTACCAACCAGGTCTATGAGCTGGGTTCGACCTTCAAGCCGCTGACCGTGGCTGCAGCCATCGATGCCGGCGTCGTTCGCGATTTTGCGGCCCGGTGGGACGCCTCACCGGTCAAGATGGGTCGTTACACGATCAAGGACAGTCATTTCCTGGGCTCGACGCTCAATGTGCCCGAGACGCTGATTCATTCGTCGAACACGGTCACCGCGCGCATCGCCGACGAGCTTGGTCCGGAGCGGATGCGCCAAGCCATGATCGACCTCGGGATGAACGCGCGGCCCCCTATCGAGCTGCCTGCCAAGGGCTTCCCGATCTGGCCGGGCGACAACTGGCCTCGGCTGCGCAATATGAATGTCGGTTTCGGTCACGGGATCGCGGTGACCCCGCTGCATCTCGCATCGGCCTATGCGGCGATGGTCAATGGTGGGATCATGCGCCCGACCACGCTGCACAGGCTTACGCCGGGCGATGTGCCGCGGGGCCGCCGGGTTTTCAAGGCCAGCACCAGCGCGCGCATGCGCCAGTTGATGCGGATGATCGCAATTTTCGGCACCGGACGCAACGCCGATGCACCCGGTTTTCGCGTTGGCGGCAAGACGGGCTCGGCCGAAAAGCCTGGCGCTGGCGGGTATCGGCGCACTTCGCTGATCTCCACATTCGCCGCGGCCTTTCCGATGGACAAGCCGCGCTTCGTGGTCGTCACCATGCTCGACGAACCGCGCGGCACGGTGGCGAGCAGCTTCCAGCGCACCGCGGCCTGGAATGCCGCGCCGATCGTTGGCCGGCTGGTGCCCCGCATCGGCCCGATGCTCGGCGTGCTGCCCGACGAGACCCGCGATGTCGATATTTCCGATCTCAGATCGTTGATTCCGGCAGCGAAATGAAGCTGGCAAAACTCTGCGAAGCGGCTGGGCTCGATTGTGGTCATGACGCGATGGCCGCAGGCGATGCGAGTGTGACCGGTTTCGCCATCGATCACCGCAAGGTCGCACCGGGGACCGTTTTTGGCGCGTTCGAGGGCGCGCGGGTCAATGGCGAGGACTTCATTGCCGACGCGGTCAGGGCGGGCGCGGTAGCGGTGGTCGCGCGGCCCGAGGCCACGGTGTCCGGCGCGCAGCATATCGCAAGCCCCGAGCCGCGGCGCGTATTCGCGCAACTGGCGGCGCGCTTCTTTACCCCGGTCCCACCGCATATCGTCGCGGTGACCGGGACCAACGGCAAGACCTCCACCGTCGAGATGACCCGCCAGATCTGGCGGATGGCGGGCGAGCGTGCGGCCAGCATCGGCACGCTCGGGGTAACCACGCCGGACGAAAGCGTCTCGACCGGGCTCACTACCCCCGACATCGTCACGTTCCTCAGCAACATGAGCGGGCTGGCGCGCGAAGGCGTGACCCATGTCGCCTATGAGGCGTCGAGCCACGGGCTCTCGCAATTCCGCAACGAGGGCGTTGCAGTCGAGGCGGTGGCGTTCACGAACTTCAGCCGCGATCATCTCGATTACCACGCCGACATGGACGACTATTTCGCCGCCAAGATGCGGTTGTTCGACGAAGTCGCGAGCGACGATGCGCGCGCGGTGGTCTGGGTTGGCGACGGCGAGAGCGAATGGACCGCGCGCGCAATAGAACATGCGCAGCGGCGCGGGCTGTTGCTCTTCACCATCGGCGAGGCGGGCGAGAATATCCGCCTTGTCGACCGCAGCGCCAGCCAGTTGGGTCAGTCGCTCACCATCGAACATGCCGGCAGCACCCGCACAATCACCTTGCCGCTGATCGGTGCCTATCAGGTCGCCAATGCGCTCACTGCCGCCGGACTGGCGCTGGCGAGCGGGATCGACGCCTCGCAGGTCTGGGACGCGCTCGCGCGGCTCCAGCCGGTGCGCGGTCGGCTCGAACGCGCGGTCATCACGCCGGACGGCGCGCCGGTCTATGTCGATTACGCGCACACCCCCGACGCCATCGAGGCGGCGATCGTCGCGCTGCGCCCGCATGTGAAGGGGCGGCTGATCACGGTGTTCGGCGCTGGCGGCGATCGCGACCACGGCAAGCGCAGCCCGATGGGCGAGGTGGCGTCGCGGGCCTCGGATGTGGTGATCGTCACCGACGACAATCCCCGCGGCGAGGAAGCCGGGGAAATCCGCCGCGCGGTCATGGCGGGAACCGCCGCCAACGCGCACGAGGTCGCCGGACGCCGCGCCGCCATCGCCGAAGCACTGGCCATGGCGGGGCGCGACGACATCGTCCTGATCGCGGGCAAGGGACACGAACGCGGCCAGATCGTCGGATCGGGCGAGAACGAACGAGTGCTGCCCTTCGACGATGTCGAAGTGGCCCGCGAATGCGCGGCGGCGGCGAATGACGGCAATTGGGGTAACGATACATGAGTGCAGCGCTGATCCGCCATCCGGCCATGAAGGCCTGGCCGATTTTTCCCTCCGACCAGCTGCCGCTGGCGCTGTGGGATGCCGCTTCGATCGCCGCGGCGACCGGCGGTATGGCGAGCGGCGAATTCCAGGTTTCGGGGGTCGAGACCGATTCGCGCGATGTCCGCAATGGCGATCTGTTCGTTGCGCTGCAGGGCGAGGCCATGGATGGCCACCGCTTCCTCGACGCAGCCTTCGCCAATGGGGCAAGCGCGGCGCTGGTCGACCGGCCGGTCGAATATCCGCATATCCTGGTCGCCGACACGACCGTCGCGCTTCATGCACTGGCCGCCGTCGCGCGCCAGCGGGTTGACGCCAAAATCATCGGTGTGACCGGCTCGGTGGGCAAGACCGGGGTCAAGGAAGCCATCTTCGCCGCGCTCGAACGCTCCAGCCGCGGGCAGGCGCATCGTTCGATCCGCAGCTACAACAACCATGTCGGCGTGCCGCTAAGCCTCGCGCGGATGCCCGCGCGCAGCCGCTTCGGCGTGTTCGAGATGGGGATGAACCACGCGGGCGAAATCGCGGTGCTGACCGAGCATGTCCGTCCGCACGTCGCGGTCGTCACCACCATCGCGCCCGCGCATATCGAGAGCCTCGGCAGCGAGGAAGCGATCGCGGATGCCAAGGCGGAGATTTTTGCCGGGCTCGAGGAGGGCGGCGTCGCGGTCATCCCGGCGGACAGCCCGCATTTCGAGCGCCTGCGCGATCACGCCGAAAAGGCCGGAGCCCGGGTTGTGTCGTTCGGTCGCGCGCGTCACGCAACCATGCGGTTGCTCGATGCGATCCCCAGCGCCAATGGCGGTTCGCTGGTGACCTGCGAATACCCCGAAGGCCGGATGTGCTTCACCGTCGCCGAGCCGGGCGAGCACTGGATTTCCAATGCGCTCGCGGTGATGGCTGCGGTGCTGGCCTGCGGGGCCGACATGGCCGCCGCCGGGCTGGCGCTGGCCGAGATGGGCGGGCTCAAGGGTCGCGGCGCGCGTCACCAGGTCGCGGCGCCCGGCGGCAAGGCGCTGCTGATCGACGAAAGCTATAACGCCAACCCCGCCAGCATGCGCGCCACGCTGGCGCAATTGGGCGCAACTCCGGCAGGTCGCCGGATCGCGGTGCTCGGCGCGATGAAGGAACTGGGCGATTTCGGTCCCGCCTTCCACGCCCAGCTCGCCGATCCGCTGATCGCCGCCGGGGTCGACCATGCCATTCTGGTGGGCGAGGAAATGACCCCGCTCGCGCGCGAATTGGGGAAAGGTGCCGGACTTCCGCTTGGCTTTACAGGCAGTTTCACCCATTGCGACAGCGCTGCAGACGCGATCGCGGCGCTGGAGGACTTCGCAATCGTCTCCGGCGATGCGATCCTCGTCAAAGGGTCCAACTCGATCGGGCTCGGCAAATTGGTAGAACACCTCACACGCCGGGAAGGCTGAATGCTCTATCTTCTGGCCCAATGGTTTGAATTCGAAGGAATTTTCAACCTCGTACGCTACCAGACGGCGCGTGCGGGCGCGACGCTGCTTACCGCGCTGTTCATCGGCCTGGTGATCGGGCCGCGCTTCATCGCCATGTTGCGCGTGCGCCAGGGCAAGGGCCAGCCGATCCGCGAGGACGGACCGCAGACCCATCTCGCCAAGCGCGGCACGCCGACCATGGGTGGGCTGATGATCCTCACCTCGCTGTTTCTCTCGCTGCTGCTGTGGATGGATCTGTCCAATCCCTTCATCTGGGCCTGCATCGCGGTCACCGCCGGTTTCGGGCTGATCGGTTTCCTCGACGATTACGACAAGGTCACCAAATCGAGCCACAAGGGCGTCTCGAGCAAAGTGCGCCTGATGCTGGAGTTCCTGGTCGCGGGCATCGCCAGCTGGATCGTGGTCGGCCAGATCAACACCTTCCTCTACATCCCCTTCTTCAACAATCTCGGGGTCGAGCTGGGCTATTTCTACTATGTCTTCGCCGCTTTCGTGATCGTCGGCGCGGGCAATGCGGTGAACCTCACCGACGGGCTCGACGGACTGGCGACCATGCCGGTGATCATCGCCGCGGGCACTTTCGCGCTGATCGCCTACCTCGTTGGCCGGGTGGATTACTCCGAGTATCTCGGCATTCCCCACGTCGCGGGTGCGGGCGAGCTGGCGATCTTCTGCGCCGCGATCATCGGGGCGGGGCTGGCCTTCCTGTGGTTCAACGCACCCCCCGCGGCGGTGTTCATGGGCGATACCGGCAGCCTGGCGCTGGGCGGCGCGCTTGGCGCGATCGCCGTGGCGACGCATCACGAGGTGGTGCTGGCGGTGGTCGGTGGGCTGTTCGTGTTCGAGGCGCTTAGCGTCATCATCCAGGTGTTCTGGTTCAAGCGCACCGGCAAACGCGTGTTCCGCATGGCGCCGATCCATCACCATTTCGAGCAATTGGGCTGGAGCGAGAGCAAGGTCGTGATCCGTTTCTGGATCGTCGCCATCGTGCTCGCCATCCTGGGGCTGGCCACGCTGAAGCTGCGATGATCGTCAGCCCCGCCTGGACCGGCAGGAAATATGCCGTCCTCGGCCTCGCCCGCTCGGGCAAGGCCACGGTGGAGGCGCTGCTGGCCGGCGGAGCCGAAGTGCTCGCCTGGGACACGCGGCCCGAAGCGCGCGAAGCCTTCGCAGGGCGCGCGGTGTTGGCCGATCCGCTCGACGCGGACCTGACCGGTTACGACGGGGTGGTGGTCAGCCCCGGAGTCCCGCTCAACACCCATCCGATAGTTGGCCATGCCGCGAAATTCAGCGTGCCTGTGATCGGCGATATCGAACTGTTCGCGCAGGCGCGCCCGTATCTGCCGCCGCACAAGGTGGTCGGGATCACCGGCACTAATGGCAAGTCGACCACCACTGCGCTGGTCCACCATATTCTCAAGACCGCAGGCTTGCCGACCACCATGGGCGGCAATATTGGCCTGCCGATCCTCGAGCAGGATCCGCTGCCCGAGGGCGGGGCCTATGTGCTGGAATTGTCGAGCTACCAGATCGACCTGACCTACTCGCTCGATTGCGATGTGGCGGTGCTGCTGAACGTGACGCCGGACCATCTGGATCGTTATGAAAGCTTCGAGGCTTATCGAGCATCCAAAGTCCGCCTCCTTCGGATGCAAACGGATGAGCATGTCGGCGTAATTGCAGCCGACGATCCAGCGTTACGCGATATTATGTTCGATATGGCGGATGGACCCGGCGAACTGTGTACACCGCTGGAGGATGTGGCCACGCCCTTCCTCAATCAGGAGGAGTGCCCTGCTCTCCAAGGTCCGCACAATGCGCAGAATGCCTGGGCTGCTGATATCGTGGCGTTGGAACTAGGCGTAGATTTTGACCTGAGAAGTAAGGCATCGGCAACCTTCCCAGGCCTCCCGCACCGCATGGAGCGGGTCGCGGAAGTCGGGGGTGTCGCCTATGTCAACGACAGCAAGGGCACCAACACCGCCGCCACTGCGCCCGCGCTTGCGGCCTTTGACAACGTCCACTGGATCGTCGGCGGGCTCGCCAAGGAGCCCGGCCTCGGCGAATGCGAGGCGCAGCTCGGCCATGTGAAGGCCGCCTACACCATCGGCAGCGCGGGGCCGCAATTCGCCGCGTTGCTCGAACCCCATGTGCCGGTGACCCGCAGCGAGACGCTCGAGCGGGCAGTCCGCGATGCCGCCGCGGCGGCCGAGGCGGGCGATGTCGTCCTGCTCAGCCCGGCCTGCGCCAGTTTCGACCAGTTCGCCGATTTCGAGGCGCGCGGCGAAGCCTTCCGCGCCGCGGTGCGGGAGCTTGCCGCATGAACCAGCAACGTCCCTTCGTACCCGGAGCCGGGCGGCGCGCCTCCCGGCTAGCGCAGCAGAAGCTCTCGCGCTGGTCGGAATTGAAGATCTGGTGGCGAGAGGTCGACCGGGTGCTGCTCGGCCTGATCCTCGCGCTGATGGCCTTCGGCGCGGTCGCGGTTGCCGCCGCTTCTCCCGCAACCGCGGACCGGCTTTCCACCACCGCCTCCACGCTCGATCCGCTCTATTTCTTCTACCGGCACCTGATCTGGCAGATGCTCGGGACCGCAGTCCTGCTGGGCGTCTCGATGTTCGACCGCGGCAATGCCCGGCGCTTCGGGCTGGTGCTCGCCGCCTTCATGTTCGGCGCGCTGTTCCTGGTGCCGCTGATCGGCGCCGAGGTGAACGGGGCGCGGCGCTGGCTCGAATTCGGGATGCGTTTCCAGCCCAGCGAATTCCTCAAGCCGGGCTTCGTCATCGCCACCGCATGGGTGCTGTCGTGGCGCATGCGCGACCCCAATCTGCCGGTGGTGGCGCTGACCTTCATCGGGCTGGGCGTCATTGCGCTGTTGATGATGATGCAGCCCAATCTGGGCGACACCATGCTGTTCGTCGGGGTTTGGTTTGTGATGGTGCTGCTCGCCGGGGTTCCGGTGCAGCGGATGGGCGCGCTGGCCGGCTTCGGGATCGTGGCGCTCACCGCGACTTATTTTCTCTATGACAACGCGCGCCACCGGATCGATTCCTTCTTCGGCGGCGGCACCGCTTACGACCAGGTCGATCTCGCCGAACGCACCCTGCTCGCGGGTGGCTGGACCGGCAGCGGCTATGGCCTGGGCATCCGCAAGATGAACCTGCCCGAGGCGCACACCGATTACATCTTCTCGGTGATTGGGGAAGAATTCGGGCTTATCGTTTGCGGGCTGGTGGCGATCGCCTATCTCGCCATCGTGGCACGTGTCCTGATGAAACTGGTCGACGAAGACGATCTGTTCGCCCTGCTGGCGGGCTCGGGCCTCGTCACGCTGCTCGGCGGGCAGGCCTTCATCAACATGCTGGTCAATTTGCAGCTCTTTCCGTCCAAGGGGATGACACTGCCGCTGGTGAGCTATGGCGGTTCTTCCACCATCGCCATCTGCCTGACCGTCGGGCTGCTCCTCGCCATCACCCGGCGCAACCCCTACCTCAAGCGCGAAACGCGCGGGCTGGCCGACGTGCTCGGCCTGGCCGACCGGCGCGAACCCAAACCCGTCGACAGCATCCGACGCGAGATCCATCCATGACCGGCTCCAACCGCCACTACGTCCTCGCCGCGGGCGGGACCGGGGGGCATCTGCTCCCCGCCTTCGCGCTCGCCACTGAACTCGAGCGGCGCGGCCACCACGTCGCGCTGATCACCGATGCGCGCGGCGAGCAGATCCCAGGGCGGCCCGATTTCCTCACCACCCATGTCCTGCCCGCGGGGCGTTTCGGCAAGAACCCGCTCAAATGGTTCGCCGGCGCGCGCGCGGTGCTGCAGGGCCGCAAGATGGCGCTGCGTCTCTACGACAGCTTCGCTCCCAGCGCGGTGGTCGGTTTCGGCGGCTATCCCTCGCTGCCCGCGCTGCTCGCTTCGTCCTCGGCGGGGATACCCAGCGTGCTGCATGAGCAGAACGCCGTGCTCGGGCGGGTCAATCGCCTGCTCGCCGGACGGGTCCAGGCAATCGCCACCGCCTATCCCGACATCGAGCGATTGAAGCCCAAGCACAGCGCCAAGGTCGCGCTGGTCGGCAATCCGGTGCGCGCGCAGGTGCTGGCCTTGCGCGACGAGGAATTCCCGCCGCTGGGCGAGGAAGGGCTGCTGCGCGTGCTCGTCACCGGCGGCAGCCAGGGCGCGCGGATATTGTCCGAGGTCGTCCCCGACGGGCTGGCCATGCTGCCGCCTGCGCTGCGCCAGCGGCTGCAGGTCACCCAGCAATGCCGCGCCGAGGATCTCGACACCGTGCGCGAGCGCTATCGCACCCACGACATTCCCGCCGAACTGGGTACCTATTTCGAGGATATGGCCAGCCGGCTGGGCGATGCGCATCTGTTCATCGGCCGCGCCGGCGCCTCGACCATCGCCGAACTGACCGCAGTAGGACGCCCGGCGATCCTGGTCCCGCTGCCGATCGCGACCGACGACCACCAGGCCGCCAACACCCGCGAGATGACCAAGGCCGGCGGCGCGCGGATGATCCGCCAGGAACGCTTCGGCGCCAAGGAGCTGGCCAAGCAGATCATGGCGCTGGCCGACAATCCCGAAGGTCTCGCCAAGGCCGCGCATGCCGCGTGGAATTGCGGTCGGCCCGATGCGGTCAAGAATCTCGCCGATCTGGTCGAGGGCTTCGGCGGGGCCGACATGATGGATGTGATCCGCGTCGGCGCTAACAACGCGCGCGGGGCCTCGCAGGGCGTTCCCGCCGGGCAGGGCGCGACGCGGGAGCACGGCGAATGAAGGGCGTCCACACCGAGATCGGCACCATCCATTTTATCGGTATCGGCGGTATCGGCATGTCGGGCATCGCCGAGGTGATGAACAATCTCGGCTACCGTGTGCAGGGTTCCGACCTCAAGGAAAGCCCCACGATCGAGCGGTTGCGCGCGCGCGGGATGACGGTCGCGATCGGCCATGCGCCTCAGAACGTCGAGGGGGTCGCGGTCGTGGTCACCTCGACCGCGGTCAAGCGGACCAACCCGGAAGTCGAATACGCGCTGGAAAATCGCATCCCGGTGGTCCGCCGCGCCGAAATGCTGGCCGAACTGATGCGATTGAAATCCACCATCGCGGTGGCGGGTACCCACGGCAAGACCACCACCACCAGCATGATTGCCGCGCTGCTCGATAGCGGCGGGGTCGATCCCACCGTGATCAACGGCGGCATCATCGAGCAATACGGTTCCAACGCGAGGCTGGGCGACAGCGACTGGATGGTGGTCGAGGCCGACGAGAGCGACGGCAGCTTCCTGCGGCTCGACGGGACCATCGCGGTGGTCACCAATATCGATCCCGAACATCTCGATCACTACGGCGATTTCGACGGGGTCAAGGACGCCTTCGTCGAATTCATCCACAACGTCCCCTTCTACGGCGCCGCGATCCTGTGCATCGACCACCCCGAGGTGCAGGCGGTGATCGGCAAGGTCCGCGACCGCCGGGTGACCACCTACGGCTTTTCGCTGCAGGCGGATATCTGCGGCGTCAACGTGCGCCCCGATACCGGCGGTAACATCTTCGACGTGATCGTCCGCCAGCGCGGCCCAAATGATCAGCGGGAGGATCGCCGCATCGAGGGCGTCCGCCTGCCGATGCCAGGCCGCCACAATGTCCAGAACGCGCTCGCCGCGATCGCGGTGGCAATCGAGATGGGCTGTTCCGACGAAGTGATCTGCAGCGGCTTTGCCAACTTCGGCGGCGTGCGGCGGCGCTTCACCAAGGTGGGCGAGGTCGACGGCGCCACGATCATCGACGATTACGCGCATCACCCGGTCGAAATCCGCGCGGTGTTGGGCGCCGCGCGCGAAGCCGCGACGGGCCGCGTCATCGCGGTCATGCAGCCGCATCGCTACACCCGGCTGAGCGATCTGATGGATGATTTCCAGACCTGCTTCAACGAGGCGGACGAGGTGCTGGTCACCCCGGTCTACGAAGCGGGCGAGGAGCCGATCGAGGGCGTTTCCGCCGAAGCGCTGGTGGCGGGGCTCAAATCGCGCGGCCATCGCTCGGCCGCGACGGTCGCCGACGAGGACGAACTGGCGCAGCTGCTGGCGGGCCATGTCGGCGAAGGCGATATCGTCGTCTGCCTCGGCGCGGGCGATATCACCCGCTGGGCCGCCGGGCTCGCCGACGCGATCGCCGCCAAGAGCCGCGAAACATGAGCGTCCAGCCCGGCGATGTCTGGAATTACGACACCGGTTCCGCGCCCGGCGGAGAGACCGGGGGCGGTGTCGCTGCGCCGGTCTCGATGGACGGGCTGCGTGGAAAACTGACGCAGGACGCACCGCTGGCCAAGCTGGTCTGGTTCAAGGCCGGGGGTAGCGCCGACTGGCTGTTCGAGCCCGAGGATGCCGACGAGCTTCGCACCTTCCTCGAGCGGCTCGAGGGCAGCCTGCCGGTGATGGCGCTGGGGCTGGGCTCCAATCTCATCGTCCGCGATGGCGGTGTCCCCGGCGTGGTGGTCAAGCTGGGCAAGCCCTTCGCAAAGGTCGAAGTGCAGGACGATCACGTGCTCGCCTGCGGCGCGGGCGCGCATGGTATCCTCGTTGCCAGCACCGCGCGCGATGCCGGCGTGGCCGGGCTGGAGTTCCTGCGCGGAATCCCCGGCACGGTCGGCGGTTTCGTACGGATGAACGGCGGCGCCTATGGGCGCGAGGTCGGCGATGTGCTGATCGATTGCGATGTCGTGATGCCCGATGGCCAGTGCCACAACCTGCCCGCGGCCGACCTGCAATATTCCTACCGACATTCGGTCCTGCCCGCGGGCGCGGTGGTGGTCGGTGCCCGCTTCCAGGGCGAAGCGGGCGATCCCGAAACCATCGGCGCCGAGATGGACCGGATCGCGCAGGCGCGCGAGGAGTCGCAACCCGTCCGCAGCAAGACCGGCGGCTCGACCTTCAAGAACCCGCCGGGACATAAAGCCTGGCAATTGGTCGACTCGGCGGGGTGCCGTGGCCTCACCATGGGCGGCGCGCAGGTGAGCGAGAAGCACACCAATTTCCTCATCAACACCGGCGATGCGACCAGCGCCGACATCGAAGGGCTGGGCGAGGAAGTGAAGCGCCGCGTCTACGAACAATGCGGAGTGGAACTCGAGTGGGAAATCCAGCGGGTGGGCCGGCCATGATTCTCGATCGCAAGCTCCACGTCGCCGTGCTGATGGGCGGCTGGGCCAATGAGCGCGAGGTCTCGCTGATGTCGGGCGAGGGCGTCGGCAAGGCGCTCGAGGAACGCGGCCACCGCGTCACCCGCATCGACATGGATCGCGATGTGGCGGCGCGCATCCGCGAGGCCGCGCCCGATGTGGTGTTCAACGCGCTCCACGGCGTCCCCGGCGAGGATGGCACGGTGCAGGGCATGCTCGATCTGATGGGCGTTGCCTACACCCATTCGGGCCTCGCCACATCGGTGGTCGCGATCGACAAGCAGCTGACCAAGCAGGTGCTCGGCAGCCAGGGCATTCCCTTTCCCGGCGGGCGGATCGTCACCACCGAGGAAATCTATCGGCAGGACCCGTTGCCGCGGCCCTATGTGCTCAAACCCGTCAACGAAGGCTCCTCGGTTGGCGTGGCGATCGTCACCGACGAGGCGAATTACGGCAATCCGATCGATCCTTCTGCCGCGGGGCCGTGGCAGCAGTTCGACCGCCTGCTCGCCGAACCCTTTATCCGGGGCCGCGAGATGACCACTGCGGTCATCGATACGCCCGATGGCCCGCGCGCGCTGATGGTGACCGAACTGGTGCCAAAATCGGGGTTCTACGATTTCGCCGCCAAATACACCGAGGGCATGACCGAACATGTCTGTCCCGCGCAGATCCCCGAGCCGATCGCCGAGCTGTGCCGCGAATACGCGCTCAAGGCGCATGTCCTGCTGGGCTGCGAAGGCACCAGCCGCACCGATTTTCGCTGGGACGACGAATTGGGCGAGGACGGATTGTTCGTGCTCGAAACCAACACCCAGCCGGGCATGACCCCGCTCAGCCTGGTACCCGAACAGGCGCGGCATGCGGGGATCGAATATGGCGAACTGGTCGAGATGATCATCGCCGCGGCCCTGCGCAAAGATGCGGGCAAACATGCGGGCAAGCAAGCGCGTGAACAGGCGCAAAAGGCGGCCCGCGATGGCTAAGGTCACCCGCTCGGCCACGGGAGTGCGGCGTTCGGCCGCCACCCGCAATCGCCAGCAGAAGACCCGCGCGGCGAGGAAACGCACCGTCACGCTGTTCGACCGCGTGATGGCGCTGTTGCCTTTCACCGACGAGCAGTTGCACAAGATATTCCTGTTCCTGATCATATCTGCGGCGCTGGCGGCGGCGTGGCTGGTCGCGAGCCTCGCCGGCGTCCCGCAAATGGCGCAGGCGCGGATGGCGGTCGCGGCTTCGGATGCCGGCTTCGAGGTGCGCAAGGTCAAGGTGACCGGGGTCGAGCGGATGAACGAGCTCAAGGTCTACGAACGCGCGCTGGCCGAGCGCGACCGGCCGATGCCGCTGGTCGATCTGCAGGCGGTGCGCGCGCGGCTGCTCGACCTGTCCTGGGTGCAGGATGCGCGCGTTTCGCGGCAGCTGCCCGACACGCTGATCGTCGACATCGTCGAGCGCCAGGAACACGCGGTGCTGAAGAAGCCGGGCCGGCTGATGCTGGTCGATGCGCAGGGGCACGAGCTCGAGCCGATCTCCGAGGCCAATGCCAAGGACAAGCTGCTGATCGGCGGCCCGGGCGCGCAAACGCAGGTCGCCGCGCTCGACGATCTGCTCAACGCCGCGCCGGCATTGAAATCGAAAGTGGCCGAGGCCGAATGGGTCGGCAACCGCCGCTGGAACCTGACCTTCAAGACCGGCCAGGTGCTGGCGCTGCCCGAGGAGAAGGCGCCCGCCGCGCTGGTGCGCTTCGCCACGCTCGACGGGCGCCATCGCCTGCTCGGCGGGCGCGCCACCGCGATCGATATGCGCGTAGCCGACCAGGCCTATTTTCGCTGCAGCGACGGGCCGTGCAATCTCGGCCAGCTGGTCAAGACCGACAACTGATGGCCGGCCCGCGCATCATCCGCGCCTTTGCCGCGGTCAATATCGGTTCTTTCCGCGTTTCGGCCATGATCATGGGCGAGGACGAGAACGGCGCGATGGTGGTGCTGGGTTCCAGCCACCGCAAGAGCGAAGGCGTCAAGCGCGGCTATGTCACCGAAATGCGCGCCGCCAGCCATTCGATCCGCCAGGCGGTCGAGAAGGCCGAGCAGAACGCGGGTACCAATGTCTCCAGCGTCTGGATCGGCTGCGCCGGGGCGGGGCTCTACAGCCGCATCGCCAGCGTCGAGATCGCGATCGGCGGGCGGCGGATCGAGGACGACGATATCGAGCACCTGCTCTATGCCGCGCGCGATCACATCCAGCCCGACGGGCGGATGGTGCTCCACGCGCAACCCGCGCATTACACGCTCGACGGCGCGCATGGTATCGCCAACCCGCAGGGGTTGCACGCCGAGGCGCTGGGGGTCGATATCCACGTCACGCTCGCCGAAGGCGCGCCGGTCAAGAATCTGATCGAAGCGGTGCAGATGGCGCATCTCGAGGTCGAGGCGGTGGTGGCGAGCCCGCTGGCCAGCGCCTATGCCTGCCTCAGCCCCGAGGAACGCGATCTGGGCGTGGCGCTGATCGAGATCGGCGCCGAAGTGACCAATGTTTCGGTCCATGCTGCGGGGATGCTGCTGGGATTGAGCTCGATCCCGATCGGCTCGAACGACATCACCGATGCGCTGGCTTCCAGCTTCGGGATCCGCCGCAGTCAGGCCGAGCGGCTCAAATGCGTCTCGGGCTCGGCGATGAGCAGCCCGACCGACCATCGCGAGATGATCCCGGTCAACGCTCCCGGCGAAGGCCCCGAGGGGCGGCTGGCGCGCGGTGCCGACGAGCACAACCGCATCCCGCGCGCCGAACTGGTGGCGGTGGTGACCGAGCGGCTCTCCAACCTCACCGGCGAGATTCACAAGGCGCTCAAGACGATGGGCTTCACCGGCGCGCGTAGCGGGCAGGTGGTGCTGACCGGCGGCGGCGCCGAACTGCATGGCATCGCCGAGTTCATGCAGGCGGCGCTTGGCCGCCCGGTCCGGATCGGCAAACCGCCCCGCTTGCAGGGCCTGCCCGAGGCGCATGCCACCCCCGGTTTCGCGACGCTGGCCGGGCTATGCCTCTATGCCGCGGACGACCCGGTCGACATCCGTTCGGTCGGCCCGAGCTACCAGCCAACCAAGCGTTATCGCGGCATGGGTCTGGTCAATCGCGTGTTCCAGGCGGTCCGCGAGTATTTCTGAGCCTGCCGTAGCGGCGATCGACACCGCGCGACCCTTGTGGAAAAGCCCATTAATACTTTGCATGGTCGAATCAAACTGTGCCAAACTGTAACGAACCATTCTCAAATATCTGATTTCCCCGGAGCCAACCCTGATGAGCATCAATATCGGACCCGCATCTTCCGACGATCTGCGCCCGCGGATCACCGTAGTCGGTGTCGGCGGGGCGGGCGGCAACGCGATCGCCAACATGATGCAGGCCCAGATCGAGGGCGTCGACTTCATCGTCGCCAACACCGATGCCCAGGCGCTCAGCACCGCTACCGCTGAGAAGCGTATCCAGCTCGGGCCGGACATCACCGGCGGGCTCGGCGCCGGCGCGCGACCCGAAGTGGGCAAGGCCGCCGCCGAGGAAACCGTCGAAGAGATCGAACACGCGCTCGAGGGCGTGAACATGTGCTTCATCGCTGCGGGCATGGGCGGCGGCACCGGAACCGGCGCCGCGCCGGTCATCGCCGAAGCCGCGCGCAAGAAGGGCGTGCTCACCATCGGCGTGGTCACCAAGCCGTTCCTGTTCGAGGGCACGCGCCGGATGCGCGCCGCCGAGGCGGGGATCGAGGAGCTGCAGAAGCACGTCGACACGCTGATCGTCATTCCCAACCAGAACCTGTTCCTGGTCGCCAAGGCAGACACGACCTTCAAGCAGGCCTTCGAGCTCGCCGACGAAGTGCTGCAGCAGGGCGTCCGCTCGATCACCGATCTCATGGTCATGCCCGGCCTCATCAACCTCGACTTCGCCGACGTGCGTTCGGTGATGAGCGAGATGGGCAAGGCCATGATGGGCACCGGCGAGGGTGAGGGCGAGAACCGCGCGCTCGAAGCCGCGGAACGCGCCATTGCCAACCCGCTGCTCGACGGCGTCTCGATGGCCGGCGCCAAGGGCGTCATCATCTCGATCATCGGCGGCGAGGACATGAAGCTGCTCGAGGTCGACGAGGCGGCGAACCACATTCGCGAACTGGTCGACGAGGATGCCAACATCATCTGGGGTTCGGCCTTCAATCCCGATCTCGACGGCAAGATTCGCGTCTCGGTGGTGGCCACCGGGATCGACCAGCACGCCCAGACCTCGGCGCCCGCGCGCTCCGAAACCCGGCCCTTCTCGATGGGCGAATCGCGCCCGCCGCAGCGCCCCGCGCTCGACCTCCCGCGCCGCGCCGAGGAAAGCGAACCCTTCGAACTCAGCGAAGGTCTCTCGGCTGAGCCCGAGAGCTTCGACGACGGCGCTGCAAACACTTCGAACGAGCCGGACTATGGCGACGACGAGCCGATGGAATTGACCGAAGCCGAATATGCCGGCGCGGATGATTCCAGTAACGATTACACCGCAGGCGCAAAGAGCGCCGGAGGCGGTATGAGCTTCGGAGTGTCCTATCCCGATGCGGATGAGGACGATGTCGAGGATGTCGACGACATCGTCGATCCGCTGGCCGGCCTGCGCAACGACAGCGACGATGAATTCGACGATTTCGACGATGTCGAACCCGACACTTCTATCCCTAAGTCGTCGGTCGAAAACAGTGCGCAAACGTCTTCCCCGCAGGGCAGCCGCGAAGACCGCCGCCCCGCTGGCGAGCGTTCGGATGCCTTCGCGACGGGCGCATCACAGGACGAGCTCGAACTCGACGCGGACCAGATGGAACCGATCGACAGCCCGCTGGCCTCCAAGCCGACGCGGCGGCGCATGCCGGGCTCGGGCGATGCTGCACCGGCCCCCACACCGGCCGCACGCAACGGCGCTCCTGCCGCCGCCGCCTCGGGCAGTACGCTGTTCGAACGCATGGCCAACCTCTCGCGCGGCTCCAGCCCGCGCGCGCAGGAAGAGGACGACGAGGACGATGATGGTGGTTCGGCGCTCAACATCCCGCGCTTCCTCGGTCGCCAGAACAACCAGTAAGGCACGCTGACCGCTGGGGGGCAGCACACGGTCTCGATCCCAAACCGGTCGGCGACCCAACAGGGCATCATCGCGCCGCGCCAGACGCGGCAACGACGGAGCGCAATTCTTGCAATCGCTTGCCCGACTTTACCTGAACCTGTCCCTGAGCGGGCTGGCACTCGCCAGCCTGCCGTACGCCGCTGCGGCGCAGAACGAGATTGTCCAGCCGCTGCCCCCGCCCGAGGCCGAGGATCTGAACGAGGCGCTGCGGCGCCTTTCGCGCAGCCCGTCCGATCTCGATGCCCTGCTCGAAGCCGGAGAAGCCTCGATCGTGCTGGGCGACAGCGATGCGGCGATGGGGTTTTTCGTGCGCGCGCAGGATATCTCGCCCGGAAACGCGCGTATGAGAGCCGGTCTGGGCCGCGTCTTTCTCGCCGAGGGCCGGGCCATCGAGGCGCTGCGCTTCTTCGCCGAGGCCGAGACCGCGGGCTATCCGTTGGTCGAGATGGCAGCGGATCGCGGGCTCGCCTTCGATCTGGTCGGAGACAACCTCAGGGCGCAGGAGCTCTATCGCCTCGCGCTAGCCCGCAACGACGATCCCGCGACCGGCCGCCGCCTGGCGCTGAGCTTGGCAATCTCGGGAGAGAGGGCGGAGTTCGAGCGGGTCTTGCTGCCGCAGCTGAAAGACGAGGACCGCGCCGGGTTCCGGACACGCGCCTTCGGCCTCGCGATTCTGGGCGACGAGCGTGAGGCGATCTCCATCGCCGAGGCGCTGATGCCGACCGATCTGGCGCTGCGGATGACCCCCTATCTACGCTATATGGCTCGGCTGACCAAGGCGCAGCAGGCTGCAGCGGCCAATCTCGGCACCTTCCCGCGCGCCAGCGACATCGGGCGCGATATGCCCGCGATCGCGGGCTATTCGGAACAGGGCGCCGCGATCAGTCGGCGTGCGGATGCGTCGTTGACACCGAGCGGACCGGTGATGGGATCGAACCGTCCGCCGCAGCCCGCCGCCGGTCCCGTAGCCACGCCTCCTCAACCGTCCAGGGCGGAACGGCGCCAGGCCGAACGCAGCGAGCGCCAGGCGCTTGCGGGGCTCGATCCGATGGAGCGCGCTCGAGCCAGATCACCCCGCTCGACGCCCACACCCACACCCACAGCCACGCCTCCACCGGCTTCCGAGCCCGTATCCGTGCCGGCGACGGTCCCCGCACCGGTCACCGCACCAGAGCCCGTTCCGACCCCGGCCCCGGTTCCGACTCCGACACAAGCGCCGACCCAGTTGGCAGTTGCTTTGCCGACCGAAGCGTCGCAACCGAGCCAATCGGATGCTCCGGTCCAGGGTCCGGTGGCCGAGCCTGTCGGGCGTATCGAACCCTTCGATCTGGCGCAGACAGCGACCGCGGCATCGGCGCCGATACCCCAACCGGTGGCAGCGCCCGATCGGGGGCCGCTGCCGACCGGGAGTCTCGAAGACGTCTTCGCCGAGTTCGAGGCAATCCCGGCAGCGCCTCCCCGAGCCACGCTGGGCGCGGTGGATGTCACCGCGATCAAGCCGCCCCGCGAGCGGGCCGCTCCGCCGCCTGCGCCCGAACGCGCGGCGCCGCCCCCGCCAGTGCATCCGGCGCGCCATTGGGTGCAGGTCGCCACGGGTCGCGATCGCGATGCTCTCAAATTCGACTGGCGGCGCATTTCGCGCAACGCGAAATCCCTGCTCGACGGCAAGGGGCCCTTCGTCACGCCCTGGGTCGAGGCCAATCGCCTGCTGGCGGGGCCCTATCCCAGTGCCGGCGATGCGCGCGAAATAGTCACCCAGCTCAAGGCGATGGGGATCGACGCCTTCACCTTTGCCAGCCCGCGCGGTCAGGAGATCGAGACGCTCGACTGACGGGAGAAGCACCCTTCTGCACAGCGTTTGCACAGGAGAGGCCGGTTCTCCCCAGCACCGACGTCCCGCCCGATTGCCAAGCATCGTGGGCTTCCGGCATTTACCATCCATGATCTGGATGGGACGCAATCGGTGAGAGCGGTGGAAACCTACGATGGTGACGAGGATTGCGCACCGATCGAGATGCTTACCGCACTGTTCGAGGCACGCGGCTGGCCCTGCGAATCGACTCCCGACGAGTTGAGCGGCGAGATTCAGGGCAGTTGGGCGACGTATCAGGTCAAGGGAATCTGGCGCGCGGAAGACAATGTGCTGCAGGTGCTGTGCCTGCCCGATGTCCGCGTCGCGAAGGAACATCGCACGGCGGCGAACGAACTCGCCACGCTGGTCAACGAACAGCTCTGGCTGGGCCATTTCGACATCTGGTCCAATGGCGGCGTGCTGCTCTATCGCAACGGGACGCTGCTGGCCGACAACGGCATGCTCAGCCTCGCGCAGGCGCAGGCGTTGATCGAGATCGCGGTGGACGAATGCGATCGCTTTTACCCTGCGTTCCAGTTCGTGCTGTGGGGCGGAAAGAGCCCGCGCGACGCGCTGGAAGCGGCAATGGTGGATGCCGCGGGCGAAGCCTGACTGCGCCGGGGTGGTCGAAGAAAAAGGGTTAATTCGCTTCGGCTCGAACCCTTTCGGTTTTCCTTGAAAAACCCCGCCACAACGCCGATATTGTCGACATGGAGCGGGGCGCATCGTGCGCAAATGTCCGCACAGAGGAGTTGATTTAGGATGGCCGATTGGAACGACACTGAACAGCGACGGACGGGCTTCAGCTCTGTCCCGCGCGCTGGCGACGCCGTTGCCAGGCGCGAAACCTTCGACGCGGGCCTGCGCTCGCATATGCTTTCGATCTACAATTACATGACTTCGGGTGTGCTGTTGACCGGCATCGTCGCGATGCTGTTTGCACGCGGTGGTGACGCGTCGCCTGCGGCACAGTTGTTTACCGGCGGTGGCATCCTGACTTGGATCGTCATGCTTGCGCCGCTTGGCTTCGTCCTCGCGATGAGCTTCGGCGCAAACAAGTTCTCGCGCGGCGCGCTTCAGGCGATGTTCTGGGGTTTTGCCATCGCGATGGGTCTTTCGTTAAGCTCGATCTTTCTGGTCTACACCGGCGGCAGCATCGCGGCGACGTTCTTCGCCACTGCGGGCGCCTTCGCGGGTCTCAGCCTGTTCGGTTACACCACCAAGAAGGATTTGTTGGGCTTCGGCACCTTCCTGATTATGGGTGTGGTCGGTCTGATCATCGCCTCGGTGATCAACATCTTTCTGCAGTCGAGCATGCTCGAGCTGGCCGTCAGCTTCCTCGGCGTTCTGATCTTCGCCGGTCTGACCGCCTATGACACGCAGCGCCTCAAGCGCGAGTACGAGCATCTGCGCGGGACCGAGTTTGCCGGCAAGGCGATCATCCTGGGTGCGCTGAGCCTGTATCTCGACTTCATCAATATGTTCCTGTTCCTGCTGCGCTTCATGGGCGTCAACCGCGAGTAACCTGACTCGCTCCGTCGCAGGACGGACTCAGCCTATCGTGCCCGGGATGCAATTTGCGTCCCGGGCATTTTCATATCTGGCCGGGGCGGTTAAGATCGGTCGCTTAAGCCTGCATCAATCCGAGCGAATGTAGCCACCGAGAGATCAAGCATGCCAGAAATGCATCAGGGAGGGTCGCAGCCCATGCGCCGCGCACGAATAGTTCACATCCGACTGGCCGCCGTTGCCGCCGCGCTGGCCACTCTCGCTGCCTGCGCCACGCCGCCGCCCCCGCCGCCCCCGCCGCCCCCGCCGCCTCCGCCGCCGGTCGAAGTGATCCCGCCGCGGCCACTGCCGCCGGGCAGCGCCACTGCGGTGATGACAATCCCGATGGTCGGCGTCGATGGCGTCCGCCAGACGGTCAACACCGGCCTGTCGACGGCGCAGATCGTCTGGAACCTGCGTTCGGCGCTCAACGTCGCGGCGCTCAATTGCATGACCAGCGAGCACGGCGGTCTGCTCGCGAATTACTCTACTTTCCTGGATCGCTACGCCAGCAAGCTGTCGGCCACCAACCGCGCACTCACCAGCGAATTCCGGGCCGAGTATGGACCCGGCTATCGCGATGTGCAGGATTCCTACATGACGCGGGTCTACAATTACTTCGCGCTGCCGCCGGCGCAGGACCGCTTCTGCGACACCGCGCTGGTGGTCAGTGCCGAGGCGCTGGCGCCGGAGATGACCGATCTCGATCTCTTCGCCGCGCAAGCGCTGCCGCGGATCGAACGCGAGTTCGAGACCTTCTTCCGCGCCTATGAGCAATATCGCACCGATCTCGCTGCATGGGACGCGCGCTATGGCCCGCCCGCGCCCGAGGTGCGGACGACCTTCTACGGCAATCCCGCTATCACCACGAACGGCGCGACATCGGTAAGCTCGATGCCGGCGAGCCAGTCGCCGGGCGGGAGCACCCCGGAGCAGGGGCAGGGGCAGGGCGTGATCTTCGTGCCCGGCGCCGCCGTCCAGCAGCCGACCGCGATCGAGACCACCGCGGTTCCCGCATCCGATGCCGTGCCGCCGCCCGCACCGCTGCCGACGCAGGGGCCGATCATCCTCCCCGAGGAAACCCTGCAGTCGCCAGGATCGGATTACGGTCCGCAGCAGGACGGCGCAACCGCGGCCAGCGAGTAGTTCTCCCGCGTTTAAGGCTTTGCAGCGGCGCGCGCATTCGCTAAGGCGCGCGCTCGCTCTCGTCCAGACGCCCCCTGTCCAGACGTTGGAGCGATCGACTTGGAACGGGGCCGTAGCTCAGTTGGGAGAGCGCGTCGTTCGCAATGACGAGGTCAGCGGTTCGATTCCGCTCGGCTCCACCAGGTCCTTGATTTCATCCGGAAACACAGTCGTTTTCGTCCCGCACAAGCTGCGGCGCCCGCATTGTCTTCGGTTTGCCGGCGTTCGCTCGCCCTTGCGGACCTTCGGGGTCCGTTCTAGCGCTGCCACAGAGGCAAAACGACGATGCATTTTCTCGACCAGGCCAAGATCTATCTCAAATCGGGCGGCGGCGGCCCCGGCGGGGTCAGCTTTCGCCGCGAAAAATACGTCGAATACGGCGGACCCGACGGCGGCAATGGTGGCAAGGGCGGCGATATCATCTTCGAGGCGGTCCAGGGCCTCAACACGCTGATCGACTTTCGCTATTCGCAGCACTTCAAAGCCGCGCGCGGCACCCATGGCATGGGCAAGGATCGCACCGGCGCGGGCGCCGACGATCTGGTGATCCCTGTTCCCGTGGGCACGCAGATCCTGTCCGAGGACAAGGAAGAGGTCCTCGCCGACTTCACCGAGGTCGGCCAGCGGATCGTCTTCCTCGAAGGCGGGATCGGCGGTCGCGGCAACGCCAGCTACAAGACCTCGACCAACCGCGCCCCGCGCCAGCACCAGCCGGGCATCCCCGGGCAGGAAATGTGGGTCTGGCTGCGGCTCAAACTGCTTGCCGATGTCGGCATGCTGGGTCTGCCCAATGCGGGTAAATCCACCTTCATCAACCAGGTGTCCAACGCCAAGGCCAAGGTCGGCCATTACGCCTTCACCACGCTGGTGCCCAAGCTGGGCGTCGTGCGCCACCGTGCGCGCGAATTCGTGGTCGCCGATATCCCCGGCTTGATCGAGGGCGCGGCCGAAGGTGCCGGCATCGGCGATCGCTTCCTCGGCCATATCGAACGCTGCCGGGTGCTGATCCATCTGGTCGACATCTCGGGCGACGATCCGGCCGAGGCGATGCGGACGGTGCAGGCCGAGCTCGAGGCCTATGGTGCCGGGCTTGCCGACAAGCCGCAGCTGATCGCGCTCAACAAGGTCGATCTCGCCGATGACGAGCTGGCCGAGGGCTTCGCCGCCGAACTGCTCGAAGCGGGCGCAGAACGGGTGTTCAGCATTTCGGGCGCGACCGGAGCGGGGATCGAGGCGCTGCTCGACGAGGTGTTGACCTATCTGCCCGATCGCACCTCGACCGAGACCAAGGCCGCGGAGGTCGAGGATACCGAGGCTGCCGACCATATCATCTGGTCGCCGATCTGACGGCTTTGCGATAAGTCCGCCGCCGATGGAGATCACCGCCCTATCGGACTTGCGCCGCGCGCGGCGGCTGGTCGTCAAGATCGGCTCTGCATTGCTGATCGAGGACGGCCAACCGCGCGCCGAATGGCTGGGATCGCTGGTCGGCGAACTGGCGGCGTTGCGAGAGCACACCGAAATCATCGTCGTCAGCTCGGGCGCGATCGCGCTGGGGGCGGCGCGGCTCGGACTGGCGAAGGGTGGACGCGGGAGCCTTGCCGATGCGCAGGCCGCCGCCTCGGTCGGACAGGTCGAACTGGCGCGGCTGTGGTCCGAGGCGCTCGACCGCCACGGCATCATCGCCGCGCAATTGCTGGTGACTTTGGGCGATCTGGAAGATCGTCGCCGCTATCTGAATGCCTCGGCCACGCTCGCCCGGCTGATCGAGGAAGGCGCGGTCCCGGTCATCAACGAGAACGACAGCGTCGCGACCGAGGAAATCCGCTTCGGCGACAACGACCGGCTGGCAGCGCGGGTGGCGCAGGCCGCGCGCGCGGATGCGGTGGTCCTGCTGTCCGATGTCGACGGGCTTTACGACCGCCATCCGCGCGAGGTGGGCGCGGTGCTGATCGAGCGGGTCGATGGGGTAACGCCCGAGATCGTGGCGATGGCTTCGGAGGTTTCGGGCTCCGGTCTTGGGCGCGGCGGGATGGTGGCCAAGATCGAGGCGGCGCGGATCGCGGAGCGCGCCGGGATCGCGCTGGCCATCGTCAACGGCACCCTTGATGCACCGCTGGAGAAGGCGTTTGAGGCGGGGCGCGGCACACTGTTCCTCCCCCAGCGCGACGAAGGTGCGCGTAAGGCCTGGCTAGGCGGGCGGTTGGCGATCGCGGGGGTGCTCAGCGTCGACCAGGGCTGCGTTGCGGCATTGGGCGAGGGCGCGAGCCTGCTGGCGGCGGGATTGGCGGATGTCGAGGGCGAGTTTGCGCGCGGCGATCTGGTCGCGATACATGGGCCCAAGGGCGAAAGGCTCGGCCAGGGGCTGGTCGAGTACGCCAGCCACGAATGCCGCGCGATTATGGGCCTGCGCGAGGCCGAGCAGGCGGAACGGCTCGGCTATGCGCCGCGCGCCGCAGTGGTCCACCGCGACCACATGGTGCGGACATGACTCTGGCGATTACCGGAGCGACAGGTTTCGTGGGGCAGGCGCTGCTCGATGCGGCGGCGCGGGCGGCTACGCCGGTTCGCGCGCTGACCCGGCGGCCGCAGGAACCGCGCGAAGGCGTCGAATGGGTCGCAGGCGAACTGTCGGACCGGGCTGCGCTCGCCGAACTGGTCAAGGGCGCGGCGGCGGTGATCCATGTCGCGGGCCTTACCAACACCCCCGACCCGCGAGAGTTCGAGCAGGCCAATGTCGCGGGCACGGTTGCGCTGCTTGAGGCCGCGCGCGACGCCGGGACCGGGCGGTTCGTCTTCGTTTCCTCGCTCTCGGCGCGCGAACCCGCACTGTCGACCTATGGCGCCTCCAAGGCGCGAGCCGAGGAGTACGTCCAAACCAGCGGGTTCGACTGGACGATCGTCCGCCCGCCCGCGGTTTATGGCCCGCGTGACAGTGACATGTTCGAGCTGTTCCGCGCCGCGAAGTTCGGTGTGGTGCCGATGCCGCCGCGGGGTCGCACCTCGTTGATCCATGTCGATGATTTGGCCGAATGCCTGTTGGCTTTGGTTCCGGGGGGCGCAGGTGTCACTGGCGCCTGCCTCGAGCCCGATGACGGGCGCGATGGCGGCTATGAGCATGGCGAACTGGCCCAGGCGATTGGTCGCGCGGTCGGGCGGCGCCGCGTGTTCGCACCGCATTTGCCCGCCAGGGCGCTGGGATTGGCCGCCCGCGCAGACCGTTTGCTGCGCGGTGACAAGGCCAGGCTGACGCCCGACCGCGTCGGTTATATGTGCCATCCCGACTGGATCGCGCGTTCCGATTGCGCCGTACCGAGCGCTATTTGGCAGCCGCGGATCGGCGGCGAGGAGGGCCTGGCGGCGACGGCGAAGTGGTATCGCGCTGCGGGCTGGCTTTAGCCGCTATTGCGTCAGCGGGGCGCTGCATGGCGACCCGTAGGCCTCGCGGTAAGGCCTGTCCCAGCAGCGCTCGAACCCCACCAGAACATTGAGATTGGGCGGCCAATTCATCCTGACGAGGGTCCCGTCCGGCCGCGTGAAACTGTTGTCTTCCGGCTCGGGGATGGTTTGCAGCTGTTCTATGGAACGCTGCAATTGGTCGCGATCACGCGTCAGAAACGCGATCGTGCCCGAGACATAGTGGTTCCATCCGAAATCCGTGTCGGCTTCTGGCGGCTTATAGGTCAGTTTGAACAGTGCGATGGCGGCTTCGGTTTGTCCGGCAACCGCGCGCATCTGCCCTTCGTGCCAATAGAGGATCGAGTTGTGATCGCGCTTCTGGTGTCGCCATTCGCGGATCAGCTCGGCCGTAGCCAGCTCGCAACCGACTTCTTTCGCGAGCACCCGCCATCCGCCATCGAGGTCCTGATCGAAGGCGTTTCGATCGAGCGCCAGCATTGCCTCCAGATCGTAGGAACATTCCGACGCAGGCGGAGCGGGTTCGGCAGGCTGTGCAGCCGCCAGCAACAGGGAAATGAACATTGCGCCAGGCTAGTGTCGCACCGCGCTAACTCAAGCGAAACCGATCAGAGGAAGGGTTCTTCGCCCGGCTTGTGGATGCCGCATTCGGTCTTGTCCCAGCCGGCCCAGCGTCCCGCGCGCGGATCGTCTCCTTCGGCGACCGGGCGGGTGCAGGGCGAGCAGCCGATCGAGGGATAGCCGCGCTCGACCAGTGGGTGGCGCGGCAGCTCGTGCTCAGCGAACCAGTCGGCGATCCGCTCGGCATCCCAGTCGATCAGCGGATTGATCTTGAGCCGCCCCTGGGCGTCGGAAGTGTCGATCTCGAACCGCGGCAATTGGGCGCGGGTCGAGGACTGGAACGCCTTGCGCCCGGTGAAGGTGGCATCGTAGCCCGCGAGCGCCTTGGCCAGCGGCCGTACCTTGCGAATTTCGCAGCAGCCATCGGGATCGAACGACCAGCGCAGGCCGTTTTCGTCCTTGGTCTCGAGCTCGCTCAGTTCGGGATAGAGATTGACCAGATTGGTCAGCCCCAGCCGCTCGACCAGCGCATCGCGATAGGCGAGCGTTTCGGGGAAATGCTTGCCGGTTTCGAGGAACAGCACGGGGATCCCCGGGTCGATCTGCGAGAGCAGATGCAGCAGCACCGCGCTTTCGGCGCCGAAGCTGGAGACCGTCGCCAGATCGCCGACCAGCCCGTCCTCGGTCACCGCACGCAGCATCTCCTGCGTGTCGCTGCCGCGGAACATGCGGTTGAGGCGGATCGCGTCGTGCTCCGAGAAGCGCGGCCGCGTGTCGAGCCGGTCGATGGAACGCAGCTCGTTCATGCGTGGCGCTTGGTCCAGATCGGGGTGCGATCGTCGGCAGCGGATTGGTAGACATCGGGCCAGCGCGCCAGCGCCGCCTCGACATCGCCCGCATCGAGCGGAGCGTCGGGATCGAAGGAATCGAAACCGCAGCGGCGCATATAGGCGAGCTGGTCCACCAGTACGTCGCCCACGGCGCGCAATTCGCCCTCGTAGCCTGCCTCGCGCAGGATCCGGGCCGAGGAATAGCCGCGCCCGTCGCCAAAGGCGGGGAAGTTGACCTCGACCAGCTTTACGCGGTTCAGATGCGGGATCAGCTCGCGGGCCTCGTCGCCGGGTTCGATCCGCACCGCAAGCGCATCGGCCTGTTCGACGAAGGCATCGACGGTCACCGCCGCGTGGTCGGCGATCTCGTCGCTGCGGTAGCGGAGCAGGCCGCTGTTGTGGCCCTGACCGTCGTTAGGGGTTGCCGGATCAGCCATAGAGCGCCTCCTTGAACGGGGTCATGCCGATGCGGCGATAGGTGTCGAGGAAGCGCTCGCCCTCGGTGCGTTCGCGCAGATAGACATCAGCGGCCGTCTCGACCGCATCGACGATGCCGTCCTCGTCGAAACCGGGGCCGGTGATCTTGGCGAGCGCGGTGTCTTCCGCCTCGCTCCCGCCGAGCGAGAGCTGGTAGTTCTCGACGCCTTTGCGATCGACCCCGAGGATGCCGATATGGCCCGCGTGGTGATGCCCGCAGGCGTTGATGCAGCCCGAGATCTTGAGCTTCAGTTCGCCAAGTGCCTCGCCCTTGCCGCTGGCCTCGAAGCGTTCGGAAATCTTCTGCGCCACCGGGATCGAGCGCGCGTTGGCGAGGCTGCAATAGTCGAGCCCGGGGCAGGCGATGATGTCGCCGATCTGGTCGAGATTGGGGGTAGAGAGCCCCGCTCCGTCGAGCGCACGCCAGACCGCGGGCAGATCGGACTGGTGGACATGGGGCAGGACGATGTTCTGCGTGTGCATCACCCGCAGTTCGTCGAAGCCGTAGCGTTCGGCGAGATCGGCCATCAGCCGCATCTGCTCGGCGGTGGCGTCGCCCGGAATGCCGCCCACCGGCTTGAGGCTGATCACCGCCGAGACGTAGCCGGGCGCCTTGTGCGGGTTGGTGTTGCGCCGCACCCAGCGCTGGAAGGCGGGTTCGGACGAGGTTTCTTCCGGCTCATTGGAAGCCGAAACCTCGTCGGCTGCGCGGAATTCGGGATCGGCGAAGAAGGTGCGGATCCGCTCCAGTTCGGCGAAAGGCGGTTCCACGCCCTGGTCGAGCATATGCGCGTATTCCGCCTCGACCTGGCGGGTGTATTCCTCCGCTCCCAGTTCGTGGACGAGGATCTTGATCCGCGCCTTGTACTTGTTGTCGCGGCGGCCGTGGCGGTTGTAGACCCTGAGGCAGGCCTCGGCATAGGTGATCAACCGGTCGAGCGGCACGAATTCGTTGATGCACGGCGCGATCATCGGGGTACGGCCCATGCCGCCGCCCACGTAGAAGGACGCGCCCAGTTCGCCGTCCCGCTCGACGATGCGGATGCCGATATCGTGCAATTTCATCGCCGCGCGATCGGTCTTGGACGCGATCACCGCGATCTTGAACTTGCGCGGAAGATAGGCGAATTCCGGGTGGAAGCTCGACCATTGCCGCAACAGTTCGGCATAGGGGCGCGGGTCAACCAGTTCGTCCGCCGCAGCGCCGGCGAAATGGTCCGAGCTGATGTTGCGGATGCAATTGCCGCTGGTCTGGATGGCGTGCATCTCGACGCTGGCGAGATCGGCGAGGATATCGCCCGCATCCTCCAGCTTGATCCAATTGTACTGGATGTTCTGCCTGGTGGTGAAATGGCCGTAACCGCGGTCGTATTTCTCCGCGATATCGGCGAGCGCGCGCATCTGGTCGCCGCTGAGCGTGCCATAGGGCACCGCGACGCGCAGCATATAGGCGTGGAGCTGGAGATAGAGCCCGTTCATCAGCCGCAGCGGCTTGAACTGGTCTTCGGTCAGCTTACCTTCGAGGCGGCGGCGGCACTGGTCGCGGAATTCCTCGACCCGGGCGTCGACCATCGCCTGGTCGTATGTGTCGTAGCGGTACATCAGATCACCCAATTGCCGATATCGGGATCGGCGGGTTTGAGAGAGAGGTCGAGCCGCACGGTCGGGCCGAGCGCGCGCACCCGGTCCTTGATATGCGCGGGGCGGGGGCTGCCATCCTCGAGTTCGGCATCGATAACGTAAGGCACATTGACCCGGCGGGCAGCTTCTTCGCGGCGGGCGATCTCGTCTTCTTTGCCGGTGACGTCGACGGCATCCTCGACATGGAGCGACCAGTCGCTTCCGGTCCACCAGGTGACCGCTCCGGTTTTGAGATCGTTGCCGGTCATAATTCTCATTGCGCGGTTTCCTGTGCAAGCATGGCCAGTGTCGCATCCTCGCGCGCGGTCACTTCGCCGATGACGATCAGCGCCGGGCTGACGACGTGCTCGCGCTCGACCAGATCGGGCAGCGCAGCGAGCGGGCCGCGCAGCACGCGCATGGCGGAGCGGGTGGCGTTTTCTATCACGGCGATCGGCATGTCGGGCGCGAGGCCGTCGGCCATCAGCTTCTCGGCGATCTGCGGCGCTGTCTTGACGCCCATGTAGATCACAAGCGTCCGGCCCTTGCCAGCGAGCCCGGCCCAATCCTGTTCGGCGAGCCCCTTGCACTGGCCGGCGACGAAGCTGACCGCGCTCGAGGCGTCGCGATGGGTGAGCGCGATCTGCGCGGCCGCAGCTGCGCCGTTGGCGGCGCTGATCCCGGGGACAATCTCGACCGCGACACCGGCAGCGCGCGCGGCTTCGGCTTCCTCGCCGCCACGCCCGAACACCAGCGGATCGCCGCCCTTGAGGCGTACGACCATTCGGCCGGCACGCGCTTCGCGCACCAGCAGCGCGTTGATGTCATCCTGCGCCATGCTGTGGTGGGAGCGGCGCTTGGCGACCGAGATAAGTGTCGCATCGGGGCGGGCGAAATCGAGAATGTCGCGGGAGACCAGACCATCGTGGACGATCACATCGGCGCACGCGATCAGCCGCGCGGCGCGCAGCGTCAGCAGGTCGGGATCGCCGGGCCCGGCGCCCACGAGATGGATGATGCCTGTTCCTCGCATGCATGGAAAATGCCTTCGGGTTGGCGTCGGCGCCAATCAGAATGCATGTGCCGCTGCACAGTTCTGCTTTTGAAATGTGGGCTAGCTGCCCGCGAAGCTAGCCTTTGCTGCTCTCGCCATCTCCGTTGTCCGTCGCCTGGTGGTGCGCCAGCGCCTGGATCAGACGCTCTACCTGCGCGCTGTCACGCAGATTGATATCGCGCTGCGGGAAGGGGATCTCGATGCCGTGTTCCTTGAACAGCCACCATAGCCGCTTGAGCACGGCGGAGCGGACATTGCCGACGCCCTCCTCGGGGTCCTGGATCCAGGTGTGGATCAGGAAATTGACCGAGCTGTCGCCATATTCGGCCATCCACACGGTGGGTGGCGGGGTCTTGAGCACGCGGTCGCAATCCTTGGCCGCTTCAAGCATCAATTCCTCGGCCAGCTTCATGTCGGCGCCGTAGCTGACCCCAACCGGGATCTGCATGCGCACGTTCTTGGAGGAATAGGACCAGTTCTCGACCTGATTGATCATCAGGTTTTCGTTGGGAATCAGATATTCGCGCTGGTCGCGGGTGGTGACCGAGACCGCGCGCACGCCGATCTTGCGAATCTGGCCGAAGGTCTCCTTACCCGTCGTGTCGGCCACGGCGATGACATCACCCGGCTTGATCGACTTGTCCATCAGCAGAATGATGCCGGCGATCAGGTTGCCGAAGGTCTTCTGCAGGCCGAAACCGATGGCGAGGCCAAAAGCGCCCGAGAACACCGCGAGCGCAGTGAGGTCGATCCCGAGCAGGTCGATGGCGAGGAAGAAGGCCGCACCCCAGATGACGATCGAGAAGACTTTCTGCCCGAGCAACTGCTGCGCTTCGTCGAAACCGGTGAAACGGCGCAGGATCGAACGCAGCGCTCTGGTGGCCAACCATGCGAGGGTGAGGACCAGGAGCAGCGTCAGGACGACCAGCAGCACGTCCAGCACCGACAGCTGGAAATTGCCGAGCCTGATTGCCAGCGCATCCAGTGAATCGACGAAGCTGCCGGCGACCTCGCTTTGCGCCGAGACCGCCTGGCTGAATTCCTCGGAAACGCGGACGCTCTCTTCGAGCGGCGCCGGCTCGGCGAGACTCCATGCCTGTTCCACCGGGGCCTGATCGGGCGCCGGGGTCGGCTCGGCGGGATCGGCAGGCGTCGGCGGTGTCGTGACGGTCATTGGCTGTCCATGGCGGCAAAGGCACGGTCGAGATCGGCGATGAGGTCTTGGCTGTCCTCGAGCCCGATCGACAGGCGGATGGCGTATCGGTCGGCATCGTGCCAGCCCGGCCGTGGCCAGTCCATCCGCGCGCGCACGGGTTCCACATCGAATGGGAGGGCGAGGCTTTCGAACCCGCCCCAGCTGTAGCCGATGCCGAACAGTTCGAGCGCATCGATCAACTGGCAACGCGCGGTATCGTCGCGGCCCGAAAGCACGAAGCTGAACAGCCCGCAGCCGCCGGTGAAATCCCGGCGCCATAGTTCGTGCCCGGCATCGCCCGGAAGCATGGGGTACAGCACATGCGCGACCTCGGGCCGCGCCGCCAGCCACTCCGCCAGCTCCAGCGCGGTGCTGGTTGTGCGCTCCAGCCGCAGCTGCATGGTGCGCAGGCCGCGCAGCGCCAGCGCCGCATCGTCTGGCGATACCACATGGCCGAGATCCTGCGCGGTGTGGCGCAGCGCGCGATACCAGCGCTCGCCCGCGCTCGCGGCACCCATCATTAGGTCCGAATGCCCGCCGACATGCTTGGTCAGCGCCTGTACGCTGATGTCGCAGCCGCGCTCCAGCGCTGGGAAGCCCAGCGCAGTAGCCCAGGTGTTGTCGATCAGGCTTACCGCGCCGCGCGTGCGGGCTTCGGCGGCGAGCGCGGGGATGTCGCAGACCTCCATGGTCAGGCTGCCCGGGTTCTCCAGCCACACTGCCCGCGTCCGGTCGCAGAAGGCCTCGCGATAGGCTACGAGATCGAGCGGATCGAAAAAGCGCGCCTCCACCCCGAGACGCTTGAGCAGGCCTTTCGCCATCGAGCGGCTGGGGTCGTAGGCGTTATCGGTCACCAGCAGGACATCGCCGGGCTTGATCACCGCCAGCAGCGCACCGGCGATCGCCGCGACGCCGCTGGGGTAGAGCACCGTGCCATGCGCGCCGGGTTCGAGTCCGGTCAGCGCCTCGGCCAGCGCCCATTGCGTCGGCGAGCCGCGGCGACCATAGAAGAAATTGCCATCGGCATTGCTTTTCACGCCTGCGCGTAGATCGGCGCAATCCCCGTAGAGATGCGTGCTGGCACGATAGACCGGCGGGTTGACGACATGCGGATCGGGGCTGCGCCCGCCGGTGACCAGCCTGGTCGCTGGCGACAGCTCGTTGCAATTGCTCTTGGTCATGCTGCGCGCGGCGCTCCGGTTTCCTTGGGCGTGGCGGGATCGGCGCCCCATTCGGACCAGCTGCCATCGTAGAGCGCGGCATCCTCCACTCCGGCGAGATGCAGCGCGAACAGCAGCACCGAAGCGGTCATCCCGCTGCCGCAGCTGGCGGTGATCGGGCGGTCGAGTTCCATTCCCGCCTCGCGGAAAGCGCTGCGCAATTCGTCCGGGGACTTGTAGGTGCCGTCGGGCGCGAACAGGTCGCGGAAGAACAGGTTGCGCGCGCCGGGAATGTGGCCGCCCTCGAGGCCGTGGACCGTATCGGCGCTGGTGCCGAGAAAACGTGCGGCATCGCGCGCGTCGACCACCTGTTCGGCGCGGGTCTCGATATTCGTGAGCATATCAGACTTGGTGCGAATTCGCGCAGCGGGTTGGAAGGCGGTGAAATCCGAATGCGATGGTTCGACCGCCCCGCTTTCGCTCGCGCGACCCTCGGCCTGCCACTTCGCCCAGCCGCCATCGAGCACTGCGACATCGGTCAGTCCGAACAGGCGGAAGATGAACCAGGCGCGCGCTGCGCTGGCGATCGCGCTGTCGTCGTAGAGGACGATCCGGCTCGTCGGGGTGATCCCCAGAGCGGACGCGCGGGAAGAAAATTGTGCGCGGGTCGGCAAGGTGTTGGCCACCGGCGCCTCGGGGTCGTGCAGGCTCGGCAGGTCGAGAAAGCGCGCCCCGGGAATATGCGCGGCAATGAAATCACCGCGTGGATCGCGCTCGACATCGGGGAGGTGCCTGGTCGCGTCGAGGATGACGAGATCGGGCTCGTCCAGATGCGCGGCCAGCCATTGCGTCGAAACGAGTGTGTCCATGCCCTTCGACTAGCGGGCCGAGTGTTGCTAGTCGAGCGCGCTAGTCGAGCGCCCTTTGCGCCAGCGGTTCGTATCCGCGCGGGCCCTCGTCGAGCCGGAACGGCTGGAGCCGGCTGCTGCCCCCCGTTCCCTGCTGGCCGATCGCCAGCGTTTGCGCCCGGGGCTCGATACCCTCGGCGGTGGCGCGCAACCGCAGCAGCGGTACGAGCAGCGGGGTGTTGCCCTGACGAATTATCCCGGCCTGGCTGAGCTGCAGTTGCAGGCGCCCTTCGAAACGCGCCGACTGGCCGGGGGCGAGCCGGGGCATGGTGTGCCGCGGTTCGAGCGCGGTCGTGGCCATGGCGACCTGCTCCTCGACCGGGCGATCGCCGCTCGCCGATCCGAGATCGGCCTCAATCACCACATTGGTCAGCGCTTCGGTACCGCGGTTGAGTACGGTGAGGCGATAGGTGAGTGTCGCCGCCATCACGCTGCGGCTGAGGCGGATCGCCTCGGGGCGCAAGGTCAGCGCGGCGCGCGGCGCAACGGCAGGTCCGCCATCCTTGCGCACCACCGGCGGTTCGATCTGCAGCGGCGCGGCGCGCGACCGGCGCAGCGCCCAGGCTGCGGCAATCGCCAGCAGCGCGAGCGCGGCCAGTCCTGCAAGCCACCACCATGCGGGCGTACCTTCTCCCTCCACCGTGGTAATTTCCGGGGCTGCTTCGGGCGAAGCGACGACGGGCGCGGGCTGGGTTTGGGAGGAAGGCGTGGTTTCCACTACTGCCCCGGCTTCCGCGCTGGTTGCTTCGGTCTCGGGCGAAACCGTGGCGGTGGGGCGCGGGGTTGTCAGGCTCGGCGGCGCTGCCGGTGCTGCGCGATTGGCTGGAAGCGTGACGGGCGGCGTGGCTTGTGGGCGTGGGGCAGGGGGCGGTGCCGCGACCGGATTGCGTGCGGGGCTCGGCGTCGGGGTTGCAACCACAGTCGGCGCTGGCGTGGGTATGGGCCGCGGCCGCACTGGCACCCCGCTCTCGACATCGACCGGGCCCTGCACGGTCGATGTCGGGGAGGGCGAAGGGTTGGGCGGGAGCTGGAAATCCTGCACCGATTGTGCCGCTGCGGACACGGGCACAGTCACGGACCCGGCAGCGAGGGCCAGGGCGAGCAGCGGAAGTTGGGATGTGAAGCGGGTCATTGCCAAGCTTGCATAGGGAGGAACCGAGCATGTCGGGAAGCCGCGCTGAATAGGCTGTGAAGCCTCGCCTTCCAAGCGATCGCTTGCGCATAGCTGTCGGAAGCGGCAGGAGCGCGGCATGGGCACCACACCAAATCCCAAATTTCTCGGGCAGGACAGCGCGCTTCCCGTCTCGCCGGAAGCGGCCGAGCTCGACTATGTCCCCAATCCGCGCAGCGGCGAACTCTATCTCGTACGCTTTGCGGCGCCCGAATTTACCTCGCTATGTCCGGTCACCGGCCAGCCCGATTTCGCCCATCTCGTGATCGACTACGCCCCCGGCGGGACGATCGTCGAATCGAAGAGCCTCAAGCTCTTTCTCGGCAGCTTCCGCAACCATAGCGGATTTCACGAGGATGTAACCGTGGGGATCGGCAAGCGATTGTTCGACGAGATGAAGCCGAAGTGGCTGCGGATCGGCGGCTACTGGTATCCGCGCGGCGGCATACCGATCGATGTCTTCTGGCAGAGCGGCGCTCCGCCCGAAGCACTCTGGCTGCCCGACCAGGGCGTCGCATCTTATAGGGGGAGAGGTTGATGAAGAACTTTCTGCACAGATTGCCCGAATACGCGCTGTGGCTGTCGCTGGCGGTGCTGGCCTGGTTCGTGTTCGCGGTGTTCGCGCCCAAGCTCGGCGTGATCGGATGGCAGACCGGGTTCCTTTTTATGACCGTGCAGGCGGGGCCGATCCTGATCGCGATCGCCGCATTTGTGGCGGTCGTCGCGCTGGCGCTGGCGTTCTTCCGCACGCCGCGCGGGGTGTGGTGGAAAGCCGCGCTCGCGCTGGCAATACCGGTGGTGCTGTTCTCGGGGTTGATGTCGGTGCGCGCGCAGGGCGACGCCGCCCCGCCGATCCACGATGTCGCGACCGACGTCTATAACCCGCCGCAATTTTCGGCGCAGACGCTGGCCATGCGTGAGGAATGGGGTGCCAATCCGCTCAACGATTATTCCACCCCGCTCGGCCAGCTCGAGATGTGGCAGGACCGGGTCGACCCGAACCTCGCGATCAAGACGCATGCCGATGTCATCGCCGAGAATTACGGCGATCTGCAGCCGATCGCGACGCAGCAGGTGAGCCAGGCCGAGGCGCTCGATGCCGTCGTCGCCGCGATGGCCGACATCGGCCTGCAGGACATCCGCCGCGACCCCGCCGCCGGAACGGTCGAAGGCGTCGCCGAAACCTTCGCCTACGGCTTTCGCGACGATGTGATCGTGCGGATCCGCGCCGGCCGCATCGACATGCGCTCGGCGAGCCGGGTCGGCCTTTCGGATCTCGGCTACAACGCCGAGCGTCTGCGCAAGCTTTCGAAAGCGATCAGAAAGCGGCTGGGGAACTGATTCCCGGCCCGAGCCGGGCTCAACCGCATTTGTAGTTCGCTGGTTGGCTCTGGTCCGATCGAGGCAATGAAAAACCCCGCAAATCCTGCGATTTGCGGGGTTTTCGAATGGTGGGCGTAGAGAGAGTTGAACTCCCGGCCCCTGCGATGTCAACACAGTGCTCTACCACTGAGCTATACGCCCACGATATCGAATGTATCACAACCCTGTAAGGGTGATGCGACAGGCGGGCCATTTAGCGAGAGGTCCTTGCGCACGCAAGGGGTCATTCGCGCGATTTGCAGGCTTTGTCCGCAACCGTCCGACTAGAGGATCGCCGAGATCCGGTCTTCGAGCACGCGCTCGACCTCGAGCACCAGATCCTTGAGGTGGAAGGGCTTGGACAGCACCTTGGCCTGCGGCTGTTCGCGGCTGGCCTTGAGCGTCACCGCGGCGAAGCCGGTGATGAACATCACCTTGGTATCCGGGCTGATCTCGTTGCAGCGCTGCGCCAGCTCGATCCCGTCCATTTCTGGCATGACGATGTCGGACAGCAGCAGGTCGTAATGCTTGGACTGGAGCAGCGGCAGCGCCGCTGTCCCGCGATCGACCGCATCGACCGCAAAGCCCGCCTGTTCCAGCGCGCGCACCAGATAGGACCGCATGGCATCGTCGTCTTCGGCGAGAAGGATTTGGGCGCGATGAAAATCTGTCATGTCGCTTGCCATAGGCCATCCTCCTTAAAAAAGCCTTGGAGGATTTGAACCTGTCCACCGGTGGGGCAGGTTGACCGCTGTGAATGGTTTTGACTTGCGCGCGCGATCCGTCCAGCAATCGGGAATGGCGTCTTCCAGGATCATCGCTTGGCCGTTATCCGGCACGCATGAAGGCGGATGCACTCCCGGTACGCAGGATCCCGCCTTTACCCTTTATGTTCCCGAGCGTCTGACGCTGCCGATCGTGATCGCTGCCCCGCATGGCGGGCGCAACTATCCGCCGGGGATTGGCGTGACGATGCGGGAACCGGAGTGGTCGATGCTGCGGCTGGAAGACCGGCTGGTCGACCGGTTGGCGCGCGAGGTGGCCGGGGCCACCGGGGCGGCGCTGCTGGTGGCGCATGCGCCGCGAGCGCTGCTCGACCTCAACCGCGCCCCCGACGATATCGACTGGTCGATGGTGCAGGGCGCCTCCCGCGCCAACCATGCGGCGAGCGCCGCCAATCGCCGCTCGCGGAGCGGGCTGGGGCTGGTTCCGCGGCGTCTTCCGGGGTTGGGCGAGATCTGGCGCGACGCGCTAACGCCCGCGGCGCTGACCGAGCGGATCGACAGCATCCATCGCCCCTATCACGTGGCCTTGCGCGGCGTGCTCGAGCAGGTCCGCGATCAATGGGGCGCCGTGCTGTTGCTCGACCTGCATTCCATGCCGCCGCTCAAACCGCGCAGCGGGCAGGACCGCCCAGCCGAATTCGTGATCGGCGACCGCTTCGGTTCTTCCTGCAACGACTTGCTGTCCGCCACCGCGCTGCGGCATCTATCGGCGGCGGAGCGGCGGGTCGCCCACAACCGGCCCTATGCCGGGGGCTATGTCCTTGAACGTCACGGCTCGCCGCGCCGCGGGATCCATGCGTTGCAACTGGAGGTGTGCCGCACCGCCTATCTCGACGTCGAATTGCGCGACGCCGGTCCGCGGTTTCCAGGGATGGTGCGGCTGCTGTCCGGCCTGGTGCGCGCGCTGGCGACCGAGACCGCCGCGCTCGGAGCGGATGGCAGGATGCGTCAGGCGGCCGAGTAGGGGCGCGTCCAAGAAAAAACCACCTCGCGCAAGATGCACGAGGTGGCCAAGGTTCAGGGAGGAGGTGCATGTTAATGCACCCAGCCGGGCAAGCCATGAGGGGAACGCCGCCCGGCCTGTCCGAGATGGCTGTGCCACCCGTCTGTTTCAAGTGGTTGGCAGGAGGGCGGGGGACCCCGATCGGCGCACGCCCGCCCCATCCTGTCGCATTGGCTCCCGCACCGGCAGATGGGCGCGAGGTCGGTTTGCCTAGTTGACGCTCTGCGGGGCAGGCGTCGCCACGGCGACCGGAGCAGTGCCCTGCTGGACTTGGCGCGAGAAGATCGTGCGCATCAGGTCGAGCGAGAAGATATGCGCGTGGATGAGCAGCATCAGGCCGTTCTGGTTCCAGGTGCGCAGCTGGTCGCCGCGAACCTCTAGCAGCTTCTCCTGATTGACCATCTGGAAGCCGCGATAGATGTAGGGCTTGTCCGGATTGTCCTGCTGCTGGATCGAGATTTCGCCGTCCATCAGCAGATCGTGCTTCTTGAGCTCGTCGATGAAGGCCTTGGTGCGCTGGCCCGACTGTTCAAACTGCTCGCAGAATTCAAGGATGCGCTTGGTGTTGTCCGAGGCCTGACCTTCCTCGTTGAAGAGCGCTTCGCCTTCCTCGAACTCGCCGATGGCCTCGCTGGTCGGGTCGAAGCAGAGCGAGAGCTCGTCCTTGTCCTGCTGCAGCTTGGCCAGCATGAAGGGATAGCGGCGGATATAGGCCGGCAGATAGACCGGCTCGTTGATCTTGCCCTTGTCGTCGACGAAGGTGTTGACGCCCTCGTTCATGCCCATCAGCGCGAGCGGAAGCGGGTTCTCGCCTGAGGAAAAGACGATCGGATAATTGCGCTGCGCCTGGACGAATTCGTCCACCGTCAGCGGGATCGCGTGCGCCTTCTTCATGAAGTCGGCGCTGTCGAGCGAACGCGTGCGCCATTTCTGGTGGTCACGGCTGTTGAGCGGCATGAGGTCGTTGTAGAACAGGGGCAGGCTGGGCTGCGGCGCGCTGGCCATGGAGCGTCTCCGGATCGAGCTGGAATGTCGTTTGCATATCCGGGACGGACCCGGAACGCGCGTGGAAAGCGCGCTTTAGGCGTTGCCGTTCGCGGGTGCAACCCGGACCAGCTTGCCCGGATTGAGGATGCCATCGGGGTCGAGCGCCTGCTTCACCGCGCGCATCATCGCCAGCGCCACAGGATCGCCGAGCCGCTCCAGCTCGTCCACCTTGACCTGCCCAATCCCGTGCTCGGCGCTGATCGAGCCACCCCATCGGGTGACGAGGTCGTGGACGAAACCGCTGATCGGTTTGCCCTGGTCGCGCTCCCATTCGCCGCGCACCGCACCGGTCGGGGCGAGGACATGGAAATGGACATTGCCGTCACCGAGATGGCCGAAGGCGACGGCGCTTGTGCCGGGGAAGCGCGCTTCGACCTGCGGGATGGCCTCCGCGACGAACTCGGCCATGCTCGCCACGGGTACCGAGATATCGTGCTGCATCGCCGGGCCGATCGCGCGCTCGGCGGGCGCAATCGAATCGCGCAGCAGCCAGAACGCCTCGGCCTGCGATTCGCTGGCGGCGATGGTGGCATCCTCGATCGACCCGAGATCGAGCGCCCTAGCCAGCAGGTTTTCCGCCAGCGGTTGGAGCCGTTCCTCTTCGCCTGCATCGGCGACCAGTTCGATCAGCGCGTGCCAGGCATGGTCGCCCTGAAGCGGCGCGCGAGCGGCGGGCAGATGGTCGAGCACCGCGGCGAGGGAATGCGCGGGGATCACCTCGAAACCCTCGAGCTGGTCCCCCGCTTCGGCCTGGGCATGGAGCAGCAACTGCCGCGCCTGAGCGATAGAGCCGAGCCCGGCCCAGATCACCAGCCGACCGCCGGTCTCGGGCAGCAGCCGCAGATTGGCGGCGGTGACGATGCCGAGCGTCCCCTCCGACCCGATCAGCATCTGCTTGAGATCGAAGCCGCGATTATCCTTCTTGAGCGGGGTCAGCGAATCGTAGACGCTGCCGTCGGCCAGCACCGCTTCGAGCCCCAGTACCTGTGCGCGCATCGTGCCATGGCGCAGCACCTGCGTCCCGCCGGCATTGGTCGATACCAGCCCCCCGATCGTGGCCGAGCCCTTGCCGCCCAGCGTAAGCGGAAAGCGCAGCCGCGCGGCTTCGGCAGCCTCGTGCAGGTCTTGCAGGATGACGCCTGCGTCGCAGACGATCTCCCTGCCCTCGGTGTCGAGCGCGCGGATCGCATCCATTCGCCGCAGGCTGAGGAGCAGGGCACCGCCGCTTTGGTCGGGCGTCGCGCCGCCCGACATACCGCTGTTGCCGCCCTGCGCAACGATTGGCACGCCATGCTGCGCACACAGCTTGACCAGCGCGCTCGCTTCCTGGGTGTTGCGCGGAGAGGCAAGGCCGAGCGCGGCACCCGTGTAGCGGCCCCGCCAGTCGGTCAGCCATGGCTCGACCAGCTCGGGATCGCAGGTGAATCCGCGGGTGCCTAGCAATTCGGCAACGGCGGCAAGAAAGGGGCGATTCGCGTCGGTTTCGTCAGACATGCCATCTTCATGCCACATGCGCGGCTTCGCTCGCCACCTCTTGTCAAAGGAGAGCGAGGGATTAAGCCGCTATTCAAGCAGGGGTGGCCACCAGCGGGTTTCATCGACCGCGCGCCGCAACCGGCGTGGCCAGGGAGCATCGTCCGATTACGCAATGAATTCGCTTGCCGCCATCCTCGCGTCCTTCGGGCTGCTGTTTCCCGTTGCGAGCGCTCCGTTTCATCCAGACGTGCTGGAGGATGCCAATGCGCGATTGACCGAGCAGGCGGCTCTCGAAGAAACCTCCGAGGGGTCGGCGGGGCGCCTGCCCGACGCCTATCTGCCCTTTCTCCTGCCGCAACAGACCCCGGTCTTCGAACAGGTCCGGATCCAGCAGCGGGTGATCATCCGGATCGCTCCGCGACCCGGTCCCGTGCGCCAGAACCTGACCGCCAGCCTGCCGCCGCGCAGTTCGCAGCCGCGCTATCTGGAACGCCCGATCGGCGACTGCCTGCCGGTGCAGAGCATCGCCGGGGTCCACGCCGAGGGCAGCAACCGCCTGCTGCTGTTCCTGCGCGACCGGCGGCTGATTTCCGCCACGCTGGAAAAATCCTGCTCGGCGCGCGACTTCTATTCGGGCTTCTACATGGAGAACAGCCGGGACGGGCAACTCTGCGTCGACCGCGACCAGTTGCATGCCCGCAGCGGCGCGAAATGCGAAGTGGCACGGCTGAGCCAATTGGTCCGGGTGGTCGAATAGCTACTCTTGGTCGCGGGCCTGCTCCGTGAATTCTTGACTTTCACGAGCTTTCCGGCGATGGGCGCGGCGCTCCTGCTGCATTCGTGGCCGCAGCGCCCAATACTCCTTTTCATTATCGGACCACGCGAAACCGCATGACCTTTGCCGAACTCGGCCTCTCCCCGACCCTGCTTAAAGCGGTGGAATCCGCGGGCTATACCGTGCCCACCGACATCCAGGCGCAGGCGATTCCGCCGATCCTGATGATGAAGGACATCGTCGGTATCGCCCAGACCGGCACCGGCAAGACCGCCAGCTTCGTCCTGCCGATGATCGACATCATGGCCAGCGGCCGCCGCCGCGCGCTGATGCCGCGCTCGCTGATTCTCGCCCCGACGCGCGAACTCGCCGCGCAGGTGGCGGAGAATTTCGAGAAATACGGCAAGAATCACGATCTCAAGCTCGCGCTGCTGATCGGCGGCGTGCAGATGGGCGACCAGATCAAGGCGCTCAACGAAGGCGTCGATGTGTTGATCGCGACCCCGGGCCGGCTGATGGACCTGTTCGAGCGCGGCAAGATCCTGCTCAACGGCTGCGAATTGCTGGTGATCGACGAGGCCGACCGGATGCTCGACATGGGGTTCATCCCCGACATCGAGTTCATCTGCTCGAAACTGCCCGAGCAGCGCCAGACCATGCTGTTCTCGGCGACGATGCCGCCGCCGATCGAGAAGCTCTCGAAGAAATTCATGAACAATCCCAAGCGGATCGAGGTCAGCCGCGCGGCGTCCACCAACAAGGACATCACCGCGTTCAAGATCCAGGTGTCGGCGCGCAAGAAGCGCGAGACGCTCGAATGGCTGCTGCGCAACGACCATGTCGAAACCGCGATCGTGTTCTCGAATCGCAAGACGACCGTGCGCGAGCTCAACAAGCATTTGCAGCGCGAAGGCTTCTCCAGCGGCGAGATCCATGGCGATATCGACCAAGCGACGCGAATCCAGGAACTCGACCGGTTCAAGTCGGGCGATATCAACATTCTCGTCGCCAGCGACGTTGCTGCGCGTGGGCTCGACATCAAGGGTGTCAGCCACATCTTCAATTACGATACGCCTTGGCATCCGGACGACTATGTCCACCGCATCGGCCGCACTGGCAGGGCGGGCGCCAAGGGACGTGCCTTTACCTTCGTCACCGACGATGATGCCGAGGCGATCGACAATGTCGAGAAGCTGACCGGTCACAAGATCGCGGTGTTCGGCAAGGACGACGTCCGCGTCGATCTCAAGGACAGCGCGCCGAAACAGAATCGGCACAAGCCGGCGGCAAAGAGGGCTGCCGACCAGGAAGCCGCCGACGACAAGCCGGTTGGCGAAAAGCCCCGGCGAGCGCGCAAGCCGCGCGCCGACGCGGATAGTGGCCGCGACGAGGCTCCACAGGAAGCTCCGGCCAAACAGGAAGCCGCTCGAGAGCCGGCCCGGGTCGAAGCTCGTGAGGAGCGTCCCTCGAAACCGCGCCGCGAACGCGCACCCAGGGCGGAAAAATCCGAATCCAAGCAGGCTTCCAAGCCGCAGCGTCAGGACGATTCTGCCGGCGATGGCGAATGGAACGGTCCTCGGCCCGATTTCCTGGGCGTGGGATTTCGCTGAGCGCCTGACGCGCTGAGCGCTGGCTCGCTTACTCGGCCAGCTTGACGAAGCTGTCGAGCACCCGCTTGGTCCCCGCCTTCTCGAAGGCGATCTCGAGCTTGTTGCCGTCCTGCCCGGCGACATTTCCGTATCCGAATTTGTCGTGGAACACGCGCGCGCCGATGGCGATATCGCTGCGCGGCTTGGCGGCAAAGCTGGCGGCGCTGCGCTTGCTCTCCGCCAGTCTGACCGGCTTGCTATCGTAGCCGGTCGCCAGCGCCCGCTGCCAGCCGGGCCCGCGCGTCGCCGATTTGTCGGGGCGGGCGGTCGAGACATGCGCAAAGGGATCTTCCTGCTCGCTCCAGTTGGCGCGCCACAGCGAAGCACCGCCCGCGAGGGTGGTTTCCTGCTCGACATGCTCGCTGGGCAGCTCCTCGATGAAGCGGCTCGGGATCGAGCTTGTCCACTGGCCATAGATCCGCCGATTGGCGGCGTGGAGGATGGTGCAGCGCCGCTTGGCGCGGGTGATCGCGACATAGGCGAGGCGGCGTTCCTCCTCGAGGCTGGCGAGCCCGCCCTCGTCGAGCGAGCGCTGGCTGGGGAACACCCCTTCCTCCCAGCCCGGCAGGAAGACATGGTCGAACTCGAGCCCCTTGGCCGCGTGCATGGTCATGATGGTGACCTTCTCGCCCTCGTCGCGCGCATCGTTCTCCATCACCAGGCTGACATGCTCGAGGAAATCGGTGAGCGTGTCGTAATCCTCCATCGCCCGCGCGAGTTCTGAGAGGTTCTCGAGCCGGCCTGCGCTTTCAGGCCCGCGATCCTTCTGCAGCATGTCCTCGTAGCCGCTTTCGGTCACGACCCGCCGCAGCAGATTGGCAGGCGTCTCGTTCTCCGCGCCCTCGCGCCACAGCAGGAATTGCTGGAGCAGCGCCTTGAGCGTGGCGCGCGCGCGCGCCGGGAGTTCGTCGCTGTCGCACAGATCGATCGAGGCGGCGGCGAGCGGCATGCCCGTGCGTTTCGCGTGGCGCCGCATGGCATCGAGCGTCTTGGCGCCGAGGCCGCGCTTGGGCTGGTTGTAGATGCGCTCGAAGGCGAGGTCGTCGGCGGGCTGCTCGATCACCCTGAGATAGGCAAGCGCATCGCGGATTTCGGCACGCTCGTAGAAGCGGAAGCCACCGATGATACGATAGCCCAGACCGATCTGGATGAAGCGGTCCTCGATTTCGCGGGTCTGGTATTGCGCGCGGACCAGGATCGCCACCTCGTCGAGCGAAGCGCCCTCGCGTTCGAGCCGTTCGATGTCCTCGCCCAGGCGCCGCGCTTCCTCGGGCCCGTCCCAGACGCCGATGGCCTTGATCTTGTCGCCCTCGGGCAGGTTGGTCCAGAGCGTCTTGCCAAGCCGCTGGCTGTTGGCATCGATCAGCCCCGATGCGGCCGCAAGGATCTGCGGAGTGGAGCGATAGTTCTGCTCGAGCTTGATCACTGCCGCGCCGGGAAAATCCTTTTCGAACTTGAGGATATTCGCCACCTCGGCCCCGCGCCAGGAATAGATCGACTGGTCGTCGTCGCCGACGACGCAGATATTGCGCCGCTCCTGCGCCAGCAGCCGCAGCCACAGATACTGGACCTGGTTGGTGTCCTGATATTCGTCGACCAGGATGTATTTGAAGCGCTGCTGATATTGCTCGAGCACATCGCGATGCCGCCGCAGGATGTTGAGCATGTGCAGTAGCAGATCGCCGAAATCGCAGGCGTTGAGCGCCTTCAACCGCTCCTGGTAGAGCGCATAGAACTCCTGCCCGCGCCCATTGGCATAGGCCTCGTTCTCGACCGCATCGAGATCGCCGGGGTTGAGCCCGCGGTTCTTCCAGCGATCGAGCAGGCTCGCGAGCTGGCGCGCGGGCCAGCGCTTCTCGTCGAGCTCGGCCTCGCGGATCAGCTGCTTGAGCAGCCGCAGCTGATCGTCGGTGTCGATGATGGTGTAATTGCTCTCCAGCCCGACCAGTTCTGCATGGCGGCGCAGCATCTTCGCGCCGATCGAGTGGAAGGTGCCCAGCCACGGCATGCCTTCAACCGCATCACCGATATGGCGGCCGACCCGCTCGCGCATCTCGCGTGCGGCCTTGTTGGTGAAGGTGACGCAGAGAATTTCGCTTGGCCAGGCGCGCCGTGTGGCAATCAGATGCGCGAGTCGCGCGGTGAGCGCGGCGGTCTTGCCCGTGCCGGCGCCCGCCAGCATCAGAACCGGGCCCTCGGTGGTCAGCACCGCGTCCTTCTGCGGACCGTTGAGGTTTTTCGCATAGGCGGGCAGCGCGCCCGGGTCGGCGGGCGGCGGAGGGGTTTCGGACGAAGTCATGATGCAGGCGAACAGTTAGGGAACGACGACTGGGGAAGCAAGGGCAACGGAACCCTCGCGGCTGTGCTGCGTAGAGAAAGGGACAGCAAGTGTAATCGGAGACAATTCCCATGCGTAATTTCATTCTCGCCGGCGCTGCAGCGCTGGCCTTCTCTGCCGCTCCCGCGATGTCCCAAGACATGGCCCAGAATATGGATGCAGGAGCATACAACATGACCCCGGCCCAGCAACAGATGTACATGAACTGGGAAGACGAACAGCGTATTGCCTACACGCGCTGGCCGGTCAATGTTCAGGAATACTACTGGACTCTGAACGAAGAGCAGACCAGCGGTTGGTGGCTACTCACCGACGAGCAGCGTGTGCAGATTGTCGGGATGGCGCCGCAACAGCGTGCCGCCGCTTGGACCGCCGTCATGAACCAGATGACCGGCGCGACCACCGCGCCGGCCACAGCGAGCGCCCGGACCACTACGGCCCCGCGGGCGGCGACCGCTACGGGCGGAAATATCCAGTACCGGAGTATCGAACGGGTTCAGGCCACGCCCGGTGACCAGGGCCCCCCCACGGGCGAACTGCCTATCTGTTCGGCGAACGAGCAGGACAATTGCATCAACGCCTGGGAAGCCGGCAAGCGCGGTGCAGGTGTGGCGCGCCCGCTCGATTACTGGCCGGGCCAGCCCGCCAGCGAAATGTAAGCACGGCTGACAAACAAGAAAAAGGGCGGGACCGCGCAGGCGGTGCCGCCCTTTCCTTTTGTTCCGCGCAAGCGCATTCTCGCGGGCAAAAGCATCGAGGAGGAATCACCATGCTGACCGGGGGATGCCATTGCGGTGCGATCCGCTACGAGATTTCCGGCATGCCGCTCAACCACGCGCTATGCCATTGTGTGGACTGCCGTCGGGCCGCGGGTGCGCCGATGGTCGGCTGGGCGATGATGGCGCAGGAGCAATTGGCGGTCTCGGGCGAACCATCGACCTATGCCTCGTCCGAACACGCCCGCCGCCATTTCTGCATCCAGTGCGGCACGGGCCTGTTCTACACCAATGACGAGATGCTTCCGGGTCTGGTCGATGTGCAATCCGCCACGCTGGACGAACCGGACGAGCTTCCCGCGCAGGCGCATATCCAGACTGCAGAACGCCTTTCATGGATGAAGGAGGCGCATCGCCTGCCCGAATTCGAGCGTTATCCGCCGCAGGAATGACCTAGCTGGCGAGCCGCAGGAAGGTGAGCTTGGCCTTGCCGACGCGGCGTTCGGCCTCGATCTCGAGCTGCTTGATTGCGACGATTTCGTCGGCGCCCGTCTCGAGCACGATCCAGCTCGATGCGTCGAACCAGTCGTAGCGCATCATCCGGTCGAGCGCGACCTGGCCCGCGCCCGTGCCATAGGGCGGATCGAGCAGGATGAGATCGTGTGCCGATCGGGCAGCGCCCAATGCCATGACCGAGCCGGCCTGTACGCTGGTGCGGCTGCGCGCGTCGAATGCCGCGATATTGGCGCGGATGGCCTTGAGCGCTTCGGGTTCCTGCTCGACGAACAGGCAATGCGCCGCACCGCGCGACAGCGCTTCCATCCCCAGCGCTCCTGAACCAGCGAAGAGATCGGCGACCGATAGACCCTCGAAGCTCCCCAGTCGGCTGGTGAGCATGTTGAACAGCGTCTCGCGCGTGCGGTCTGCGGTCGGGCGGGTGGTCTCGCCCTTTGGCGTCACCAGCTTGCGTCCCCGCCAGGCGCCGGCGACGATCCTCATTCCTGCGGCTTCGCTTTCTTGGGCTTGGGCAGCGTGCCGATGAAGCGTTCGACATCGGCGTGGCGGATCTGGACCGCCTGCCCGCGCGGCAGATCGGCGAGGTCGAAGGGGCCGTAGCCGGTGCGCAGCAGCCGGCTGACCTCAAGCCCGAGATGTTCAAGTACGTTGCGCACTTCGCGGTTCTTGCCTTCGGTCAGCGTGAGCACGATCCAGCGGTTGCGACCCGAACCGCGTTCGAGGTCGGCTTCGATACTGCCGTAGCGCATGCCGTCGATCTCCACTCCGTGCGAGAGATCGTCGAGCTGGGCCTGGGTGATGTCGCCGAAGGCGCGCGCGCGATAGGTGCGGGGGATGCCCGAGGACGGCAGTTCCATCGCCCGCTTGAGCTCACCGTCATTGGTCAGCAGCAGCAGGCCTTCGGTAGTAAAATCGAGCCTGCCCACCGGCATCAGTCTCGGTGTGCCCTTGGGCAGCGCGTTGCGAAGCGCGTCGTAGATCGTCGGACGTCCGGCGGGGTCGCGCTCCGCGGTAATCAGGCCCGAGGGCTTGTGGAAAGCGTAGAGCCTGGCTTCCTCGGCGCGGCCGACCGGCTTGCCGTCGACGGTCACGCCGCGCAAATTGAGCAGCTTGACCGCGGGGGTGTCGAGCACCTTGCCCTCGATCGCGATGCGACCATCGGCAATCATGCGCTCGATCTCACGGCGGCTGGCGACGCCGGCGCGTGCGAGCAGCTTGGCGATCCTGTCGCCGGCTTCGGGCAGTCTTTCGGCCATCTGCGCGCCGCTACGCGGTCAGTTGGCAGTGCGCAAGGCTTCCGCCACCGTCTCGTGATAGCGCGCGATCCCCCCTTCGAGCGATCCGAGCGTCAATTCGGGCACCGCGCCGGTTGCCAGCCCCTGCTGTCCGAGCTCGGCGGCGCGGAAATCCTCGCTTGCGAAGACCCCGCCGTCGAGCAGCGCCCAGCTGCGCTCCCAATGGTCGCGCGCCTTGTCGGTTGCGGGCTCCTCGGGGATGAGCATGAAGTCCTCGACCAGCGTGAGGTCATGCGCCTGCGGCATCATTACCATGACGTTGAGATAATCGGGGCTGGGGATGATCAGCGCGCCGGGCACAAGTTGATAGGCAAAGGTCACCACCCGCCTTAGCGCACTCATGTCGGCAAGATCGACGGTTTCCATATCCTCGAGTCGTCCTACCGCCGAGCGGTGGTGCGGGCCGATCAGGTCGCCCGAGGTCACGCCGTCCTTGAAGAAGGGTCCGATAGTCGAGGCGTGGAGCCGGGTGACGTGATAGCTTTCGAGGAAGGCATCCATGATCAGCTTCCAGTTCGCCCTGACCGTGTGGGTCTTGCGCCGGAACAGCACATGGTCTGCGGTGCCGAAAGCATCCATGTCCTCGCCGATGCGGCGGACATCGCTGAAATCCGTGCCCTCGACCGGAGCAAACCAGATCAGTCCGCCGCTTTCGCAACTGGGCAGTTCGACTAGCCCGTGCGCGTCCTTGTCGAGGCCGGGGAAGGTATCGGGGCGGGGCAGGGCGAGCAGGCGACCGTCCACCGAATAGGTCCAGGCATGATAGGGGCAAACGAGCTTCCTGGTGCAGCGCACCTCGTCGCCCTCGACCAGCCTCGTACCGCGATGGCGGCAGACGTTGAGGAAGACATGGACCTCCCCTTGCGCATCGCGGGTGATCAGCAGCGGTCGTCCGGTGGCATCATGCGGAAGCGCCATGCCAGGGTCGGGCAGCAGCGCGCTGGGGAACAGAATCTGCGGCATCCGGTCGTAGAGCGCGGCCTTCTCGCGCGCGAAATGGGCCGGATCGGTGTAGACGCTCGCCGGCACCCGCGTTACCGGCTGCTCGCTCGTCCTGCCGCCATCGGCGACTTCGCGGGCCAGCGCGAGCTGCCCTTCGGTGGGCCGGTGCGCAGGATGCTTTGTGTCGATAGCTCTCATGGCGCCTGTTCCTCATTCTCTCCGCAGGCTAGTGTCGCAAAGAATAGTGCTTTTAGGAAGGACGTTACGGAATGGCCGAATCGATCGGGTCAGGCGACTCGCAGCGCCGCAGCACGTGGGAATCGATCAAGCCCTACCTGGAGAAAGAATCGCTCGCGGCATTCTTCCTCGGCGTCTCTTCGGGCTTCCCCTTCGCGCTTTTGGCGGCGACGCTGACCACACGGCTTTCGCAGGACGGGATCGACAAGGCCACTGTCACCGCCTTCACGCTCGCGTTTCTGGTCTACAACCTCAAATTCTTCTGGGCCTGGGTGGTCGACGGGGTGCGGATTCCGTTGCTCGGCAAGCTCGGGCAGCGCGTTTCATGGATGATCCTGACAGGGCTGCTCGTGATGGCAGCAACGGTCAATCTGGCGCTCGCCGATCCGACCGCCGACATCGTCTGGACCGCGACCTCCGCCGTTCTCCTCGGCCTTGCCGGGGCAACGTTCGACATCGTGATCGACGCCTATCGGATCGAAACGCTGAAGCCCTACCAGCTCGGAACGGGTTCGGGGATGAGCCAGTACGGCTGGCGGATCGGCGCGGCCTCTGCCGGCGCGCTGGCGCTGGTCGTTGCCGCCCGCTGGGGCTGGGAGGCGGGCTACATCGTGTGCGCAGTCTTCGCCCTGCCGGCGATGATCACCGCGCTGCTTCTGGGTGAACCTGTCAGGCGTCAGATCGTTGCGACCAAGCGCAGCATGGGTGAGATGTGGCAATCGATCAACGGGCCGTTCCTCGAGTTCTTTCGCAGGAGCGGGGCCTGGCTGGTGCTGCTGTTCATCCTCGTCCACAAGATTGGCGACACTCTGGCGAATCTGACCTTCCGCCTGCTTTTCGACGATCTCGGTTACACCAACGACGAAATCGCGATCTACGACATCGGGGTCGGCTTCTGGGCCCTGATCATTGGCGTATTCATCGGCGGGATCATCTATGCGCGGCTCGGGCTCAAGCGCTCGGTGCTGATCGCGCTTGTTTTGATGGCGGTGTCCAACCTGAGCTTCGCCGCGCTGGCTGCGGTGGGCAAGAGCAACTTGGGCATGGCCGCCGCGATCGGGTTCGAAAACTTCGCGAGCGGCTATGGCGGGGTAGTGGTCGTCGCCTATTTTTCCGCGCTTTGCGACCTGCGCTTCACCGCCACGCAATATGCGCTGATCAGCGCCGGTGCGAGCGTGGTCGGGCGGTTCCTGACCGGCACGACCGCGGGAACCTTGATCGAGACCCTTGGCTATGTGAACTTCTACCTGCTGACCACCTTGGCGGCTCTGCCCGGGATCGTCCTGTTCTGGTGGATGATGCGCTCGGGGCTTGTCGACGCGGCGATGGGCACAGCCGGCGAGGTTGGCCCCGGCGATGCGAGGGACGACCCGCCCATTTGATCGCTCGCGCCTGTGCCAACTCCTTGGATTATCCGCCCTCTAGTCGGGCAGCGATCCGTTGAGCCGGAGCACCTCGCCGGCGAGATAGAGCGAACCCGAAACCAGCACCGGCAATGCGTCGTCGGGCAGCGCGGCGAGCGCGGTGGGTACGTCCGGTGCGGAGCGAGCGTCGGGTCCGAACGCGCTGGCCGGATGGCAATCGTGGTCGGGTACCGGCACCACGGTCAGGCTGGCGATCGAACCCGCCAGCGGCTCGGTCAGCGCGCGCGGGTCCTTCGCGTCGAGCATGCCGACGATCAGATGCAGCCGCTGGCCGGTGAAATGCCGACCCAGCGCCTCACCCGCGCTGGGGTTGTGCCCGCCGTCGAGCCAGATCGGCCGATCACCGATTGACGAACCGCGCAAGCTACCGGGCGCGAGACGCTGCAAGCGCGCGGGCCAGTTGGCGGTGCGAACCCCCTCGGCCATCGCACCGCGCGAGACGGTGACGAAATCCTGATGGCGCAGCATCGCGACAGCGAGCGCGGCGTTTTCCGCCTGATGCGGGCCGGGGAGCGTCGGCAGCGGTAGGACGAGTTCGCCATCGCGGTCGGCATAGTGCAGGCCGATGCCGGTGGAGCTGGAATGCCAGTCGCGTCCGCGGACCGCCAGCGGTGAGCTCGCGTTCAGCGCCGCGCGTTCGATCTCGGCCTGCGCTTCGGGTGGATAGGACAATGTCACCAGCGGCGCCCCCGGCTTGACGATTCCCGCCTTTTCGAAGGCGATCCGGGCGAGGGGTACCTGCGGCACGCCCTCCTCGGGTGCGAGTAGGAAGCGCTCGTGATCGATACCCAGCGCGGCAATCGCGCAGGCGGCGGGTGCCTCGACCACATTGGTCGCATCGAATCGGCCTCCCAGACCGACCTCGATCACGCAGACATCTGCCATAACCCGGGCGAATTCGGCGAACGCGGCGGCGATGGTGACTTCGAAGAAGCTCGGCGCCAGATCGTGGCCAGCATCGAGCACCTCTTCGAGCAGCGAAGCGAGCCGCTCGTCGGAGATCAGCTTGCCGGCCACCCGGATACGCTCGTTATAGCGCACCAGATGCGGGCTGGTGGTCATGTGGACCCGCTGGCCGTCCGCCTCGAGCATGGCGCGCAGGAAGGCACAAGTGCTGCCCTTGCCATTGGTCCCCGCGACATGGAGTACCGGTGGCAGGAGCTTGTGCGGATCGCCCAGCCGGGCGAGCAACTTGCGGATCGTCTCCAGCCCAAGCCGCCCATCGGGCACGCTGAGCGCGGCCAGCCGATCGAGCTGCGCCTGCACCGCAGCGTCGGAGGAGGTGGCGAAGTCCTTCACGACCTCATCTCGTGGCGAATCCGCTTACGCCGCAACCTTGGGCTGCAGATAGTCGAGAACCGTCGCCAACATGTCTTTGAGATCGTGGCGGTGGACCACCATATCGACCATGCCGTGCTTGTGGAGATATTCGGCGCGCTGGAAGCCTTCCGGGAGCTGCTCGCGGATCGTGTCCTGAATCACCCGCTGGCCGGCGAAGCCGATCAATGCACCCGGCTCGGCTATCTGGATATCGCCCAGCATGGCATAGCTGGCGGTGACGCCGCCGGTGGTCGGGTCGGTCAGGACGACGATATAGGGCAGGCCCGCTTCCTTGAGCCGGCGCGTCATCACGGTGGCCTTGGGCATCTGCATCAGGCTGAGAATGCCTTCCTGCATCCGCGCGCCGCCCGCCGCGGTGACGACGATGTAGGGGCAGCGCCGCGTCAGCGCTCGCTCGGCACCCTGACAGAAGGCGGTGCCCACTGCCATGCCCATGCTGCCTCCCATGAAACCGAAATCCTGTACGCCGACGACCGCCGGGCGGTCCTCGATCGCGCCCGAACCCACAGTGAAGGCGTCGCGGTGCGGATTCTTGGCGCGCGCCTGTTTGAGGCGGTCGGTGTATTTCTTGGTGTCGCGGAACTTGAGCGGATCCTCGCGGACCTCGGGCTGGGGCAGGACATCGTAGCCCTCGTCGAGCAATTGCCGCAGCCGCTCGTCGGCACTGATCCGGCCGTGGTGCTCGCAGCGCGGGCAGACGTAACGATTGTCCTCGTATTCCTGCGCGAAGACCATCTGCTGGCATCCCGGGCATTTGACCCAGAGATCCTTGTCGGTCTCGCGCTTGGGGAGGAAGGCGAGCGAATTGCGGACGCGGTTGAACCAGTTCATGCGGAGGGCCTATAGTGCGCTCGGCCGAAACCGCCAAGACTGGTCGTTGCTAACCGCTCCCGTCTCGTCATTGCGAGGAGCGAAGCGACGCGGCAATCCATACACAGCATTCTCGAATGTCGCGGACGGGGCGGGGGCAGACCATGGATTGACGCGCGTCCTGACGGACGCTCGCAATGACGAAGTCAGCGTGCTGTGTGCACGGCTTCTGCTAGGCTCGCGGTCAGCGCCCGCAGGTGCTCCGGCGCGTCCCGCCCGTGCTCGGCGACCAGCTCGACCAGCGCGGATCCGACGACCACCCCATCCGCCACACGCGCGATTTCAGCGGCTTGTTCGGGTGTTCTCACACCGAATCCCACCGCGACCGGAATGTCGGTGGAGCGCTTGATGCGTGCGACGTTTTCCTCGATCGATCCGATCGCCGCCTGCTGCATGCCGGTGATCCCGGCGACCGCAACGTAATAGAGAAAGCCCTCGCTGCCGGCGATCACGGCGGGAAGCCGCGCGGCATCGGTGGTCGGGGTAGCGAGGCGGATGGGTGCGATCCCGGAGGCGCGCAGCTGCGGGCCGAGCGCGTCGTCCTCCTCGGGCGGGATATCGACGCAGATCACCCCGTCCACGCCTGCCTTCTTCGCCGCGTCGGCAAACCATTCAGGGCCTCGCCGGATCATCGGGTTGGCATAGCCCATCAGGACGAGCGGAACGTCCGGATGGCGCTCGCGAAAGTCCGTGGCGATGGCGAACACATCGGCGGTGGTCGTGCCTGCCTTGAGCGAGCGGATGTTGGCGTTCTGGATCGCGGGGCCATCGGCCATCGGATCGGTGAAGGGCATCCCCAGCTCGATCACATCCGCGCCGCCCGCGACCAGCGCGTCGAGATTGGCCGCGGTGTCGCCATCGCCTGCGGTGAGGAAGCAGACGAGCGCGGGATGCGGCTGGGCAAAGGTGGTGGAGAGGCGGGTCATCTTTTCGGCTTTCGATACGCGGTAGCCAAAAGTGCATGCAGAAACGCGAGGACTGCACCGATGCAAAGTGCAATTGACCACGTCATAGTGCTGGTTTGGTCTGCTGTCTTAATGGCAGCCACGACCGGAAAATAGACGAGCGAAAGAGTTGCGGCGCGGTGTAGGGCTAGACTTGGTCTGAGGATCAAATCTCTACTCCTAGCTTTTCGGCTACAGTGAAGATGTCCTTGTCGCCGCGGCCGCACAGATTGGCGAGGATGATCTGGTCGCGTTCCATCGTTTTGGCGACTTTTGTCACCGCTGCGATGGCATGAGCGGGCTCCAGCGCAGGGATGATCCCCTCGGTGCGGCAAAGAAGCTGGAAGGCATCGAGCGCTTCGTTATCGGTGACGGCGGTGTATTCGACGCGGCCGGTGTCCTTCAGCCAGGCGTGTTCGGGGCCGATGCCGGGATAGTCGAGTCCCGCACTGATCGAGTGGCCTTCGGTGATCTGGCCGTCCTCGTCCTGCAGCAGGTAGGTCTTGTTGCCGTGGAGCACGCCCGGGAAGCCGCCGAGCAGGCTCGCGGCGTGTTCGTCCCCGTCCAGCCCATGCCCCGCCGCTTCGACGCCGAGCATTTTCACATCCGCATCGTCGAGGAAGGGGTGAAACAGGCCGAGCGCGTTGGAGCCGCCGCCGATGCATGCCACCAGCAGGTCGGGCAGGCGGCCGATGCGGTCCTGCATCTGGACGCGCGCTTCCTTGCCGATCACGCTCTGGAAATCGCGGACCATCTCCGGGTAGGGGTGCGGGCCGGCAGCGGTGCCGATGATGTAGAAGGTGTCGTGGACGTTGGCGACCCAGTCGCGCAGCCCTTCGTTCATTGCGTCCTTGAGCGTGCCGCGCCCGCTGGTGACCGGCACGATCTCCGCACCGAGCAGCTTCATGCGGAACACATTGGGCTGCTGGCGGCGGATATCCTCTGCGCCCATGTAGATCACGCAGGGCAGGCCGAAGCGCGCGCAGACCGTGGCGGTCGCGACGCCGTGCTGACCAGCGCCGGTCTCGGCGATGATGCGGGTCTTGCCCATGCGGATCGCGAGCAGGATCTGGCCGATGCAATTGTTGATCTTGTGCGCGCCGGTGTGGTTGAGCTCGTCGCGTTTGAACCACACCTGCGCGCCGCCGAGCGCCTCTGTGAGCCGCTCGGCGAAATAGAGCGGGCTGGGGCGCCCGACATAGTGTTCGAGCAGATCGTCGAACTGCGCCTTGAACGCCGGGTCGGCCTGAGCGGCGCGGTATTCGCGCTCGAGATCGAGCACCAGCGGCATCAGCGTCTCGGCGACGTAGCGCCCGCCGTAATCGCCGAAATGGCCGCGTTCGTCTGGCTGTGTGCGGAAGGAATTGGGCTTGTTGTCCATCGGGCTCCCTTGCCGTTCGCGACGGGCTAAGTCGAGACAGCTTGCGTTTGCGCGCGCGCATCTCGGCTTCACGCGGGCGAAAATGCTGTCAGGCGGCCTTCACTGCCGCGCAGAAGGCGCGAATGAGATCGACGCTCTTCTCACCCGGTGCGGTTTCCAGCCCGCTCGAGGCATCGACCAGCGGCGCATTGGTCAGCGCGATCGCCTCGGCGACGTTGTCGGCGGTCAACCCGCCCGCCAGCCCCCAGGGCATGAACGGCTCCCAACCCTGCAGCAGGTCCCACTGGAACGAGACGCCGTTGCCGCCCGGAAGCTCCTTGGCAGGCGCGTCGAACAGCAGCAAATCGCTCGAATCCGCGAACTGCCGCGCGCGTTCGAGCGTCGCGGCTTCGCGCAGTCCTACCGCGCGCCAGGTCTCGGTCTTGATCGTCTTGCGGACCAGCGCCATCCATTCAGGCGTTTCGGAGCCGTGGAACTGGATCACGTCGGGGCGCAACGCCTCGTAGCAGCGTGCGAGATATTGCGGCTGCATCGCCACGGTGACCAGCACCAGCTTGACCCCCTCGGGCACCCGCCGCCGCAGCTTGGCGGCGTCTTCGAGCGCCACATGGCGTGGGCTCTTCTCGTAATGGACCAGCCCGACATGGGTCGCGCCGGCATCGATGGCGGCGTCCATCGTCTCGGGCGTCGAAAGCCCGCAAATCTTGATCTGCGTTGTCATGGGATTCCTACAGTGTCGCTTCGATGTCTCGTGCAGCCTGCCGCGGATCGGGCGCCCGGCTGATCGGCCGCCCGACGACCAGCACGCTTGCCCCGTCGTCCCGCGCCTGGCGCGGAGTGACGACGCGCTTCTGGTCGCCCGCCGCGCTGCCAGCCGGGCGCAGGCCGGGGACGACGAGAAAACCGTCTTTCCACTGGCCATGCACCGCCGCGACTTCGCGGCCCGAACAGACGATCCCGTCGAGCCCGGCCTCGCGCGCCAGATCGGCAAGCCGCATGACATGATCGTGCGGCGAACCTGCAACCCCGGTGCGATCGAGATCGCGCTCGTCGAGGCTGGTGAGCATGGTCACTGCCACCACCTTGCAATGTTCGCCCGCTGCGGCCTTGGCATCTTCCATCATCGCGCGCCCGCCGCTGGCGTGCACGGTGACGATCGCCGGTTCGAGCACGGACACGGCCTGCATCGCCCGCGCGGCGGTGTTGGGAATGTCGTGCAGCTTGAGGTCGAGAAAGATCGGCAGGCCGAGATGCGCGATATCGAGCACGCCGTGATGGCCATGCGCGTAGAAGAACTCCATCCCCAGCTTGACCCCGCCGATATGCGGCTTCGCGCGCTCGGCGAGCGCGTGCGCTTCCTCCAGCCGGGGTTCGTCGAGGGCAAGATAGACCGGATTGCTCATGCGTTGGGCGTGGAAGGTGTTGGGGTGGAAGGCGCTGGGGTTGAAGACCCGGGCGAGGACGGCGAGGTCGGCGCCGGGGTTAGCGGATCGGCGGGTTCCTGTGTCGGCCGCGTCGGTGCCGGACTCGCGGCGGGCGCAACCGCATCGGGCTGCGTCGGAGCGCGCGAGCGGCTGCCGACCCGCGCCGCCGATTCCAGCGCCGCGATGCGCCGCTCAAGCCGCCATTTCGTGCCACGATGGATCAGCCACATCGGCACCAGCCCAAGCAGGAACGCGGCGATCGCCAGCGCCGGGATCTTGGTTTCGAGGACGGTGTTGGTCCAGATCGTCACCTCGACCGGCCGCCAGTTGAAGGCCGTGAAGACGAGCAGCATGACGAGAATCAGCACCCAGACGAGCGTGCGGATGATCTGCATGGCCTCCAATTCCTTCCCTGTTCGAACGGGCCGATGCTAGGCCCCGGCGGCGGTTGCGTAAAGACGCAAGCTCAGCCTTCCGGCTCCTGATCGAACACCCGCGCGAACAGCGTGTCGACATGCTTGAAATGATAGGCGAGGTCGAATTTCTCCTCGAGCTCGCCTTCGGGCAGCGCATCGGTCACATCGGTATCCTGCTTGAGCAGATCGAGCAATTGCAGCCGCCCGTCCGAATCCCACACCTTCATCGCGTTGCGCTGGACGATGGCATAGGCGTTCTCGCGGCTGATGCCGGCCTGGGTCAGTGCCAGCAGCACGCGCTGCGAATGGACGAGCCCGCCCATGCGATCCATGTTCGCCTGCATCCGCTCGGGGTAGATCAGCAGCTTCTCGATCACGCCGGTCAGCCGCGCGAGCGCGAAGTCGAGCGTGACGGTCGCGTCGGGCCCGATGAAGCGCTCGACCGAGGAGTGCGAGATGTCGCGCTCGTGCCACAGCGCGACATTCTCCAGCGCGGGCAGGGCATAGGCGCGGATCATCCGCGCCTGGCCGGTGAGGTTTTCGGTGAGGATCGGGTTGCGCTTGTGCGGCATTGCGCTCGAACCCTTCTGCCCGGGCGAGAAATACTCTTCGGCCTCGAGCACTTCGGTGCGCTGGAGATGGCGGATCTCGACCGCCATCCGCTCGATCGATCCGGCCACCACCGCCAGCGTCGCGAAATACATGGCGTGCCGGTCGCGCGGGATCACCTGGGTTGAGATGGTTTCCGGAACCAGCCCGAGCTTTTCGGCGACATAGGCCTCCACTGCCGGATCGACATTGGCGAAAGTGCCGACCGCGCCCGAAATCGCGCAGGTGGCGATCTCTGCGCGCGCATCCCACAACCGGGCGCGGCAGCGCTCGAACTCGGCATAGGCCTGCGCCAGCTTGAGGCCGAAGGTCACCGGCTCGGCATGGATGCCGTGGCTGCGACCGATGGTGGGGGTGTATTTGTGCTCCATCGCCCGGTCGCGCAGCGCGGCGAGCAGGCCGTCCATATCCTCGAGCAGGAGATCGGTGGCGCGCGCCAGCTGCACCGCCAGCGTGGTGTCGAGCACGTCGGAGCTGGTCATGCCCTGGTGCATAAACCGCGCCCAGTCCTGCCCCGAATGCGCCGCCACCTGTTCGGAGACCCAGGTGAGGAAGGCGATGACATCGTGCTTGGTGACCGCCTCGATCGCATCGATCGCCTCGACATCGATTTTCGGATCGGTGGCCCACCAGTCCCACAGGGCCTTGCCGGCTTCCTCGGGCACCACGCCCAGCTCGCCGAGCTTCTGCGTCGCATGCGCCTCGATCTCGAACCAGATGCGATATTTCGCTTCCGGTTCCCAGATGGCGGTCATGGCAGGACGGGCGTAGCGGGGGACCATGGGAAACTCCGGGGCAAAGGAATGCGGGTGGCGGCTAGGACTCCGCCGGTCGCTTGGCAAGGGGGTCGCCGAAGCTTCGGGCGGTGCCGACGAGCGACAGATCGGTGGCTGGCATCGATGAACGGTTGCGTCATGGACGATCCGCTTTAGGCTGCGCCGCCGAAGCTTGAAGAAATATCCCGGGGGTCGGAATGCGTAATCTTTTTGGTTCAGTGGCGATCGCTGCGCTTTATGTAGTACCGGCGCAAGCGGGAGAAGACGTCCTCGAGGCGCCCGCGCCGGACTGGGTCGAAGCGGTCGATTTCGATTCCGCGCTGGCGCAAGGCGAACAGGTCGTTCTCTTGGATCGCCAGATCCGCTTCGAGGGTGGGGTCGTAACCCGCTACGCTGACGTCGCATACGACGTAACCGACCAGCAGGCCGTTTCGAATTACAGCACGCTGCAGTTCGGCTGGATGCCCGACAAGGGCGATCTGACCATCCACAGGCTGGAAATCATTCGCGACGAACGGGTGATCGACCTGATCGCACAGGGCGCCGAACCCGAAGTCATCCGGCGTGAGCGGCAGCTGGAGCAGCGCATGGTCGATGGCCTGTTGACCGCCGTGGTGCGGGTGCCGGGACTGCTGGTCGGCGACGTGTTGCGCTTTGCCACTTCCACCACATTGCGCGATCAGGCGCTGGACGGACATGTCCAGGCGACCGAAGGCGCGACCGCGGAGCCCGTCCGCTTGGGGTTCGGGCGCCTACGCCTCTCCTGGCCCCAAGAGGACAATTTGAGCTGGCAGGCACTTGGGCAGATCGAGATCGAGGCGCCCCAGGCCCACGAAGGGTACACGGTAATCGACCTCGCCCTGCCGATCGCAAAGCCAGACGAGATGCCGGAGGACGCACCCGACCGGTTCAGACTGCCGCCCGCGGTCCAGGTGAGCAGCTTCAAATCGTGGAGCGACGTCGTCGCGACCATGGCTCCCCATTATGCGACCCGGGATACGATCGAACCCGACAGTGCACTGGCCGCGGAGATTGCCCGAATCGAGGCGGCAACCGATGTGCCCGTCGAGCGCGCCGCGCTTGCGCTGAGGAGCGTGCAGGACGAGGTCACCTATCTTCTCGACGGAATGAACGGAGGCAATTATCTACCGCAAGCACCAGAGCTGACCTGGAGGGTGAAATACGGGGACTGCAAGGCCAAGAGCCTGCTATTGCTCACAATGTTGCGAGAGATGGGCATCGAAGCGGATGCCATGCTGGTCCATTCCGAGAGGGGAGATGCGGTTTCTGTCTTCCAGCCGCAGCCGGGTGCCTTCGATCATATGGTGGTGCGCGCTCTGATCGATGGGACCGATTACTGGCTGGACGGCACCAGCGCGGGAATCCGACTGGATTCGATGTACGAAATTCCCGATTTTGCTTACGCCCTGCCCTTGGCTGCCGATGCCGACGGGCTGATCGAGATCGAGCAGCGCTGGCCTGCCGTCCCCGATCGCACGTTGCGGGTGACCTATGATCTCAGCCGCGGCGTCGATATTCCCGCGCTGATCGATATCGAGGTGAATACCCGCGGAATATTGGCCGCACGCATGCGCGCGCCCGCTGCGGAAAAAGTTCCTGAACGTGTTATCGGCAACGCGATGGAGTACCTCGAAGGCCTCGTCGATGCCTTCATCCATGATGCCCAGTACAGCTATGACGAGGAAACCGGCACCGGCATCCTCAAGGCGAGCGGCATGGCATTCGATCCCATGGAGTTCGATCGCGACACCGCCTCGCTCGTCATGGAGTCTGCGACTACCAATTGGGACTTCTCGCCGGATCGCGCGCGCGCGGCCTGGCGCGATATTCCCTATCAAGTCGGCGGTCCCTATACGACTGCCGCCGAGGTGACTTATCTGTTGCCCCAAGGCGATGCGAACGTCTCCATTGCCGGAGTTCGCACACTCGACCAGACCACTGCCGGAACGCGCTTCCGTCGCTCGATCCAAGTCGGCGACAAGCGGGTCCATGTAAGCGATTACGCCAGCTATATCCCTTCCGAAATTCTGCCGGGCGACATTCCAGCTGAAAAAACTGCCATGCGGCGTCTTGCCAGCGGCGATCCCGTCATCCGGATCGCCGAGGCGAGCCGGATGTGGGAGCTCGGCGACGAGGACATCGCGGAGCGCATGGAGCCGCATATCGTGGCCCTCACCGAGATGTCGGAGGAATACAGCGACATTGCCGGGCTGATGTTTCTGCGTGGATTGCTCAAGGTCATGAAGCGGGATTACGAGGGGGCGCTTGCCGACATCGACCTCGCAATCGCCGAGGAGGCAACCGTGGAGCGGCTGACCATCCGGATCGAAGTCCTTCACGAGCTGGGCCGGATGCAAGAAGCGCGCGAGACGGCCCAGGAGGCGTTCGATCTGACCGGCGATTTGACAACCGCAAGCTTGCTGGCACAGGCTCTGGTCGCCACAGGCGAAGCAGAACAGGCGCTGGCTCTGCTCGATAGCCTCGGTCTCGCAGGGGACGAAGCCCATGAGGTGGCGATGCTGTGGGGCGAATATGCAGGCGACGCCGGGCGGGTGAATGAAGCCCGGACGAGACTGGAGGAGGCGCTGGCTGACCGCCCAGGCGACGACGAGCTGCTGAATTCACAGTGCTGGTTTGCGGCGGTTTGGGATTATGGCGGCGATGCAGCCCTGGATATTTGCGATCGTGCCGTGCGGGAGACCGACTACGCTGCGGCCGCACTCGACAGCAGGGCGTTGCTCTATCACCGTCTCGGAATGCAGGACAAGGCTCTGGCTGACCTCGACGCTGCATTGCGCAAAGTGCCTGGCCAGGCGGCTAGTCTCTATCTGCGGGGTGTCATCCGGCTCCAGCAGGGTGACGAACTGGGGCGGCTGGACATTCTCCATGCCGCGCGGATTCAGCCTTCGGTGGATCGTCAGTATTCGCGCTACGGTATCAGTCCGAAAAGCTGATTTGGCGCGGGTCTAATGAGGCGGACTAGATCAGGCCCTTCGCGCGCAGCGAGACATGCGTGTTGGCCCCCACGATGACATGATCGTGGACGGTGATGTCGAGATGGCGTCCGGCCTCGGCGATGCGGTTGGTGATGTCGATGTCGGCGCGGCTGGGCTCGGGATTACCGCTGGGGTGGTTGTGGACCAGGATCAGCGCGGTGGCGCCGATATCGAAGGCCTTGCGGATCACTTCGCGTGGGTGGATCGCCGCTTGATCGACCGAGCCTTCGCTGGCGAGATGGTCGAGCACGAGGCGGTTCTGTGAATTAAGGAACAGCACCCGGACGCGCTCGTGGCTGAGATGCGCCATGTCGAGCGCGAGGTAATCGAGCAGCGCCTGCCAACTGCCCAGCACGGGCGCGTTCTGGACTCGCCCCCGGGCCATCCGCCGCGCGGCCAGCGAAACGCTCCACAAGGCAGCGGCTCCGGCGTTGCCGACTCCCTTGACCTGTTTGAGCGCCGCTGGCTCCGCGCTCAGAACTGCGGAGAGCGAGCCGAAATGCGCGATCAGAGCCTTCGCGGTGGGTTTGGTGTCGCCCTGGCGCACTGCGGCGAAGAGCAGGAACTCGAGCAATTCGTAATCGGCGAGCGCATCGGGGCCGCCGGCAAGCAGCCGCTCGCGCAGCCGCGCGCGATGGCCGCTGCCGGGATGGGCCGTTTTTGTATCCGCCTCCTGCGGCAACCTTTTGCTCCGCTCGACGTTGATTGACGCTGCATTGCCTTTCACCGGCCATGCGCGCAAGGGCTGGCGAATGGATGGGGTCGATACCCAAGTGACCGCAGAGGGGGAGCAGCCTCGCGAAAACCGGTCGCGTTGGTGCAAGAAACGCTGGATGGGGCCGCTCGGCATCGTGTTGGCGATGCTGCTGGCGGTGCTCGGCGCGTGGCTGATGCGCGAGCGGATCGCGGGCGACATCATCGAGGACCAGCTCGCCCTTTACGAGATCCCCGCCAGCTACGACATCGCCCAGATCGGCACGCAGAGCCAGATCCTGACCAATGTCGTGCTGGGCGATCCGGCCCGGCCCGACTTCACCGCCGAGCGCGTGGAATTGCGCCTACGCCATCGCTTCGGCACCCCGACCATCGAGCGCGTGATTCTCGTCAAGCCGCGCCTGTTCGGCGTGCTGCGGGGCGGCGCACTCAGCTTCGGAACGCTCGATCCGCTGATTTTTGCCGAGACCGATGGGGAGCCGGGGCTGCCCGAGCTGAATGTCGCGGTGCGCGACGGGCGCGGGCTGCTCGAAACCGCCTATGGTCCGATCGGCGTCAAGCTGGAAGGCGAGGGCAGGATCGACGATGGGTTTGCGGGCATATTCGCCGCTACCGCGCCTGCGCTCGATCTCCCCGACTGCGCGCTGCGTGGAGCGAGCATCTATGGCAGGCTGACGACCAGCGCAGGCGAACCCAGTTTTGCCGGTCCGGTGCGGCTGGGCTCGGTCGATTGTAGCGGGGTCACGCTGGCGCAACTTGCGGCGCGCGTCCGGGCAAAGGCCAGTCCCGATCTGAAGGATTTCAGTGGTCGCGCATCGGTCCGGTCGAACCGGATCGCTGCCGAAGCAATCACGGCGAACGGCCTCGACGGGACCATACGCGCGAGCTGGCGCGACAGCATATTCGCCGCGAACCACAGTTTGGCGCTGCGCGGCATCAGCACGCCGCAATTGTCCGGTGCACTGCTGACGCTGGATGGAACGGCGCGCGCGGATTCGGGCTTCGAAAACGCGACATGGCGCGGCGATGTCGAGGCCAATGGCCTGCGGCCTGGTCGTCAGACCGAAGCAGCACTCACCGGATTGGCCGAGACCGGGGCAGACACGCTGGTCGAGCCGATCGCCCGCCGGATCGCCGCGGCTTTGCGCAGCGAGGCACGCGGCAGCGCCTTCACTGCGGACATGGCGGTGAACAAGCGTGGCAAGGGCCTGGCGCTCTTCATGTCGCAAGCCCAACTGCGTGGCGGCAGTGGCAGGCGGCTGATCTCGCTTTCGCAAGTCGAAGCCAGCCGGACAGGAGAGGGTCCCGCACGATTCTCGGGCAATTTTGCCATGAGCGGTTCGGGTCTGCCCGGCGTGATCGGCCGAATGGAAAGCGACGCCGGGGGCGATCTGGTGTTCCGCATGGCGATGGCGCGTTACGAGGCGGGTGGGTCGGCCATCGCCATCCCACGGCTCGCGCTGGCGCAGGGCGCCGAGGGGGCTTTCGTTTTTTCGGGCGAGGCGGTGGTGAGCGGCGCATTGCCCGGCGGATCGGCGCGCGAGCTGCAATTGCCGCTTTCGGGGCGCTGGGCGTCCGGTGGGACGCTCGCGCTGTGGCGCGAATGCACCGATATCCGCTTCGCGCAGTTGCAGTTCGCCGATCTCAGACTGGATCGCCATTCGCTGACCCTGTGCCCGCCGCCGGGGCGCGCGATCGTCGAGAACGGACCGCAAGGCCTGCGAATTGCCGCGGGTGCGCCTCGCCTTGCCTTGGCAGGCATGCTCGGAGGCACCCCGATCCGGCTGGCGACCGGCGCTGTCGGCTTCGCCTATCCCGGCGTGATGACCGCGCGCCAGATCGATGTCTTGCTTGGCCCGGCTGAGACCGCCGCTCATTTTGCGATCGACGAACTCGACGCCGAATTTGGCACAGCGATCACCGGCAGTTTTGCCGATGCCGACGTCACGCTCGACGCGGTCCCGCTCGATATTCGCAAGGCCAGCGGCGAGTGGCGCTATGCCGAGGGCCGGCTGGATCTGACCGGGGGCAGCCTGAATCTGCTCGACCGCGAAGAGCCCGACCGGTTCGAGCCGCTCGAAGCGCGCGATGCGCGCTTGTCGCTGGTCGACAACATCATCACCGCCTTCGCCGAATTGCGCCATCCTGCCAGCGACCGCGTGGTTACCGCCGCCGATATCCGCCACGATCTTTCGACTGGTCGGGGCGAGGCCGAGCTGGCGGTGGCGGGACTGGAATTCGATGGAGAGCTCCAGCCCGACGATCTGTCGCGCTTGGCGCTGGGCGTGATCGCCAATGCCGATGGCCTCATCGCCGGGACCGGGCGGGTCGCTTGGGACGAGACCGGCATCACCAGTTCGGGAACATTGACCAGCGAGGATTTCGATTTCGCCGCCGCCTTCGGCCCGGTGCGCGGGGCCAGCGGCACGATCGCGTTCACCGACTTGCTAAGCCTGACGACCGCTCCCAGCCAGCGGTTGAGCATCGGTTCGGTCAATCCCGGCGTCGAAGTCACGGGCGGCACGCTGGAATTCCAGCTGCGCGACTGGACCATGCTGTCGGTCGAAGGAGGAAGCTGGCCGTTCATGGGGGGCCAGCTGATCCTGCGCGAGGTCGATCTCGATTTCGGCATCAAGGAAGAGCGTCGCTATGTTTTTGAGATGGTCGGCCTCGATGCGGGTGTCTTCGTGGAGCGGATGGATATCGGCAATCTCGCCGCGACCGGTATTTTCGACGGGACGATCCCGATCGTCTTCGATGCCTCCGGCAATGGCCGGATCGACGACGGGGTGCTGATCTCCCGCCTCCCAGGTGGCAATATCTCCTATGTCGGCGAGCTGACTTATGAGGACCTTTCGCCGATGGCCAATTTCGCCTTCGATGCGCTGCGCAGCCTCGACTATTCGCAGATGCGGCTGCTGATGGAAGGTCCGCTGATTGGCGAGATCGTCACCAGGGTCCGGTTCGACGGGATCAGCCAGGGCGAGGGCACCAGCAGCAATTTCGTCACCAGACGGCTGGCGAGCCTGCCGCTGCAGTTCCGGATCAACATCCGCGCGCAATTCTACCAGCTGATCAATTCGATGAAATCGCTCTACGACCCCGCGGCGGTCCGCGATCCGCGCGGCCTTGGCCTGGTGTCGGACGACGGTACGAGACTGCTGCGACGCGAGATAACCGGCGAAGAGGTCGGACCCGAAATCGACCCGGACGATCCCTTTGCAATCGATCCAGCCGACGCGATCGATCCAGTCGACCCGATTATTCAGGAGCAGGAAAGCGAGTGACCGCTATGACAGGGCAGCAATTGACGGGCCGCGCGCGGCTTGCGACACCCGGCACCATGCAGGGGATCGGGAACGAGCGTGGCCGGAAGGCGGGCAGGAACAGGATGGCGCTGCTGATCCTGGCTTTGCTCGCGCTGGCAGGGTGCATCACGGTGAACGCGCCCGAGGAAGCGATCGTGATCGAGCTCAACGTGAACATCCGCCAGGAAGTGATCTACCGGCTGGCTGCGGATGCGGGCAATACGATCGAGGAAAACGCGGATATCTTCTGATGCCGCCCAAGGGGTAACATGATGAACAGATTGACCAAAACGGCTCTCGGGCTTGCTGCAGCGGCGCTGGCCGTTGGCGGAATTGCGGCGCCGGCCTTCGCGCAGCGCGACCCGGCCTACGACAACGCCCGCTCAGCCGGAGAGGTTGGCGAGAAGATGGACGGCTATCTCGGCATCGTCGTAGCGGAGACCGAGGCCCTGCGCCGGATCGTCAACAGCATCAACATCAAGCGGCGGGCGGTCTATTCGGACAAGGCGCAGGCAGCCAATGCCACGCTCGAGGAATACGCCTTCGCCGCCGGATGCCAGGCGATCCTCAAGACCGCGCCGGGGGAAAAATACCAGGCTCCCGATGGCAGCTGGCAGACCCGCGGCACCGGCGCGCCGCTGCGCGATCCCCGCTGCCCCTAAGCAACACAGCAGCAACATAGCGCAAATTTCTGGGCGACTGCCGCGGCTTGTGAGGACCCCGCGTGTTGACTCGTTTCCGACCCCCGCCTAAGGGGTCGACGCCCTCGGCGGGCGGCTCTGGCCCGTGCTGCGCATTCCCATGAAACGGAGGCTGGCATGAGCGACGAGAAGCCCGCAGGAGAACCCATCGGCGAAGATGCGCGGATCGACGCGCTCGAGGCGCGGCTCAAGGCCGCACGCGAGCGGGAAGAACAGCGCAACAAGCCGCGGACATCGGGTGCCGATGCGAATTACCGCAGCGGCAACCGCGTTCTGGCCGATTTGCTCGGCGGGATTCTTGGTGGCCTGGTGCTCGGCTGGTTGTTCGACTGGCTTGCGGGTACCCTGCCATGGGGTCTGTTGACCGGACTGTTCCTCGGGATAGTCGTGGCCTTCAGAAACGTCATCCGTTCCGCGAACCGGAGTTCGGACGAGTGAACCCGTAACGGGAACACACCGAATTCGGGACCACAGGGTTAGGGATTTTTCTTCAAGTGGCAGAAGAAGCCAAGGTCGATCCGATGCGCCAGTTCACGATCGAGCCGCTTGGCGGCACGGCGGGCTGGGAAGTCGCAGGCTACAACATCGCCTTTACCAACAGCGCGCTGTGGATGCTCATAACCACGGTCGTGCTTTTCGCGTTCGTGGCTCTGGGCATGAAGCGCGAGCTCGTGCCCGGGCGCTGGCAGATGATGGTCGAAAGCCTGACCGGATTCATCGACGACATGCTCGAAGCGAACATCGGCAAGGGCGGGCGCAAATATGTGCCTTACGTCTTCAGCCTCTTCATGTTCATCCTCTTCGCCAACCTGCTTGGCCTTGTGCCGCTTGGCGTAGTGGGCGTGCACCCCTTCACCTTTACCAGCCACTTTACCGTCACCGGTATCCTGGCGGTCATCTCCTTTTCGATTGTTCTGGGCGTCGGCTTCTGGAAGCATGGCCTCAAGTTCTTCGGCCTGTTCGTGCCGCATGGCACGCCGCTGCCGATGGTCCCGTTCATTGCCCCGATCGAGTTCATCTCCTTCATGGTGCGGCCCTTCAGCCTCGCGCTTCGGCTGTTCGTCGCGATGATGGCGGGACACCTTCTGCTCGAAGTGCTGTCCAGCTTCGTGATCGGCGGCGGCAACGCCGGCTTCGGTTTCGGCCTGCTGGTCGGTGTTCCCAGTTTCATCCTGATGGTCGGCATCTGCGCGCTCGAACTGCTCGTCGCCGGCATCCAGGCCTATGTCTTCGCGCTGTTGACTGCCCTGTACATCAACGACGCCGAGAACCTTCACTAAGCCCTCAATTATCACTCGAAGAATTCAACGAAAGGAACATCTCATGGATATGGAAGCAGCCAAAATGCTCGGAGCCGGCCTCGCCGCTATCGGCGCGGGTCTCGCTTCGCTCGGTGTGGGCAATGTGTTTGCCAAGTACCTCGAAGGCGCGCTGCGCAATCCGGGTGCCGCCGACGGCCAGCAGGGTCGCCTGTTCATCGGCTTCGCCGCAGCCGAGCTTCTCGGCCTGCTGGCCTTCGTCGTCGCGATGATCCTGATCTTCGTCGCCTAAGACACGAACAATCGGGCGCGGGCCGGGGAAGCTCTCCGGCCCGCCTCCGCTGCAAGAGCCCGCCTCATGCCCCAGATTGCCCAACTTGCCGAAACCTTCTCCAGCCAGCTGTTCTGGTTGCTGGTGTTCTTCGGCTTTACCTTCTTCGTCGTCGGCCGTGGCATGGTGCCGCGAGTGATGGAAACCGTGTCCCTGCGCGACAAGCAGATCTCCGACGATCTGGCTGCCGCACAGAGCGCGCGCGACCGCGCCGATGCGGAGGAAGCGGCCTGGCGCGAGCGGGAAAATGCCAACCGCGCTGCGGCTCACGAACTCATCGCCAAGGCCAAGGCCGATGCGGCGACCCAATCCGGACTGAAGCTCGCCGAGGCGCAGGAGCGGCTCGACATCAGGCTGGCCGAAGCCGAGCAGCGCATCGACGCCGCACGGACCCAAGCCATGACCGAGGTCGAGGCGGTTGCCGCAGATGCGGCGCAGGACATCGTCCGGAGGATTGCCGGGGTCGAGGTCAGCCGGCCAGTTGCGACCCAGGCCGTGAAGGAATCGCTCGCTCATGGCTAATGCCCCGGAAGTTTTCACCACCGAACCCGGCGAGGCCTATACCGAGGTCGATGCCGGAGCCGCCAAGCACGTCGAACCCATGCTGCTGGGCCTCGCGCCCTATCAGTGGGTGTCGATCGCCATGCTGGTGCTGCTGCTGATCGCCTTCTTCGGCGCCAAGGTCCACAAGACCATCGGCGGCGGGCTCGACAGCCGGATCGCGGCGATCCGCGACCAGCTCGACGAAGCCAAGAAGCTGCGTGCCGAGGCCGAGGCGCTGCGCGACGAATACGCCGCCAAGATCGCCGATGCGCAGAAAGACGCCGAAGCGATGCTGGCCAACGCGCGCACCGAGGCCGATGCGGTCATGCAGCGCGCCGAGGAAGACAGCGCGGATATGGTCGTGCGCCGCCAGCGGATGGCCGAAGACAAGATCGCCGCCGCCGAGCGCGAGGCAATCGAGGACGTGCGCAACCGTGCCGCGCGGGCAGCCACCGCCGCGAGCCGCACGCTGATTGCGGAAAAGCACGATGCCGCGAAGGATCGCGAGCTGGCCGACGAGATTATCTCGGGGCTCTGAGCCTTACGGCTCGAGCACGATCTTCCCGACGATCTCTCCGTTCGCCATCGCCTGAAAGGCCTCCCGCCAGGCGGCGAGCGGCAGCACCCGGTCGATATGCGGCGTGATCGCGCCCTCGCTGGCCAGTTTATCGATAACTGCTGCGATCCGTACCCCGCGCTCGGGGAAGCGGCGGGCATATTCTCCGGCGCGAACTCCCACCACCGAGAACCCCTTGATCAGCGGGATATTCACCGCGATCTCAGGAATCCGACCGGCGACAAAGCCGACCACCAGAAGCTTGCCGCCGAAAGCGACGCAGCGGGTGCTTTCGTCGAAGACATCGCCGCCGACCGGATCGAAGACGAGGTCGCAGAGCCGCCCGTCGGTCAGGCCGGATACTTCCTCGCGAAACCTGCCGGTGTTGAGAATGGTGGCTTCGGGCATACCAATTGCAGTCAGCGCCACGCGTTTGTCTGGGCGATGGGTGGCAGCGATCACCTTTGCGCCGAGCGCCCGGGCCAGGTCGCAGGCCGCCAGCCCGACCCCGCCACTGGCACCATGGACCAGCACCGTTTGGCCTTGCTCTAGCTGTCCCAGCTCGACCAGCGCGACATAGGCGGTGTGATAGGCTGCGCCCATCGCCGCGGCCTGGGCGCAGGACAGGCCCTTCGGGATCAGGCGCAGCGAACCGGCGGGCAGGGAGACGAACTCCGCCATCGCGCCGGTCTTGGCGCCACCCATGACAAGATCGCCGGGTGCGAAGCCACTCGCGTCATCGGCCTCGACCACCTCGCCCGCCATCTCCAGCCCCGAGACGAAGGGCAGTGGCGGTTTGAACTGGTAGTCGCCGCGGGTCATCAGCAGGTCGGGATAGTTGAGCGAAGCGGCGCGGATCTTCACCAGAACCTCGCCCTCGGTCCGGTCGGGCTGAGGGATGTCGGCCAGCGCGATGCCCGAAAGGTCGGGGCTGAGCGCAGTCACCTGAAGCGCCTTCAAGAAACCACTCCCAGCGGCACGCCCGGGCTAGAAATTGTCCTTGCCCTCGCGCAGCGCGGCGAAGGTTTCCGCAGGCGTTTCACCGCCCCATTTTTCGCGCAGCGCCGGTTCGTCGGCGCGCAGGAAGGGGTTGGTCGCAAGCTCTCGCGATAGCCGGGTCGGCACGGTCGGCTCGCCTCGCTTGCGCTTCTCGCCGATTTCGCTCGCATAGGCCCGCAAGGCATCATTGCCGGGATCGGCGTGGAGCGCGAACTTTGCATTGGCCTGCGTGTATTCATGCGCACAATAGAGCACCGTTTCGGCGGGCAGCGCCTTGATCCGCTGGAGGCTGTCCCAGAATTGCTGTGGCTCGCCTTCGAACATCCGCCCGCAGCCCAGCGCGAAGACGCTGTCGCCGACAAAGGCAATGCCGTCGGCGAGCAGATGGTAGGCTATGTGGCCATTGGTGTGGCCCGAGACGTCGATGACCCGCGCCTCGTGTTTGCCCAGCGTCACCGTGTCTCCATCGCTCACCTGCCGGTCGATCGGCGACAGCCGTTCGACCTCCTGCGGGGCCACCACCGTCGCGTCGCTCGCCTCGACGATGACCGAATTTCCGCCCGCATGATCGGGATGCCAGTGGGTGTTCCAGATCTGCGTGATCCGCCACCCCTTGGTCTCGGCCTGGCGAAGGTATTCCGCGCCGTCGGGGGTGTCGATCGCCGCGGTCTCGCCGCTGTCGGGATCGTGGAGCAGGAAACCGTAATTGTCGGTCAGGCAGGGAAACTGATGAATCTGGAGCATGGGCCCGAGTCTACGCACCCATGCCCAAAAGGAAAGGCCCGCCTTCCCGGATGGGGAGGGCGGGCCTTGCCGTTTTGCATTTGCGGGTTCCCTCAGCCGGAGCGGCTCAGGGTGCTCGCGAACTTAAGAGTCGTCGGACTTCTTCAGCGCGGCGCCGAGAATGTCGCCGAGCGAGGCGCCCGAGTCGGACGAACCGAACTGCGCCACGGCTTCCTTCTCGTCGGCGATCTGACGCGCCTTGATCGAGAAGGTCGGCTTCTTCGAACGGTCGAAGCCGGTGACCAGCGCATCGATCTTCTGACCGGCCTGGAAACGATCGGGACGCTGCTCGTCGCGGTCGCGGCCAAGGTCCGAACGCTTGATGAAGCCGGTCGCGCCGTCTTCGCCGACCTGCACTTCGAGCCCGCCGTCGCGCACTTCGAGAACACTGACGGTGACCGTCTCGTTCTTGCGCAGCGAGCCGGTGGCAGCGCCTTCGCTGGGAGCACCCTTTTCGAGCTGCTTCATGCCCAGGCTGATGCGCTCCTTGTCGACATCGACATCGAGCACGATCGCCTCGACTTCTTCACCCTTGCGGTGCAGCGCCAGCGCGTCCTCGCCCGAGATCCCCCAGGCGATGTCGGACATGTGGACCATGCCATCGACGTCGCCGGGCAGGCCGATGAACAGGCCGAATTCGGTGGCGTTCTTGACTTCGCCCTCGACCTTGCTGCCGACCGGATACTTCTCGGCGAAATCGTCCCACGGGTTGCCCTGGGCCTGCTTGAGGCCGAGCGAGATGCGCCGCTTTTCGCTGTCGACCTCGAGCACCACGACATCGACTTCCTGCGAAGTGCTGACGATCTTGCCGGGGTGGACGTTCTTCTTGGTCCAGCTCATTTCCGAAACGTGGACCAAGCCTTCGATGCCGGCTTCGATCTCGACGAAGGCGCCGTATTCGGTAATGTTGGTCACCGTGCCGGTGAGCTTCATACCGATCGGGTACTTGGCGCCGACGCCATCCCAGGGATCGCTTTCCAGCTGCTTCATGCCGAGGCTGATGCGCTGGGTTTCCTCGTTGATGCGGACGATCTGCACGGTCACGGTCTGGCCGATCTCGATCATCTCGCTGGGGTGGTTGACGCGCTTGTAGCTCATGTCGGTGACATGGAGCAGGCCGTCGATGCCGCCGAGATCGACGAAGGCACCGTAATCGGTGATGTTCTTGACGACGCCATCGATGACCTGGCCCTCGGCGAGATCATTGATCAGTTCGCTGCGCTGTTCGGCGCGGGTTTCCTCGAGCACGGCGCGACGCGAGACGACGATATTGCCGCGGCGACGATCCATCTTGAGGATCTGGAAGGGCTGCGGCATTTCCATCAGCGGAGTGATGTCGCGCACGGGGCGGATATCGACCTGGCTGCCGGGGAGGAAGGCCACGGCACCGTCGAGATCGACGGTGAAACCACCCTTGACGCGGCCGAAGATGCGGCCCTCGACGCGCTTGCCCTCGCCGAACTCGCTTTCCAGCTTGTCCCAGGCGGCTTCGCGGCGGGCGCGGTCGCGGCTGAGCATCGCTTCGCCGTCGGCGTTCTCGACGCGGTCGACATAGACTTCGACTTCCGAGCCGACGGTCAGGCCGTGCTCTTCGCTGCCGCGCATGAATTCCTTGAGTTCGACGCGCCCTTCGCTCTTGAGGCCGACATCGATGGTCGCCATGCCGTTGTCGATGGCGGTGACGGTACCCTTGACGACGCGGCCTTCGAAGCCGCCGTCATCGGCAGAGCCGAGTTGCTCGTCGAGCATTTTCGCGAAATCGTCGCGGGTGGGATTGGGCGCAGTTGCCATGCGTGTGGTAGTCCTGTTCACTCGAATTTCCGGCCGCCGGTTCTACCGGGGTCTTTTCTCCACCGCGACTTAATTGCCTTGGTGGGCCAAGAGGCCGTTGTTTGCGCGGGGCCGGGTGCCGTCGCGCAAGTTCTCGGGAGCGGGGTGGGAAGGCGGCGGAAAAGCGAGGTGCGGGGCGCATGGCACCCTTACGCAATTACGGTCCTGTCGCTTGACCTGCCGCGGACCTTTTCTGCCCGTCGAACGGAGGCGCGCTTAGCGGAACGGGGTGCTGGAGGCAAGCGAAATGCGGTCAGCGGCAGGGGGTGTTGACACAGTTGACACGGGCACGGTGACACGACTTGCCGCTGCTTGTTGGATTGCCGCAGAGGCAATCCAACTCCGGCCCATTTCAGCGGTCCGCGCCGCCCGCTGCCAAGGTGACAGATTCGATCGCCGCGGCGATGGCCTCGTCGCGGTCGAGCGCGCTGGTGTCGATCACCATCGCGTCGTCCGCGGGGCGCAGCGGCGCGACCGCGCGGTTGCGGTCGCGCTCGTCGCGGCGGCGCAGATCGTCCTGGATCTCGAGCAGCGCGACCTTGACCCCGCGTTCGCGCATTTCGAGGAAGCGGCGGTGCGCGCGCGCCTCGACGCTGGCGGTGATGAACAGCTTGGCCTCGGCTTCGGGGGCGATCACCGTGCCGATGTCGCGCCCGTCGAGCACCGCGCCGCCCACCTGCGTGGCGAAGTCCCGCTGGCGCTCGAACAGCGCCTCGCGCACCGGGGGGTGTACCGAGACCCTGCTGGCGAGCCCGCCGGTCTCCTCGTCGCGCAGCACCGGATCGTCGAGCAGGCTGTCTTCGAAATGGCAGGCGGCCAGCGCGTCGTGGGCATTGTCGGGATCGCCGCCCGAGAGCAGCACCTGCCGCCCGACCGCGCGGTAGAGCAGTCCGGTGTCCAGATGCGGCACCCCGAAATGCGCCGAAAGTGCCTTGGCGATGGTGCCCTTGCCGCTGGCAGTGGGGCCGTCGACGGCGATAATCATGTCTTACTCCTGCGGTCGCGCAGCGCTTTTGCCAAGCCCCACAGCGCGATCGCTGCCCAGAATCCTTCGAGCACCAGGCTGGGCCAATTGGTGTGCACCACCAGCGACACGGTCAGCAGCGCGGCGCCCGCCAGATTGGTCCCGTGGAGCAGGAAGGGGTTGGGATCGGATTTCCAGGTCAGATAGGCATAGGCCGCGATGATGCAGGCCATGCCGAGGAAGCCGACGAAGGTGGCGACGTCGGGGTGGATCATCGCGGCGATCGAGGGGGCGATCATCGGGTGGACTCCGCCAGCAGGTCGAGAAAGGTGGGAAAGCTGGTCGCGATCGGTGCGGCATCGTCGATCGCGATGCCGCCGATGCTGGCAAGCCCCGCCACCGCCATGCTCATCGCGATGCGGTGATCGAGCCTTGTCGCGACAGGCCCGCCGCCGGCCAGGGGCGCGCCCGCCGAACCTTCGATGACAAGCCCGTCCGCACGTTCCTCGACCTGAGCGCCCACCGCGGTGAGCGCGGCGGCCATGGTCGCGAGCCGGTCGCTTTCCTTGACGCGCAATTCGTCGAGTCCGGAGGTCACGGTACGTCCCTCGGCCAGCGCGGCGGCAACGAACAGGACGGGGAATTCATCGATCATGCTTGGCGCGATGGCGGAATCGACTTCCACGCCCTTGAGCGCCGAATGGCGCACGCGCAGATCGGCCACCGGTTCGCCGCCGATCTCGCGCCGGTCCAGCTCTTCGATCGATCCGCCCATCGCGCGCAGCAGGCGGAAGATCCCGTCGCGGGTCGGGTTGAGCCCGACATTCTCGATCACCAGATCGCTGCCGGGCACCAGCAGCGCGGCGACCGCGAAGAAGGCGGCGGAAGAGGGGTCGCCCGGAACGGTGAGCGCGCAGGGGGTCATGTCGCAGGGACCGTGGATCGCGATGGTTCGCGCGCCGTCGCCATCCTCGCCGATGGTAACCTCGACCCCGAAGGCGCTGAGCATCCGCTCGGTGTGGTCGCGTGTGGGGACGGGCTCGATCACGGTTGTGATCCCCGGCGTGTTGAGCGCGGCGAGCAGCACCGCGCTTTTCACCTGCGCGCTGGCGACAGGGAGGCGGTAGGTTATCGGCACCGCCGGATGCGCGCCCTCCATCAGGATGGGGAGCCGGTTGCCGACGCGCGCGGTGAAGCCGGCGCCCATTTGCGACAGCGGCGCGATCACCCGCGCCATCGGCCGCGCCGAGAGGCTGGCATCGCCGGTGAAGCTGGCGGCAAAGCCGTGGCTGGCGAGCAACCCCATCAGCAGCCGCGTCGAGGTGCCGCTGTTGCCCATCTCGAGCGGGGCATCGGGTTCGAGCAATCCGCCGACGCCGACCCCGTGGACTCGCCAGCGGCCCGTTTCGTCCTTCTCGATCCGCGCGCCCATCTGTTCCATCGCACGCGCGGTGGCATGGACATCCTCGCCCTCGAGCAGCCCGTCGATAACCGTCTCGCCGATCGCCAGGCTGGCGAACATCAGCGCGCGGTGGCTGATCGACTTGTCGCCGGGAACGCGGATGCGGCCGGTGAGCGGGCCTTGTGGGAAAAAGCGATGGGCGGACACGCGCGGCTTTCGCTGGGTCTGGAGGGGCGCTAACGCTAGTCGGGCTTGCGAAGCGCTGAGGAGGGCGGTCGAGCGCCGGTCTTTGACAGTGGCATCGCCATCTGGCAAGGCGCGCGCGCAGTCGATCGCGCGCTTGCTCTACGCTTGATTCTGGGCCAGCGCGATCCCATCCTGTAAGTAGCAAATCATTCAGTCCCGCCGCCATCGGTGGGGCCCAGCCAAGGATTACACATGGTCAAACCGGAATGGGGCACCAAGCGGACCTGCCCGAAATGCGGCACCCGCTTCTACGATCTCAACAAGGACGAACCCGCGACCTGCATCGAATGCGGCGAGGAATGGAATCCCGAGCCGGTTCTCAAGTCCAAGCAGCCGATCCCCTTCGAGGAAGAGAAGAAGGAGAAGGAAGGCGAAGCCGACAGCGATCTGGCCGATGACGATCTGGAAGACATCGACGAGGACAATGATTCGCCCGACAATGAAGTCGACCTCGGCGGCGACGACGATCTCGGCGTGTCCAAGGGCAAGGGCGACGAGGACGCCGAAGAGAGTTGAATTAGCGGTTGCAAATGGGAGGCGCCCTGCATAAAGGGCGCTTCCCGCAAGGACAGTGCATCCGCAAGGGTGCAACGTCCGCGAAATGTATGGGGCCTTAGCTCAGCTGGGAGAGCGCAACACTGGCAGTGTTGAGGTCAGCGGTTCGATCCCGCTAGGCTCCACCATTTCCCATCCCACCGGGTTCCGGCCAGACGGGTCGAACCCCGGCGAGATGGCGAAGACAGAAAAAGTCGGCTCTCCCTTACGAGGTCCGCACGCTGGCCGACGAGGTTTCGTCCGCCGGCGTTTTTCGCTTATGGTCGGGGCATCGCGCCCGGCCCGCTCGAAGAGGAGTTGGTGCAGCATGTTCGACAATCTGTCAGATCGGCTCGGCTCCGTCTTCGACCGGCTCAAGGGCCGTGGCGCGCTGTCCGAACAGGATGTCCGAGACGCGATGCGCGAAGTGCGGATCGCGCTGCTCGAGGCCGACGTCGCGCTGCCCGTGGTCCGCCGCTTCATCGATGCGATCACCGAAAAGGCGATCGGCCAGGACGTGCTGCGCTCGGTCACCCCGGGGCAGCAGGTCGTCAAGATCGTCAATGACGAGCTGGTCGAGATGCTCGGCGGCGACGAACCCGCGACGCTCAACCTAGACGCCAAGCCGCCGGTGGTGATCATGATGGTCGGCCTGCAAGGGTCGGGCAAGACCACCTCCACCGCCAAGATTGCCAAGCTGCTCAAGGAGAAGCACGGCAAGAAGGCTTTGATGGCCTCGCTCGACGTCAATCGTCCGGCGGCGCAAGAGCAGCTCGCGGTGCTCGGCCAGCAGGTCTCGGTCGCGACGCTGCCGATCATCGAGGGCCAGCAGCCGGTCGATATCGCGCGCCGCGCGATGGAGAGCGCGAAGCTGCAATCCGCCGATGTGCTGCTGCTCGATACCGCGGGCCGGCTCCATGTCGACGAAGCGCTGATGGCCGAGATGAAGGCGGTCGCCGGAGTTTCCGCCCCCACCGAAGTGCTGCTGGTGGTCGACAGCCTGACCGGGCAGGACGCGGTCAATGTCGCCAAGAACTTCACCGACGAGGTGCCGCTGACCGGCGTGGTGCTGACGCGGATGGATGGCGATGCGCGTGGCGGCGCGGCGCTGTCGATGCGCTATGTCACCGGCAAACCGATCAAGTTCGCGGGTACCGGCGAGAAGCTCGACGCGATCGAGGCCTTCGATGCCAAGCGCGTCGCGGGCCGGATCCTGGGCATGGGCGATGTCGTCAGCCTGGTCGAGAAGGCCGCCGCAGCGGTCAACCAGGAAGACGCCGAGGCGCTCGCGCGTAAGATGGCCAAGGGCCAGTTCGATCTCGACGATTTGCGGATGCAGTTGCGCCAGATGCAGAACATGGGCGGGCTGGGCATGCTGGCCGGGATGATGCCGGGCATGAAGAAGGCCAAGGCGGCGATGGCGTCCAGCGGAATGGACGACAAGGTTCTGGTCCATATGGATGCGATCATCGGCTCGATGACGCGCAAGGAACGCGCGAACCCCGCATTGCTCAACGCCAAGCGCAAGAAGCGCGTTGCGGCGGGCAGCGGGCGGCAGGTGCAGGAGGTCAACAAGGTGCTCAAGATGCACCAGGAGATGTCCCGCGCCATGAAGCAGATCAAGAAGATGGGCGGATTGAAGGGCCTCGGCGCGCTGTTCGGCGGCGGGGGCGGAATGGGCGGTGCTGGCGGCATCCCCGGCCTGGATGGCCCCGGCCCGGGCGGACTGCCCGGAATGGGCGGCAAGAAGGGCCCCGGCGTCGATCCCAACACGCTCCCGCCCGACCTGCGGAAACTTTTGGACAACAAGTAATTTCGATTTTTTAGACTTTGAAAGGTAAGATACAATGGCAATTGCACTTCGTCTCAGCCGTGGCGGCGCCAAGAAGCGCCCCTATTATCGCATCGTCGCAGCCGACAACCGTTCGCCGCGCGACGGCAAATATCTCGAGCAGATCGGCGTCTATAACCCGCTGCTCGCCAAGGACGATCCCGCCCGCGTAAAGATCGACGAAGACCGTGCGCGTCACTGGCTCGAAGTCGGTGCGCAGCCGTCCGACCGTGTCGCCCGCTTCCTCGACGCCGCCGGTGTCCGCGAGCGTGCGGCGCGCAACAACCCGAACAAGGCCAAGCCGGGCGAGAAGGCGACCGAGCGCGCCGAAGAACGTGCGACCAAGGAAACCGAGCGCAAGGAAGCCGAAGAGGCAGCCAAGGCCGAAGCCGCAGCGGCTCCCGCCGAGGAACCCAAGGCTGAAGAGGCTCCCGCCGAGGAAGCCAAGGCCGAGGAAGCTCCCGCCGAGGAAGCTCCCGCCGAGGAAGCCAAGGCCGACGACGCCGCTACCGAAGACAAGAGCGAGGACAAGGCGGAGGGCTGAGCCCCCCGTCTGTCTTCTCCTCTGAGCGCGTCATGACCGACAAGCCCGTCACCCTTGCAGCCGTTACCGGCGCGCATGGCGTGGCGGGCGAAGTCCGTCTGAAACTGTTCGGCGACGGCTGGGAAAGCCTCAAGCCGCACAAGGCCTTCAACGGTGGCGTGCTGACGCTCGGCAAGGTCCGCAGCGACGGCAAGGGCGGGGCGGTCGCCCGCTTCGCCGAGGTCGCCGACCGGAATGCCGCCGAGGCGCTGCGCGGCACCACGCTGACCGTTCCGCGCGCGAGCCTGCCCGCGCTCGAGGACGGCGAGTTCTACTTCTCCGACCTGCTCGATCTGGCGGTGGTCACCGATGCCGGTGAAGACGTCGGACGGGTCAAGGCGGTCGAGAATTTCGGCGCCACCGATGTCATCGAGATCGAGAAGCCCGACGGCAAGACCGTGATGGTCCCGCTGACCCTCGAGGCGGTGCCCGAGTGGGATTCCGAGCGACTGATCGTCGCCGCGGGCTTCGTCGAGGAGTAAGCCGGTCAGCGGCGCAGCGGGCGCTGACCGGCAAGGTAATTGCGGATCGCGGTGGCGGCGACGCCTGCCTGGCCCATCGCGTGGCTGATCTGGTCGAGCCCGACCACCACATCGCCCGCGGCGAACAGGCCGGACACGCTGGTCTGGAGATGGTCGTCGACCTTTATGCAGCCGACATCGGTAACATCCGCGCCGCACGCGACCGCCAGCCCCGACCGGATATCCGTCCCCAGCGCCGGGTAGATGCTGTCGAAGCGCATCCAGCCATCGCCGGTCTCGACGCCTATCCCGCCCTGGTCGAGCGCGAATTTGCTGCAGGGGCCGGTGACGCGGGCGATCCCCGCTTCGTCGAGCTTGGCGCTGCATTCTTCGGACAGGTCGTGGTCGCCATGCGGGGAGATCAGAGTCAGATCGGTGGTGTAACCGCGCAGGAACTGCGCCTCGGCGGTGCCGTGACTGCCGGTGCCCAGCACCGCGACGCGGCTGTCGGTGACCTCGTAGCCGTCGCATACCGGACAGTAGCGGATCAGCCCGCGCGCCAGTGCCTCGTCGTGGAAATCGTCGGCCATCCCCTCGGGGCGGCGGTTGACCACGCCGGTGGCGAGGAGGACCGAACGCGCCTCGAAGGTTTCATCGTCGCAGCGCACGGTGAAATGGCCCTCGGACTGCGACAGTTCGGTCACCCGCCTGGGCTCCCGCATGGCGCCATACTTTGCTGCCTGTTCGTACATCCGGTCGAGCAAGGCCTGTCCGCTGATGCCGTCGGGAAAGCCTGCATGATTGTGTGTGGTCGGGATCCAGCCGGCGCGGCTTGTGCCGCAATCGAACAGCCGGATCGAAAGGTGATAGCGCGCCAGATAGATCGCCGCGGTCAGTCCCGCCGGCCCCGCGCCTACGATGATGCAATCGTCGATTTCGTTGGTCATTGCGCGCCCAACGCGCGGGATGGCAAAGCGGTGCCCGTCGCGCTAGGCAATTCGGTAAGCAAGGCAGGGGAAGCGGCGCACATGACAAATCTGACCGACTGGCTGTCGACTTTCCTTGTCGCCTCCGTGTTCGTCGCCCTGTTTTCGAGTGGCATCTCGTTCTGGATGTTGAAGAAAGACTCCAAGCATTCGCCTTTCAGAATCAGCACCGCTTCAGCCCTCGCTTCGTCAGGAATTTTGGCACTGATACCAATAGTGGTTCTCGCTATCGAAGAAGGGTTCACTGCCGAATTTGTGATTGTTTTCGTCGTAATGATCGTGGGTACTTTGCTGATGGCAGCGGTGGTCGGCTTTCCCGCAGCATTTTACATCACCCGAAAATTCCGGAAGCTCGACGTAACAGGTACGATCAAATGACCTTCGCCGCCAGTATCCTGACGCTGGATCCGGAGATAAGTCCGGCTAGCTTTGCCTTTGGGGCCGACGCACTATAACCGGCACACAGTCACGCTTCACCCCCATCTGATTGCGAAGGATGTGCGCTATGGCACTCAGGCTGACACGGCCCCCCGAAAAGTGGTTCTTTCTCCTCGCCCTGCCGCTGGCGGTGGCGATTGAGTGGGCGTTTGCGGCGAGCCTCGACTGGACTGCCTATCCGCGCAGCGAATGGGTCGCGCTGGTCGATCTGTGCGTGTTCATGCCGCTGCTCTATCTGTTCGCATTCTCCAGCACCTTGCCACGACGAGCGCATCTGCTGCGCACGGCGGGAGTTGCTGGGATCGGGCTGTTCGCCGCCGGTTTCATGGTGCCGGACACCAATCAACTCGTCATCACCGAGCTTTCGAGCCTACGCAACGCGTTGCTAGTCGCGATTCTGGCATTTGAGGGCTGGGTGATGTGGAAAGTCATCGGTGCGGTCTATCGCAGGGGTGCGGATGCGCAGACGCTCGAACGCGATTTCGCCATGCCGCAATGGATTGCGAAGCTGATGATCATCGAAGCGAAATTCTGGAAGGCGCTCTGGAGCCTTGTGCGGCGCAAATGAGTTTTGCCGCCACCATCCTGACGCTCTACCCCGAGATGTTTCCCGGGCCGCTCGGAGTATCCCTCGCCGGGCGCGCGCTCGAGCGGGGGGACTGGTCGTGCGAGACGCTCCAGATCCGCGATTTCGCCACCGACAAGCACCGTACCGTGGACGATACCCCGGCGGGCGGCGGCGCGGGGATGGTGCTCAAATGCGATGTGCTCGCGGCTGCGGTCGATCATGCGGTCGAGCAGCGCCCCGCAGTCCCCATTCTTGCGATGACGCCTCGTGGTGCGCCGATCAGCCAGGCGCGGATTCGTACCATTGCGGAAGGGCCCGGCGTCACGTTGCTGTGCGGGCGGTTCGAGGGCTTCGACGAGCGTCTGTTCGAGGCCCGACCGGCAATCGAGCAGGTCAGCCTGGGAGATCTGGTGCTCTCGGGCGGAGAGCCTGCCGCGCTGGCCATACTCGATGCTTGCATTCGGCTGCTTCCCGGCGTAATGGGCGCGCCTTCCAGCGGGGCCGAAGAGTCGTTCGAGAACGGCCTGCTCGAGTACCCGCAATACACCCGACCTCAGCAATGGGAAGGGCGCACGATCCCCGAAGTGCTGCGATCGGGGGATCATGCGAAGATCGCGGCGTGGCGCCAGTCACGCAGCGAACACGATACACGGTTACGCAGGCCGGACCTTTGGGAATGCCGCAGTGGCGTTCGGGACCAGCCTGCCTCTGGCGCGCGGCATAAAGACTAAGGACTTAGGTCGATGAACCTGATTCAGACGCTCGAGGCGGAAGCCATCGAGAACCTCGGCAAGGAAATCCCCGAATTTCGCGCGGGCGACACCGTTCGCGTCGGCGTGAAGGTCGTCGAAGGCACGCGCGAGCGTGTGCAGAACTTCGAAGGCGTCGTGATCGCGCGCTCGAACCGCGGCATGGGATCGAACTTCACCGTGCGCAAGATGAGCTTCGGCGAAGGCGTGGAACGCGTCTTCCCGCTCTATTCGCCTATCGTCGATTCGATCACCGTGGTTCGCCGCGGCATCGTGCGTCGCGCCAAGCTCTATTACCTGCGCGGCCGCACCGGCAAGCGCGCCCGTATCGCCGAACGCCGCGACAACGCGCCCAAGGCATAAGGCTTACGCCACCGCAATACGAAAGGCGCTCCGGTCTCGGCCGGGGCGCCTTTTTGCGTTGCACACGGTTTTGCGCCATTGCGGGGGCGATTGAAGCCCTTCATGGATAGGCTCTCGATTTATCGCGCGGTCCCCTGTGGATCGCTCGCCGCAACGAAGTTTGGGGGTTGATCCTTGCAATGCGCCTTTCGCTGTTTTCCGCCGCCGCCCTGTGCCTCGCCGCTCCCGCATTCGCGGATGATCACGCGATGACCGAGGCGCCCGAGCTGACATTCGAACGCGTTTTCGCGAGCCCCGGCCTCGACGGTCCGAGCCCGAGGCAGGCTAAGCTCTCGCCCGACGGGCGTTTCCTGACGCTGCTGCGCAACCGCGAGAGCGATCGCGAGCGCTACGATCTGTGGGGCTACGACCGCACCAGCGACGAATGGCGGATGCTGGTCGACAGCGAGGCGCTGGGGACGGGGCGCGAATTGTCCGAGGACGAGAAGATGCAGCGCGAGCGCGCCCGCGTCGGCAGCCTCAAGGGCATCATCGACTATCAATGGGCGAGCGACGGTTCGGGCGTGCTGGTCCCGCTCGATGGCGATCTCTACCTCGCGCGGCTCGACAGCACCACGGTCCGCCTGACCGATACCGAGGAAAGCGAGCTCAACCCGGCGCTGAGCGAAACCGGGGCCTATGTCTCCTTCGTGCGCGACCGGCGCCTGTGGGTCGGCGCGGTCGGCGGCGAGGCCGCACCGGTTACGCCGCAGGAGGATAGCGAGAACGTGCGTTGGGGCGAGGCAGAATTCGTCGCGCAGGAAGAAATGGGGCGGCTCACCGGCTATTGGTGGGGCCCGCAGGACAAGCGCATCGCGGTCGAGCGCTTCGACGAGAGCGCGGTCGGCGTGGTCACCCGCGCGGCGATCGGCGCCACGGGCACGCGGGTCTACGACCAGCGCTATCCGGTCGCGGGCAGCGCCAACGCTTTGGTCGAACTCTTCGTCATGGACCCCGATGGCGGCAACCGTGTGAAGGTCGATCTCGGCGCCGAGACCGACATCTATATCCCGCGCGTCGACTGGGCTCCCGACGGCAGCGCGCTCTACGTCCAGCGCCAGAACCGCGAACAGACCTTGCTCGACATGCTGCGCGTCGATGCGGCGACCGGCGCGAGCGAGGTGGTGTTCACCGAGCGGGCAGCGGTCGCGGACTATTGGATCAACCTCTCCGACGATTACAAATGGCTCGACGACGGCTCGCTGATCTGGTGGTCCGAGCGCGACGCGTTCGGTCACCTCTACCGCTATATCGATGGCGCGTGGACCCAGCTCACGCAGGGCGACTGGATGGTCACCAGGCTGGTCGGGGTCGACCAGGCTTCGGGCCGGGTCTATTTCCAGGGCACGATGGACGATGTGCTGGCGCAGCAGGTCTACAGCTTCGATCTCGACAATCCTTCTGCGATCACCCGGCTGACCGATCCCGGCTTCGTCAATTCGGCGAGCATGGATAGCAAGGCGCAGACCCTGCTGGTGAGCCGCTCCAAGCCCGATCAGCCGACGCAGAGCTATATCGCCGACACCAGCGGCCAACGGCTGACCTGGATCGAGGAGAACGCGCTGGGGACCGAGCATCCCTACGCGCCGCACCTCGCCAGCCATCGCGCGCCCGAATTCGGCACGATTCTGGCCGAGGACGGCACCGAGCTGCACTGGAAGATGATCCGCCCCGCAATGGAGCCGGGCAAGCGCTACCCGGTCTATTACTACCACTACAGCGGCCCCGGCCCGCAGGTGGTCCAGCGCAACTGGAGCTCGCCGCTCGAGCAGGCGATCGTCGATAGGGGCTATATCTGGTTCGCGCTCGACAACCGCGGTTCGGCCAATCGCGGGGTCGCCTTCGAACAGCCGATCTATCGCGGCATGGGCGGGGTCGAGGTGCGCGACCAGAAGCTGGGGGCCGAGTTCCTCAAGACGCTCGATTTCGTTGATCCCGACAAGATCGCCATCGATGGCTGGTCCTATGGCGGCTATATGACGCTGAAACAGCTGCAGGCCGATCCGGGGCTCTATGCCGCGGGGATCGCGGGCGCGCCGGTGACTCGCTGGGAGCTCTACGACACCCATTACACCGAGCGCTACATGGGCACGCCGCAGGCGGATGGGGAAGCCTATACCGCCGCTTCGGCCATCCCCGACGCGGCAACGATCGTCGATCCGCTGCTGGTGATCCACGGCATGGCCGACGACAACGTCGTGTTCGAGAACGCCACCGAGGTCATCGCCGCGATGCAGGAGGCCAATGTGCCGTTCGAGATGATGCTCTACCCCGGCTACACCCACCGGGTCTCGGGTGAGCAGATCTCGCCGCACCGCTACAACACCGTGTTCCGCTTCCTCGAGCACCACGGAGTGACGCCGCCCGAGTAAGCTCCGGCTTATGGTTGTGAATGGCGCGGGCATCGCTATGTCCGCGCTGCAGAGCTTCAGGAGACAGCATTTGGGTTATCGTGTGGCAGTCGTCGGAGCGACCGGGAGCGTCGGACGCGAGATGATGCAGGTGCTTTCCGAGCGCGAATTCCCCGTCGACGAGATCGCGGCGGTCGCCTCGAGCCGCAGCCACAACCTCGAGGTCGAATACGGTGACACCGGCAAGATGCTGAAATGCCGCAATATCGAGCATTTCGACTGGGCCGGCTGGGACATCGCTTTGTTCGCCGCGGGCAGTGGGCCAGCCAAGGAATACGCCCCCAAGGCGGCGGCCGCGGGCTGCGTGGTGATCGACAATTCCTCGCTCTACCGGATGGACCCCGACGTCCCCCTGATCGTGCCAGAGGTGAACCCGCAAGCGATCCACGGTTATTCCAAGCGCAACATCATCGCCAACCCCAATTGCTCGACCGCGCAGCTGGTGGTGGCCTTGAAGCCGCTCCACGATGTCGCGCGGATCAAGCGCGTGGTGGTGGCGACCTACCAGTCGGTCTCGGGCGCGGGCAAGGCGGGGATGGACGAACTGTTCCAGCAGAGCCGCGCGATCTTCGTCGGCGACCCGGTAGAGAACGTGGCCTTTACCAAGCAGATTGCCTTCAACGTCATCCCGCATATCGACAGCTTCCTCGACGACGGTTCGACCAAGGAAGAATGGAAGATGGTGGTCGAGACCAAGAAGATCCTCGATCCCAAGATCAAGCTCACCGCGACCTGCGTTCGGGTGCCGGTGTTCGTCGGCCATTCGGAATCGGTCAACATCGAGTTTGAAGAGGAAATGACCGCTGAGCAGGCGCAGGATATCCTGCGCGAGGCGCCCGGCATCATGCTGATCGACAAGCGCGAGGACGGCGGATACGTCACCCCGGTCGAGGCCGCGGGCGACAGCGCGACCTATATCAGCCGCGTGCGCGAGGACCCGACGGTCGAATTCGGGATCAATCTGTGGTGCGTGTCGGACAATCTGCGCAAGGGCGCCGCATTGAACGCGGTGCAGATCGCCGAACTGCTCGGTCGCGAGTGTCTCAAGAAGGGGTAACAGGGCGATGACCATGCGTTGGACGATGATCGGGATGGCGGCGCTGGCGCTCGCCGCTTGCAGCGAGAGCGATCCCGAGCCGACGGGCGAGAGCGCGGAGCTCGCGCTTCAGGAGACCCCCAACCTCCCCGCCGACCCGGATGGGGTCGTGCGCCTGCGCGGCGATGGCCTCGAGGTCACCGGCCCGCTGGGCACCATGCTGACCTTCGGCAGCCCGCGCGCGACGGTCGAAGCGGAACTGGCGAAGGCGCTGGGCGAAGCGCGCGACGCCGGAACCAACACCGAATGCGGCGCCGGGCCCATCGCCTTCACCGAATACCCCGGCGGGCTGGCGCTCAACTTCCAGCAAGGAAAGCTGGTCGGCTGGTCGCTGCGCGACGGCGAGGGCGATAGCGCGGATATCGCCACCGCCGAGGGGATCGCGCTCGACAGCAGCGAAGCCGAGCTCGCCGCCGCCTATGAGGTCGAAATGATCGAAGACAGCACGTTGGGCGAGGAGTTCACCACGCCCGCGGGCATCTTCGGTTTTCTCACCGGCGAGGGCGCGCAAAAGGAAGTGGAATCGCTCCACGCGGGCACGAATTGCTTCTTCCGCTGAGTTGCGCGAGAACGGCGCGATGACCCTGACCGCCGATCTCTATTTCAGCTTCCGCTCGCCCTACAGCTATCTCGCGGTGGGCCGCTACCGCGCCATGACCGAGGCTTACGATCTCGAGATCGCGCTGCGCCCGGTCTGGCCGCTCGCCATCCGCCAGCCTGACTTCTTCGAGCGCAACCATGCCAATTGGCTGGGCTACACGATGCGCGACATGATGCGCGTGGCGCAATTCCATTCCATTCCTTTCGGACCCCCACGCCCCGATCCGATCGTCCAGGACAAGACCACCCGGCGGATCGCCGAGGACCAGCCGCATATCCGCCGGATCACGAGGCTCGGTCAGGCGGCGGCGCGGCGCGGGAAGGGCCTTGAATTCGCGCATGAGGCCGGACGGCTGATCTGGGGCGGCGCGGTCGGCTGGAACGAGGATGACCATCTCGCCGGCGCCGCGACCCGCGCCGGGCTCGACCTCTCCGAACTCGACGCCGAGGCGGAACGCGATGCGCAGGCGCTCGATGCCGAGATCGCCGCCAATCAGGACGCGCTCGAGTCAGCCGGCCACTGGGGCGTGCCGACGCTGGTGTTCGAGGGCGAACCCTTCTTCGGCCAGGACCGCATCGCCATGGCGCGCTGGCGGATGGAACAGCGGGGGTTGGCTCAGCGATGACTACCGAACATTTCGCCAGTTTCGATGGCACCGAACTTGCCCTGCACCGGGTGGGCGAGGGGCGGCCGCTGGTGCTGCTCCACGGCCTGTTCTCCAGCGCGCAGATGAACTGGATCAAATGGGGCCACGACCGCAGAATCGCGGAGCTTGGCTACGAAGTGCTGATGCTCGACTTTCGCGTCCATGGCGAAAGCGCGGCGCCGCGCGAGCCCGAGGCCTATCCGGCCAATGTGCTGGTGCGCGATGTCGCGGCGCTGGTCGCGTATCTCGGGCTGGAGGAATACGATCTGGGCGGCTTCTCGCTTGGCGCGCGGACCTCGCTGCACGGCGTGGCGAGCGGGGCACTCGCGCCGCAGCGGCTGATCGTTGGCGGGATGGGGACCGCGGGGCTGGGCGAGTGGCAGAAGCGCGCGGCGCATTTCAGGCGCGTGATCGACGAGTTCGACAGCATCGGGCGCGACGATCCGGCTTATTTCTCGGTGCAGTTCCTGAAATCGCAAGGGGTCGACCGGGTGGCCGCGCGGCTGCTGCTCGACACCATGCCCGATCTCGATCTGGCGCAGCTGGCACAGGTCACCATACCGGTGCTGGTGGTGTGCGGCGACGAGGATCGCGACAATGGCTCGGCGGAGGAACTTGCTGCGCTGCTTCCCGACGCGGAATATGTCGAGGTGCCCGGCACGCATATGGGCAGCGTGACCAAGCCCGATCTCGGCCGTGCGATGGCCGAATGGCTTGGCCCGGCGGAGGACGCCGCGCGCCGCTTGTGAGCGACGCGCCCTGCAGTTAGACAGAGCGCCTATCGCAGTCAGACGCGGCAGTATTGCCGAATCAGGGCCGAATCAGGGGAGCATCTCGATCGTGCGTATCATCTCGACCCTTGCCGTCGCGCTGGGCCTCGCCGCCTGCGCGCCTGCGACCCAGCCGCTTGCGGGTGGCTCTCAGGCTGCCGAATCGGCACCTCGCGGCGGCACGCTGTTCGTCGCCAACAAGTTCGGCAACACGCTCTCCAAGATCGATCTCGGCAGTGGCGAGCGGGTGCTGGATGTCCCGAGCTGCGCCAATCCGCACGAGCTGGCGACCTCGCCCGATGGCGCGCATGTCGCGCTCGCCTGCTATGGCGGCACCAGCGTCGATATCTTTCGCACCGTTGACCTTGCGCGGGTGAAGCGCGTCGAGCTGGGCGCAAACGCTCGCCCGCACGGGATCGTGTGGCATGCCAACGGCGCGCTCTACGCCACCGCCGAAGGGCGCAATTCGGTGTTCTGGATTCGCGATCCGCTGGGCCGGGCAGAGACCTTCGAATACGGCACCGGCAAGGAGGGCAGCCACATGCTCGCCATCTCCCCCGATGCGCGCCACGCCTGGACGGTGGATATGGGCTCGAAGACCGTCACGCTGGTCGATCTGCTCACCCGCCGCGCTCCGCAATCGGTCGAGGTCGGGGTCGAACCCGAAGGGATCGCGCTCGCCCCCGATGGCGAGACGCTGTGGGTAAGCGCGCGCGGCTCGGACAAGGCATTCGCGCTCGATCCGATGAACCTGGAAATCCGCAGCGCGCTCGACACCGGCGCCTTCCCGCTGCGGCTGGCGATCCGGCCGCAGGGCGATGTCGCGGTCACCTCCGACCTCGCCGATGGCGGGCTGACGGTGATCGATCTGGAACGCGCGCAGCCGATCCGCTCCATCGTTGTGAGCGGACGCGAAGGCGCGCAGGAGCGGATGCAGGTCACGGTGATCTGGTCGCAGGACGGCGAGCGGATCTATGTCGCCGAGACCGGCGACGACACCATCGCCGAGGTCGATTACGCCAGCGGGCGCGTGCTGCGGCGGCTGAGCGCCGGCGACGGGGGCGACGGGCTCGCGGTCCTTCCGTGACGCAAAAGCGCAAGCCTCTCCCGGTGATCGGCTGGCGCGAGCTGGTGGCGCTGCCCGAGCTCGGCCTGACGGCGATCCCCGCCAAGATCGACACCGGCGCGCGCACCTCTTCGCTCCACGGCACGATCCTCGAACGCTTCGAGCGCGACGGCGAGGCCTATGTTCGTTTTGCCGTGGATTATGCGCAGCAGCATGTCCGACAGATATGCGAAGCGGTGCATGTCGACTGGCGGGGGATCACCAGCTCGAACGGCGAGACCCAGCGGCGGATGATCATCAAGACCCCGATCCGGATCGGCGATGTCGAATTTCGCGCCGAGATCAGCCTCGCCGATCGGTCGGACATGAAATTCCCTATGCTGATCGGACGCTCCGCACTACGGCGCCATTTCCTCGTCGATTCAGGTTATTCCTGGCTGCAGACCCATGGTCGCGATGTCGTCGTAGGCCACAAACCGTGAGGTTTTCCCGATGAAGATTGCCATGCTCGCACGCAATGCGAATCTCTATTCGCACAGGCGGCTCAAGGAAGCGGCGGAGGAGCGCGGGCACCAGCTCGACATCCTCAACACGCTGCGCTGCACGGTGCATATCGCCAGCCACCGCCCCGAAGTGTTCTACAATGGCGAGCCGGCCGAAAGCTACGACGCGGTGATTCCGCGCATCGGCGCCTCGATCACCCAATACGGGCTGTCGATCCTGCGTCAGTTCGAGATGCGCGGCACCTGGTCGCTCAACGAGAGCGTCGCGATCGGTCGCAGTCGCGACAAGCTGCGCAGCATGCAGATTCTCGCCAAGTACGGGCTGGGCCTGCCGCTAACCGCCTATGCCAATGATCCCAAACAGGCCGAGGAGATCATCAAGGCGGTCAAGGGTCCTCCGGTGGTGATCAAGCTGCTCGAAGGGACGCAAGGCATCGGCGTGGTGCTGGCCGAGACCATGTCCTCCGCCAAATCGGTTATCGAGGCCTTCCGCGGCGCCAATGTGAACATTCTGGTGCAGGAATTCATCAAGGAAGCCGGGGGCACCGACATCCGCGCTCTGGTGGTCGGCGGCAAGGTGGTCGCCTCGATGAAGCGCACCGGCGCACCCGACGATTTCCGCAGCAATCTCCACCGCGGCGGCAGCGCGCAGCTGATCAAGATCACCCCCGCCGAACGCTCGACCGCGGTCAGCGCAGCCCGCCGCATGGGTCTCAACGTCTGCGGCGTGGACATGCTGCGCTCCAACCACGGCCCGGTGATCATGGAGGTGAACTCCTCGCCCGGGCTCGAAGGCATCGAGAAGGCGACCGAAAAGGATATCGCCGGGCAGATCATCGATTTCATGGTTTCGCATGCCCAGGCGGGAAAGACGAAGACCAAGGGGGCAGGGTAAAAGTCCGAAAGGGAGGACGGGGAAATGATGGGAAGAATTGCCCGGGCGGCGCTGCCGCTCGCTTTGGCAGGCACCGCGGCGGGGGCGCTGGCACAGGACACCGTACCGGCGCAGGACCTCATGGTCTCTGCCAAGGACCCGCAAGGTCTCGTGGACCTGCTCGAGATCGCGGGATACGGTCCCGAACTCTCGAGCGACGGTTACGGCGATCCGCTGATCACCGTCACGCTCGACGACTGGGGCGCGGATCTGGTGTTCTACGGATGCGACGCGGAAGAGCACAATGAATGCGAATCGCTCCAGCTATCGGCGGGCTTCGAGACCGAGACCCCTCTAACACCTGAAAAGCTGCTGGATATTTCGAAGCGCTTCCGCTTCGCGAGTGTCTCGCTGGCCGAGGACAAGACGATCCATATCCGGTGGGATATAGTGACCGGTGAAGGGATCCCCGCCAAGGTGCTGCTGCGCGGGTTGCGGCTCTACACCGACACGCTCGACAGCGCGGCGGAGATCATTTTCCCCGATTGAGCGGGAATACTGCGGACGCAGCGTCGCGCCGCTGATCCTCCGAAACGAAGCCAGTTCGCCTTGCTGCCTTATGAGGAAGTGGCAGGTCTCGCTCTTTGTGGAAGGAGGCGACGATGGGCGATTTCTCGGTCGGGTTCAAAAAACAGGTTTCTGCAACCATGCTTGCCGACCTAGCGGGCTCGGTGCCGCTGTCGGTGACGGGGCACAAGGGCCGGACCTATGCGGTCGAGGCACCTTTCGACACCGACAAGGCCTCGCTCAAGAGCCTCCACCAGGCGATCGAGCGGGTCACCGGCAAGGACAGCATCGAGACGCTCGAAGCGCAGGACGAATAGGACGCTGCGCGAGGGTTTCGCCCAGCGCCTAGCGGAACGGCGGCTCGTTGAAGGCGCGCAGCTTGCGGCTGTGCAGCCGCGGTCCTTCCTCGCGCAGCCGGCGGCAGGCGGTCACCCCGATCTGGAGATGCGCTGCGATCGCCTGTTCGTAGAACTTGTTCGCCTGGCCAGGCAGCTTGATCTCGCCATGCAGCGGCTTGTCGCTGACGCACAGCAGCGTGCCGTAGGGCACGCGGAAGCGATAGCCCTGCGCGGCGATGGTGGCGCTCTCCATGTCGATCCCGACCGCTCGGCTGAGCGACAGTCGCCGCGCCGAGCTGGTGTAGCGCAGTTCCCAGTTGCGATCGTCGGTGGTGACCACGGTGCCGGTGCGCATGCGCCGCTTGAGATCCGAGCCGTGCTCGCCCGAAACCTCCTCCGCAGCGCCGGCCAGCGCCTGCTGGACCTCGGCGATGGCGGGGAGGGGGATTTCGGGCGGCAGCACCGGATCGAGCACGTGGTCGTCGCGCAGATAGGCGTGGGCGAGCACGTAGTCGCCGATCTTCTGGCTTGGGCGCAGGCCACCGCAATGGCCGATCATCAGCCAGGCTTCCGGACGCAGCACCGCGAGGTGGTCGCAGATCGTCTTGGCGTTGGAGGGGCCGACCCCGATGTTGACCAGCGTGACCCCGCCGCGGCCTTCGCCGACCAGGTGATAGGCGGGCATCTGGTGGCGCCGCCAGGCGGTGTCGGACAATTGCGCGCTGGCATTGGCGGTCTGCTCGGACAGCCGCAGCCCGCCGGCACCCGCGAGCTCGGTGTAGCCGTCCTTGCCCAGCTGTGCGCCTGCCCAGTCGACGAATTCGTCGACATAGCGGTGGTAATTGGTGAAGAGGATGAAGCGCTGGAAATCCTCCGGCCGGGTGCCGGTGTAATGCGCCAGCCGCGCCAGGCTGAAATCGGTGCGCAGCCCGTCGAACAGCGACAGCGGGATGGGATCGTCCGGGCTCTCAAGCTCGATCCCGTCGGCCAGTTCGTCGCCGATATCGGCGAGATCGGTCGAGGGGAAATACCGCGCGACCTCGTTGGGATCGACCCCGGCCAGCTCGGCTCCGGCCTGGCCATCGAGGACATAGGGGAAGGGCATTTCCTGCTGCGATGAACCGACCTCGACCTCGATCTCGTAATTGGACGAGATCAGCTGGAGCTGCTCGGTCAGATAGTCGCGGAACAGCGCGGGCCGGGTGATGGTGGTGGTGTAGAGCCCGGGCGCGTTGAGCCGTCCGAAGGCACGGCTGCGATCTGCCGGCTGGTCGCCGCCGCGAAACCGCAGCCGCAGTTCCGGGTAGGTATAGGATCCGTCCTTGCGCCGCTCGGGCGCGGGCAGCGTGCGGTCGCGCCCGAAGGCCATGACATCGCTGCGCAGCCGCTCCACCGCCGCATCGTAGACGGACTGCAGCTTGTCGAGGATCTGGTCGATCGATTCCATATTCGGCCCCTTTGCCCGGCTCTTGTTCTGTTGGCGTGACAGCTAGCCGATCGCGCGTCTTACAAAAAGGGCGCGGAGACCGAAGCCGCCGCGCCCATTTGGTGTCGATGAGAGTGCGATCAGCTGTCGTCGGCGTCCGGGTCGGTCGCTTCGATCAGGGCTTCGCGCTCGCTCATGTCGTCATCCGTGCTGACGCCGTCTTCGAGCATGTCGGACGGAATTTCGCCCGGCTCGAGGTTGGGATCGGTGCGGTTGGCGTCGGCCATCTTCTCGATCTCGGCCTGGTCGTCTTCGAATGCCTGAGCGAGGACGTCGACGCCCTGGCTCTGCAATTCGGCCTCGTCGTCCGAACGGGCGACATTGGCCTTGACCGTGATGTGGACCTCGGGGTGGAGAGCCACGGTCACTTCGTGCATGCCGAGCATCTTGATCGGGCTGCCCAGAATGACCTGCTTCTTGTCGACATCGTGGCCTTGGGCCTCAAGCCCGGCGACGATGTCGCGGACGTTGACCGAACCATAAAGCTGACCGGCGTTAGACGAAGCGCGGATCAGGACGACCTCGGCACCGGCGATCTTCTCGCCAGCGGCCTGGGCTTCGGTCCGACGGTCGGCATTCTCGGTTTCGAGACGCTCGCGGTTGGCTTCGAAGACCTTCTTGTTCGCGCCATTGGCGCGCAGGGCCTTCTTCTGCGGGAGCAGGAAGTTACGCGCAAAGCCGTCCTTGACGGTGACGACATCGCCAATCCCGCCGAGGCTGCCGATACGTTCGAGGAGTATGATATCCATGTCTGTTCTCCTCAGCGCACGATGTAGGGCAGAAGGCCGATCTGGCGGGCGCGCTTGATCGCCTTGGCCAGCTCGCGCTGCTTCTTGCCACTGACGGCGGTGATACGGCTGGGGACGATCTTGCCGCGCTCGGACATGAAGCCCTGCAGAAGACGCACGTCCTTATAGTCGATTACGGGCGCGCCCTTGCCCGAGAACGGGCAGGACTTGCGGCGGCGGAAAAACGGACGGGCCATCAGTTGCGCTCCTCGCGGTCGCTGCGACGCTTCTTGTCGCGCTCGTTCTTGCGCATCATCACGCTGGGGCCTTCCTCGTGCTCGTCGACGCGGATGGTCAGGTAGCGGATGATATCTTCGTTGATGCGCGTCTGGCGCTCGAGCTCGTGCACGACGGCGCCGGGGCCCTCGATGTTGAGCATGACGAAATGCGCCTTGCGATTGCGGTCGATCTTGTAGGCGAGGTTCTTGAGGCCCCAGGTCTCCGTCTTGGTGACCCGGCCTTCATTCTTCTCGACGATTTCGGTTGCTGTGGCGGCCAGCTGGTCGACCTGACTCTGGGAGAGGTCCTGACGCGCCAAGAATACATGCTCGTACAGAGCCATGCCTTGGTCCTTTCACTAATGCCGATCGCTGGCTTGTCCGCAGCGGTTCCGCGGGGCCCCTCCGGCTTTCTTCGAATCCCTGCACACGCGGGGAAGCGAGGCACATAACGCGGCGGCGGCAGAAAGCAAGGCTTGTCGGGGGGCGGCGGGCAGGGCAGGGGTCCAGCCTTAGCACACGACAAAGGATTTTCGATGCCCGCTGGACTGGTCGCCCTGCTCGACGACGTTTCGATAATCGCCCGCGCGGCGGCCGCGTCGATCGACGATATCGGTGTCGCGGCGAGCAAGGCCGGAACCAAGACCGCGGGCGTGGTGATTGACGACGCGGCGGTCACGCCCTCCTATGTAACCGGGTTCAAGCCGGCGCGCGAATTGCCGATCATCTGGAAGATCACGAAGGGCAGCCTCAAGAACAAGCTGCTGATCCTGCTGCCGGGCGCGCTCCTCCTCAGCTTCTTTCTACCGTCGGCGATCATATTCATCCTGCTCGCCGGCGGCGCCTATCTCTCCTACGAGGGCGCGGAAAAGGTGATGGAGAAGCTGGGCGGTGCCAAACACGGCAAGACGATCGAGGACCCGATCGAGGACCCGGCCAAGTTCGAGAAGCAGCGCGTCGCGGGTGCCATCCGCACCGATCTGATCCTCTCGGCAGAAATCATGGCGATCACGCTCAACGAGGTTGCCGCCGAGGATTTCGTCACCCGCGCCGGGGTGCTCGCCGTGGTCGGGGTCGCGGTGACGGTTTTCGTCTATGGCGCGGTCGCGCTGCTGGTAAAGGTGGACGACCTCGGCCTGCACCTGACCGAGAAACCATCGCAAGCGGCGCGGCGCTTCGGGCGGTTCCTGCTGAAAGCGATGCCGGTGCTGCTCACCGGACTGTCCCTCATCGGGACGGTCGCGATGCTCTGGGTCGGCGGCGGGATCATCCTTCACGGCATGCACGAGCTTGGCCTGCACGCCCTTTCCGACTGGGCACATGACGCGCAAGTGGCAGTCGAGGCGGCTACGGGTAATCTGGCGGGACTCTTCGGCTGGGCGACCTACGCCGCGCTGTCCGCGCTGGTCGGGCTGGTGCTGGGCGTGATTATCGCACTCGTGCTGCATAAGGTGCTCAAGGTCGGAAACGAAGCGGGCGCTCACTAGTTCAACCGCGCAGGAGCCAAGGAATCGCGGAAACCTCTGGTCATTCGGTTTCCCGATTTGGTACACTTACGATAGGAGGGGAGACGTTTGGCAGCAGCGCTGCCGGGCACGGCTCTCGAAGAGGATGGGAGAGCCGGTGGGGCTTTATCGAGTTCTGGCATTGGTGGTGTGCGCGTTCGGCCTGCTCTGGGCCGGGCCGCTGGCTGCGCAGGCGCTTCCGCTCAAATCGCTGACCTGCACCGCCGGGGCCGAATCCGCGCGCGCCGCTCTCGACCTCCCGCGCGGACAATTGCAATGCAGCGGCAGCCGCTTCGGCCATCGTGATCGCTTCGTCAGAACATCCGTGGAGTTGCCGGATCGCGACCTGCCCGGCGGCAGCAACGGCATGGTGTGGCAGACCGAGGCCTCGGATTTCACCTCCATGCTGGTCCGCTTCACCTATGCCGATGGCACCCAGCGGCTGATCGATGTCGATCGCCAGATGGCCGCGCGCAACTGGTTTGCGGGCAACCGCTTCAACGTGCCGGTCCCCGACGAAGCAGCGCGGCTGGTCGCGGTGGATACGGTGGTGGAGCGGCCCTATTCGGCAGCCACCACCGCCAAGGCGCGGATCCTCACGCAGGCCCGCAGCGCCGAAATGCATTATCTGCGTTCGCTTGCCTATGTGTTGGTCATCGGCCTGCTGGTCCTGCCGCTAATCTATGATCTTCTGTTCTACCGCATCCTGCGCCAGCGCTTCGTGCTCTGGCATCTGGGCATGGTGGGGGCGATGACCTGCTACACGCTGCTCCAGTCGGGTCTCATTTTCGAACTCGTCCCCGATCTCGAGCTGGGACTGCGGTGGCGGGCGACCGCGCTGGCCTTCGTGCTCGCGCTTTCGAGCGCGGTGATGGTGGTGCGCGGGCTGATCGAGGACCGGTTGCTGAGCCGGGGTATGAACGCGGCGCTGATCGTCGCGGCGCTGATACCCATCCTGGTCAAGATCGTCGCGTTGCTGGGCGGCGAGGCGCTGCGAATCACGGTCAACGCCTGGCTGATGGCCAGCCTGATACCCAGCGCGGCGATCGTCGCGATAGCGGTGGCGGTGGCGCTCGCGCGCGGCAGTCGCGGCGCACGCTGGGCGGCGATGGGCCTGTCGGTGCTGATGGCGGTCGGATCGCTGCGGCTGCTGGTGGGGCTCGGGCTGCTGGAGTTCGGTTTCGCGCTCGAGGATTCCGTCTTCGTGGCGATGGTCGTGCTCGCCATCTTCACCTCGCTCGGCGTGGGCGACCGCTTTCTGGCGCTGCGCGACGATCGCGACCAGGCGCGCACTCAGGCGATCCGGCTGGGGCAGATGGCCAACACCGACGGGCTCACCGGCCTCGCCAACCGCCGCGCTTTCGACATGGTCGCGCGTCTGAAGGCCGGGCAGGGGCTGCTGCTCGCCGATATCGACCGTTTCAAGGCGGTAAACGACGAGCACGGGCATCAGGTCGGCGACGCGGTTCTGTGCCGGGTCGCCGCGATCCTGCGCGACGAGCTCAACGAGCAGCCCGGTTCGCGGGTCTATCGGCTGGGCGGGGAGGAATTCGCGGTCGTGGCCGACACGGCGGACGGCCAACAGCTGATGCAGCTCGCCGAAAAGCTGAGGTTGACCCTGATCAGGGTCGATGGTCCGGAATTTCCGGTCGATCTGCCCGCGGTAACGGTCAGCATCGGCGCCGTGCTGGGGCATGGGCAGTTGATGCACCAGGCCTTCGCCGATGCGGATGCCGCGCTCTACCGGGCGAAGGACAGCGGCCGCGATTGCAGCGTCCTGTACAACGCCGGTACGGCCAAGAGCGACAGCGGACGGTTCTACGACACGATGGACCCGGCCTAGCGGGCCGCGCTCACGCCAGCCTCTGGTAAAGCTCCCGCGCGAAACCCGAGAGCGTATCGTCGCGCGCGCCCATCACCACGATCCGGTCGCCCGGGCGAGCCATCGCCGCCAGTCGCTCGCCGACATCGGCGCGCTGCGGGATATGCTCCGCCGCCCCGCCCGCCTGCTCGATCAGCCGGACGATCCGCTCGCTGCCCTGGCTGCGATCCACCGTGCCGCCGAAATAGACCGGGTCGCTCAGGATCACGCAGTCGTCCGCGTCGAGCAACTGCGCAAAGGTCTCGGCCAACTCGTCGCCCATTTGCCGCAAGGGCCCGTAGCCATGCGGCTGGAAGAATGCGAGCACGCGGCCTGTGTGCGCCTTGAGCGTCCGCAGCGTCGCCGCGCATTTCTCCGGATTATGGCCGAAATCGTCGATTACGGTTATGCCGCTGGAGGACATGCCGATCAGCTCGAAGCGGCGCGACAGCCCCTCGAAGCCCGCCAAGGCCTCGACCGCGGCGGCGACCGGAACCCCCGCTGCCGCCGCCCCTGCGATCGCGGCAAGCGCGTTGGAGAGATTGTGCCGCCCCGGCAGAGCCAGCCGCAGCGCATGTTCGCCGCCATCGTGGCGGTCCACCACCAGCGCTGCCTGGCGCATCGGTCCTTCGGCGATCGAGCCGGGCACAACGCCGATCTGCGCCTTATCCTGATCGATCCCGAAGGTGATCGCCTCGCGGGCATGGGGCAGCAGCGCGAGTGCCTCGGCGTCGTCGGCGTTGACCACCGCGATCCGGCTGCGCGCCAGATAGTCGCCGAACAGCTGCCGCAGTTCGTCCATGCTCTTGTGGTCGAGGCTGACGTTGAGCAGCACGCCGACGGCGGGGCGGTAGAGTGCGATCGAGCCGTCGCTCTCGTCGACCTCGCTGACATAGAGGCTCTGCCCGCCCACCACCGCGCTGGCGAAGGGTCGCTCGGGGGAGACGAAATTGGTCATCACCGCGCCGTTCATGATGGTCGGTTCGCGCCCCGTGGCGTGGAGTATCCAGCCGAGCATCCCGGTGACGGTCGACTTGCCGCTGGTACCCGCGACCGCCAGCCCGGCGCCGCTGGTGTTGAACAGGATCGAATTGAGCTCAGCGCGGGTGAGGCGCAGGCAATCGAGGTCCTTCGCGCGGGCGATCTCGGGCACGCTGTCCTCCACCGCCGCCGAGGCCACCACGATCTGGTCGCGCGAGACCACGCCGCTGCCGTCCTGAGGGTGGAGCACAAAGCCCTGCCGCGCGAGCGCAGCGAATTTCCCGGGCGAATGACCCTGGTCGAAACTGCGGTCCGAGCCGGCCACCACGGCGCCGCGACCGCGCAGGATCTGCGCCAGCGGCAGCATCCCCGATCCGCCGATTCCGACGAAGAAAAAGGGGCGGGCCAGCAGTTCGTCGGGGGTGGGAAAATCGCTCATCCTTCGATCCGCTATTGAGTTGTGCCGGCAATGACAAGCAGTGACAAGCGCGCTAGAGCGGTGCGCGATGAGACGCATCGCCATCTGCGCCCCCGCCACCCCGATCAAGCGCAAGCTCGCCACGCGGGTCGCGACGCTGGCGGCTGCGGACTATCCCGGGCTCGAGCTGAGCTTCCATGAGCAATGCTTCGCCAGCGAGGGGCATTTCGCCGGGTCGGACGCGGTGCGGCTCGCCGCATTGCTCGAATGCGCCAACGATCCCGGCTTCGACGCGGTCTGGTTCGCCAAGGGCGGCTACGGTTCGAACCGGATCGCCCGCGATGCGCTCGGGGGGATGAACGAGCACGCGGCACACAAGTGCTATCTTGGCTATTCGGATTGCGGGACGCTGCTGGGCGCGCTTTATCGCGCCGGCATCGGCCAGCCGGTCCATGCGCCCATGCCCGTCGATCTCAAGCGCGAGGGCGGAGATGCCGCCGTGCGCCGCACGCTCGACTGGCTGGCGGGCGATTCTTCGGGGCAGGAATGTAGCATCGGCGGCGAGCCCGCGGTCGCCTTCAACCTGATGACCCTGGCCATGCTGGTCGGGACCGAGTTCATGCCCCCGCTCGCGGGCCATGTGGTTATGATCGAGGAAGTCGCCGAGCATCTCTATGCCATCGACCGGATGATGTTCCATGTGACCCAGCACCTTCACGAGATCGCGGGGATCAGGCTGGGCGAGGTCTCCAAGGTGCCTGAAAACGATCGCGCCTTCGGTGCCGATGCGGTGGCCATCGTGCAGGATTGGTGCCACCGCTCGGGCATTCCATATCTGGGCCGTGCGCGGATCGGGCACAGCGCGGAGAACCGCATCGTCCCCTTCGGCCTTGTCGAACCGGTGCTCGCCGCATAGGGGCCTTGCCCCCAGAGGAGATCCGGCATGAAAGCATTCATTTTTCCCGGCCAGGGGAGCCAGAAGGTCGGCATGGGCGTCGATCTCGCCGAAGCCAGCGCTCACGCGCGCGAAGTCTTCGAAGAGGTCGACGACGCGCTGGCCCAGAAGCTCTCCGCCATCATGCGCGAGGGCCCCGAAGACCAGCTGGTGCTGACCGCCAACGCCCAGCCCGCGATCATGGCCAACGCCATCGCGACGCTGCGCGTGCTCGAGCGCGAATTCGGCGTCGCGCTGGCCGATACCGCAGCTTGCGTCGCGGGTCATTCGCTGGGCGAATACACCGCGCTCTGCGCGATCAACGCCTTCACGCTGGGGGATACCGCTCGCCTGCTCAAGCTGCGCGGCCAGGCCATTCAGGAGGCGGTGCCCGTCGGCATCGGCGCGATGGCCGCGCTGCTCGGCGCCGATATCGACAAGGCGACCGCGCTCGCCGAGGCTGCCGCCGAGGGCGAGGTCTGCGAGATCGCCAACGACAACGATCCCACGCAGGTCGTCATCTCCGGCCAGGTCGATGCGATCGATCGCGCGATTGCGCTTGCGAAGGAGCACGGCATCAAGCGCGGGATCAGCCTGCCGGTTTCGGCGCCGTTCCACTGCTCGCTGATGCAGCCCGCCGCCGAGCGGATGGCGCAGGCGCTCGAACGCACCCCGCCGCAGGGCTTCGCCGTGCCGCTCTATGCCAATGTCACCGCCGCGCGTGTCACCGACCCGCAGGAGGAACGCGATCTGCTGGTCCGCCAGGTCACCGGGCGGGTCCGCTGGCGCGAAAGCGTGCTTGCCATGCGCGCCGACGGGGTAGAACATTTCGTCGAACTGGGTGGCAAGGTGCTGGGCCCGATGGTCGGGCGGATCGACGGCGATGCGCAGGTCACGAGCCTGGTGACGATGGCCGACCTCGAAGCTTTTGCAAAGGAGTGCTCGTGATGTTCTCGCTCGAAGGAAAAACCGCCCTCGTCACCGGTGCCAGCGGCGGGATCGGCTCGTCGATCGCCTATGCGCTGGCGCGACAGGGCGCACGGCTGGCGCTGTCGGGCTCGAACGGCGGCAAGCTGCGCAGTTTTCGCGAGCAATTGATGGATGAGGTGGGCGGCGATCACGTCGAGATCACCTGCAACCTCTCCGACACCAAGCAGGTCGAGGAGCTGGTCCCCGCCACGATCGACACGCTCGGCAAGATCGACATCCTCGTCAACAACGCCGGCATCACTCGCGACAATCTGGCGATGCGGATGAAGGACGAGGAGTGGGACGATGTCATCCGGATCAATCTCGAAGCCGCCTTCCGGCTGATGCGCGCCGCCGCGCGGCCGATGATGAAGGCCCGCCATGGCCGGATCGTCTCGATCACCAGCGTGGTCGGCACCACCGGCAATCCCGGCCAGATGAACTACGCCGCCGCCAAAGCCGGGCTCACGGGCATGTCCAAGAGCCTGGCGCAGGAGCTCGCCAGCCGCGGGGTGACCGTCAATTGCGTCGCTCCGGGCTTCATCCGCACCGCGATGACCGGCGAACTGCCCGAAGCGCAGAAGGAGGCGCTCAACGCGCGCATCCCGATGGGCCGGATGGGCGAGGGCGAGGATATCGGCGCGGCGGTGGCTTATCTTGCCAGCGATGAGGCGAGCTATGTCACCGGGCAGACGCTGCATGTGAACGGCGGGATGGCGATGCTGGGGTGAGGCTGCGAGCGATTACGGCCGTCCGGCGATGGCGCGAATGCGTCGCGCGGGCCGGTTTCGCTCGCTTTATCCCCAAGGAATCCCGCGCACTACAGGTTGAACCTTGCCCGGTGTGGCAGCCCCGCTAAGGTCTCGCTGACATATTCCGGCGCTGGTGGGGCGATTCCGGCCTGTCCTGCGCCCTTCAGAGGGACGATAGTCGATACCATGAAGGCCACGATCGAACGCGCGACGCTGCTGCGTTGCCTCTCCCACGTCCAATCAGTCGTGGAGCGGCGCAACACTATCCCGATCCTCTCCAACGTGCTCATCGAAGCGGGCACCGACAGTTCGCTCAAGGTGATGGCGACCGATCTCGACCTGCAGGTGGTCGAGCATATGGCCGCCGCAAGTGTCGACGAGCCCGGCGCGATCACCGTCTCGGCGCATCTGCTGTTCGACATCGCGCGCAAGCTTCCCGAAGGCAGCCAGGTCAGCCTGGAAACCGCGGAAAACCGCATGGACGTCAAGGCCGGGCGCAGCCGATTCAAGCTGCCGACGCTGCCGCGCGACGATTTCCCGATGATCGTCGAAGGCGATCTGCCGACAAGTTTTGCGCTGCCCGCCAAGACGCTTGCCGAACTGATCGACCGCACCCGCTTCGCGATCTCGACCGAGGAAACGCGCTACTATCTCAACGGCATCTTCCTCCACGTCTCGGACGAGGACCAGCCGGTGCTCAAAGCCGCCGCCACCGACGGCCACCGCCTCGCGCGCTTCACCCTGCCGCGTCCCGAGGGCGCCGAGGGCATGCCCGACGTGATCGTGCCGCGCAAAGCCGTCGCCGAACTGCGCAAGCTGCTCGAGGAAGCGATGGATGGCGAAGTGCAGATCGATCTTTCGGCAAGCAAGATCCGCTTCACCTTCGGCGGAACCGGCGGAGTGGTGCTGACCAGCAAGCTCATCGACGGCACTTTCCCCGATTACAGCCGGGTGATCCCGACCGGCAACGACAAGCTGCTCAGGGTCGATCCGCGCAGCTTCTTCCAGGGCGTCGACCGCGTCGCGACCATCGCCACCGAGAAGACCCGCGCGGTCAAGATGGGGCTGGAGAAAGACAAGGTGACGCTCACCGTCACCAGCCCCGACAACGGCACCGCCGCCGAGGAACTGTCGGCGGAATATTCCTCCGAGCCGTTCGAGATCGGGTTCAACGCCGGTTATCTGAAAGACATCCTCAGCCAGATCGACAGCGATATGGTGGAACTCCACCTCGCCGATGCCGGTGCGCCGACGCTGATTCGCAAGAGCGAGGACGCGCCTGCGCTGTACGTGCTGATGCCGATGCGGGTGTGACGGCGAGCTAGGCGGGGCGCTTGGCTGGCGCTGTCTCCGGCGTCCGCAGCAACAGCCGCTTGAGCGCCCCGCGCGCCGGCACGTCGACACTGCGGTCGAGCCACAGCGCCACGAAAGGCAGCGCGACCAGCATGGCGGTCGCGAAGCCCATCCCCGCCGCCCAGGCCAGCAGCGGCAGGTGGATGCAATAGAGGGGGTAGGACAGATCGCCGAGGATGCCGGCGGCGCGGGTATGCGGCACTTCCCAGCATGTCGCCAGCCAGGTCAGCGCGGGCATCACGAACAGGATCGCCAGCAGACCCGGCCAATTGGCCTGCGTAACCAGCGCGCAGATCGCGACGAAGACCAGCGGCAGCGTCCAGGCGAGCGCAGTCGTTCGACGCGGCGGTCTCCCTTTGCGCCAATGGTACACCGCCACGCCGATCCCGAAGGCGAAGCCCAGTCGCGCGAAGCCGGGCAGGATCACGCCCCACTCGGCGCCGAAACTCAGCAGCTTGTCGGGTCCCGCCGCGTAGAACACCAGAATGGCCGCGCTGGCGAGGATCATGGCAGCAAGGCCCCGTGTGCCCATTCGTCCCCATACCAGCGCGAAGACCGCATAGGCCGCCATCTCGAGCAGCAGCGACCAGTAGGGCGGGTTGGCCGGATAGAGCATGGCGGGCGAGAGCGGATTGGGCAGCAGGAACAGCATCCCCGCATGTCCGCCGTGGAGCACGATCCCCAGCGCACCACCCAGCGCCAGCATCGGCCACAGCCGCGCGATACGCAGCCGCATGAATGTCCCGAAACCCATCCCTTCGGTCAGTCGCCCGGCGTAGGAATGCGCGATGACGAAGCCGCTCAGTGCGAAGAACAGATCCACCGCGAGATAGCCGCCGGGCATCGCCAGCCGAGCATCGGTGTCGAGATGGAACAGCATCACCGCGATCGCCGCCACGCCGCGTAGCGCGTCGATTGTGGCAAAGCGGCCAGCGTTTGCCGCCAAGCCTCCGACAGGGCGTGGGGCGGAGGCAGGGGACTCGGTGGATAGGGCCGGGCGCTCGAACATCTCGGCCGTGTTAGCGCAGGATCCTTAAAACCGGCTTAGAGTGTCGTTGCTATCCGATATCCACCGCGATCTTGCCGAAATGGCGGTTCGCTTCCTGGTGGCGGAAGGCCTCGGCGAGGTTCTCCAGGGCGAAGGTATCGCTGATCACCGGGCGGATGCCATTGGCCTCGATCGCGGCGATCATGTCCTTCTGCATCGCGCGGCTGCCCACCGTAAGGCCCTGAACCTTGAGGTTCTTGGAGAACAGCAATGCGGTCTGGACCGGCCCGGCGAACCCCGCCAGCACGCCGATCAGCGCGACATGCCCGCCGATCTTCGAGGCCAGCATCGACTGGTCGAGCGTGCCTGCGCCGCCGATCTCTACGACGCAATCGACCCCGCGCCCGCCGGTCAGCTCCAGCGCCCTGGGCCCCCATGCCTCGACTTCCTTGTAATTGATCAGATGGTCCGCCCCGAGTTCCTTCACCCGCTCGAGCTTTGCGTCGGATGAACTGGTGGCGATCACCTTCGCGCCTGCTGCCTTGGCGAATTGCAGGGCGAAGATCGACACGCCTCCGGTGCCCTGGACCAGCACGGTGTCGCCCGGTTTGAGCGCATAATCGACGAACAGCGCGCGCCAGGCGGTCAGGCCCGCGCAGGTCAGCGTCGCCGCCTCGGCATGCGAGAAGCCCGCGGGGGCGCGGGTGAACCACGCAGTTGGCGCGGTCACGTGTTCGCGCGCATAGCCATCGACCCCGTCGCCAGGCACGCGGGTAAAGGCGGTCTTGGGCGGCGCGCCATCGAGCCAGTCGGGGAAGAAGGTGCTGACCACTTTGTCACCCACCGAAAACTCGGTCACACCATCACCGATTGCGGCCACCTCGCCCGCCCCGTCGGACATCGGGATGCGGCCTTGCGTGGCGGGGATCATGCCCTTGACCACGGCGTAATCGTGGTAGTTCAGCGAGCTGGCCTTGAGCGCCACGGTGATTTCGCCGGGGCCGGGGACCGGGGCGTCATCGACATCGACATATTCGAGCGCCTCGAGCGTGGAGGGCGTCGCGCCGGTGCGGATGGCCTTCATTCTGCGGCCTCCGCCAGTTCGACCCGCTGCGGGCCGCGGATCAGGCCGCCGGGCGCGGCGCCGGTCCATTTGCCCTCGCGGAAGGTCACCGCGCCGTTCTTGATCGTCGCTACATAGCCCTCGGCCTTCTGCAGCAAGCGCTTGCCGCCCGCGGGCAGGTCGAAGGCGAGCCACGGCTTGCCCAGCTTCAGCCGCTCGAAATCGATGATGTTGAGATCGGCGAGATAGCCCGGCGCGATGACGCCGCGATCTTCGAGTCCGTAGAGCCGAGCGGTGTCGGCGCATTGGCGCTTGATCGCGTTCTCGAGCCCGATGGTCCCGCGCGCGCGATCGCGCACCCAATGCTGGAGCATGAAGGTGGGGGAGGCGGCATCGCAGATCGTCCCGCAATGCGCGCCGCCGTCGGAGAGCGAATTGACCGTGTCGTCATCCTGCTGGAGCGTCTCGAGGAAATCGAGATTGCCATCGGCGTAGTTGAGGATCGGCAGGTAGATGAAGCCCTTGCCCTCGTCGCTGCACAGCAGGTCGTAGGCGTATTCCTCGCCCGCTTTACCTGCCGCTACCGCGCGCGCGGCAATGCTCTCGTCGGACTGGGGCTCGTAGTCGAAATCCGGGTCCATCTGGTATTGCATCGCCCATCCGCCGCAGACCACCATGACCAGCGGCAGGATGTCCTGATTGACCTGCGACAGGTCGTTTTCCTCCGCCAGCAGCCGCGCCTTGAATTCCGGGTCGAGCAGCTTCGCGCGCTGTTCCTCCCACGGCAATTCCTCGATCGCCTGGAAGCTGGGGCGGAAGCGGAAGGGGTGGACCGTGCCCTGCCAGGCCATCACGATGCCATTGCCGCGCAAGGCGATCTGCGCGACGATGTTCGCACCATTGTCGTTCTCCGCGCGCATCGCGGCGATCTGCTCGTCGAGCGGCATTTCCTTAGCGATCGATTGCAGCGCGGCGAAGGTGACGGGGAGGCCGGTCTCGCGGCTCATCGCGCCCATCCAGCCGAATTCGTCCCACTCGCGCTTCATGTCGCTGGCCATCTCGAACACGCCGTGGCCCGCGCGGCCCATCGCGCGGCCGATTGCGATCAGCTCCTCCGCGGTGGCGGTGGTGCCGGGAACGACCTCGCCGTCGATATCGCGGTGGATCACCGTGCGGCTGGTCGAAAAGCCCAGCGCTCCGGCGCGCACGCCTTCCTCCACGATCTGCGCCATCTTCGCGATGTCATCGGCGGTGGGGACCGCGCCGGGCCGCTCGCGCTCGCCCAGGACATAGGCGCGGACCGCGCCATGCGGGACATGGGTGGCAACATCGACGGTGCGGGGCAGTTCCTCGAGCGCGTCGAGATACTCGGGGAAGGTCTCCCACTTCCAGGTCATGCCTTCGGCCAGAGCGGTGCCGGGGATGTCCTCGACCCCTTCCATCAGTCCGATCAACCATTCGTGCTGGTCGGGGCGCGCGGGGGCGAAACCGACGCCGCAATTGCCCATGACGACGGTGGTGACCCCGTGCCAGCTCGAGGGCGCCATTTCCTGGTCCCAGGTCGCCTGGCCGTCGTAATGCGTGTGGATGTCGACGAAGCCGGGGGTGACCAGATGCCCCTGCGCATCGATTTCCTCGGCAGCGTCGCCGGTCACCGTGCCGACCTGCGCGATCAGGCCGTCCCTGATGGCGATGTCTCCGGTAAAGCGGCTGTCTCCGGTGCCATCGACGATGGTGCCGTTGCGAATGATCAGGTCGAATGCGGGCATATTGTGCTCCTCTCTCCGCCGAGGAAGGTTCCACATTGCAACCGATGAGTCCAGAAATTGTCGTTTGGGCCGTGCTAGGCCGTGCGACCACTGCGCTCGGGCATGTGCACGAACAGCAGTGTGGTCAGCCCGATCAGGAACAGGATCACGATCGAGGCCATGCCGATGCGCTGGTCGGTGAACCAGAGCGTGAAATACTGGACCAGCAGCGGCCCCATCCACACCGTGATCGTCCCGGCGATGGCGTAGAGCCCGAAGAACTCACCGCTGCGCCCGGGCGGGGCCAGCGTGACCAGCATCGACCGGCTCGAGGAGAGGCTCGCGGTGGCGGCGATTGCCACCACGCTGATGAGCGAGAGATAGACGATGTCCGACAGAGTCCGGAACGCGAGCCCGTCCCAGACGGTGTAGTTCTCGATCAGTCCGAAACCCAGGCTGTCGCGGGTGATGCTCAACTGCACCGTCATCGCCAGCATCATCGCGACGATCTCGACCACCAGCGCGCGCTTTACCCCGATCCTGGTGTCTAACCAGCCCCCGAACAGCCCTCCGCAAAAGGCGCAGGCCGAGGCGAATATCGCGTAGCAGAGCATCTCGAGGAAGCCCCAGCCCAAGAACAGTGCGACATAGACCGCGCCCAGCGCGAGCAGCGCCGCCATCGCATCGGCATAGAACATCCGCGCGACCAGGAATTTCATCAGTTCGCGGTATTGGGCCGCCTCGCGCAACGTCCGCAGTACGCTCAGGGCGCCGTCAACCAGCGCCTTGCGCCAGCTGGCACCGGGCACGCCGGGATCTCTGGCGTGGCGGAAGAAATAAATCGAGAACACCGCCAGCCACACGCCGCAGATCGGCCCGGCGAGGCGCATGTGTTCGAATTCGGCGAGGTCGATCCCGAACAGCGGCGCGGCGAAGGGCCAGGCCGTCAAGGCGGGGAGGACGAACAGCACCACCAGCGCAACGAAGATCAACGTCGCCGCGAGATTGCCTAGCCCTAGGCCAAGCCCCGAAATCATCGACAACCGGTCCGGTCGCCCCGAAACGCTGAGCATCGCGTTGTGCGTCACTTCGGAATAGGTGAAAGCGACATAGGCGATCACAAGCAGCGCCATGATCGCCTGGATCGGAAAGCCCTGACCGCCGGGCATGGCGAACCACAACAGGCTCGAGCTCACAGCGATCGTCGTAAGTGCGACCGCGAGCACCGGTTTGAGCCGTCCGCCGCGATCCAGCGCGGCGCCAAGGAAGGGCGCGGTCAGCGCGGCGATCATGCCGGCCCATTTGGTGACCGAGGCGATCGTCGCCTGTCCCTGGGCATTGGCGGTCGCCAGCGCGGTCTCGGGGTCGAGATCGTCCAGCGCGCCGCTAGCCAGCAGGTCCGCGCCGATGATGTCGCGCGCGAAATAGGGCGCGAAGACATAGATGACGATGAGGATGTAATAGGGATTGCGCGCCCATTCGAACACCGCCCAGGCGAAGCCGGTCCGGTCCAGCGCGCCGCCTTCGCCATGGGCGGGGCGGGAGCCTGATGTAGTGGTGGGAGGGAACTGACTCGATATCGGCCTGACAAGCGGATCGGGTTGCGCTGACTCCATCGAACTCCCTACATTTGTTGCCGGCGTTGAACCGCCGGATCTCGCGTCATGCCGCGCGTTTCCGCTCCGCTTCGGTGTCCGGAGCATCGAGGAAGTCGCGCAGACAGGCTACGCTTTCATCGGCATGCGTCAACAGGAACAGGTGCCCACCGCCCGCGAACATTTCCAGCCGCGAATTGCGAATCGCGGCGGCCAGGATCGTGCCGTTGATCGGCGGGACGATGTTGTCGTCCTCCCCCATCATGATCAGCACTTCCTTGTTCAGGAAGGGCAGCGCCGGGAGGCTGGTCCAGCCCAGCATCGCGAGCAGTTGGAAGAAATAGCCGCGCGGGGAAGGCGGCTTGAGCCTGCCGATATGATCGGCCTTGCTGCCCTCGCGCTTCGCCATTCCGCCGTAGAGCGCCATGAAATGCTCATTCATGAATTCGGGATCGGTGTAGCGGCGCGGATCGATCATCTTGCCCAATGCGGTGGGCTTGCCGGGAACCATCAACATGCCCGCAGTGGTCGCGACCAGAACGACGCGGCGGGTGCGCTTGGGATGCTGGAGCGCAAATTGCTGCGCGATCGCGCCGCCCCAGCTGATCCCCATCACATCGACCGCGTCGAGCCCGAGGCGGTCGAGAATCCGCGTCGCGGTCCAGCTGATGGTGAAGGGGTTGTAAGGCACCGAAGGGTCGGGGCTTTCGCCCGTTCCCGGCATGTCGAACATCACGAAGCCGCGATCGGTCAGCCGCTCGGCAAGCGGCGAGACCGCCTCGATATTCGCGCCGATGCCGTTGAAGAACAGGATCGGGGGGTGATCGGAAGGCTCGTCGAGCCGCCAATGCGCAACGCGCAATGTGCGACCGCCCGCCTCGACCATCTCGATGGTGGCGGTCATGGCCTTGTGCTGGGATCGGCTCACGCGGGGTTCCTGTGCTGCGGGTTCATGCGGCCTCATCGGCCAATCAGTCCCGCGCGGCAATCATGCTGGCGATATCGACGAATTTTTCGCGCGGGGCGCCCTCGCGCGCGGCGGCGATCTCGGCCTCCTCGATCTTTTTCCAGTCGCTGAAGGAGACCACGTCCAGCCCGCGCGCCTCGGCCAGCTCGTCGAAGCCCTTGCGGCCGCGCTTGTCGCTGCCGTCACCGATATCCTCGGCGACCAGATCGATCACCGCATAGCCATCGGGGCGGTTGGTCCCGATCGTGCCAGAGGGCCCGCGTTTGGCCCAGCCGACGCAATAGAGGCCGGGAGCGATGCGGCCATCCTCGTTGGAGAAGTGGCCGCCGCGCTCGTCGAAGGGCACATCGGGGATGGGGGTGGTGCGATAGCCGATGCAGCTCACCACCAGATCGGCGGGCAGCTCGTATGTCTCTCCGGTGTCGATCGGGCGCCCGCCCATCACCGCGGTGCGCTCGACCCGGACCATCCGGACCCTGCCGTCCTCGCCGAGCAGAGCCTTGGGGCTGGCGTAGAAATCGAAGTGGATGCCGACCGGCTTGCCCGCGCGCTCGCTGTCCGGGATCGCCGCGAAGCTGCGCAGATGCGCGACCGATTTGCGCAGGCCCGGGTCGAGCAAGGCGTCTTCGTCGATCGGCGGCAGATCGGCGGGGTCGACACGAGGGCTGGCGCGATCGAGCTGGCCCAGCTCGCCCAGTTCCTTGGGAGTCATCATGATGTTGTGCGGTCCGCGGCGACCCAGAATGGTTATGGTCTCGATCCCGCTCGCCATCAGCATATCGAGCGCATGCGCGACCAGGTCTGAAGCGGCGAATTCGCGCTCGGTCTTGGCGAGGATGCGTGCCACGTCGAGCGCGACATTGCCCATTCCGACGACCACCGCATGCTTGCCGGAGAGATCGGGATCGAGGCCTGCGAATTGCGGATGGCCATTGTACCAGCCCACGAAGCTTGCGCTGCCGAAGACATTGGCAAGGTCTTCGCCCTCCAGCCCGAGCGCGCGATCCTCGGGTGCGCCCGTCGCGAGGATCACCCCATCGTAAAGCGACTGCAACTCGGCCACGCTGACGTGTTCGCCGATGGTGACATTGCCGACGAAGCGCACGTGATCGCTCAGCGCGGTTTTCTCGTAGCGGCGCGCCACACCCTTGATCGACTGGTGGTCGGGCGCGACGCCGGTGCGGATCAGGCCGAAGGGCACCGGCAACCGGTCGAAGATATCGACCCTGACCGCGTCTCCCCAGCGCTTCTGGGCCGCTTCCGCCGTGTAATAGCCCGCGGGTCCGGAACCGATGATCGCAATATGGCGCATGTTCGACCCTCCGCTCGCGAACATGGCCCGAGGGCTCGCCGCTGGCAAGCGCAACGGCTCACCGCGGATGGTTATGCATTCGTCAAGAATTTGCGCTTAGGGCGGAACCTCAAGAACAACGGTTCGCGACCGGCAGCATGCAAATCAGGAGGCCTTGGCAGATGGCCATGGGCGGTTTTTTCTCGCGTGTTTCACGCAATGCAGGAGCGAACGATGGGGCGGGCCCGATGCAGCAGGTCGTTCCCATCGCGAGCGATGATGCCGTGCGTCGGCTCGAACTGCTCGATACTTTCGAAAAGGCCGGGCTCGGCTGGTTCTGGGCGACCGATGCCAATGGCCGGCTGACCTATCTGACCCGCTCGGCCTGCGAAGCACATGGCTGGGCACCCGATGATATCATCGGCACGCCGTTGACCGAGCTTTTCACCACCGATTCCGATGGCGCCGACGAGCGCGAGGGGCGGCCCCTTGCCTTCCTGCTGAGCGCGCGCAATTCGATTTCCGAACTGCCGGTGTCGGTCAAGAAAGCAACCGAGACCACCTTCTGGGAGATCGCCGGCAAGCCGCAGTACGACGATGCGGGCGAATTCACCGGTTACCGCGGTAGTGCGAAGAACATCACCTCCAGCCGCGAGAAGCAGCGCGATGCCGAGCGGATGGCGCAATTCGATTCGTTGACCGGCCTGTCCAATCGCCGCCGGATGGAGACGCGGCTGGACAAGACGCTCAAATCCTATCGCAATTCCAAGCAGTGCTGCGCGCTGATGATGCTCGACCTCGACCGCTTCAAGCAGGTCAACGACACGCTGGGTCACCCGGCGGGCGACGAATTGCTCAAGCAGTTCGCGGCACGGCTGCAGCAGATGGTCGGCCACATGGGCGATATCGGCCGGGTCGGGGGCGACGAGTTCCAGATCATGCTGCCCGATATCGACGATCGCGGGGTGCTAGGCGATCTCAGCGGCCAGCTCATCCAGATGCTGTCGCAGCCCTATTCGATCAACGGGTTGCGCGCGATTATCGGCGTTTCGATCGGCGTGGCGATTGCACCCTATGATGGCCTCGATTCCGAGGAAATCGTCAAGGCAGCCGATCTGGCGCTCTACAGCGCCAAAGGCAGCGGGCGCGGCAAATACCGTTTCTATTCGAGCGATCTGAAGGACGGCGCCAATCACCGGCGCCAGGTCGAGGAGGATTTGCGCGACGCGCTCGTCAAGGACGAGATGTCGATGCATTACCAGCCGATCATCGACGTCCAGACCAACAAGGTGTCGTGCTTTGAGGCGCTGATGCGCTGGGACCACCCCGACAAGGGGAACATCCCGCCGGCCGAGTTCATCCCGGTTGCCGAGGAGATCAACGAGATCAAGGCGCTGGGCGACTGGGCGCTGGAGCGGGTGTGCCGCGATGCCGCAGCCTGGCCGGTGCCGCTGCGCGTCGCGGTCAACGTCTCGGCGATCCAGTTCGTCCATGACGATTTTTCGGCCATCGTCGCCCGGGTGCTCAAATCGACCGGTCTCGATCCCAACCGGCTCGAGCTGGAAATCACCGAGTCGGTCTTTTTGGGCGATACGGGCCGAACCCAGCGGATGTTCGAGGAGCTCAAGGCGATCGGCGTCAGGCTGGCGCTCGACGATTTCGGCACCGGCTATTCCTCACTCAGCTACCTGCGCACCGCCCCTTTCGACAAGATCAAGATCGACCAGAGCTTCGTGCGCGGGGCGACCGAAAGCGGCAACAACAACCGTGCGATCATGAGCGCGATCGTCGGCCTGGCCGAGGCGCTCGACATGCAGACCGTGGCCGAGGGGGTCGAGACCAAGGACGAACTCGAGCTGGTCAAGGAGCGCGGGGCGAGCCACGTCCAGGGCTATATCTTCTCCGCCGCGATGCCCAATGACGAGGTCGTCGCGCGGCTCGAAAACAATTCGCTCGAATACGAGGCGCGCGGGCCGGAGAAATACCGCGCCGATCGCCGCACCGTCTTCCGCCGCATCGGGGTTGTCATCGAGGATTACCGCTACCGCGCGGTCATGCGCAATCTGTCCAAGACCGGCGCCATGATCGAAGGTCTGGCGGAGGTCCCGCTCGACACCCAATGCGTGATTGATCTGGGTGGCGGGCAATTGGCGGTCGCGGTCGTGCGCCGCTCGCGCGGCTCGGTCCAGGGGGTCGAGTTCGAGACCCCGCTCATCAGCGATGGTGCGGACGGCTGGTGCACCCGCCACCGCGTTTCACCTTACGAGATCGAGGCAGCAGGCCGACCGCTTACCGCTCTGCCGCAGGATGCCTACACCATGCTGTTCGGCGAACAGCAGGCGGACAATCCGCGTGCGCGCAAATTCGTCGAGGTCGAGGTCGGTCCGCCACGGGCGATAACCGGCACGCGTCACGCAGCCTGATCGAGCGGCCTGAACAAGGGGGCGCCCTTATCGAAAAGCTAACCATTGAGGCTTACTTTCGGGAAGGGTCGCTAAAGGCATGAAGGCAGGATCGTAGAAACCCCGCGAGCGTCCGAGTTACACCGCAGGAAGGCTGACGGACCATGGGGTCGATGCCCTTTTCCGAATTGTTCAAAGCACGGAAGAGCGCCGCCCCGCCGCCCGTCGAGACGGCGGTCGAAAGCGTGGTCGATCCCGTGGCAAGCGATCTTGTCGATCACGAGAAGCTTGCGCTCGTCGAGCAGCTCGAAGCCAGCGGGGCCAGCCTGTTCTGGTCCACCGATGCGCAAGGCCGCATCGCTTATCTCAGCCCATCGATACCGGCGCTGTTCGGGATCGCTGTCGAAGAGTTGGTGGGCGATCCCCTGCAGGCGCATTTCTTGCCCGCGGATGGCGAAGCCGACGGGCGCTCGCTCGGGCTCAAGCTCGCCACGCGCAAATCCTTTTCCAACCTCACCGTGGGATCGGTCCGGGAGTCGGTCGGTCTGGTGCTGCGCCTGTCGGGCAGGCCGCACTACGACGCCGAGGGCGAATTCCTCGGCTTCCGCGGAACCGGCTTCGACATCACCGAGGAATTCCGCAGCGAGGAAGAGGCGGCGCGGCTTGCCAAGTTCGACTCGCTGACCGGGCTGGCGAACCGCCACCGCATGGAACAGCGGATCGATTCCACCCTGGCCGCTTTCCGCGTCGCCAAGCGTCAGGCGGCGATCCTGATGCTCGACCTCGATCGCTTCAAGCAGGTCAACGACACGCTCGGTCATGCGGCGGGCGACCAGCTGCTCCAGCAGGTTGCCGAGCGGCTCCACGCGGTGATCGCCGGGCGCGGCGAGATCGGCCGGCTGGGGGGTGACGAATTCCAGCTGCTGATCCCCGACATGGACGATCGCGGCGAGCTGGGCGAACTGGCCAAGAAGATCATCGCGATGATCTCGCAGCCGTATTCGGTCGAGGAGGGGCGCTGCACTATCGGCTGTTCGGTGGGGATCGCGATCGCCCCCTATGACGGGGTCGAGCGCGATGAACTGACCCGCGCCGCGGATCTGGCGCTCTACGCCTCGAAGAACGGCGGGCGGGGGCAGTTCCGCTTCTACGCCGCCGATCTCGAACACGAAGCCAATCTGCGCAAGCGGATGGAAGAGGATCTGGCGCAGGCGCTGGAGAGCGGGCATTTCTCGCTCGAATACCAGCCGCAGGTCGCACTGGCGGACAACCGCGTCACCGGTCTCGAAGCGCAATATTGCTGGCAGGACGAGGAACGCGGGCGGGTAGCTCCCGAAACCTTCCTCCCTGTCGCCGAGGGCAGCCGGTTGATCGTCCCGATCGGCGAATGGGCGTTGCGCAAGGCCTGCGAGGATGCGCTCGGCTGGCCCGCCAGCCTGCAGGTGGCGGTCAATATCTCGCCGGTCCAGTTCTTCGCCAACGGTTTCGCGGCAATGGTCGCCGAAGTGCTCGAGCAGACCGGGCTCGATCCGGCGCGGCTCGAACTGGAACTGCGCGAATCGATCCTGCAGGGCGATGCCTGCGCAGTCGACACCGCGCTGTCGGCGCTGTTCAAGCTCGGGGTGCGGCTGACGCTCGACGAGTTCGGCACCGGCTTCACCTCGCTCGGCTATCTGCGCCGCGCGCCCTTCACGGCGGTCAAGATCGGTGCCGGCTTTTTCGAGACCTCGGTGCGGCACGAGCGTGGCGATATGGGCATGGTCCGCGCGATCGTCGCGCTGGCCGAGGCGCTGGGGATGGAGACCCATGCAACCGGGGTCCATGCGCTCGGCCTGCTCGATGAATTGAAGACGCTTGGAATTGCCGGGGCGCAGGGCTTCGTGTTCTCCGAAGCGCTTGCCGCGCCGCAGGTGCTGGAGGAAATCGCCCGCGGCGAATGGCGCCTCGCACCCACCGACAGCGGCAGCCAGCGCGCCAGCCGGCGCACCGTGTTCCGCAAGGTCGGGGTGATCCACGAGGATCATTACTACGATGTCACGCTGCGCAATCTGTCGCGCACCGGTGCGATGATCCAGGGACTGTGCGATGTCCCCGTGGGGACGCTGTTCGTGCTCGACTTCGGGCAGGGCCAGCTTGCGGTCTGCACCGTGACCCGGACGATGGACGACACCCAGGGTGTGGAGTTCGAGCAGGAACTGGTCGACGATGGCGCGGGCGGGCTGTGCACCCGGGCGCGGGTCAGTCCCTACGAACTGGCCGCTGCGGGTGCGCCCCTGCAGGCGCTGCCCCCGGGCAAGTCGAGCATCGGCGAAGCACCGCGCAGCTACCCCCGGTTCAAGCTGGCGAGCGAAGCCCCGGCACAACCACTCCGCAAGGACTGACCGCCCCGCCAATCTGCCGCTTGGCGCGGGGTGCCAGCGCGGCTATGCGCGGGGGCGATGACCGACCTTTCCAAGATCCGCAATTTTTCCATTATCGCGCATATCGATCATGGCAAGTCGACGCTGGCCGACCGGTTGATCCAGCATTGCGGGGGCCTCACCCTGCGCGAGATGAGCGAGCAAGTCCTTGATAACATGGACATCGAGCGCGAGCGCGGGATCACCATCAAGGCCCAGACGGTCAACCTTCGCTACACCGCCGAGGATGGCGAGACCTACCACCTCAACCTCATGGACACGCCGGGCCACGTCGACTTCGCCTACGAGGTCAGCCGCTCCCTCGCCGCGTGCGAAGGCGCGCTGCTGGTGGTCGACGCCGCGCAAGGGGTCGAGGCGCAGACGCTCGCCAACGTCTACCAGTCGATCGAGCACGACCACGAGATCGTCCCCGTCATCAACAAGATCGACCTGCCCGCCGCCGACCCCGACAAGGTCAAGGCCGAGATCGAGGACATCATCGGCCTCCCCGCAGACGAGGCCGTGCTCACCAGCGCCAAGTCCGGCATCGGCATCGCCGAGGTGCTCGAGGCGGTGGTCAAGCGTATCCCGCCCCCCATCGGCGACCGCGAGGCACCGCTCAAGGCCATGCTGGTCGACAGCTGGTACGACCCCTATCTGGGCGTGGTCATCCTCGTCCGGGTGATCGACGGCGTGCTCAAGAAGGGCCTCAACGTCCGCTTCATGCAGGGCGGCACGCATCATCTGGTCGACCGCGTCGGCGCCTTCACCCCCAAGCGCGTCGAACTGCCCGAGCTGGGCCCCGGCGAGATCGGCTTCATCACCGCGCAGATCAAGGAGGTCGAGCAGGCCCGCGTCGGCGACACCATCACCACGGTCAAGGGCGGCGCGACCAAGGCGCTGACCGGCTACAAGGAAGTCCAGCCGGTGGTGTTCTGCGGGCTGTTCCCGGTCGATGCCGCCGAGTTCGAGAAGCTGCGCGAGAGCATCGGCAAGCTCAGGCTCAACGACGCCAGCTTCTCCTACGAGATGGAAAGCAGCGCCGCGCTGGGCTTCGGCTTCCGCTGCGGGTTCCTGGGCCTCCTGCATCTCGAGATCATCCAGGAGCGGCTGACCCGCGAATACGATCTCGATCTCATCACCACCGCGCCAAGCGTGGTCTATCGCATCCAGCTCGGCCACACGAAAAACGAAGACGCCAAGGTCATCGAGCTGCACAACCCGGCCGATTACCCCGATCCCAGCCGGATCGAGATGATCGAGGAGCCGTGGATCAAGGCGGTTATCTACACCCCCGACGACTATCTCGGCTCGATCCTCAAGCTGTGCCAGGACCGCCGCGGGATCCAGACCGATCTCACCTATGTGGCCGGCCGCGCGCAGGTGACCTACGAGCTGCCGCTCAACGAAGTGGTGTTCGACTTCTACGACCGCCTGAAAAGCATCAGCCGCGGCTACGCCAGCTTCGATTACGAGCAGATCGGTCTGCGCGAGGGCGATCTCGTCAAGATGAGCATCCTCGTCAACAACGAGCCCGTCGACGCGCTCAGCCTGATCGTCCACCGCGCGGTGGCCGAGGAACGCGGGCGCGGCATGTGCGAGCGCCTGAAAGACCTGATCCCGCGCCATTTGTTCAAGATCCCGATCCAGGCCGCGATCGGCGGCAAGGTGATCGCCCGCGAAACCATCGCCGCGCTGCGCAAGGACGTGACCGCCAAATGCTACGGCGGCGACATCAGCCGCAAGAAGAAGCTGCTCGACAAGCAGAAGAAGGGCAAGGCGCGGATGCGGGAATATGGGAATGTGAGCATTCCGCAGGAGGCGTTTATCGCGGCGTTGCGGATGGGCGAGGAGTAGGTTCCAGCCGTCCTGAGCCTGTCCAAAGTTCCGGATGTGAACGATGTCCGCACGCTGCAATGTGTGTGTTCCCTGAAAAGGAACCCACCTGCACGCCCCCACCATATCTGGCTTCGCCGCGCAGGTGTAATTTCAAGCGAATAAATTCCCAAGAAATGCGCTCAGCGCCGACACCGTCCGAAATTTGGTTAGATCACTCATAGATTGGACGCAACCGTTTACGCTTGAGTCGCTTTCTCAAATTGACCGAATTCCAATCAACAAAGCCACACTTTGCACTGACTTCCGCAATAAGCGAGTTTGACAAAGTGTCGCCGCATATATGCTTCCAAAGAACGCGTTTGGCGTTATTTTCTATGGTCGCTGATCCGAGCAGGTCGCACGCTAAGTGATAGATCTCTGAATCGAGAGATAGTGATTTCTTATTCTTAATAACTTTATTAAACGCTCTAAGGTCTAGTCGCTTAATAGGGTCAGCATATAGTTCGCTGTTTTTGAGCATGCAAAACTTGGTTGATATGTACCTGAAATACCTGATATCATCAATCGCTGTTAGTCTGCTAATCACGTTTCTAAAATGCTCATTGTTCGTGATTTCTTTCCCGCAAACGTAAGCCGACAATATCATTATGTTGTAAAGTTCGATCGACTCCTCATTCTCTCCGCTCAAGCTGTCTTCTGAATCGGCGTAGGTTAAGAGTTCGATAAGTTCTTTTTCAAGCGTATGTCGCAGCCATTCGGATTGGAGACTAATCTGCCTCCAGCGCTTGTCCGAAGAAAGAAGTACGATTGAAGCAAGCGCGTACGTCGTCGATACACGACAGTCCAAATGAGTAATATAGAACGCTAACTCAAGTAATGATACCAACCCCTTTTCTATCTCTACAGTCTTCTTGCTATTATCGGGGTCATTGCCGTACAGTGAAAGTAGGGCGTAGATCATTGACCTAATGACACCGAGAGACCAGCCGCTCACTGTGTGAAAGCCAACTTGATACTGAGCAAGTATAGATCGGCATTCGCGAGTTTGGAATCGAATGCTTTTAGCAACATCGATAAGGCTATCAACAGTAGGGTTGTCCTGCGCTATTCGCATGGAGTCAGATAGATTATTTAGGGCAAGCCGGACATCTCGCTTCGCCAAACCGATTTGTGTGACATATGGACGCTTGAGGCACTCACGCTTCTCAGTATTGAGAAATAATTTCACATCCTCAAGCTTCTTAGAGATCACTGATTCTACACAGTCTGCAATATCTTCGCTTCGAGCGTATATATAATAGTCGTCGATATATCGGCGGATTTGAAAATCATTGAACTCTAGGAGCTGATTTTTTTGTTGCAGTTCACTGATGGCCTGATCGTCGACAGATGCGAGAATAATTTCCGCGAAAATTCTTGAAATTTCTGGCCCAACGACAATACCATTGGTTTCATTATAGTTTAGCGACTGCATCAGTTTGTCAAATCGCTGCTCAAATGATAAATAATTTGCGAACTTTTTGGCAAAAGCTTTATTCTTGATACACCAAGTAACGGAATGGGTGTATATGTTATAAAAACAACGCGATATATCGAGCTTTCTGAGCGTAGGAAATGCTTTTTCCAGCCGAACGTATTCCTTACTATCGTGGAATTTCGTTAAGAGATTGAAATCTTTGTAACTAAAATAGGAAGCTAGTTTCTCCGTATCAATCTCTTCTGGCTCAGGAGATTGTATGACCGGCCCATCAATTTGCTCTTCTGCAATTAAGTGATTTGGGGTGTAGAGTTTCGCAATTGAGTGTGGAAAGCGCAAGGATCGACCAGTTGAAAAGCAATTCTCAATTATAGCTTCAGCAAATTCGTCATAAAATAGAGCAACATCGATCTGTGAGTTAGGATGTATTAAGCTCAAGGTATTTTTAGAAGATCTACCTTTCTTAATTGAGAAGCAATAGGGCTTCGTATAGTTCTGAGATTCCGCGCAGCGTGGATGCTTCAGTCCTTTCAAAATCTGCTTCTCTCGCTCATCCAGATTTGCCTCACTGTTGAGGTAATTGTACCGTATGTCGTTAGTAAAAACTAGTGGTAGCTCGAATGGGTGCACTTCTGTGAGAAGTGTTCGCCAAACATGTTTTGATTGCTTACTCGGCATAGCTCCAAGCCTCTTTGATTTGGTTCATGCGATCGGGAGAGAAGCGGCGGAGCATTTTCTGGTTGAAACCTTCGTAAAAGGAAATTGCGAGGAGCTCGTTTAGTTGGGAAGTTTGGAGGCGCGAAATTGCCGCTCTGAAGCGACTGCTGCGTGCCATGAGCAAGCCACGATAAAAGGTATCGATCTCCCCTAGCCGTTCCTTATTTGTCGGGAGCCGGGGGTCTTCACCATCTTGTGTACAAACGTAGCTGAACGAAAGGCCGGCCCTGACCGTCTTTCTCGGCGCTCGCAGGTTGATCCGATTTCGATAGACGCGGTAGTTTCCAGATAAGAACCGAATGCTGTCCTTTAGAAGGCGGAAATCACCATTTTTGTCAAATCGTAACAATGATAAGAATACTCGGCTCTTTAGTCTGGCAATTTTATTGGGAGATATAGTGATGGCTATGTCTCTTTTTTTCTGCTTAGATTGGACCTTCGTTCGGGCTGTGAACTGATATCCGAGAAATTCGAAGGATTGAATATGGTCGTCGTTTCTGAGTCCAATGTTTACGTCTTCGAATTTTTCTGGATTGAAAGACAGGCTCTCGGGCAGGGCTTCCTTTAGTGCACTATCAAATGAATCGTTCTCGACTGTAGAGAAAGCAATAATGTCATCCACAAAGCGGTGGAAGCGAAATATTTCTGGTATCGATCGGATCTTTCGATCGATAGGTTCCATCACGATCTCTGCTAATACGGGGCTAAGCGGCGTTCCTCGAGGTATCCCGGTTTCGTCGTTACAATGTAGCTCTAGAAATCTCTCAAGCATCGCTCGGGCCCGTGGGGAAAGGTCAACCGATTAAGTGAGATTTGTCCGGAGCGGCGCGGTTGGAACACTCTCAAAAAACTGTTTTATGTCACGACGATGGATCTGCATTGGAGTTGCTTCTTGAAGCAATTGCTGCACTGAGCGGACGAAATAATTTCGATTTGGCTTTTTCAAATTCCGAACATACGAAATATGAGACGAAAGCGAACGTAGAATAAGAACCGCTGTATAGTCACTGTAAACGATGTACCGGTGTTTCCCCCTAAAAACCTCATCATATTGGTCCAATATAGAGGGGTCCGAAGACGCCAAGATCGCGTTATCGATGACCGTGTTTTTCTCGGTCTTAAGGTTCACTGGGTATCGACGGGAGTCACCAGCCCGCAGGTTACGTTCGAATGCGAATTTTGAAAATGCCGATGCAGTCATACATCGTCATATTCTTTGGGTCCGAGTTTTTACAAGCCACTTCTTGGCGTCGCCTGCGCTTTCGGCTTCGACCCTTGCCTTGCGGTCCGCTGCGCGGCCCGGCCTTGCGCTCGCCAGCTAGCTCGCGCGCCTCAATCCCACCCCTCATCCTTGAGCCCATGCCGGCGCGCTCCGGCATCCGGCTCGGGCTCCTCCTCCTTTTCGCCCCAGCCGGGCGGGGGGAGGCGGATCGCTTCGGCCTCGCCGGCGGCCGCGCGCGCGGCGGCGCCGTGGTAGTCGGGGTGCTCGGGGTCGTGCCACGGGTCGTAGCCCGCCGCGCGGTCCTCCTCCATGAACCGGTTGTGCTCGTCGAGCGCGGCGCGGGCGCGCGGGCTCATGCGGCGCATCCGGTTGGTGTGCATGGTGTCGAGCCAGGCGTCGATCCGCTCGTAGCTCTGCTTCTCCTCCTCGGCGGCGCGCGTGGCGCTCTCGGCCTCCCAGGCCTTGCGCCACTCCCGGTGCCACTGCTTCTTGAGCCGCGCGAGCTCCATCGCGTCGAGTCCGCTCAGCCCCTTCGCGCGGCCCTCGCTGAAACGTTCAGGCGCGCGGTTGCGCAGGAGGAACATCAGCAACCGGTCGTTGTGGACCACGCGCGTGCCGACCAGCTTGCCATAGGAATAGACCGGGACCTCGACCCCGTTGAGCGCGCGTTCCATCGCCACGTCCTCGATCCGCTGGACCCCGAGATCGAGCGCGGCTTGCCACGCGGCGCGGAACTCGCGCGCCTCGGGGTGGCGGCGCAGCAGATAGGCGCCGTGATCGGCGCGCCCGACCGCGCGGCAGGCGCTCGACACGCTGCCGGTGTCGGCCAGCGCCTCGATAAAGGCGCACTGCACCGCGGGCGTCCAGCCGTTGGAGCGCTGCTTGAGCCGCGGGACGGGCGCGAAAGCGGGGAGCGTGCCGCGGGCCGAGTGCGGGGTTTGCGGGGCGGGGCGCGCGTCAGGCGAGTCGGAATCGGTCATCCACGAGGATGAAGCAGATTTGCGCCGTGTAGGAAAATGTATGATGGGCGGGCGGCCCGGTCCGGAGAACGGACCCGCAGGGTCCGCAAGGCCGACCGGCCGCCCGCAGGCCCGTCAGGGCCGAGGATATCGCGAGCGCGGATGCGCTTGCGGAGCCAAAATCAGGGTCTCGTTTGCCCGTCCCCATGCACCAGGTATTTGAAGCTGGTGAGCTGTTCCAGCCCGACCGGGCCGCGGGCGTGCATCTTGCCGGTGGCGATGCCGATCTCGGCGCCCATGCCGAACTCGCCGCCGTCGGAGAACTGGGTCGAGGCGTTGTGCATCACCACCGCGCTGTCGATCGCGGTCATGAAGCGGCGCGCGGCGTCGGGATCCTCGGTGAGGATGGCGTCGGTGTGGTGCGAGCTGTGCGTATCGACCCAGGCGATGCCCTCCTCGAGGCCATCGACCACCTTCACGGATGCGATGGGGCCGAGATATTCGGTGTCCCAGTCCTCCTCGCTTGCCAGGTTGAGCCGGTCATCGAACGCGACCGCCTCGGCATCGCCGCGCAATTCGCATTCGCCCGCCATCGCCTCGGCGAGCTTGGGGACGACCTCGCCCGCCACCGCGCGGTCGACCACGACGCTCTCGGTCGCGCCGCAGACGCCGGTGCGGCGCAGCTTAGCGTTGCGGATGATCGCCACCGCCTTGTCGATGTCGGCCGCGGCGTGGACATAGCTGTGGCAATTGCCGTCGAGGTGCAGCAGCGTGGGCACGCTGGCCTGGTCGCGGACCAGCTCGACCAGCCCGCGCCCGCCGCGCGGGATCACCAGATCGACGAATTCATCGGCCTGGAGCAGCGCGGCGACCGCGGCGCGGTCGGTGGTCTGGACGGTCTGGACCGCATCCGCGGGGAGCCCGGCGGCCTTGAGCCCGGCCTGCATGCAGGCGACGATCTCGCGCGTCGAATACCGGCTCTCGCTGCCGCCGCGCAGGATCACCGCATTGCCCGATTTGAGGCACAGCGCGCTGGCATCGGCGCCGACATTGGGGCGCGATTCGTAGATCATCCCGATCACCCCGATCGGCACCGCGACGCGCTCGATCTTGAGCCCGTTGGGGCGGTCGAACTGCGCCAGCAGGCGGCCCACCGGGTCGGGCAGCTCGGCGATTTCCTCGAGCGCGCTCGCCATGCCCTCGACGCGGTCCTCGGTAAGCTTGAGCCGGTCGATGAAGCTGGCGTCCTTCTTGCCTTCGACGCTGGCGACATCCTTGGCGTTGGCCGCGAGCAGCGCGGGCATCGCCGCGCGCAGGGCCTTGGCGGCTTCGGTCAAAGCTGTGTTCTTGGCCTCGGTGCTGGCGGTAAGCAGCTGGCGCGCGGCGGCGCGGGCGCGGCTGCCGAGTTCGTGGATGTGGAGTTGCGGGTCGAGTGTCTGGTCGTTCATCTTGGGTTTCCTTGCAGGAGGAGGGAAGGGAGCGGGAGCGGCCTGGTCAGCGCAGCTCGACCGCCCGGTTGTAGGCCGCGGCGAGCGTGTCGCGCATCCGGGCCGAAATGAGATCGTCGCCATTGAGCGCGTCGAGCCCGGCGGCGGTGGTGCCGCCCTTGCTGGTGACCGAATTGCGCAGGGTCTCGAGGTCGGGCGCGCCATGCGCCTCGGCCATGGCGACCGCGCCGCCCATCGTGCCCAGCACCATGGCGCGCGCTTCTCCTTCCGAAAAGCCCATCTCCATCGCCGCGGCGACATAGGCGCGGGCGATCTCGAAGACATAGCCCGGGCCCGAGCCCGCGACCGCGGTGACCCTGTCGAGCTTGTCTTCGCTGTCGACGGTGACGGTGGCGCCCGCGCGGCGCATCATCGCCTCGGCATGGGTCAGCGGATCGGTTTCGGCGGCGCGATCGGCGTAGAGCCCGCTGACCCCGCGACCGACCGCGGCGGGAAGGTTGGGCATGACCCGCACCACCGGCGCGCCGCCCATGGCCTGCGCGATCCGTTCGGCGGCTGTGCCCGCGGCGATCGAGAGGACGTAGCCGCCCGGCTCGAGATGCTCGCGATAGGGCGGGATCAGGTCGTCGATCATCTGTGGCTTGATCGCGACGACGATGACATCGAAGCGCTCGTCGCCCAGCGCGGCGCGATCGGCAAGCAGGCGCGCGCCATCGGGCGCACTATCCAGACCGGGATCGACGATGGTGAAGTTTTCGCCGCCGGTCATCCAATGGTCGAGCAAGGCGCCGCCCATCTTGCCACAACCGATCATGAGTATTTTCGAGAAAGTAATAAGTCGCTCCTTGCGATAATTGCGCGATATTTGTCGATCTTCAAATCTATTTGATCGAGCGAAGGGCCCAATAGGGAAAGAATGTTTTCCGGCGAATTCAAACAATTGATATGGTGCGATAGTCGAAGAGTTTTCAACCTTGCGGGTTGTGCGCTGCACCATCGCTATCTATGTGGAAATCCCATTGCTTTCAACCCGGCGGAATTTCTACTGTGACGACCAAACGCAGCGTAGTCGTGAAAATCGGTTCGGCCCTGCTGGCCAACCAGGACCTGCTCACCCCGCGGTTCGGCTTCCTCCAGCGGCTGCTCGAGGATGTGGCCCGGCTGCGCTCGGAGGGCATCAACGTCATCATCTGCTCCTCGGGTTCGGTGGCGCTGGGCTTGCGCGTTGTAGGGGAAACGCCCGAGAGCGCCGGTTTATCCGACAAACAGGCGGCGGCCGCCTGCGGGATGCCGGTTCTGCTCAACGCCTACCGTACGGTGGGCCATGAATACGCGATGGAAATTGCGCAGGTGCTGCTGACGCTGGGCGATTTCGAGGACCATCGCCGCTTCCTCAACACCCGCAACACGGTCCACCGGCTGCTGAAAGCCGGGGTGATGCCGATCGTCAACGAGAACGATTCGATCACCACCGAGCAGATCCGGGTGGGCGACAACGACCGGCTGGCGGCCAAGGTCGCGCAGATGATCGGCGCCCGGGATCTGATCATCCTCACCGGGGTCGACGGGCTCTACGACCGCAATCCCGACGATCCCGAGGCGCAATTCGTGCCCGAGGTCGCGGATGTCTCGAAATACATGGCTGCGACCAAGGGCAAGAGCACGCTGGGCACCGGCGGCATGGAGACCAAGCTGCTGGCCGCCAATATGGCGCAGGAAGCGGGTTGCACCACCTGGATCGCGCAGGGCGATGCCGACCGCCCGCTCAGCACCGTGCTTTCGGGCGAGCGCCGCGCCACCAAGGTCCTGCCGCATCCCAATCCGATGTCGGGCTGGGACAGCTGGATCGCCAACCGGCTGCAGATGGCCGGCAGCCTGTCGGTCAGCAAGGCGGTAGCCAAGGCGCTCACCAGCGGCGATCGCCCGATCTGCCGCTCGGACGTGGTCTCGATGGATGGCGATTTCGCGCGCGGCGACGTGCTGCATATCTACGACGGCACCGGGATCGAGCGAGCGCGCGGCCTGAGCGATTATTCCTCCGAGGAATTGCGCGTGCTGATCAACAATCCCGATACCGATGAAGAGCAATTGCTCGGCTATCGCACCAAGGGCGAGATCATCCGCAGCAACAATCTGGTGCTGCTGGAAAACCGCCACCTGTTGTGGGATGCGCCCGAAGGCGTAAACTGAACCTTAGACGCCGGGCCGGCATGGCAGGCGGGCATTAAGCGCCGCCGACCCCATACCTTCACTTGGCGTTCAGCGCGGCGCTGGCTATAGGCCTCACCCATGACCACAAAGCCGATCCTCGCCGCCGCGCTCGCCGGTGCCACCCTGCTCACCGGCGCCTGCGCCTCCACCGGGGGCGCCGAAGCGGATACCGCCTATGTGGCGCGCGATGTCGAATCGCTCTATTCGGTGGCCAAGCAGCGGCTCGACCGCAACCAGCCGACGCTGGCAGCGGCGCTGTTCGACGAGGTCGAACGCCAGCATCCCTATTCGCCCTGGGCGCGCCGCGCGCAGCTGATGAGCGCGTTCAGCTATTACGTCGCCGCCGATTACAACAAGGCGATCCAGTCGGCGCAGCGTTTCCTGACGATCCATCCGGGCAACAAGGACGCGCCCTATGCCTATTACCTGATCGCGCTCAGCTATTACGAGCAGATCAGCGACGTCCAGCGCGACCAGAAGATCACCGAGCAGGCGCGCACCGCGCTGACCGAGATCAACCGCCGTTTCCCGCAGAGCGAATACGCCGCCGATGCGCGGTTGAAGCTCGACCTGGTGGAAGACCACCTCGCGGGCAAGGAAATGGAGATCGGCCGTTACTACCAGCGCAGCGGCCGCTGGATCGCGGCGCAGATGCGCTTCCAGAACGTGGTCGACACCTACCAGACCACCAGCCACGCACCCGAAGCGCTCTACCGCCTGACCGAGAGCAGCCTCGCGCTGGGGATCCCGGAAGAAGCGGTAAAATACGCCGCGGTGCTGGGCTCCAACTACCCCGGCAACGAATGGTACGAGCGCGCCTACGAACTGGTGCAGGACCATGCCGCGGGCGTGACCCCGAGCTGATCGGCGGCGGCGCCGGTCGCGCTGCTGCTTAAAACAGGCTTTTCACCCCCGGGCACGACCTCCCCTCGCCAGTGCGAGCCGCCGCAGGCGCGCGGCAATCCATGACCGGCGCTTACGTTCGAACGATGATCTCCACCTTGTCGGGAGCGACATCGAACAGAGCCGCAATCTGGCGCTTGAACTGCTCCAGCCGCTCACCCCGGCTCACCTCCGGCGCTGACGATGAGGCGTCATAACCTGTTGAGTTTGCGTCTGTTGAGGCAGGTTTTTTCTCGGCGCCACGATTCCTCAACTGGATCCAGCTGACCTCGAGGGCACGTTCGAGGTCGAGCATGACCTCCATTCTGGGCATGACACCGTTCTCTTCCCAATTGTGGACTGCCGTCGGGCTGACCTTCACCCGACGAGCCAGTTCCGACTTGTTCAATCCGGCAAGTTCCCGAAAGTGCTTGATATTGGCCCCGACACGCTCTGCTCTATCCATGACACATTCCTTACGCTGCTTGGCGACTGCAATATCGTTTAAACTAAAGTTTGCGTTTAAACAATAGTGGAATCGGCAGGTCGGGTGCGTCCGCCTCGGGAAGTCGGGGAGGCTGGAGCCTTCGTCACGATACCGTCATAGTCGAACCCCACCACGCCGGCCCGATTGGGACAGTCGGCCAACGACCCACTTGCGGCCATTCAACAGTCGGCGTGGCGATGCGACGGGTGAGCGACGGATACTCGTTCAGATGTTTCTAATGGCTCCAGAAGGGAATCCACCTTCCCAAAGTCCGTATTTGCAGGGACGTTAACGGAGCAAAGCTTTGCTCCCATGCCCTCAAGGGGCCCTGTCGTATCGCAACCTATTGTTCTAAGCTGCTGTAGAGTAGCGTCAATGACAGTTCGGTCCCAGAAGATAAGCCATACCGTGCTGTTCGCAGACGGAGCGATGACGCTGAAGCTCACGACATCGCCATGCTCATCTTGCTGAACCCGGATAGCGTCACCGACCGAGAGCCCCTTGACGAAAAGCGGGCATGTTTGGACGTGGTAGAGACTGCCTGATGGTTGGCACCAAAGCCCCTCTACCGAGAAGGGAGGCCAGTCGTCTTCGTCCTGCTCCAGATTGAATAGTAGCTCTATCACGCGGCCAACGTATTCGAACGAATGTTCGCTTTCCACCCAATATCGGTCGTTCCGGCCGGATTTTCGCCTCGCCGAAAGCGGACTATCCGTTTGCCGCCCCGTCCGAACATTCGGCGAACGCAATCGAAGCATCACGCGCTCGTCATCCCCCCAGCGCATCCCCCGCGGCGACGCCGCTGGCCCAGGCCCACTGGAAATTGTAGCCGCCCAGCCAGCCGGTGACATCCACCGCCTCGCCGATGGTGTAGAGGCCGGGGTGTTTCTTCGCTTCCATGGTCTGCGAGGAGAGTTCGCCGGTGGCGATGCCGCCGCTGGTCACCTCGGCCTTGGCGTAGCCTTCGCTGCCATTGGGGTGGAAGCTCCAGCGCGCCAGCCTTGCCTCCGCCTCGCGCAAACCCGCGTCGGGGGCGTTGCCGAGCTCGCTGGCGAGCCCGATCCGCTCGGCAAGGATATCGGCGAGCCGGTGCGGCAGCGCTTCGCGCAGCAGGCCGCGCAAGCCGAGGCGCGGGGTTGCGCGCTTGGCGGCGAGCAGCCAGCCGGCCTCGCGCTCGGGGAGGAAATCCACCGTCACCGGATCGCCGGGTTTCCAGTAGGACGAGACCTGCAGGATCACCGGGCCCGAGAGCCCGCGATGGGTGAACAGCGCCGCTTCGTGGAAGGCCTGCTTGCCGGCGGTCGCGGTCACCGGCGCGGCGACGCCAGAGATCTCGCGGAACAGCACATCGTCGCCCCCCAGCGTCAGCGGGACCAGCGCGGGGCGCGGCTCGACCAGTTTCAGCCCGAACTGGCGTGCGAGCTCATACGCGAAGCCGGTCGCGCCCATCTTGGGGATCGATGGCCCGCCGGTGGCGATGACGAGGCTGGGCGCGCGGTAGCTGCCGCCTTCCGTGCGGACGGTGTAGCCGTCCTCTGCCACAACCTCGACTACCTCCTCGCCGCAGCGCAGCGTGACATTGCCCTTATCGCACTCCGCCAGCAGCATCGCGACGATCTGCTTGGCCGAACCATCGCAGAACAATTGCCCGAGCGTCTTCTCGTGCCAGGCGATGCCATGGCTCTCGACCAGATCGAGGAAATCGCGGGGCGTGTAGCGCGCCAGCGCGGATTTGGCGAAATGCGGATTGGCCGAGATGTAGTTCGCCGGCCCCGCACCCAGATTGGTGAAATTGCAGCGCCCGCCGCCCGAGATCAGGATCTTCTTGCCCGGCGCATCGGCGCGCTCGAGCACCAGCACCTTGAGGCCCCGCTGCCCGGCGCGCGCGGCGCACATCAGCCCGGCGGCCCCGGCCCCGAGGACGATGGCGTCGTAGTCTGTCATTTGGCGCTCAGAGCGGCGCCGCTTGCGGCGGACGCTCCTGCCGGGCGAGGAAATAGAGCAGCGTTCCCGCCACCACCAGCCCGCCGAACACCGCCCAGCTCTGCGCATCGGCATGGGTCGCGACCCACAGCGTGCTCACCACGGTGAGCGCGCAGACCAGTGCGCGGACCGGGCGGATGCGCCCCTCGCGATGTTCGAGCACGGGCAGCGCGAAGGCGGCGATCAGATAGGTCAGCAGCCGCGTCAGCGTGCCCGCCAGCGCCAGCACCATGAAGCCCTCCCACAGCCCGAAGGCGATGCTCGCCCCGCCGTAGAACAGGATCGAATTGACCGGCGTGCCCAGCCTGGGCGAGACCGCCATGAACCAGCGCGGCAGCATGCCCCTTTCGGCCATGCCGTAGGTCATCCGCGGCAGGCTGATCCCGCCCGCGAAATTGTTGGCGCCGATGCTGAAGGCCGCGGCGATGACGATCGCGATCGCGCCCACCGGCCCCATCGCGTCGAGTGCGGCCACCGCCAGCGGGTTGTCCGCGCCTTCGCCGACCACCGGGGCGATCGCGATATAGGCCCAGATCACCAGCATGTAGAGCAGCGTCACCGCCCCCAGCATCGCGACCAGCGCGAGTGGTACGTCGCGTTTGGGGTTCTTCATCTCGCCCGCGGGCAGGACGACATATTCGAAACCGATGAAGGCGTAATAGGTCAGCAGGACGATGCTTTCGGCGGCGGAGAATTCGGGCAGCACCAGCCCCGCGCTCGGCTCGCCCGCGAACAGCCCGGCACCGATCAGCGCGAACAGCGGCAGCAGCTTGACCGCGGTCAGCGCGCCCAGCGTCGCCACCGAGCTCTTGAGGCTGAACAGGTTCACCACGGTGATGAAGCCGATGAACCCTGCGACCACCAGCGGGCGCAGCAGCGGGCCGTCGAGCGCGGGGAACAGCGTGGCGAGATAGGAGACCATCACATGCGTGTTGGCCGCCACGGTGACGATGGCGCTGGCATAGCGCGCCCAGCCGGCCTGGAAGCCGACGAAGCGCCCGAAGGCGGCCTCGCCATAGAGGATCGGCCCGCCGCTGTGATCGAACCGGGCCGAAAGCCAGGCGAACACCAGCACCAGCGGCAGGAACAGCAGCCCGCCCAGCAGCATCATCCACGGCGCGAAATCGCCCACCGCGAGGAACAGCGTCGCGGGCAGCGCGAAGATGCCCGCACCGATCATCCCGTTGACGGGCAGCAGCGCGGTGCCGAACAGGCCCATGGTTCGGGGTGGCGCGGTTCTGGTGTCCAACGCTTCGGTTTGCATCGCTTCGATCCCCTTGCGGCCCCGGGGCGGCCCCGGGCAGCGGCGCGCCTATGCCGTGAGCCCGTCCGCGTCATCAAAGCAGAAACCGGACGCTGCCAACAAGCAGAAGTTTGCTTGCGGGTTTCGCCCCACATTGCGCCAGAGGTTCACATTCGCGGCCCTTGCGCATAATTGGAGGCCATGGCTCGCACTCCCGCCGGAACCCCGCACGATCCCCGAGGTCAGGAGCGCTTCCACGAGGGGCGCGCTACGAGCACGCTCGCGGGCGCGCAGCCCGATCTCGCGCTAGGCGTCGCCGCGATCCGCGAGACGGTGCAGACGCTCAAGCCCAAGCCCGGGGTATACCGGATGCTCGATGCCCGCGGCGAGGTGCTCTATGTCGGCAAGGCGCGCAGCCTCAAGGCGCGGGTCGCCAATTACACGCAGGTCAAGAACCTCACCAACAGGCTCCAGCGGATGGTCGGCCAGACCCGTGCGATGGAGATCGTCACCACCAATTCCGAAGCCGAGGCGCTGCTGCTCGAGGCGCAGTTCATCAAGCGCTTCCGCCCGCCGTTCAACGTGCTGCTGCGCGACGACAAGAGCTTCCCCTTCATCCTGCTGCGCGCCGATCACGCCTTTCCGCGGATCAGCAAGCACCGCGGCGCGCGCCGCGCCAAGGGCAATTACTACGGCCCCTTCGCCAGCGCCGGAAGCGTCAACAAGACGATCAACGCGCTGCAGAAGCTGTTCCTGCTGAGGAGCTGCACCGACAGCTTCTTCGCCAATCGCGACCGGCCCTGCCTGCTCTACCAGATCAAGCGCTGCTCGGCGCCGTGCACCGGTCGGATCGACGAGGCGGGCTATGCCGAGCTGGTGGGCGAGGCCAAGGATTTCCTCGCGGGCAAATCGAGCGCGGTGCAGGGCAAGATCGAGCAGCAGATGGCAAAGGCCTCCGAGGCGCTCGATTTCGAGACCGCCGCGATCCTGCGCGACCGGTTGCGAGCCGCCACGTTCATCCAGGGCAGCCAGGCGGTCAACGCCGCCGGGGTGGGGGATGCCGATGTCTTCGCGCTGGCCGCGAAGGGCGGGCAGATCGGGGTCCAGGCCTTCTTCATCCGCGGTGGGCAGAACTGGGGGCACAAGGCCTTCTTCCCCAAGAACACCGGCGATATCGACAAGGACGACGTGCTCGCCGACGTGCTGCTGCAATTCTACGAGGAAGTGCCTCCGCCGCGCATGATCCTCACCGATCGCGTGCTCCCCGAACAGGAACTGATCGCCGAGGCGCTGGCGGCCAAGGCGGGGCACGCGGTGGCGATCTCTATCCCGCAGCGCGGCGACCGGCGGCGGCTGATGGAACAGGCCAGCCGCAACGCCACCGAAGCGCTCGACCGGCGGCTGGCCGAAACCGGCACCAAGGCGACGCTCAACCGCGCGCTGGCCGAATTCCTCGAGCTGGAGGAACCGCCCGCCCGCATCGAGGTCTACGACAACAGCCATATCCAGGGCACCAAGGCGGTGGGCGCGATGGTGGTCGCGGGGCCCGATGGCTTCGAGAACAGCCAGTATCGCAAGTTCAACATCAAGACCGCCGCGGGGAACGACGATTTCGCGATGATGCGCGAGGTGATGCAGCGCCGCTTCCGCCGGCTGGCGGAGGGCGAGGAAGCGGCGGAGTCAGAAAACGGGGAGGACGTTGAAGCCGCGCCAGCGCGCAAGCCCGCGCCCAAGCCCTCCCGGGGTCACGAGGCGGTCTGGCCCGATCTGGTGCTGATCGATGGCGGCAAGGGACAGATGAGCGCGGTGCGCGACACGCTGGCCGAGATGGGGATCGAGGATGTCCCGTTGGTGGCGATCGCCAAGGGCCCCGACCATGGCCGCGAGGGGCGCGAGGTGTTCCACTTTCCCGATGGCCGCGAGAAGACACTGCCGGTCAATTCGCCGCTGCTGTTCCACCTCCAGCGCTTACGCGACGAAGTCCACCGCTACGCCATCGGCGCGCACCGCGCCAAGCGCAGCCGCGCGATCACCGCCAGCCCGCTCGACGAGATCCCCGGCATCGGCCCCGCGCGCAAGCGCGCGTTGCTGCTCCATTTCGGCACCGCGGGGAAAGTGAGGGCGGCCGCGCTCGAAGACCTGACCCGCGTCCCCGGCATCAGCGCCGCGGTGGCGCGGCAAGTGTACGACTTCTACCACGCGGGGGGGTGAGGCGGCGCCATAGTCCCTTCCCTTCGGCGGAGGGATAAGGTGGTCAGTGCGCCGAGGCGATCGTTCGACCACACTCACAGCGTTTGAGTAATTTCCAGACTGGGTGGTTGGCTGACTGTCGGCTTTGGGGAGGGAGCTGATCAGGCGAAATTGTCGGCTTATGGGGTGGGAAGCCGACCGGCAGCTTGCCTTCTCGTTTCCCTCCAGGGAAAGTACGGATGGGGCGCTCGGCGATTGATGTTGCTTACTTCGCATCCCCTCACCGAGAGGACAGAGGGGGTGCCCAATTGGATCGGACCGCGGCCGACTAGGCATAGAGCTGTGTCCACTACTATCGCTGCTAATGTCTCACTACAGATCAACTCTCTAACCGCACTTTGGCAAATTGAAGCGAAGCGGTAAGAGCACCTGTCGAGCCTACAGGTTCTCAGTTTTTCCTTTCGGGAGGGGATTGGCGTGAAGTTTTTCTGGATGGCTCTGCTTGCGGTCGGAGGGATTGCATTTGGGCTGTGGTTGACCGACACGATCACTATGCTGACCCAGGTCGAGGGCACCAAACTGCTGCTGGCGCGCATTGTCATTTGGGGCGGCATAGCTATGGTCTTGGCGCTGTGGCTGGCTCGCCGACCGATAGTTGTCGCACTGATCAGCTGGGCCGAGCAGACCGAGCGCGCGCAGACTGCGCCATTGATACGCGAAGCGGGAGCTGGTCGCCTTGAGCGGTTGCTAGGCGGATGTTTTGTGATCGCCTGCGGCTCGCTCACTCTACTGGCCTTCGTCGCGCCGACCATATTCATCCACCAATTCCGAGAAGACGGACCCTTCGAGATAGGCTCAGCCATCTTTTATTTCGCTGCAGCGTTCGCCTGCGTTCTGCTCGCCACACGCGCCGACGGCCACCGCTTTTTGCGTCTCTGGTTGGGGCTGCTCGCACTGTTATTCGTGTTCGTGGGCGGGGAAGAGATCAGCTGGGGCCAGCGGATGTTTGGTTTCGCAACTCCGGAAAAACTAGAGGTGGTCAACGTCCAAGGCGAGTTCACACTTCATAATGTCTATTCCAACTCGCTGTTCGTCTATCCGGGGCTGGCTGTGACCGCACTGCTCCTATTCGTCGCACCGCTGCTTCGCGCGCGCAGCAAACGCGCACGGCAGTTTCTCGATGCGTTCGAATTTCCAACTGCCCCGCCGTCCTGCGCATGGCTCTACGGCTTGGCGGTGATCGCCTATGCACTGGTCGGGTTGCGGTTGGGCACGCCGACGCCCTTGCCGATCAACTGGTCCAACCATTTACCGAATTTCGACGACGAGCTGCTCGAGTTCCCGATCGCACTGCTATTTGCGACCTATGCACTGTCGCACTGGCGATTGCTTACCCCGCGAACGCAGGAACGGGTTGTGGCGCAAGGCCAGCCCCTACTCCGCCCCTGAGAGCGTAATTGCCGCCCTCTCGATGAGGCGGAGGGAGCAAGTCGCGGTCCGCTATTTTTCTGTCGGCGCTAGTCTGCTTCTGGGCGCTCTCCAGCGATAGACACAGCGATCAGATAATGCCCGCTTTTGGGTCGTTTTCAGACTGGCAGCTATTAGGGTCCGCTCTTTTCGAGCAAACTAGCCACTGCCTTCGAGCAAACTAGCCACTGCACGCGCAAGTTGTGGTGCCAATCGGCACACGCGATCCCGCCTGATTATAGGATCGGCTGCACTCATTGGGTGCTGACCTTTGCCCCGCAATCCGCGCATTTCCGCCATCGCGGCGTGTCGCAAGTGTCAGCCGACGCTCTGCCCGGCTTCCTTCAGCCGCCGCGCCAGGAAGGCGAAGCGGGCGGCCTTGCCGACGTCGTTCTGGAACGAGGAATTGACGATCCCGCCCACCACCGAACCGGCGATCGGCACCAGCATCCCGGCGCGGCTGCGCATCGTCGCGAAGGCCAACGCGCGCGAGATCCGCTCGACCGCCTGATCGACCACCGGGGTGATATGCTCCTGCCCGGCGTGGATCAGATCGCCATCGGTACCGATCCCGTCCTCGAGCGCCGCGATCCGCTCGGCCCTCACTTCGGGATCGTCGAGCGCGGCGAGTTCGAGGATCTGCAGCCGGAACAGCTTCTCCGACGGGCCCTCGCCGGCAAAGCCATAGGCGCGGCCGGTGTCGCGGATGGTGCGCAAGGCGATGGCGATGGTCGCGGGGATGTCGGCGCTCATCGAAATCGCGCCGCCGAGCCCCGCGGCGGCCCCGGTCGAGGCGCTGATGGCGCGTGCGGTGCGGACCAGCCCCTTGGCGGCGTCATGCGCGGCCTGGAGGTCGTGCGGGTCGTGGGTGAACTTCGCCAGCTCCTTCATGCCAACCGCGCGGTCGAGCCCCTTGAGCACCGCCTCGACCAGCGCTTTGGGCACCACGCTGGCGAGCGCCTTGCCGAAGGGGTGGGTCAGCCGCTCGATCCCGCGCCCGAGCATGGAGGGTTTGCTTTGCTTGTACTTCAGCTGGTTGCGCTGCCAATCCATGCTCGGGTCCTTGTCTGTGCGGGCGAAAATGCTGCGTCGGTAGGATAGCGGCATAAGCGCCAAGCCGTTCCCGGGCAATTGGCTGCGCGGGCGGCGGCTCAGGCGGGGGAGGGCGAACGCTTGCGGCGGCGGACCACGCCCTCCTGCGCGACGCTGGCGACCAGCCGGCCCTCGCGGTCGAAGATCCGCCCGCGGTTGAAGCCGCGACCCGCGCCGCTCCACGGGCTGTCGGTGGCGTAGAGCAGCCATTCGTCGGCGCGCGCGGGGCGGTGGAACCAGATCGCGTGGTCGAGGCTGGCGCCGTTCAATTCGCCGCGCGCCCAGCTCAGGCCGTGGGGGAGGGCGGAGGTCCCGAGCAGCGTGTAGTCGCTGGCATAGGCGATCACCGCGCGGTGGAGCGCCGGGTCGTCCTCGAGCGCGGGGAGCGGCGCGACGGTGCGGAACCAGCTGTGCGCCTGCGGTGCGCGCGGTTCGCTGTTCATCCAGTGGAGGCTGTCGCTGGTGCGCATCTCGATCGGCCGCGGGCGCAGCATCAGCGCGCGCTGCAGCTCGGAGACATGGTCGAGCTTGGCGATGAACTCGCGCCGCAGCTCGGTGTCGGGGGTCAGCTCCTCGGGCGGGGTGACCTGCGGCATCGCGTATTCGTCGTGGCTCAGCCCGTCCTCGGGCTGCTGGAAGCTGGCGGTGAGGTTGAGGATCGGGCGGCCCTGCTGGCGCGCTACCACGCGGCGGTTGGCGAAGCTGCGCCCGTCGAAATCGCGCGCGGTCTCATAATCGATGTCCACGCCTTCCTCGCCGCCGCGGAGGAAATAGGCGTGGAGCGAGTGGGCGCCCATGCCTTCGGGCGCGGTCGCCTGCGCGGCCTGCAGCGCCTGGCCGATGACCTGCCCGCCGAACACGCGGCCGACCCCGCCGGGCTGCGGCTGGCCGAGGAAGTGGTCTTCGCCCTCGCGCGCCACCGTGAGCAGCTTGACGAGCCCCGCTACGAGCTCGGCGGGGGTGGAATCATCGGGGATCGGTTCGGTCATGGCGGGCGCTTTGCGGATCGCCCGCCGCAGCGTCAATCCACCGCACCGAGTTTCCGCAGCACCCGATAGGCGTTGGCCTTGCTGCGATTGGTGCGCGGCCAGCGCCCGGGAGCGGCGGGACGCAGCCCCAGCCCGCGCAGCACGCGGTTGAGCCCGCGCGCATCGGCCTCGGCGAAGCTCCAGTCGCTGCGCCAGGTGATCGACAGCGAAATCGAGCTGTCGGGCCCGTTGCGAACGAAATGCGGCGCCATCACCGGCACGAACACCGCCTCGCCCGGACCGATGGCGAAGGCTCGACCGCCTTCGGCCAAATCCTCCTGCCAGCGCAATTCGCGCGCGCCGCCCGAATGATAGGTCTCGTGCACCTCGTCGGGCGCGAAGCGGGCATCGCCGGCGGGGAATTGGGTCATCACCTTCGAACCCTTCACCTGCAGCAGGATGTTGTGCTCGGGGTCGAAATGATAGGGTGTGACGGCGTTGGGCGAGGAGATGAAGACGAACCCCTGCGGGCGGAGCATGGCGCCGGTCCTGGCCTCGATCTGGCTGCGCAATTCGCCCAGCAGCCCCAGCAGCAGCGCCTCGTAGGCCGGGTCCTGCTCGATATTCTTGAGCACCGCCCAGCTGTTGGCCGAGGCGATGCTGCGGATGGTGTCCTCGATCGACAGTCCGGTGGCAGCGGGCTTGCCATCGACGCCGATCGGCAGGTCGCCGCGATTGTACTCGATCGCAGTCTCGGGCAGCCGACCCGCCAGCCGGGCGAGGCTGTCGAGTTCGAGCAGCGGATGCACGCCCAGCGCGTGGGACAGGACATGCGGCTGCTCGGGATAGAGCTCACCGAACCGCTCGCGCGTCGCGGCGTCGAAGATGGGCGCGGTGTCGTCGGCCACCGCTGGCGCGGGCGCGGCAGTGGTGGCTGTGGCGATGCTATCCATGATGGTCCCTCTTGCAAGGTTCGGCGCTGCGCTCGAGCTGGCTCATCAGCCGGAAGGCGGTGCGCTTGAGCGGTCCGCCAAGCGCGATATTGAGCGTGAGGATGGTGCGCTTCTCGTGCCAGATCCGCTCGATCATCGGATGGTTCGCCGCCGCGCAACTGTCGCACCAGGCGATGTCGGCGCGGTCGAGCAGCGCGAGGTTCTCCTGCTGGAGCAGCACCCCGGGCGAGAATTTGGCGTAACGCTCGTCGAACGCGGTCTTGAAGGAGAAGCTTCCGGGCGCGGCGATAAAGGTCGCGAGCATCGCGATGGGTGCCCCGTCGAGGTAGAGCGCCAGCCGCTCGAGCCGGCCCGCCGCCGCACCGCCCTGCAGCGCCGCGCGGAAATAGTCCGCGACCGGCGCATGGCTGGCGAGCGATGATCCTTCCTCGCCCTTCCACCCGGCGTTTTCGAGCGCGAGGAACCGGTCGATCCAGCGATCGAGACCTTCGGCGCTCGAGAGACGCTCGAATTGCACCTCCCCCAGTTCGCCCAGCCGTTTGGCCTGACGGCGCAATTCCTTGCGTTTCTTGGCGCTCATCGCGGCTTCGAAATACGCGCTCGAGCCAAGCGGGGAAAAGAGCAGCGCGCGCTCCTCGCGCCCGACGACTGTCGAGGAGCGGCGGGCCTTGCCAAGAATGCGGAGCAGTGCCTGCGTCACCGGGCTGTCCTCGGGCAGGCAGTTCAGGTGGAGAAAGAGTTCGAAACCGGCGCGATCGTCCATGGCCTCGAGCGCGGCGCGCCAGAACGCGTCCTCGCACCCGCGCCGGACCACCGGGATTCCGCAAAAGGCGTTGTCGTGCAACCAGCCGGTCAGGTGGCGGATCGGGCGGTCGTAATAGCTTCTGGCCCGCGCTACCGGCAGCAGGCCGACCAGCGTGCCGCCCTCGCGATAGGTGAGCAGCGCGACATCGCCGCGCCGCGCGAGATGCGCGAGAGCGGGGCGCAGGTTCCATTCCTCGTAGAAGGGATTGGGCGCGGCGGCATCGGCGGCCAGCGCCTGCCATTCCGCGACGAATGCGGTGGTGAGCGCGGCGGGGTCGTCGAGCCACGCGATGGCCGTATCGGCCCCGGTCGCGTCCTGGCGATCAAGAGCGATAGCCGCTCCGGGCTCGTCGGATGCCATGCTGGCCACGCCTCAACCCTCGCTAAAAACGCGACAATGCGTGTCGCGGGCGGTGTCTTAGCAATGGTGCGCTTAAAAAGCCCTAAAGCCCCGTAAAAAGCGAACCCCGCCCGGATCGCTCCGGACGGGGTCCTGATTTCGCAAAGATCGCCTCGGTCAGACCGTGCCACCGGCCAGTGCCGCAAGCAGCAGCAGCGCGACGATATTGGTGATCTTGATCATCGGGTTCACCGCCGGGCCGGCGGTGTCCTTGTAGGGATCGCCGACCGTATCGCCGGTCACTGCGGCCTTGTGGGCTTCTGAGCCCTTGCCGCCGTGATTGCCATCCTCGATGTATTTCTTGGCGTTGTCCCAGGCGCCGCCGCCCGCGGTCATCGACAGCGCGACGAACAGCCCGCTGACGATCACGCCGAGCAGCAAGGCACCGAGCGCGGCGAAGCCGTTCTCCTGCCCCGCGATCGCGGTGATGACGAAATAGACCACGATCGGGGCCAGCACCGGCAGCAGCGAGGGGATGATCATCTCCTTGATCGCCGCCTTGGTGACCAGATCGACCGTGCGGGCATAGTCGGGCTTGGAAGTGCCCGCCATGATGCCCGGGTTCTCGCGGAACTGGTCGCGGACATCCTTGACCACATCGCCCGCCGCGCGGCCCACCGCAGTCATGCCCATCGCCCCGAACAGGTAGGGCAGCAGCGCGCCGAGCAGCAGCCCGACAATGACATAGGGGTTCTCGAGGCTGAAATCGACGTCCGCCGCCGGGAAGAACTCGGCGAGGTCGGCGGTGTAGGCGGCGAACAGCACCAGCGCGGCGAGGCCGGCCGATCCGATCGCATAACCCTTGGTCACCGCCTTGGTGGTGTTGCCCACCGCGTCGAGCGCATCGGTCTTCTCGCGCACGCTGTCGTCGAGGCCCGCCATTTCGGCGATGCCGCCGGCGTTGTCGGTGACGGGGCCATAGGCGTCGAGTGCGACCACCATGCCCGCGAGCGCCAGCATCGAGGTGGCGGCATAGGCGATCCCCATCAGTCCCGCGAACTGGTAGGCGCCGATGATCCCGGCGACGATCGCCAGCGTCGGCAGCGCGGTCGATTCAAGGCTGATCGCCAGACCCTGGATCACATTGGTGCCGTGGCCCGTCTCCGAAGCCTTGGCGATCGAGCGCACCGGGCGGAAATTGGTCCCGGTGTAATACTCGGTAATCCAGATGATCACCCCGGTCAGCAGCAGACCGATCATCGCCGACCAGAACAGGTCCCAGCCGGTGAAGGGAGCGATCGACGATGTCCCTTCTTCGGCAAGCGGCGCGCCCGGATCGATCGCAGCGAGGTTTTCGCCGCCGATGACCATGTTGAGATCGCCCAGCGCGAATTGCATCGCCAGCCAGATCGCCGGGATCGACAGCACCGCGGTCACCAGGAAGCCCTTGTACATGGCGCCCATGATGTTGGTGCCGCCACCGAGGCGGACGAAATAGGTGCCGATGATGCTGGTGACGATGCAGGCCCCGCCGATCAGCAGTGGCAGCGCCATCATCGGGACCAGCATGTCGCCCAGATTGCTGAGCAGCAGTGCGGTGAGCACCATGGTGGCGCCGACGGTGACGACATAGGTCTCGAACAGATCGGCTGCCATGCCGGCGCAATCGCCGACATTGTCGCCAACGTTGTCGGCGATGACCGCGGGGTTGCGCGGATCGTCCTCGGGGATGCCCGCCTCGACCTTGCCGACCAGATCGGCGCCGACATCGGCGGCCTTGGTGAAGATGCCACCGCCAAGGCGCGCGAAGATCGAGATCAGCGAAGCGCCGAAGGCGAGACCGACGAGCCCGTCGATCACTTCGCGGCTGTCGGCGGCATGGCCGGCAATTTCGACGAGGTAATAGAAAAACACCGCGATCGCGAGCAGCGCCAGCCCGGCGACCAGCATGCCGGTGATGGCACCGGCGCGGAAGGCGAGGGTGAGACCCTGCTGCAACCCGCTCTGCGCCGCGGCTGCGGTGCGGACGTTGGAGCGCACCGAGATGTTCATCCCGATGAAGCCCGCCACGCCTGAAAGGATTGCGCCGATGATAAAGCCGACCACCGGAATGATGCCGAGGAACACGCCGACGAGAATGGCGACGACGATTCCGACGATGGCGATGGTGGTGTACTGGCGCTTGAGATAGGCCTGCGCGCCTTCCTGGATGGCGCCGGCGATTTCCTGCATTCGCTCATTGCCCGCGCCCGCGCGCAGCACCTGGCGGCTGGTGACGAAGCCATAAATAATGGCCAGCAGTCCCAACCCGATCGATATAAGAACAAGGTTCACTAAAATTTCCCTCCCCGCTTATGTTTATGCGCTCCCTCGCGAGTGTGTGGGCGCATGATGGGGCAGGGTATATAGCGGCATGTGAGCGTGACAAGCCCGAAGCCTGAGTATGCCCGGTCGGGCTCAGCCGTGGGTGTAGCCGAGCCCGTCTTCGGGGGAGAGGGAGCGGCCGTCGAGCCGCAACGGGCCGTGATCCAGCGGCGCGACGGTGCCGATCCGGCTGGCCGCGACGGGCAGGGCGGCATCGGCGGGCGCGGTGAAGAGCAGCTGGTAGTCGTCGCCCCAGCGCAGGCTCTCGTTGCGGCGAGTCTCGTCCGCTACGGGGACCGCCGCGCTGTCGAGTTCCAGCGTGACCCCGCTGGCGGTACCGAGCCGCCAGGCGTCGAGCAGCAGGCCGTCGGAGACATCCATCATCGCGCTGACCAGCGGGGCGAGCGCGCGGCCCTCGGCGAGCAGCGGGGTGGGGCGCAGATAGGCCGCGGTGTCGGCCTCGCCGCCGCCGGTGAGCGCAGCGTGTCCGAGCATCGCCGCGCCGAGCGTGCCGGTCACGAACACGCCGTCGCCCACCTGCGCGCCGCTGCGCGATGGGACCGGCACATGCGTCGCACGCCCCAACGCGGTGACGCCCCAGCTGCGCTGCGGACCGCCCTTGACCGTGTCGCCGCCGAGCAGCGGGACGTCATAGGCGTCCAGCACTTCGCGCAGACCCTCGATGAAACGCGCATCGCCCTCGCCGAGCATATGGCCGAGCAGGATCCCGACCGGCTCCGCACCCTTGGCGGCGAGGTCGGAGAGGTTCACCGCGACCAGCTTCCAGGCGATATCCGCGGCGTCCTGACCGGGCAGGACATGCACCCCCTCGACCAGCACGTCATGCGTCAGCACCAGCGTTTCCCCGCCGAACGCGAGCACCGCAGCATCATCCGCCAGCCCGCGCGCCGCCGGATTGGCGGCCAGCGCGCGCAGGGCGGCGATGAAATCGGTTTCGGTCAGCTGCGGACTTCCTTTGCCACGGCGTCGAGGATGCCGTTGACGAATTTCGCCTCGCGGTCGTCGAAGAACGCCTTGGCGACATCGACATATTCGCTGATCGCGCTGCCTACGGGCACATCGGGGCGGGCGATCAGCTCGTAGGTGCCGCAGCGCAGCACCTGGAGCATGGTCTTGTCGAGCCGCGCCAGCGTCCAGCCCGACGCCAGCTTGGCGATCAGCGCCTCGTCGATTTCCGCACGGCGGGCATCGACCCCGGCGACCAGATCGTCGAAGAAATCGACTTCGGCGTCGGCGTATTCCTCGCCTTCGACCTCGTGGCCGAGGCGGTGCATGTGAAATTCGTGGAGCAGCCGCGCGAGCGGGGTCTTTTCCATCTGCATCTGGTAGAGCGCCTGGACGGCGGCGAGACGCGCGGCCGAACGGGCCTGACTGCGGGCGGGTTTGTTCATTTCAATCTCAGTTCGATGGAGCGCGCATGCGCGGGCAGGCCCTCGGCTTCGGCCAGCGCGACCGCGGCGGGGCCGATCGCCGCCAGCGCGGAAGCTCCGGCGTCGATGAAGCTGGTGCGCTTCATGAAGTCGAGCACGGACAGCCCGCTGGCAAAACGCGCGCGGCGTCCGGTGGGGAGGACATGGTTGGGGCCGGCGATATAGTCGCCGACCGCCTCGGGGGTGGTCCGCCCGAAGAACACGCTGCCGGCATGGCGCAGCCCGTCGAACAGCGCCTGCGGATCGGCGACTGCGAGTTCGACATGCTCGGCGGCAAGCCGGTCGGCGAGCGGCAAGGCCTGTTCGATTTCATCGACCACGATGATCACGCCATGCGTGTCCCAGCTCGCGCGCGCCACCTTGGCGGTGGGCAGGTTCATCAGCTGGAGATCGACCGCATCCTCGACCATCCGCGCGAAACCCAGATCGTCGGTGATCAGGATCGACTGGCTGGTCGGGTCGTGCTCTGCCTGGCTGAGCAGATCGGCGGCGATCCATTCGGGATCGTTGTCGGCATCGGCGATGACGAGGATTTCGCTGGGCCCGGCGACCATGTCGATCCCGACCACGCCAAAAAGCTGGCGCTTGGCTTCGGCGACCCAGGCGTTGCCCGGGCCGGTCACGACATCGACCTTGGCGATCCTTTTGGTGCCATAGGCGAGCGCGGCGACGGCCTGCGCCCCGCCGACGCGCCATATCTCGTCGATCCCGGCGATATGTGCGGCTGCCAGCACCAGCGCATTGGTCTCGCCCTTGGGGGTGGGGGTGGTGACCGCGAGCCGTTTGACCCCGGCCACCTTGGCGGGGATCGCGTTCATCAGCAGCGAGGAAGGGTAGGAGGCGCGCCCGCCGGGGACGTAGAGCCCCGCCGCATCGACCGGCAACCAGCGCGCGCCCAGTCGCATCCCGATGTCATCGGTGCGGTCGCTGTCTTGGGGCAGCTGGTGCTCGTGATAGGCACGGATGCGGTCGGCGGCGAGCTGGAGCGCGTCGCGCAGCACCGGGTCCAGCGCGTCGTAGGCGGCGCGGCATTGCTCGGGCGAAATCCGCCAGTCGTCGTCATTGGTGAGGCGGTGGTTGTCGAAGCGCGCGGTGTATTCGACCAGCGCATCGTCGCCGCGCTCGCGCACTTCGTTGAGCATGTTGGTGACATCGCGACCGACATCGGCATCGCTGTCGCGGCGGTTGCGGACGATCTTTGTGAAGGCCTGCTCGAAATCATCGGCATTGGCATCGAGGAATCGCATTACGCGGCCTTTCGGGCGGAAGCATCGGCACGGAAGGCCTCGACCAGCGCGCCGACGCGCGGATCGGTCTTGAGCGCGGCGCGGTTGACGATCAGCCGGGCGGAGATGTCCATGATGCGGCTGGTCTCGACCAGTCCGTTCTGCTTGAGCGTGCGCCCGGTGGAAACCAGGTCGACGATCCGCCCCGCCAGGCCCAGCACCGGGGCGATCTCCATCGCGCCGTTGAGCTTGACGCATTCGGCCTGGATCCCCTGGCGCTCGAAATGCCGCCGGGTGATGTTGGGATATTTGGTCGCCACCCGCAGATGGCTGGCGCTGCAGATATTGTCCGCAGCCCGCTCGGGCTCGGCGACCGCGAGGTGGCAATGGCCTATGTCGAGATCGACCGGCGCGTAAAGGTCGTCGTAATCGAACTCCTCGATCACGTCCGAGCCGACGATCCCGGCCTGTGCCGCGCCATGCGCGACGAAGGTGGCGACATCGAAGGCGCGCACCCGGATCAGCCGCATGTCTTCGCGCGTAGTGCCGAAGGTCAGCGAGCGGTTGGCCTTGTCGTGGAAAGCATCCTCGGGCACCACGCCGGCGCGCGCCATCACAGGCAGCGCCTCGTCGAGAATGCGCCCCTTGGGCACGGCGAAGGTCAGCAGGTCGGGCATGGTCGCGCAGATAGGCAGCGGCAAGGGAAAGGGCAATGGCGATGAAAGAGGCCGATTACGTGGTGATCGATCCGCAGGCGCGGGGTCCCGACGCGGTCGCGCGCGCCTTCGCCAACCAGGTCGCCTATTGCCGCGACAACCAGGCACCGATTACCGCCAGCGTGTGCGAGGGCTTGCGTGCGCTGCTCGGCGGCGAGCGGGGCGGGGCGGTGATGCGGCGGGTGCGCAAATGGGCGGGGCCGCCGCTGGCGGATGCACTGCCGCTGCGCATCGCGGGCGGGCTGCATGCGCTGCAGCTTGCAGGAGCCGAGCCCGCTCTGCGACCGATTTACGAGGGGCTGGGGCCAACCGATGCAGCCGAGCGGATCGCCGATGCGCTGGAGCGGCACGAGGCCTTCCTGCTTCCCTGGCTAGACGGCCCGCCGCAGACCAACGAGGCAGGGCGTTCCTGGGGCTTTGCCGCGGCGATGCTATGGCTCGCGAGCAAGGGCTTGTCGCCGCGTTTCGCGCTCTACGAACTGGGATCGAGCGCGGGGATCAATCTGATGATGGATCGCTACCGCTTCGATCTGGGTGGCGTGACGGCTGGGCCGGAGAATGCCGAGTTGCAACTCGCGCCCGAATGGCGCGGCGCGCCGCCGCCGCCGGGAAGCTTCGAAATCGTCGGAGCGAGGGGCTGCGATGTCGCGCCGGTGGATTTGACCGACCCCGATCAGGCCTTGCGGCTGAAGGCCTATATCTGGCCCGAATTCACCACCCGCTTCGCGCGGATGGATGCCGCGGTCGCGCTGGCTGCCGCAGCGCCGCCGCAGATCGCCAGATGCGGCGCGGCGGATTTCCTCGAGGAGGTCTTGGCGGAGCCGGAGCAGAGAGGGACCACGCGGATCGTGATGCATTCGGTGGTCTGGCAATATGTCCAGCCCGAGGAGCGCGAGCGGATCGAGGCGATGATGACCGACGCCGGGGCGCGCGCCACGCAGGAGGCACCGCTCGCCTGGGTCTCGCTCGAGGCCGATCGCGACACCCACCGCCACGAGCTCTCCGTCCGCTACTGGCCGGGCGGAGAGGATTGGCGCATGCTCGGCACCGCGCATCCGCACGGCAACTGGGTCGAGTGGACCGGCTAGGCCGTTCGGCCCAGGAACTCGTCCATCGCCGCATTGACCGGCCCGGGCGCTTCCCAGGGGACGAAATGGCCGCAATCGGGCACTTCGACGACGGTGAGGTCCTTCACCACCTCGTCCAGTCCCTCGAGATTTTCCGGCGGCAGCGCGAGATCGTCCAGCGCCCAGATAACCAGCGTCGGGATGGTCAGCGGCGGCAGCGGTGGCGGGGTCCAGCCCTCGGGCAGCGTGTAGGGCGCATCGGGAGCGGGGATGTCGATCGGGCTGGCGCGGTACCAGTTGAGCATCGCGAAGGCGGCATCGCGGTCCTGCCAGTCCTCGAGCAATCGCGCGCGTTCGGCGGGTTCCATCTTGTCGGGTGCATCCCAGCGGATTTCCTGCAGCAGCAGGCCGCCAAGGCCATGCTCGCGGACCAGCGCGTCGTTGGCGGTGTCGCGAAACCCGCGCATATACTGGCTCGCGGCGCGCTGGACCGGGTTGGTGTAGAGCAGCCGCTGGAAGATCGCCGGATGCGGCGCATTGGCGATCACGGCACGGGTCACCCGCCCGTTCATCTGCCCCATCAGCGCCACGCCCCACGCGATTGCGCCGCCCCAGTCGTGACCGATCACGCTGAAGCGCTCGACCCCCAGCGCATCGGCGAGCAGGAAGATGTCGCCCACCAGCTTGTCGGGGGTGTAGTCCGAAACCTCCGGCGGCTTTGACGAGCCGCGATAGCCGCGCTGGTCGGGCGCGATGCAGCGGAATTTCTTCGAGAAATGCGCGACCTGGTGGCGCCAGGTGCGGTGGCTTTCGGGAAAGCCGTGGAGGAAGATCAGGACCGGCGCGTCGCGCGGGCCCTCGTCCACCACATCGAGCTCGATCCCGTTGGCGAGCGTAACGCGCTTCTGGTCCATCACGATTCCTCCTTCTGGAGTTTGTGCATATAGCCCTTGGCGACCATCTGCGCGATCTGGTCGAACAGCTGGTCGGGGGTGCGGCGCAGCTCGCCCATCGCCTCCTCCATCCCTTGCGCGACGATGATCTCGCGCTGGTTCAGCTCCACCGCATCGACGATCCGCTTGGCCGCATCGGCGGGCGCGATGCCCTCGTCGATTGCCTTGTCGCTGTGGCCGCGCTTGCTGCCGTCGCCGGTCAGCGCGTTGCGGCTGACATCGGTGGCGACCGATCCGGGGCAGACCACATGGACCTCGATCCCGCTCTGCGACAGTTCGGCGCGCAGCGCGTCGGCATAGCCGACCAGCCCGAATTTGGCGGCGCAATAGGCGGTCCTCAGCGGCACCCCGACCTTGCCCGCGACCGAGGAGATGAACAGCAGCTTCCCGCTGCCGCGCTGCACCAGATGCGGCAGGAGCGCCTGCGTCGCGGCGATCTGCGCGGTGAGGTCGATATCGATGATGTCGCGATAGACCTGCATCGCGGTGTCGACCGCCGGGCTGCGCTGCGAAATCCCGGCGTTGGCGACGAAGATGTCGACCCCTGCGCCTTCAGTGGCGCGCGCGGTCGCCTCGTGCATCGCGTCCTCGTCGCGAACATCGAAGGGTAGCACGAGCGCCTCGGTCTCGAGCGAGGCAGCGACCTCGTCCAGCCGCGCCTCGTCGCGCCCCGACAGAATCACCCGTGCGCCCCGGCTTGCCCACTCGCGCGCCAGCGCCGCGCCGATGCCCGATGAAGCGCCGGTGATCCAGACGGTCTTGCCTTCGAAACCCATGATACTCTCCTGATAATTGCGTTGTGGTCGTGTTGCCCGGTCGCCTTTGGGCGTTTTTGGAGCCGGTGCTTACGGGTAGGTGACGGTCTTGGGCGGACCATCGGGCAGCGGAATGCGCTCGTCCAGATCGCCCGGAACCGCGGGAAAGCGCCGTTCGCGCCAGTCGTCCTTGGCCTGTTCGATGCGGTCGCGGCTCGAGCTGACGAAGTTCCACCAGACATGACGCTTGGTCGCAAAAGCCTCGCCCCCGAGCAGGATTACGCGCCCGCCCCGGTCCGAGCTCAGGGTCATGCTGCGCCCGGGTTCGAGCACGGTGAGCGTGTAAAGATCGAGCGCCGTGCCATCGATGCTCGCCGCGCCACCGACCAGCATCAGCGCGCGCTCGTCGGCGCTCACCTCGATCGGGATAGAGCCCTGCGCTTCCAGCATAATCTCGGCATAAATGGTCTGCGCATAGGTGGTAACCGGCGCGCGCTCACCCCATAATTCGCCCATCACCACGGTGGCTTTCGCGCCGCCATCCGCGATCATCGGCAGGTCGAGCACCGCCTCGAAGGCAGGCTCGATCTCCTCGCGCCCGTCGGGCAGCGCCAGCCAGGTCTGCATCCCGTAAAGCCGCGGCCCGGTCTCGCGGTCCGCCTCCGGCGAGCGTTCCGAATGCACGATCCCGCGCCCCGCGGTCATCAGATTGACCTGGCCGGGACGGATGGTCGAGTGGCTGCCGAGGCTGTCGCGATGGTCGATCGCGCCCTCGAACAGCCAGGTCACGGTGGCCAGATTGATATGCGGGTGCGGCCGCACATCCATCCCGCTGCCGATGTCGAGCTGCGCCGGGCCGAACTGATCGACGAAGATGAAGGGCCCGATCATACTGCGTTCGCGCGCGGGCAGCGCCCGGCGGACCTTGAACTGGCCGAGATCGTGGGTGGTGGGGACGATGGTCTGGGTAATCATGCGGAGTCCAGTTCGGGATAGTGGCGGAAGATGCCGTCCTCGTTGAAGGGGATGCGGCGCTCCGATTTCACATAGGCAACGATGCCGGGCAGTTCGGCGACGGCATCGCGGCAAGCGCGGATCCCCGGGTAGTCGCCCTCGATCTGCGCCATCCGGTTAGGGAAGGCGTAGCGGAGCCCTTCGACCAGCTGGAACAGCGATGTGTCCACATGGCCGAAGCGGTCGGCGCGGAAGAACACGCCGGAGTTCACGCCGAGCCCGGATTCGAAATGGTCGAAATATTTCGGAATCCGCTCTTCGCGAAAGCCTTTTGCCGTGGTGGCGGCGGCCTCCTTCTGATCCTCGTAATACAACCCGCTGCCCGTCGGATGATGGGTGTCATGCGCCTCGGCGACCACATCGGTAATCGTCAGCTGGAGCTGGATCAGATGGAGGTCGGTCTGCGGGTCACCGCTTCCCAGATCATGGCGATCGGTCAGCCAGGCGAGGACATGCGCCACCTGCGCGATGGCGAATTCATCGTCTCCATCTTTGTCGACCAGATAGGGCGGCGCATAGGGCGCGAAACTGCCGCTCTTTTCGCGGGCTTCCATATCCTCGACCAGCGCCTGCGCATCGGCCTGCCGCGCCCGGTCGCGATAGGGAATGTCCGCGGCTTCCATGAACAAGCGGACGAATTCGCCTCGCCCCTGGATGCCGGGCCAGTACCACAGGTCGTAGCTCACGGCGTCGGCGCCGAAGCCTGGATCGCCAGCGCGTGGACCCGCTCGCCGGGGATGTCGCCAAGCGCGCGATTGACCATCCGCTGGCGCTCGAGCCGGCTCTTGTCGGCGAAGGCCGGCGCCTCGATGACCACGGTGAAATGCGATTCGCCGCTGCCGTCGTCGCCCGAATGGCCACTGTGCTTGGCGCTGTCGTTGATCACCTCGATCCGCGTCGGGGTGAATGCCTCGGTGAGGAGGCGTTCCATTTCCTGCTGAACGGTTCCGGCCATCGGTTTTCTCCTTTTCGGGGGTTTCCTAACGCGAATGGGGTCCCCATCCTAATGCGAATGCGCCAGACACGATTTCATGGCCGCTATGAAGCGGAGGGGCGGATGTGCGACCATCCCGCCTGCGACGCGCCGGGCGAATTTCGTGCTCCGGCGCGCGACGGGCACGGGCTCGACGGGCCCGGGCACTGGCGCTGGATGTGCCTCGATCACGTCCGCGAATTCAACGCCGGCTACGACTGGTTCGAAGGCATGAGCGTGGAGGAAATCCTCGATGCGCAGGGCGTGGCCGCGGGCTGGCGCACCGAAAGCGCGACCTTCCGCCCCACCGCCGGGGTCGACGGGATGCCGCGCTGGGCCGATTTCGACGATCCGCTCGACGCGATCGGCGCGCGTGCAGGCGGGATCCGCAGCCGCGTGCGGCGCGAGGCCGAGATGGCGATGGATGGCCGCTTCAGCCGCGAAGAGGCGGAGGCGCTGGAAGAAATGGGGCTTGGCCTCGACGCCGACCGTACCCGCCTGCGGCGGCGGTATTCCGAGCTGGTGCGGCGCTACCACCCTGACCGCAATGGCGGCGACCGCAAGTTCGAGGCGCGGCTGGGGCGGGTGGTGGAGGCCTATCAGCTGCTACGCAAAAGCGCGGCGATTACCTGAAGTTCAACGGAGCTTGAGGTTTGAGCGGGCGACCGTCGAGTGGACGCGCATCAGTTCTGCCGGAACGCCCAGCGCAGCGTCTTCCCCATCCCCCAGGTCGCGGCGCGGGCGGGGAGTGCGATCAGGCCCGGTCGGTCGAGGCCGAGCATCGAGCGACCGAAGGGCGGCAGCAGCGCGACCGCCTCGGACCCGAGAATGCTTTGCACCGCGGGCGGCGCACCCTCGGGCCGCTGATTCAGAACCAGTTCGGCGATCTCGCGCGCCTGCGGCGAAGCGGCGAGATCATGGCGCAACTCGCGAAATATCGCGTCCGCCTCGTTGCGGTCGAGCGGCACCGGATCGGCCCCCAGAGCTTTGGCGATCACAGCGAACTGGCGGTAGTATTCGTCCTTGGCGTGATTGGGCATGTCGGGCCGGACATGGCGGACATAGGCGGCAAGAAAGCTGGTCGCCTCGGCGACATGGACCCATGCCAGAGTGCGCGGGTCGCGCGCCGAATAGGGCGTCCCGTCGGGCAGCGTGCCACCGACTTGGGCATGGATGCGGTTGACCCGCTCGATCGCGCGCATGGCATCGTCGCGGTGGCCGAAGGTGGTGGTGGCGATGAAGCGTGCAGTGCGGCGCAGCCGCCCGTGCATGTCGCTGCGGAAGTTGGAATGGTCGAGCACGCCCTGCAGCGCATGAGGGTGGAGCATCTGCAGCAGCAGGCTGCGAATGCCGCCTACCATCATGCCCACCACATCGGCATGGACCAGTCGGATCGGCGAATCGCGTTCGAACAATGCCTCGTCGCTGGGCGGGACCGATTGCTCGCCGCCCTCGACATCGTTGAACACCGCACGCACGCTGCCGATCAGGCGCTGGCGGAGTTTCTCGGAAAGGTCGGCTTGCGGCATCATCAGCCAATATAGGGTTGGCGCGGCGAGGATAAATGCCTAACCCGCCAGCCGATGAACGACATGACCGAAAAGAGCTTCGACGCCTCCTCCAAAACCGTGCTGGCCGCGCCCGACACCGAGGTCGACGTG